>Ga0315281_10014144_pt1 | contig 10778 bp, 9 predicted proteins | sample YL17G07_0_MG_FD_204540 | JGI IMG/M metagenome (GOLD analysis project Ga0315281, IMG submission 204540) | Sediment microbial communities from Yellowstone Lake, YNP, Wyoming, USA - YL17G07_0 | ecosystem: Environmental > Aquatic > Freshwater > Lake > Sediment | place: USA: Wyoming | collected... | reverse complement strand
CGCCCTTCATCGCGCGAGGCGCCAGGCCCTTCACCGCTCGCGCCCACGGCGCGGTCCTTACGCCCGCCGGCGTGCAACATAGCCTTCGGTTATGTTGCAGGTTGCGGCGCAGCGAAGCGAGCCGCGACCCGAAGGCCCGCGGGGTGCCCCCGCGAGCGTCAGCGAGCGGGACAGGAAAGCCCCGGGGACGATAAGAAGCGCTTATCGGCCAGCGGGTCTCGCAGCGCGCGTGATCGAAGGGAGGCCGGGAGGGACCCGCGGGCACGCGCGCTGCCCCGCGTCCGGCTCACTCACCCCGCGGGCCGGAGCGCCGGCGGGCGACATCGGGGCCGCGGAATCGCAACCAGGGAGCAGTTAAGGATGTTGTTCGGAAATCTGAAGCGCGCTCTTGACTGCTTCAGCCACCCGATCCAACCCTGCCTCCTCCAAGAGGATCGCCGAATCCGTGTCCGGCACCAAGTTGTCGGAATCAGCCAGCCTGAGAGGGGTGATCACGAAGCCTTTCCCGGGCTGCCGGTGTACGGTGCACGTTCGGACCCCTTTGAAGAACTGCCGTTCGTCCTTCGCACCGACCGCCGCGAAGTTCGGCGGTCGAAAAGTCTTCCAGTCCGGCGTCGGCACCTTCGCTGACTCACTGGCTGTGAGCGCTTCGCCGAGTCGTGAAACGAGGCCAGGCGTGTCAGCTTTCGGCACGACAAGAACTGGTTCAATGGGTACGCGTAATCCAGCCGGGGATCGGCCGGAAGGCGCCAGAATCAGCTTGTCTTCTCTCTCAAATATCGTCACAAATGCGTCGCCCATCACTTCACCGTGATTATTGAAGCGTCGATGCCGCGACCTCTGGCGTAGGCCGCTCCACGTTCCAGGGCAAGCCGCTGTGCTGCACTAATGTCTGCCTCGGGAATCACGATAATCAGCTGTTTCTGCGTGACATCGGCTTGGGTTATGGCCACATTGTACTTCTTGCTGACAGCACCCTTGAATTCAGCCAGCGAGTCAACGTAATCCCTGAGTTCTCTAAATATCGCTTCCGGGTTCTTAACGTAACCCGGCGTCGTCGTGTCGATCGACTTCATGCTCGTCGCGAGGCCTCGATCGAAGAAGTCAATCGTTCTGAAGTTCGGCGGAAGGCGCTCGCCAAGGACGCCTGCCTTCTCGAATGCCTTCTCGATTTCTAAACCCCTTGGGCCGGGACCAAGGCGCCAGACTGAATTCGCGGCCTCGGCCATCTCCGTTCCGCTTCCAATCGACGTGATCAGGCCAGCCTCCGGAATCGGCACGGCAAAGAACGTCGAGAAGTAGAACATCGCCTCGATGTAAGGAGCAGCTGGCTCGATGGTCTTGCCGATGCTCGTCACGACCGCGTTCTGCCTGGCGTTGCCCGGATAGCGACGGCCCAATGTCGCCATCGCACCAACGTCGCTCAGCCCGTGCGCGTAGAGCCGTCCGAGATCTTTTCGCGGGTCCCCGGTCGCCGTACTCGTCGTGACTTCTACGACGGGGACCGGTTCGCGCTCCCAGATCGAGCAGTCCTTGGGAACGCGCTTGCAATACTCCGTCCGAACATCGGGATTCGACCGGATGTCGATATCGTTGGCCAGCCCCAAGGGGTCTTTTCGTCCACCCGATGCGAGGCCGCAGCTAAAGTCGACGCAAGCCCACTGCGTTTCGAGAGTTAGCTCGCTCGATCGGCTGACGAGGGTCGAGCCCAGGACGTCGATGGCCCAGACGCGAGTTTTCGGATAGCTGGCGTCGGGTTCGGGCGCGAGATCGAGGCGCAGGTCTTCCGAGAGGAGCGAGACGGCGGCTAAAGGATAGAAGCTCGGCGCGGCCTCTGATGCCGCGGCAGCATGCGCCAGCTCGTCGCCAGTGAAGAGATTGAAGCGGGGTTCGGGTGGCGAGGCTTCTTCAAGCGTGAGAGCGCGCTCGATCGAGGACGACGACTTCTCCGGCGCGAGACCGGGCGCGGCCACGCGAGAGATCGAGGCCTCGGCACGCGGCGCCGCCAGCGCTATGAGCGCCAGAAACAGGAGGGGCCGCGCGAGCTTCACGCGGCCCTTTCCGAGGCTGGGCAGGCGACGTCCGGGTGGCTCAGGCAGCGGCCGTCGCAAGGTTCAGGTGGAGCTTCTTGGGGTCGGCCTCGTAGTTCAGCTTCTCGAAGCCGATGACGCGGCCCTGGCGGTCCTTCATCAGGATCACCTCGTCGCCCGTCTCCTCGCACACGTACTCGTCCGACGGCCGGCCAAACCAGACCGTCAGCGTGCGGGCCTGTGCGTCGTAGAAGACCTTCACTTCGTCCATCGCCGCTCCCCCTCCTTGATCGCGTCCGTCGGATAGGCCGTGATCAGGAAGCCGTCGTCATTATCGGCTTTTTTCACGACCGCCGACAGCCAGCGCCCTGGCCTCTCGCCGGCGTAGAAGAGAAAGACCGTCGGGTCGCTCTTGCTCTGGCGGATCTCTTCCGGGTCCGAGAGCACGCGCCGCACGTCGTCTTCCCGCCCGGCCATCACCGGGTGCTTCTCCGAAACGATCTTCTGCCACTGCCTCCTCGTCACGCGGACGGTGAAGCCCAGCCGCGTGGCGACGGTCAGGAGCGGGACGTCTGGATCCTCGTCGGCCATCCCCCTCAGTCTCCCTCAGTTTCGTTTCCCCGTGGAGGCTTCAGCCGCGCGCTCGGGTGGGTGGCCGTGTGGATCTCCTTGAGCTTCTTGATCGAGACGTGGGTGTAGATCTCCGTCGTCGTCAGCTTCACGTGCCCGAGCATGGCCTGGATCATCCGGACGTCGGCGCCGTTTTCGAGCATCAAGGTCGCCATGGCGTGCCGAAACAGGTGGCAGCCGCCCCGCTTTCCGATGTCGGCCTTCTCGACGTAGCGGCTGACCAGGATGCTGAGCATCTTGGCCGAGAGAGGATCCCCGTGCTGCGAGAGGAAGAGAAAGCCCTCGTCCGGCTCGACGACGAAGGAGGGGCGGATGTCCCGGAGGTACTTCTCGACGAAGGCCGCGGCCCTCTCCCCGATCGGGATGACGCGGTCCTTGCGGCCCTTTCCCTGCCTCACCATCAGCGTCCCGCGCTCGGCGTCGATGTCGTGGATCTTCAGATGCGAGAGTTCGGTCCTTCGGACCCCCGTCGAGTAGAGCGTCTCCAGGATCGCCCGGTCCCTCATTCCCGTCGGCTTCTCCACGTCGGGCTGGGCGAGGATCCGCTCGGATTCCGAGGCGGTCAGGATGTACTTCGGGAGGCGCTTCTCGACCTTCGGCAGCTCGATCTCGGAGGCGGGGTTACTCAGGATGTGGTTGCGCCTGGCCAGCCACCGGAAGTACTGCTTGATGAAGGTCAGGCGGGTGTGCTGCGTGGAGAAGGTCAGCGGCTGGCCGTCTTCCTTCCGCTGGTAGAAAAGCGTCCGCTGGTAGCGCTCGAGCATCGGCTTCGTGACGTCCCGGGCCTTCGTGACGTCCCGCTCCTGGCAGAAGAGGATGAAGTCCGAGACGGCCCACTCGGCGTGCTGGACGGTTCTTTCGGAGTAGCCCTTCACTTTCAGGTGCTCCAGGTGCGCCCGCAGGAGCGCCACCATCCCGTGCGGGTCGGAGACGTCACGGAAGGGCCAGACCTTCTTTCGCTTCGTCGCCGCGCGCTGCACGGCCAGAGCGTGCCGGGATCTGTAGGGGGCTGGCGGGCCTTCCGGGTCCATCAGGCGCGGCGCAGGAGGTAACGCCGATCCCCGTTCTGCTTTTCTTCTTTAGCCGCTCGCGGTTCCTTCGAGTACGACGGAGCTTTCATGGAGGCTCCGAGTAGCGGGTTTCCGGAGGTTTCAGCAGCTAAAGAAAGAAAAGGCGCATCAGGAGCGGACGCCGGCGCGATCTCAACGACCCGCGAGGGGGCCGCGACCGGCCCGCGGAAGCCCCGCGATGACCCTGCGATCTCGACCTCTTCCCCCCGCGAGGTTGAAGTCGTACTCAGGGCCTCGATGTCGATCAGCCCCGGAAGAAACGGCTGGCCGTCTTTCCCCTGGCCGTCGTAAAGCAGCTCGTAGACGAAGCTCTGGCCGCGGCCGCCCCGGTGGACGAGGACGTACTCCAGCTCGATCAGTCGGGCGAGGTGAAGCCGCAGCTGCGTGTCGCCCCAGCCGGTGGCCGCACGAAGAGCACGGCGGCTGAAGAGGAAATCGGCCCTCCCCTTCTTCAGCCGCCCGGTCTCCTTCGTCACCCACTCATCCAGGAGCATCAGGAGTCGGCGCGTCTGCGGGGGCAGCTCGTCGAGCGACCGGCCGAGCACTTCGCTCGCGAGACGGTTTGCCGTGGCGATGTCTTCCAGCGTCGCTTCGATGTACTCGAGCGTCGTCTCGCCCTGGGCGATCGTCTTCACGGGGCGCTGGTGCTGGTGTAGGAGCGCGATCGCGCGGATGAGGGTCAGATACTTGACGTGATCGCGCCGGGTGCGAGTGCGATCGTCGAGGAAGGTGAGCCGGGAGGCATAGGGATTCGCGACGAGGAGGGGGCGCAGGAGCCGCTGGGCATTGCGGTGGAGCCGCACGACCCTGTCTTTCTCTTTAGCCGCCAGGAGCCCTTCGATCGTCTCGGCCTGCCGCTGCAGCTCGTGGATCTTTTTCGTCTGCTCGCGCTCCTCGTCGATCGACAGGACGAGGCAGCGGTTGAGAAGCTCCTCGTCGACCTGGGCCGCCGTCGTCGTCAGGAAGATCGCGACGGGCCCTTCGACCCGGTACTCCTGCGTGACGAGACGCCCCGTCTGGGGGTCCTTTCCCGTCGACGCGATCGACAGCTCGCCTTCCGACTGGAGGAGCTTCAGCGCGTACGTGGCCCGCTCGGCACCTTCTTCTTCGATGACGGCCAGGATCTTGTGCCGGAGGCTCTTCTCCTCGGTGAAGTAGAAGAGTGACATGCCGGTCAGGGCCGAGTATTTCTCGCGCTCCTCCTCCGGCATGAAGTCGAGGATGGCTTCCATCAGCGACGACTTCCCAGCCGCCGAGCTGGACTGGAGGATCACGGCCAGCGGCCGGTCGAGCTTTCGCGACGTGGCCGCGAGATACCCGACGAGTTTGTTCGTTTCCTCGCCCACGACGCCCGAGCGGGAGAAGTCTTCGAGGATCCGGTCGAGAAGCTTCGGGTCCTTCAGCAGCGCCATCGCCTCGGCCGCCTCCCTCTCCGTGAGGGCGACGGCTTTCGTCTTCGGCTCGAGCGCCCGTTGGATCGCTTCCTGCTGCAGCTCCTCGGCGCGCTTCAGCACCTGCCCGAGGTCGCGCTTGATGACGTGTTCTTCGACGCCGAGCTCTTTTGCGGCCTCCTTCTCGAAGAGGACGCGCGCACGCGCCGAGTAGAGGTCGAGCGTGTCGACGTAAAAGCCGGCGAGCGGCGAGGGGGGAAGAAATATCTCGCCTTCGCGCGAGACGTGGAGGTTGAGGCGCAGAGTGCCGTAGCTGAGGTTCTTCCTGAGGCCCCGGACCCGATACGTCCGGTCGCCCTGGACGATGCGGAATTCGTCGAGATCGGGCCTCTGCTTTTCCTCTTTAGCCGCCTGCGGGGCGCTCACGGGTTGCGCCTCGGCTTCACGAAGCGCCTCGGAAGCAGCTAAAGGAAGAGAGTCGTTTTCCTCTTTAGCCGCTTTCTCCGGTCTTCTTCCGTTCCCCATCCAGACGGCCGAGCGGAGGAAGAGCCCGAGCGTCTTGTCGACCGGGTGCATCTTCAACGCGACGTCGTTCGCATCCATCCCCTTCGGAAAGAGGACGCGTGAGCAGGCGATCCCCTCGGCGATGAGCTTCTTTCCGAGCGCCTCGGCCGCCCGATCACCCGCCTCGTCGCGGTCGTAGGCGATGAGGACGTGCTCGGTGCCGTACGTCTTCATCGCCGCGAGGTGGTCGTGCGTGAAGCCCTCGACGCCGTAGCTGGCTGTCACGTTCCGGAAGTCGGCCGACCAGAAGGTCAAAGCGTCGATCAGCGCCTCGCAGAGGATCACGTCTTTAGCCGCTTCGAGCCCCTGGACGTTGAAGACGCCGCGGTGAGGGCCGGGCAGGTAGAGGTGCAGCGGCGTCCCGGGCCGAAGGTCGCCTCGGATCTTCCGGCCGTAGATGCCGAGGACTTCGCCGCCCTCGCCGAGGATCGGGATGACGAGAGAGCCGTTGAAGTGCTCGTGGCCGGTGTCGCGGATGACGCCGAGCTTCTGAAGCCGCCCCCGGATCTCGCTCCCCGCTTTCCAGGCGGTCGCCGGGAGACGAAGGCCGAGGGTGCGGTTGGCATAGCCGAGCTGGAAGCGGTCGACCATCTCCGAGGAGACGAGGCCGCGCTTCTCGAGATACGCGAGAGCTTCGGGGCTCTCCTTCAGCGTGGCGTTGTAGTAGCCGACGACCTGACGGAGCAGCTCGCGGTCGTCGGCGTCGAAGTCGACCGGTGCCGCCAGGCGACGCACCATCGAGTACTTCGGCGGCGGGGAGGAGATGCCCGGGGAAGCGGCTAAAGGAAGAAGGGTCGGGGGCGCCTCGGCTCTGTTTCCTTCTTTAGCTGCCTCTCCACCCTTCCCCGCCAGCTTCAGCGTCGGGAAGAAGTCGGCCCTCAGGATCTCGACGGCGTGACGGAAGCTGACGCCCTCGGCCTTCATCACCCAGTCGACGACGGTTCCGCCCATCTGACACGCGCCGAGGCAATGCCAGAGGTTCTTCTCCGGCGTGATGACGAGGCTCGGCTCGTGATCGTCGTGGAAGGGGCAGAGGCCGAGGAGGTCGGCCCCGTGACGCTTGAGCGCGATCCCCCGCGCCTCGGCCAGGCGCTCGAGCGAGATCTCGCCCTTGATGCGGCCGAGCAGATCGTCGGGGATGCGGAGCATCAGGCTTTCCTCGACAGACCCGTGTCAAGCGGAATCGGGTATGTGGCGATCACTCTATTTGACATATTGCGAGATCACTAGTAGCGTGTCAAGCGGCCGCAGGGAAGGCAAGGTCCCCGAAAAACAGCCCGAAACTTCGGGCTATGAAGAGGGCCCGGAAACAGAGGTTCGACACCGTGCTGGCACGAGCTTTCGGGGAGCGGCTCCACAGGTACCGGGAGGATCGCGGTCTGTCGCAAAGACAGCTGTCGATCCACGCCGGCATCGATCCAGTTCAGATTTCTCGCTATGAGCGGGGACTCGGGTTACCAGCGGCCGACACCCTCGCGGCTATCGCCAAGGTGCTGAGGATCTCCCTCGACACGCTTCTCCTCGGTAAGGCGGATCGCCTGAGCGACGACCTGCCGATCAAAAATGTGCTGCTTCTCGATAGGCTTCGCGAGGTCGAAAAGCTGGGCCGCAAGGACCAGGAAATGATCGTGGAGCTGATCGATTCCGTCGTCGCAAGGCGCCGGGTGGAAGCGCCCGTCAGGCGCACGGCCTGAGGGTTCGGGGATATGCTCGAGCCAGGAGCGACGCGACCGCGACGATGAGCCAAGCCCGAGGCAGAAGACAGTCCGAGAGAAACCAGATCGGTCTCTTTCGAAAGAGGTCCACGACCCTACGCGACGTGTCCGGACCGGGGCGGACGCTCCGTTCGGCTGGCCTCTTCGCCGGAATCGGGGGGCTCGAGCTCGGGTTGGCGCGTGCGGGCCACCAGACCAGCCTTCTCTGCGAGATCGATCGTGCGGCACGTGCCGTTCTTCAGGCCCGGTTTCCCGGCGTCCCTCTCGCCGAAGACGTTCGCCTCCTCGATTCGCTTCCTTCCGGGACCGATCTCCTGGTCGCGGGGTTCCCGTGCCAGGACCTCAGCCAGGCGGGCCGTACGGCAGGGATCGAAGGGTCTCGCTCCGGCCTCGTGGGCGAGGTCTTTCGGCTCATCGCCAAGCAGCGGATCCCGCACGTGCTTCTCGAAAACGTGCCCTTCATGCTCCAGCTCTCGCAGGGGCGCGCTCTCGAGGTCATCGTCGCTTCTCTCGAGAGCCTCGGCTACCGCTGGGCGTACCGCGTCGTCGACACCCGCGCGTTCGGCTTGCCGCAGCGTCGAGAGCGCATCTTCCTCCTGGCGTCGCTCGAGGAAGATCCCAGGCGCGTGCTGTTCGCAGACGACGCCGGTGAGCCCGCTGCGCTCGAAGGGACTCACCGGGCCGTGGCCTGCGGCTTCTACTGGACGGAAGGCATCCGCGGGCTCGGGTGGGCCGTGGACGCGGTGCCGACTCTCAAGGGGGGCTCGACGATCGGGATTCCTTCCCCACCTGCGATCGTGTTCCCCTCGGGTCTCGTGGGAAAACCAGACGTTCGCGACGCCGAGAGGATGCAGGGCTTCGTGGCCGATTGGACGCAGCCCGCGGAGAGCGTCGTTCGGGCCGGACACAGATGGCATCTCGTCGGAAACGCCGTGACTGTCGACGTGGCCACCTGGATCGGCGAGCGCCTCGCGAGGCCGGGTGATTACGACGCCATCGGCGATCGCACGCTGGCTCCTGGAAATCCCTGGCCACGTGCCGCGTGGAATCTGGGACAAGGGCGCTTTGCAGCGGACGTGTCGGCGTGGCCCGAGCAACGGCCTCGCACCCACCTACAGGAATTCCTGAAATTCCCCGTCGCACCTCTTTCCCCAAAAGCGACCGCGGGGTTCCTGGCCCGTACGGCCACGAGCTCTCTCAGGTTCCCAGCCGGCTTCCTCGACGACGTTCGGCGGCATCTCGAGCGGATGCAGGAAGAGCCCACGGAAACCGCGGCCGCTCTTTGAGCGCAGGCGATCGATGCGCCCCGCGCGTGGCAGGCGGATCGGCCGACACGACCTCGTCTTCGATCGGGAGACGTCCGTTCGGATGGCCGGCGTCAGACGTCATGGCACTTCCGCCGAGCTACGCGTTCGTGAGCTGCTGAGAGAGCTGGGCCATTCCTACCGCTGCAGGAATCGCGACCTTCCCGGCTCGCCGGACCTCGCCAATCGCGCTCGCGGATGGGCCGTCTTCGTGCACGGATGCTTCTGGCATCGTCACGCAGGCTGCGCCCGCACGACGACACCGAAGAGAAACCGCCCCTTCTGGGTCGAGAAGTTCGAGCAGAATCGGCGGCGCGACGCCCGCGCCCTCGGCGCGCTTCGACGCATGGGCTTCACGACCATCGTCGTGTGGGAGTGCGAGGTCGAAAAGAAATCCCAGATCGTCGAGCGACGGCTCGCGGCTCACCTCGGCAGACGCGCGCCTCAGAGGACCCGGAAGCGCGAGGCGTAGAGCTGCGCGGCTCGACGGACCATCATTTCGTATTCGTAGATGTCGCCGGCGGGCGGGGCTGGCGGCTTCGTCACGAGGCGTACGGGCGACCCGTCGTTCCTGCAGTCCACGACGACGATCGCCAGCGCGTCGAAGCCCTGCTCCCCCGGCTTCGTGCGCCGGGGCATCTGACCGATTTTCTGGATCACCTTTTCCGTGACGCCGGGCTGCTTGTGCTTCGTGATCTTCGTTCGGCTGGGGCTGCGAAATTCCTCGGCAAGATTGACCATGACGAAGCCCACTGCGACGGCTTCGTCCGCCGACGCGTGAATCGTCTCGTGACTGGAGTTGAGTTCGTCGTAGAGGCGTGGACGAGACTTCGAGTGCTCCGTCATGCACGCTTTGGCTTCCATGGCGAGCTGCACGGCGCCCACGTCAGCGTAACGGACGTTCGGAAGCGAGGCGAGGGCCTTCTTCTCCTCCGACGTGAGCACGAGTCCGTAGCTCGCGGCGAGCTCGCGAAAACCAAGCCCTGCCTTCGAGGTCCCGCGCGGCCGTGCCAGGACCAGGTCGAGGTCCTTGTCGCGATCGTGTTTGAAGTCCTTCATCTGGTGGTTGAGGCCGAAGATCACGGCGCCGCTCGACACGTGCCCCCTGAGGACAGGGCTCTCGAGCAGGAGGTCGAAGAGCATCCCCCAGCACGCCACTTTCGAGTGGTGATCACTGCGCGAGTGGTACTGCCAGAGGCCGCCGCTGGGCATTCGGCGCGGCACACTCATGGTTCTGACCAGAATCGAAGGGCCGTACATGTCCCTAATGATCCCACGAGCTCACTCTTCCCGCGCGTCACGTCGGCTGCTAGAGCTCGGCCGCGATCACCTGCGCGCGCGAGACGCTCACGTGCTCGGTCATCGCCTTCTCGCGCATCCGCCGCGGCCGCGCTGGAGCGGCCGTCAGATCCTGCAAGCTGATCGCAGAGAAGGCGCCGCCCGGGCGGCTCCGCAGAAGGGCCGGGTGGACCCGTCGCTCTTCAAGGCGCGCGCCAGCGGGCCCCTCCTCGGTCCTCCCTCCTGGCGCGCGCCTCGAATCCGCCGTGCCCGGCACGGCGGCCGCTGCCGCCTAAACGCTTTTTAGGCGGACCCGGGTCCGCTCTTTTCCCGCTCCACTTCGCACCCCTGTGCGGCTTCGCTTCGCTTCGCCGGGTGCTCCGTTCCGCGGCGGCCGGCCCTTCTGCTACGGGGCGCGCCAGCCGGCGCGCCCTGCCGCTGAGCTTGACGCTGCAGCGGATACCGCCCGCTCCCGCTTCCGTGCGCGCTGCGCGCGACCTTCTAAAGGCCTTGCACGCACCGTGCTCTCGCCGCGCGCGGGCATCTGCGGTTCGTGCCACGGCGCTCGTCCTCGATCCCCGCACGCAACGCACGGCTCGCGCCACGCCCGAGACCTTCTTCCCTTAGCCGCCCTCCGGGCGGCGCCGCACGGCGGCGCGCGCAGCGCCGCATCCCCCGTTCCCCGGCGCTGGCGGGAGCGTGCCCGCGAGAAGGTCGAGCACGACCTCGACGCGCGCAGATGTTCGAGCGCAAGCGACGTCACGCGTACTGCCAGCGCCTTGACCGCCGCGGCCGA
>Ga0315281_10014143_pt1 | contig 10778 bp, 11 predicted proteins | sample YL17G07_0_MG_FD_204540 | JGI IMG/M metagenome (GOLD analysis project Ga0315281, IMG submission 204540) | Sediment microbial communities from Yellowstone Lake, YNP, Wyoming, USA - YL17G07_0 | ecosystem: Environmental > Aquatic > Freshwater > Lake > Sediment | place: USA: Wyoming | collected... | reverse complement strand
AATTCGCTCGGCATGGCGCGTGCCGCCTACGAAGCGGCGCTCGCCTATGCGCGCGAGCGCGAGGTCGCCGGACGCAAGATAGGCGATTATCAGGCGGTCGCGCACAAGCTCGCGGACATGGCGGCCGAGATCGAAGCTGCGCGCTGGCTGGTGTATAACGGCGCGTGGCATGTCGATCGCGGCACGCTCGACGCAGCGCTTGCCTCCAAAGTGAAGCTCATCGCCAGCGAAACCGCGGTGCGCGTGAGCGAGAACGCGATCCGTATCCTCGGCGGCGCGGGCATCATGCGCGAGTACAGCGTCGGCCGCATCCATCGCGATGCGCTGGTGTACGTGATCGGCGAGGGCACCAGCGACATTCAGCGCAATATCATTGCACGCAGCCTGGGGTTCAAGCCATGAATACTCCCGTATTGCTCAGCCGTCACGGCGGCACGCTTCTGATCACGCTCAACCGGCCGGAGCGCCGCAATGCGTTCGACCTGGAGATGCGCAAGGCGATCGGAGAAGCGGTCTTCACCGCGCGCGACACCGAGGACGTGAAAGCGGTGGTGATCACCGGCACCGGGGGGGCGTTCTGCGCCGGCGGCGATCTGAAATCGCTGAGCGCCGAGGAGCGGCCGATTTTTGCCGACCGCGAACGCATCCGGCGCCTGCACCCGTGGTTCCGCGAACTGGTGAATCTGGAGAAACCGGTGATTGCCGCGGTCGATGGGCCCGCCTTCGGCGCCGGATTCAATCTGGCGCTCGCTTGCGACTTTATCCTGGGCACGCCGAACGCGCGCTTTTGCGCGGTGTTCGCGCGCATCGGCCTGGTGCCGGATCTGGGCGGCTTCTACCTTCTGCCGCGGATCGTCGGCTTGCAGCGCGCCAAGGAACTGGTGTTTTCGGCGCGCGAAGTCGGCGCCGACGAGGCGCTGCGGCTCGGCATTCTTTACACCATCAAGCCGGCGGAGACCTTGCTGCAGGAAGCGCTCGCGCTCGCCGCGCGCTTCCACGAGGCTTCCACCGAAGCGCTCGGGATCGCCAAGAACGTGCTCAACCGCGCTTTCAACCTCGATCAGGACACGCTGGCCGAACTTGAGGCCTGCGCCCAAGCGCTCGCCCTGCACACCGAGTACCACAAGGACGCGGTCGCGCGCTTCCTCGCAAAACAGCCGCTCGCGTTCCGCTGGGACAAGGACGCATGAAACCGCGCGCGTTTATCACCGGGGTCGGCGACACCGCAGTGGGCGAACTGGCGGGATCGAGTTGCATGGGCCTGCACCGGGAGGCGGCGCTCGGCGCGGTAGCGGACGCCGGACTTGCGCTGTCCGACATCGACGGCGTGCTGTGCGCATACTCGTTCACCGAACCGCATCTGATGCTCGGCTCGGTATTCTGCGAATACATGGGCATCCACCCGGGATTCTGCAGCGCCATCCAGGCCGGCGGCGCGAGCGCCTGCATCATGCTGATGCAGGCAGCTGCGCTGGTCGCGAGCGGGCAGTGCCGGCACGTGCTTGCCGTCACCGGCGACAATCGTTTGAGCGGAATGTCGCGCGACGGCGCGGTGGCGGCGCTTGCCGACGTGGGGCACCCGCAGTTCGAGCGGCCCTACGGCATCAGCATTCCGGCCTCCTATGCGCTGGTCGCGCGCCGCTATATGCACGAGTACGGTGTCACGTTGGAGCAACTCGCCGCGATTGCGGTGGAGCACCGGGGGCACGCCGGACGCCATCCCAAGGCGCACAAGCGCGTACCGGTCACCATCGCCGAGGTTATGGCCTCGCGCGAAATCTCCTCGCCGCTGCGTTTGCTCGACTGCTGCCTGATCTCCGACGGCGGCGCGGCGGTTGTGGTGAGCGCGCCGGATGCCGTGGCCGATGCGCCATCAGGCCGGCCGGTTGCGATCCTTGGCGCAGGGCAAGGGCACACCCATGAGCACATCGTCTGCGCGCCCTCGCTCACGGATTTTGGTTGCAAGGATTCTTCGCGCCGCGCCTTCGCCCAGGCGGGCGTGAGCCCGGCCGACATCGATGTCGCGGAAATCTACGACTCGTTTACCATCACGCTGCTGGTTGAACTCGAATCGATCGGATTCTTCCCCCGCGGCGAGGCCGGGCCGGCGGTTCAGGCCGGTGCGCTCGGCTTGGGCGGGGCGCTGCCCTGCAACACCCACGGCGGCCTGCTTTCCTACGGCCATTCGGGGGCGGCGGGCGGCATGTTCCACGCCGTCGAGGCGGTGCACCAGTTGCGCCGCGACGCCGGACCGCGCCAGGTGCGCGATGCCGAGCTCGCCTTTGTGCACGGCGACGGCGGCATTCTCTCCGCGCATTGCTCGCTGGTACTCGGACGGACCTGACATGCAAAAACCAATTCCTGCGGCGACCGCCGACACGCGCGAATTCTGGGATGCCTGCGGTCGCGGCGAGCTTATGTATCAGATCTGCCGCGGCTGCGGCCGCGCGCAGTTCTATCCGCGCCGGCATTGCGCCGCTTGTCAGGCGGACGAACTCGAATGGCGGCATTCGGCGGGACTGGGCGCGGTCTACAGCCACACCACGGTATATCGCGCGCCGACGCCGGCGTTCAAGGCGGACGTACCCTACGTGATTGCGCTGGTCGATCTGGATGAAGGTTTTCGCATGATGGTAAACATTCTCGGCTGTGATCCCGGCGAAGTGCGAATTGGCGGCCGCGTGCGTATCGTGTTTCGCGCCGACGGCGAGGACATGAAGCTTCCGCAAGGGGAGCTGATTCGATGACGCGCGTACTCACGTTCGATGCGTTCACTCCGGGGGTGTCCATGGGAAGCGCGACCGAGGTCATCGACGGGCGCATCCTCGGTCTGTGGCAGAGGCTCTATCCCTGGGATGCGGCGACCGAGGGGGAACTGCCTCTGGGCATGGCGACGGTGTTGTTGATGCGCGCCTATATGCGCATCCTCACGCCGCGTCCGCCCGGCAACATTCACGCGCGGCAGCAGATGGAACTGGTTTCTCCGGCGAGGTTCGGCGAGGAGGTCATTACCTCGATGTCGTGCGCCGGCAAGGAACTGAAGCGCGAACGCCGCTATGTCGAGATGGACAGCCGCTCGACGGGAGCGAACGCACGGCTCCTGTTCACCGCCCGCATGCGCCTGATCTGGGCCGTGTGAGGGGCGCCATGGATCGGCTCGAACCGGTAACACTGCAAATCGATCGCGACGCGATCCTCGCCTACGCCGAAATCACGGGCGACTTCAATCCGGTCCATGTCGACGAGGCGTTCGCGGCGGGAACGGCCATGGGCGGCATTATCGCGCACGGCACGCTGTCATTGAATTTGATCTGGCAATCGCTCGCGGCCAGCTTCGGCACCGATGCCTTAAACGGTACGGCGCTGGACATCCGCTTTGCCAGGCCCGTGCGAATTGGCGACACCGTGCAGGCGGGCGGGCAGCACTCCGAAACAGAAGCTCGGCTCTACGACGTATGGGTGCGCAATCAAGACGGTGTCAACGTGATCGAAGGAACCGCGCGCTTGAAGACTCTGGGATAAGAGGAGATTGCGAATGCGAATGATCGGAGCAGGAGGCACGCGCGTGGAACGAGCGGGCCGCGTGTGCATGTGCTTCACCGGGGGAGTGCGTCGCGCAGTCCTGTGGATCGGGGTGTTGTTGCTCGTCGCACCGCATGCCTGGGGACAGTACCCATCCAGGCCGCTGCATATAATCGTGCCTTATCTCGCAGGATCTGCCTCAGATACCCTGGCCCGCGTGATTGCCGATCCCTTGTCGAAGGCGCTGGCGCAGCCTGTCATTGTGGAGAATCGCGCCGGAGCGAATTCGACGATCGGCACTGAGTATGTCGCCAAGGCGTCTCCCGATGGTTACACGGTCTTACTCGGCACCAACGCGGGTCTGGCAGCCAGCCCGGCCGGACTCTCGCGCAGTGTAGGCTACGATCCGGTCAAGGATCTTGCTCCGATCGGGCAGGTGGGCACGATCTCCTACGTACTTCTGGCGAATACCGCTTTGCCCGCGTCGTCGCTGCGCGAACTGCTCGAATATGTGCGCGCCAATCCGGGCAGACTCAATTGCGCAAGCGGCAACACCGGCGGGATCCTGCATCTTGAACTGCTCAAGCGTCTGGCCGGAATCGAACTCGTGCACGTGCCATACAAGTCGACGCCGCCCGCGCTCACCGACCTGATCGCAGGACACGTTCAGCTGATGTTCGCCGACATCGCCACCGGCATACCGCGTATACGCTCGGGGCAGGTGCGCGCATTCGTGGTCTCCTCGCCCAAGCGCAGCAGCTTGCTACCGGAGGTGCCCACATTCGCCGAGGCGGGCGTGAAAGACATGGTCGAGTTTCCGGGCTGGTGGGCCTTCTACGGGCCGGCAGGCATGGACCGTAGCATTATCGAAAGGCTGAATGCCGAGATCAATCAGATTCTGCGCCGCGGCGACGTGCGCGAGCGGCTCGCTGCAAGCGGAATAGAACTCTCCGGATCGACGCCTGCGCAACTGGGCGCCTACACGCGCGATCAACTGCAAGCCTACGCAAGGTTGTTCAAGGAATTCAACATTCAGGCCGAACAATGAGGGCGGCCGAACATAAATCAAGGAGGGGTCCGTGCATGATTCGATGAAGCGCAGGCTGGCCAAGGTCTTGCTGTGTGCTGTGACGTTGCTGGCGCATTCGGCGGTGGCGCAGGAGTATCCGGGCAAGCCGATAAAGTTTATTGCGCCTATCGCGGCGGGCGGTCTGACTGACACCCTCACGCGCGCGCTCGGGCAGCGCCTGTCCGAGCGCGTTGGCCAGCCGGTGATCGTAGAGAATCGGCCAGGCGCCGGTGGTCTCATCGGCATGGACGCAGCCGCCAAGTCCGCGCCCGACGGTTACACCATCGTCATGGTGTACCAGGGCCTGGCGAGCGTGAATCCGATACTTTTCAAAGTGCCGCCCTACGAAACGCTGCGCGACTTCGCACCCATCGCGCAGGTGGCGACCTTCCCGATGGTGCTCGTTGTCAACGCGTCGACGCCGATCGGCAGCGTGAAGGAACTGATCGAGCAGGCGCGCGCGAAGCCCGGCACTATGAACTACGGCTCCGCCGGCAATGCCACTACCTCGCACTTGGTGATGGAATTGTTCAAGCGCAAGACGGCGTTGGATCTGCTGCATATCCCATACAAAGGCGAGGCGCCGGCGTTGACCGAGCTTCTGGGCGGCCGGGTGTCGGTGACCTTCAACAGTCTGCCTTCGGTACTGGCGCATATCCGCTCGGGCAAGGTGCGCGCGCTGGCGATCGCAACTAGGGAACGCTCCAGGCTCTTGCCTGAGGTGCCGACGATCACCGAAGCCGGTATTGGAGATCTGGAGGTGCCGGGCTGGTACGGTGTACTGGCGCCCGCGGGCACGCCGCGACAGGTAGTGGAGCGACTCAGCCGCGAATTCAACGCCGTGGTGAACGAGCCGGACACGCGCGCCCGACTCGCCTCGCAGGGGATTGATCTGGGCGGCAGTTCTCCGGATGCGTTCGGCAAATGGATACGCGAGGAGACCGATCGCTGGCGCAAGGTGATCGTCGACGCAGGCATCCGGGCGGATTGACGCGGCCATGCTCAACGACGCGCTGGCGGGATTGACTGTGGTTGATTTCAGCCAGGGGATTGCCGGCCCCAATTGCGCCTGCCTGCTGGGCGACCTCGGCGCGCGCGTGATCAAGATCGAGCCGCCGGAAGGAGACTGGGCGCGCGGCGTGGGCGCGCGTTACGGCGACTCGAGCGTCACCTACAAGTGCTTCAACCGCGGCAAGCTGGGAGTCATGCTCGACTTGAAGGATGCGCGGGCGCGCGAGGCGGCCTGCCGCCTGACCGATGCCGCCGACGTTTTCGTCGAGAGCAGCCGGCCCGGCGTAGCGAAGCGCCTGGGCATCGACTACGGGACGCTCAAGGAACGCAATCCGCGGCTGATATACGTTTCGGTGACCGGCTTCGGCCAGACCGGACCTTATGGCAACCGGCCGGCCACCGACACGATCCTGCAGGCGCTCACCGGTTTTTCGATTGGTGTGGCCGGATCCGGCAGTCCGATGCGCGTGCGTGTCGCGGTGGTGGACGTGTCCGCGGGTGTGTACGCCGGCTACGCGGCGCTCGCCGCGGTCATCCGTCGCGCGCGCACCGGGACAGGGGAGTACCTCGACATCAACCTGATGCATGCGGCGGCCGCATTGCAGGGCTACAAGATTGCCGAGGACGCCGCCTCCGGCGGCGCCAGGCAAGGCGAACTGTTCGCCGGTATCGGCATCTACGCCACGCAGGACGGCTATCTTGCGCTGAGCGCGATACGAGACGCGCACGTGGTCGGCCTGCTCGAAGCGATCGGCCGCACGGCGTTGATCGAAGAACCTCGTTTTTCCACGCTCGAGAAGCGGCTCGAACGCCAGGACGAGTTGCGCGAGGAGATTGCGTGCGAAATCGCCAAACAGCCAACGCGCTATTGGCTGACCGTTATGAGCAAAACCGATCTGCTCTACCAGGAGGTGCTGAACTACAGCCGTTTCCGGGAGGACCCCCAGGCCGAGGCTGTGTGCCTGTTCGAACAAGTGGTGTTCGACGGCGTTGGCCCGCTGCCCATGGTGCGGCCGCCCGGAGCGGAAGACGGCCGGATGCAGGCGATGCCGTCGCCGCTGCTCGGCCAGCATACGCGCGAGGTTCTGCTAGAGGCGGGCGTCGCAAGCAGTGATGCCGACGAACTCGCGGCATGCGCGGCGCGCGCCAGGGCAGGCGCAACATGAGCGCGGCCGGACAGGGGCGCGCGATGCCGTTCGCGCGCGCTGGCGGTCACCACGCGCGAGCGCTGGGCGCCCTGGGCGGAACTGCCGACGGTCGCGGAAAGCGGCTTGCCAGGCTACGATACGAGTGTCTGGTACGCGTTCTTTGCGCCGGCCGGCGTGCCCGCGGCAAAGCTTAACTCCGAATTGCGCAACGTGCTGACGTCGGCCGAGATGCGCGAGTGGCTCAGAACGACCGGCGGTCTCGATGTAGTGGCGAGCAGCGCAGAGGAACTGAAAACCTGGTTCGCGGCGGAGATCGAGCGCTGGGCGAGCATCATTCGCACCTCGCGCATAAAGATGGACTAGGGAAGCCCCGGCCAGGCCGCCGGCGGGCATCTGATCAAGCGCAGGTGCGGATCGTTTGCGTACTGCGCTCTCGTCTCTTAAGCGGTCAAGCCCAGGTCGGCCGCCTGCAGCGGCGCGCGGCCACGGATCATGTCCGCGGCCTTCTCGCCGATCATCATCGTTGCCGCGCAAATGTTGGCTGAAGGAATGCTCGGTATTACGGAGGAATCCGCAATGCGCAGCGCTTCCAGACCGTGTACGCGAAGCTGGTCGTCGACCACCGCCGTAGGGTCGCTTGCCGGCCCCATGTGCGCAGTTCCGTTGGGATGATACGACGATACGCCGTAGCGCCGGGCGAAATCGAGGAGGTCGGCATCACTGTCGGCCGCGGAACCCGGCAGCGTCTCCGAGTCCACGAACTTCGCCAGTTCCGGCGTTCGCAGAAGGCGTCGCGCCAAGCGTATGCCGTCCAGCAATCCCTGTTGATCGCGCGGGTCTTGCAGGTAATTGGGCTGGATCACGGGATCCTCAAATACATCCGCTGAACGCAGGCGAACATAGCCGCGGCTGTCGGGACGATGCCGCCACACGCCGCAAGTCATGCCGGGATAGTTGTCGAGCATGCCGACATAGCCTTCCTTGTAGCTCGCGGGCGTAAACACGCCTTGCAAATCCGGTGCGGGCAGGCCGTCCCTCGATTTACAGAAAAAATACACCAGCGACGGGCTCAGCGCCAAAACGCTAGGCATGCCGAACATCCAGCGTGCGATCTGACCGGCCAGACCAACTCCCGTGGCGATCTCATTCAGCGTGCGAATATTTTTCGCGCGAGCGACGATCCGAACGGAAAAATGATCGCTCAGGTTTTCACCGACACCCGGCAGGGCATGCACTACCGGCACGCCGATTTCCTGCAACAGCTTGCCCGGTCCAATTCCGGAAAGCTGAAGTAGTTTAGGTGTATTGAACGCGCCGCAGCAGATGATGACCTCGCGGCGCGCGTGCACGTCCCGGGTGGCCCCTTTTTCGCGGTTGCGCATATATCGCACCCCCGTCGCGCGCTTGCCGTCAAGGAGGATGGTTGTCGCCTCTGCGCCGGTCCTTATTTCCAGATTTGACCGCGATTTCGCAGGCTGCAAAAAAGTCCTGGCGGTGCTCATGCGCCAGCGGCCATGGATCGTGCGCTGGAAAAACCCTACGCCTTCCTGGGCTTCGCCGTTGTAGTCGGGATTGCGCGGGATACCCATGCCGATTGCGCCGGCGATGAAAGCATCCATGATAGGGTGTTTCCATTCGATGTCGCCAACCGGCAGCTCCCCCGACCGACCGCGGTACGTATCGTCGCCACCCACCCACCGCTCGGTTTTCCTGAAATAGGGCAGGATTTCAGCATAGCTCCAGCCGCGATTTCCCAGGGCTGCCCAATGGTCGTAGTCACTGCGCTGGCCACGGTTGTAGATAAGGCCATTGATCGAGGTAGAGCCGCCAAGAACGCGTCCCTGGGGCAGCGGAATGCGCCGCCCCTTGGTCAATTCATTTGGTTCCGAGTGAAATTGCCAAGCAAAAGCGGGGTTGAAAGCCGCCTTGATAAAGCCCGCGGGAATGTGAAGGTAGGGGTGCCAGTCACGCGGCCCGGATTCCAGCAGACATACCGTGGCTTTGCCGTCTTCCGTCAGACGATTTGCCAGGATGGCACCGGCGGCACCTGAGCCGACTATGACATAGTCGAATTGGTCCGCCGCATTATCGTTGCGCGTCTGTGCCATCTCGTCTCTGCTCCAAAGGGCCTTAGCAGCAGCGCCCGCCGTCCACTTCCAGGCAGGTACCGCTGATGAAGGCTGCTTCGTCCGAGGCGAGAAACAAGGCCGCTTTGGCGACATCGACTACGCTCGCGAGCCGTCCCATCGGCACTGTGGCGCGAAATTTTGCCTGCACTTCCGGGGTGTTCTGGCCGCCCGCGAATTCGACGGAAAGTGCAGTATCAGGGCAAAACACCGGGTTGATGCAATTGACGCGAATCTGGTCCGGCCCGAACTCGGCCGCCATGGATTTGCTCATCAGGATCACCGCGCCCTTGCTGCTGTTATAGACCGTCAGGCCGGGTCGCGGGCGCACGCCCCCGGTCGAAGCGATGTTGATAAAGCAGCCGGCGCGCTGCGCCCTGAATACCGGCAGCACATGCAGCGCCGAGAGATAGATGCTTTTTACGTTGACGGCGTAGACCTTGTCGAATTCAGCTTCGGTCACTTCCATGTACGGCCTGTTGCGGTGGGTCCAGCCGGCATTGTTGACCACGATATGCAGACCACCGAACGTGGTTTGCGCTGCCGCGACGAGCGCCGCCCAGTCGGCCTGGCGGGTCACGTCCGCCTCCACGAACTGTGCCGCACCGCCGGTTTTTATGATCTCCTCGGTAACGCGCTTGCCGCCAACGGCATTGATGTCGTCGACTATGACTTTAGCGCCTTCGGCGGCGAAACGCTTCGCGATGGCTGCGCCGAAACCGGATGCGGCACCGGTGATGATCGCTACCTTGTCCTTGAGTTGCATGTCTACTCCTTCGTGGGGTGTCGGGGGACGACGGGATAATCGAGAATACTTGGCTTCGCCGAAGCTCAAGCAAACGCCGCGTTTGTCCGCGGCAGCAGTACGAACGCCTGAAGCAAGTCGGTGATGTTCCCGCGCGGCAGTCCGGCAACGAAGGCTTCCAGCCGGTCATATGCGGCCTCCGGCACCGCCTGTTCGCGGCCGATGCGGCGGATGAGGGCGGACACGCCCGCGCGGTCAAACGAATAATCGGCGAACGCCATACGCTGATCCTGCTCAAGCGTGCGGCCGTCTGCGGTTTCGACCTCGATCTTGCAGCACAGCGTAGGCACGGCCGCGTCGCTGATCAGTTTGATGCTTGATATCAGCTTGTTCACCTTGGCATCGTCGTAGGTAAGCATGCGGCGCATGTCGGGAACTCCGTACAGCAGGGTGGCCGCGATGCAGAACGGGATGCTCATCAGCGTGCCGGAGACGGAATTAAACGGGCCGACTGCGTCCATCCCGGCATAACCCGTTTCGTAAGGATTCATGTACACGCGCACCGCCTTGATGGGGACGCCGGCGAGTTTTTCGCGCAGGGCCAGCGCGGCGGTGACCGGGGTCTGGTTGAAGGCGCACACGGGGTAGGGCTTGAATGTGACGCGCATGACCGCCCAGTCCCGGCCCAGCCCGGCCACGAGCGCGCCGGCGTCGCATTCGGTCCTGGCGAAACTGCGCACTAGCCCGGAAGGTCCCTCGTAGGCGTGCGGCGCCGAGACGGATCCGGCGCGGGCGAGTTCCGCCGCGACCAGGCCGAGGCGTGCGGCAACGCCCACCTGATAGCGCCACTCGTCGGTGCCGTCGGCGAACGTTTGCAGGATGCCGCCGGAAAATGCCGCGGCATTGGCGAGCGCCGCGGCGAGCTGGGTTTCCGAGAGTTCCAGCATCTTGCCCGCCGCCGCGGCCGCCGCAGTGGTGCCGTACAGCGGTGATGCGCGGAAACCGCCGGGGGTCGTCTTGGCAGCGTAGGCACGCTCGAGCAGGCCGCCGGCCTCATAACCGCAGAGCAGAGCAGGCATCAGCCGTGCAAGGGGATAGCCTCGCGACTCGATCAGGGCGGTCAGGAGGGGAATCATGATTGTGCCCAGATGCGCGGC
>Ga0315281_10014142_pt1 | contig 10778 bp, 10 predicted proteins | sample YL17G07_0_MG_FD_204540 | JGI IMG/M metagenome (GOLD analysis project Ga0315281, IMG submission 204540) | Sediment microbial communities from Yellowstone Lake, YNP, Wyoming, USA - YL17G07_0 | ecosystem: Environmental > Aquatic > Freshwater > Lake > Sediment | place: USA: Wyoming | collected... | reverse complement strand
AAGTTCCGGCCTGCGCCAGCCGCGGCGTGTGTGCGCCCCGGGTCGCATCGGGCGCCTTGGGAGATGGAGTCCCGAGGGCATGTCGACCCCCGGGATCGGCTCGGCTACCGGTCCAGCCACACGTCCTGCATGCGGCTGAAGTTGAAGATGGAGTTCTTGGCCACGAGATTCTTCACATAGGGCCAATGCATATAGGAGTTGATGCGCTGGGCCAAAATGGGCCGGGCCGCCTCGACTTGCAGCTTGCGGTCAATCTCCCAGACCAGCGCCCGCCGCTTGGCGGGGTCCGCCTCCTGGCTCTGCCGGAGGATCATCGCGTCCACCTCCGGGTTGCAGTAGTCCGAATAGTTGCGGTTGGAGCCGCAGGTGTAGTTCTCGAAGAGGTGCGCGTCGGGATCCTCCGCCCCGGTGCCGGTCTGGTTGACCGCGAACGTGAAGTCGCGCCGGGCCATCCGCGCGAACCAGGCCACGGTCTCCACCTGCTCCAACTCGGCCTCGATGCCCACGGCCTTGAGCTCCCCCACCACCCACACCGCCGCCTCGACGTGGACGTCCGTGGCCCGGGCGGAGACGGTCACCTTGAGCGGGTGCCCCGGGCCGTAGCCGGCCTCCGCCAGCAGCTTGCGGGCCAGCGCCTTGTCGTGGGCAGGGTCGCCATAGCCGGGCAGTTGGCTCAACTGTTCCTTGGGCAATCCCCACTTTCCGAACGGCGGAGGGATCAGGGTTCCGCCGGGCAGGCCCGCCCCGGCCAACACGCTCTTGATCATCCCGGCGCGGTCCATGGCGTAGTTCACCGCCTGGCGCAGCTTCAGGTTATCGAAGGGCGGCTTGCGGCTGTTGAGCACGATGTTGTCGGAGATGCTCTCGGACACTTCCTGCACGACGATGCCCGGCACCGCCGCCTTGAGGGCGTCCCGGAACAGGATGCTGCCCTCGATCGTGGAATAGGCGTCCATTTGACCGGACTGCAAGGCCGCCTGGCGCGCGACCCGGGAGCTGATGGAGTGATACTCCACTCCGTCCAGGTATGGCCGGCCCTTGACGAAGTAATCGGGGTTCTTCTCCAACACGACGCGTTGATCCTGGACGTACTCCTTGAGGCGGAAGGGCCCGGTCCCGACCGGCCGCGCGCGCAATTCGGCCGGATCCACGTGCGCTGGATAGATCGGCATGAAGCCGGAGGCCAACATCGAGAGCAGCGAGGGCTGGGGACGCTTCAAGACGATACTAAGCTCATAGTCCCCGTTGGTGACCACCTCCGCCACGTTCTGGAACCACAACTGGCGCGGGCTCACCCGCAATTTGTGCGGCGCCACGCCACGCACCAGATCGAGGGTGTACTTGGCGTCGGCGGAGGTGAACGGCTTTCCGTCGTGCCATTTGACGCCGTGGCGGAGCTTGAAGGTCAGCCGCTTTCCGCCGTCGCCCCAGGCCCAGCTTTCCGCCAGTTCGCCGATGACGTCGTCTCCGCTTTCCACCGCGTGGCTCGGGTTGTAGAAGACCAGGTTGTTGTAGCAGGGCAGCATGACGTACGTGGTGGCGGAGCCAGGCTCCTCCAGGATCGAGAAGCTGGGCGGGTTCACGAAATTGACCGCCTTGAGCACGCCGCCATATTTTTGGGCCCAGCCGACATGCGGGGCGGCGAGCGCCGCCGCGAGCAGGAGCAGGGTCATGGCTTGTCTTCGCATCGTCTGTCCTCCCTTGGGATTGTTCATCGCGCGGGTGCGCCCCGCACCCGATTTCTGGGCCGCTCCCGGCCCTCGTCGCAGCGGCTTTCCGCCGCCGCGGCCGGCGTCACGCTTCCAGGTCTTGGCCGCTTCATTCGGGGATGGCATCACTCCTCGCGGAGCAGCACCGCTCCCTTGGGCAAGGGCTGCACCAACCGCTGATAGATGGACAGCCAGCCCCGCTCCTGTGGCGCAGGGAGCGCCCGCGGACGATCCCGCCGGCGCGCCAGTTCGGCCGCGCCCACGTCCAGATTCACGACGCGCTTGGCGACGTCAATGAAGATCGTGTCGCCGTTTTCCACCAACCCCAGCGGACCGTCTTCCGCCGCCTCCGGGGAGACCTCGCCGACGACCAGCCCCTTGTTGACCAACCCGGAGAGCTGTCCATCGGTGACCACCGCCACCTGCTCGCTCAGGCCCGCGCCGTCCAGGGCGAAGACCAGCGCGGACGCCATGGCCATGCCCGGCCCGCCCTTGGCGCCCATGCCCCGCATCACGACCACTTGGCCGGGCTTGATTTCGCCCTTGTTCAGCCCCTCGATCGCCTCCTCCCGGGAATGGTAGATGTTGGCCCGACCCTGGAAGGTGAGCGCCCGATCATCGGCCACCCCCAGCTTCACGATCGCGCCCGCCGGCGCCAGCGAGCCCCTGACGATGACGATGGATGGCCGGGTGGAAAGGGGCCGATCCGCGGGCCGGATGATGTCCGGGTTCATCACGACCGCGTCCGCGAGCAACGCCCCCACCGTCTTGCCGGATACGCTCCGCGCCTCCTTGGACAGGAAGCCCTCCAGGCTCTTCATCACCGCCAGCGCCCCGCCCGCGTCCTCCAGATCCTCGATGAGATGCGGCCCATTGGGCCGAATCGCGCTCAACAGGGGAATCTTGTCGGCGTAGCGCTCGAACATCCCATACACATCCACGTCGCACTGGGCTTCCATGGCGATGGCCTGGAGATGCTTGACGGTGTTGATGGAGCCGCTCAGGCTCAGCATGACCATGGCCGCGTTGGAGAAGGCCCCGGGGGTGAGGATCTCCCGCGGCGTCAGATGCTCCCAGACCATCTCCACGATGCGCGTTCCGGCGGCCCGCACCTGCTCCATCATCTTCGGGCTGTTGGCCCGCACGGGCGCGCTGCCGGGCAGGGCCATCCCCAGGGCCTCGCAGACGATGTGCATGGAGTTCGCCGTGCCCATGCCCGCGCACACGCCGGGCCCCTGCACCGCCTGGTCCGACATTTCGGCCAGCTCCTGGGCGGTCACCCGGCCGGAGGCCACGTGCCCAGCGGCCAGGAACACCTCCTCGATGTCCACATGGGCGCCGCGGAAGGTTCCGCTGGCCTGATAGCCGCAGATGACCACCAGGGTCGGAAGGTTCAGCCGCCCCGCCGCCATGATCTGCCCGGGCGTGGTCTTGTCGCAAGAGGCCAGACACAGCATTCCATCCAGCAGCGCCCCTTCCACCTGCACCTCGATGTCGTTCACGATCAGGTCCCGGCTGGGGAGGATATAGCCGCCCCGATGCCCGGCGCTGGTCACGAAGTCGCTGGGCGCCGCCGTGCGCACCTCGAACGGCAGCCCGCCGGCCGCTCGGATCGCCGCTTTTGCCGCCGCCGCGACCCCGTCCAGATGGCTGAAGCAGCTGGACAACTCCGAAGAGGTGTTCACCACCGCGATCTTGGGCTTTTCCATGTCCGCGTCGGACAGACCCAGCGCCTTCCACTGCGCCCGGCGCACGGCCCAACGGGACGTCCCCGGTTCAAAATTGCTGCGCAATTTTCGGTTCATTGGAAGCTCCAAGCCAAAGGTAAGCAATCGCGCCCCGGGGAAGTTCCGGGCGCGCCGGTTGCGGTCAGGTTTCGGCGCCGACGCCAAGCAACTGGGCCTTCGCGGTCTCGTCGGCCAGCAGGGCCGCGCTGGGTCCCCGATAGACGACCTTGCCGCGGTCCAGCACAATGGCGTCGCGGGCAAACGCCAGCGCCAGATCCACCTTCTGCTCCACCAGCACGATCGTCAGTCCGCCCTGGTCACGGATGCGCTGGAGCGCCTCGTACAGCGCCTCGATCACGATGGGCGCCAAGCCCTCCATCGGCTCATCCAGCAGCAGCACCTGTGGGGCACCCGCCAGAGCGCGGCCCACCGCCAGCATCTGCTGCTCGCCGCCAGAGAGCCGGTTTCCGGAGTTGCGCCGGCGTTCCTTTAGCGCGGAGAAGAGCCCGAAGACCTCCTCCTGCGTCCAGCCGCCGGCGCGGTAGGCCACCGCCAGATTTTCCTCCACCGTAAGCGAAGGAAAGATCTCCCGCTCCTGCGGGACGTACCCCAGCCCGAGCCGGTTGCGCAGATGGGTCGCGATCCGCTCGATGGGAGCACCGCCCAGCCGGATCGTGCCCTGGTGGCGCGTGGTGAGTCCCATCATTGTGGCCAGCAACGTGCTCTTGCCGACCCCGTTCCGTCCCAGCAGCGCCAGGGTTCCCCCCGCGGGCACGTCCAGCGAGACGCCGTCCAGGACGATGGTCGAGTGGTAGCCGGAAACCAGCCCCTCCACCGTGATGCCGGCGCTCATGCCATGCTCCGGCCGAGGTAGACCGCGCGCACGCGCGCATCTGCGGCGATCTCCGCCGGGGTGCCCCGGGTCAGCACGCGCCCCTGCACCAGCACGACGATCTCCCGCACGAAGCGGAAGACCAGGTCCATGTCGTGCTCGATCATCAGGATCGCCACGTCGGCCGGCAGGTGATCCAGGGCTTCGTGGATGACGTGCGCCTCCAGGGCCGGGACGCCCGCCGCGGGCTCGTCCAGCAACAGGACGTGGGGCCGCAGCGCCAGCGCGATGGCGATCTCGAGCAGGCGCTGCTTGCCGTAGGGCCATTCGGCTGCGGCGCGGTCGGCGTCCGCGGCGATTCCGAGGACGGCGAGGTGCGCGTCGGCCTCGTCCAGGCATGCCCCCCACCGGCGCCCGTAGCGCAGCAGACGCCAGGCGATGTTCTCGCGCTCGGCGATGGCGATGGCAACGTTCTCCCGCGCGCTGGTCTCGGCCAGCAGGTTGCTGATCTGGTGCGTGCGGGCCAGGCCGCGCCGTACGCGAGCCTCGGGCTTGAGGCGGTCTATCGGCGCGCCGGAGATCGTGATGGAGCCGGCGTCTGGCCGCAGCATTCCCGTCAAGAGGTTCACAATCGTGGTCTTGCCCGCGCCGTTGGGGCCGATCAGCCCCACGCGGGCGCCCGGCGCCAGGTCCAGGTCAACATCCTGCGCCACCGCCAGGGCGCCGAAGGACTTGCACAGGCCCCGCACGGAGAGGGCGGCCGGGGCGCTCATCGCCGCGCCGCCCGCCGGAACGCCCCAACCAAGGCGTTCCGGCCCAGGTCCACCAGGCTCATCAGGCCCTTTTCCGCGAACAGCACGACGCCCATCAGCATCAGCCCAACCACCAGCATCCACCGGAACGGGTCAATCTCCGCGGCGAAGCTCTGGACGACCCCATACACCGTCGCGCCCAGGAACGCCCCGTAGAGCCGGCGCGTGCCGCCCAGCGCCAACGTGACCACGGCCGTGCCGGAGACCAGAATGCTGAGGGCGCTCAGGCTGGCGTAGCGGGTGGTCTGGGCCGAGAGGGCCCCGGCGCTGCCGGCCATCGCCGCGGAGAGGCCGTAGACCGCCACCAGCCGGCGCCATACCGGCGTCCCGATGGCCCGCATCCGCCGGGGACTCTGGCGGATTCCGTCGAGGGAGCGGCCGAACGGCGAACGCACGATGCGCCAGGTGGCCACAAACCAGGCACACAGCACCCCCAGAGAGTAGAGGTAGGCCGTGTGACCATAGAGATCGAAGCGGAACAGGCCCAGCAGCGGCGCCATGCGGATGCCCTGCAACCCGTCGTCCCCCCCGGTGAGGAAATGGGCGTGGTTGGCGAATTCCGCGACAAGCGAGGCGATGGCAAGCGTGAGCATCATCAGGGTCACGCCCTCCGTGTGCAGGATCAGGGCGCCGGTCAACAGGCCGAAGACTCCGGTCAGTGCCCCGGCGAAGAGCAGCCCGGCCAGGGAGCCATTGTGGACATGCACGGCGAAGTTGCCCGCCGCGTAGGCGCCGAAGCCGAAGTAAGCGGCATGGCCCAGCGTCACGATTCCCGCATGGCCCAGCACCAGATCCAGGGAGAGCGTCAGGAGGATCATGATCAGCACGTTCGTGCCCAGGCTCAGGTAGCCACCGGCCGTGTAGTACACAACGAGCGCCGTCACCCAAGGCACGACGTGCCAGAGCGCGCCGAGCCGCGCGCCGGCCATTGGAGTCGCTGGTGGGTTCGGCATCGGATCAACCCGCGGATCGGGGCGGCACCAGGCCGTGGGGACGCCACAGCAGCAGGGCCAGGACAATCCCATAGAGCAGGTACGCCGCCACCCCGGGGAAGAAGAACTTGCCCGCGCTGTCAATCATGCCGATCGTCAGGGCGGCGATGAACGATCCCTTGAAGTTTCCGTACCCGCCGACGCCCACGACCACCAGGAACAGCACCAGGTAGCGCAGCGCGTAGAACGGCTCGAGCGGCAGCAATTCCGCTCCGATCACACAGCCCAACGAGGCCAGCGCGCAGCCCGCGCCAAAGGTGACCGTGAAGAGCCGATTGACGTTGATGCCCACCGCCCTGGCCATGCGGGGGTTATCTACCGCGGCGCGGAGCCGCGCGCCGTAGAGGGAACCGTCAATGACCCGCCACAGGATCACCGCCAGCACCAGCCCGACGGCGATCAGGAACAGCCGGTACGCCGGGTAGGTGCGGTACCCGATATCCACCAGACCGGCGAGCGCCTTGGGGAGCGGCAGCGGCTCCAGGCGCGCGCCATAGATCATGGTCAGCACCGCGATGGCGACGAAAGCCAGCCCAAACGTCATCAGCGCCTGCGCCAACTCCCCCTTGCGGTAGAGCGGGCGATAGATGGTCAGTTCGGCCCCCGCCCCCAGCAGGCCGACCGCCCCGGCGGAAAGCGCCGCCGCCAGGAAGAACGGCACGCCCGCCTTGACCAGGGTCGCCGCCACGTAGCCGCCCGTCATGGCGAAGGCGCCATGGGCGAGGTTGACCACGCGCATCAGCCCCATCGTCACGGTCAAGCCGACCGAGATGATGAACAGCACCATGCCGTAGGCAATGCCGTCCAGCAGCAACGTCACATAGAGCATTTCGCGCCGCGTCTCCGCCCGCGTCCCCCCTACTCCGGGTGATCTTCCTTCCAGGGATCGCGGACCATTGGGATCGTTTCGAAATTGATGTTCTGCAGCTTGTCGCCGCGCCGCTCCACCTTGCGCAGATAGACGTTCTGCACGATGTCGCGCGTCTTCGGATCAATGGCGATCGGTCCGCGCGGACTGTCAATGGCCAGGTGGCTCATGAACTGGATGGCGTCATCCGGATTGAAGCGCGCGCCCAGCTTGGCCACCGTGAGATAGATGAAATGCATTCCGTCATAGGACTGAGCCGATGCCAGATCCGGCACCGTGTCCTGGCCGAACATCTGGATCAGGTCGGCCCAGAGCGCCTTGTTGAGGGGGTTGTCCACGGTCTCGGTGTAGTGGAACGACGAGACCACGCCCAGCGCCGCGGGGCCGATCTTGGGCAGGTCAATCTCCTGGGTTTCCGCCGTGGCCAGCAGTTGGATGCCGTTGGGCTTGAGGCGGGACGCCCACGTGTTGATCATGCCGACGGTGGGCGGACCTCCCGGCCCGAAGATGAACAGGGCATCCGGCTTCTTCTGCCCGATGCGCTCAAAGAACGGCGCGAAGTCCGTCGTGGCCAGCGGGATGCGGATGGACTCCAGCACCTGCCCGCCGCCGGCCTTGAAGGCCTTGGAGAAATACTCCTCCGCGTCATAGCCCGGGCCGTAGTCGGAAACCGCCGTGATCGCCGTCTTGACCTTGTTCTGGGCCGCCCACTTGCCGATCGGGGCCGCCACCTGCGGGATGGTTTGGCTCACTCGCACGAAGTAGGGCGACTTGCGGGTGATGACCGCCGTCGCGGCGTTGAAGATCACCGTCGGGGTCTTGGACTCCGTGACCAGATCGGCCACGGCCAAGGCGTTCGGCGTGAAGACGAATCCGCCCAGAAATTGGACCTTTTCCCGCAGGATCAGCTCATCGGCAAGCTGCCGCGCCCGCGCCGGATCCGGCCCGCCGTCGTCGCGGAAGATCACCTCAATCGGAATTCCGTTGACGGACGTGCCGTGCTGCTTCTGGTACACGGCAATGGCCTGGCGGAACTGCTGTCCCCAGCGGGCGAACGGCCCAGAGAAGGTCCCGATGACGCCAACCTTGACGGTATCCGCCGCCACTGCCGGCCCGGCGAGGCACACGATCAGCCCCGCCAGCCAGAATTTGTGCAACCAGTGTTTCCCCATTGCGCATCCTCCTTGGGTTCGTTGTTGAATCGCCGCCTTGGGCGGCCCCATGCGGCCGGGCGCGGCGCTCAGGTGATGATGCGGCCGCCGGAGACGTCGAACACCGCGCCGGTCGTGAAGCTGCAATCCGGGCTTGCCGCCCAGGCCACCATGGCGGCGACTTCTTCCACCGTGCAAAAACGATTCATCAAGATCTTGGCCCGCGCGGTCTGGATGTATTCCTCACTCACCTGATTGAGCAGTTCGGTTTGGGTCATGGTCGGGGCGACGCAGTTCACGGTGATGCCGCGGTCCACGACTTCCTTGGCGAGCGCGCGCGCAAAGCCGACCACGCCGGCCTTCGCGGCGGAGTAGGCGCAGGCACCGCCCACGCCCTTCTCGCTGACGATGGACGCCGTCATGACGATCCTCCCGTAGCCTTGCTCCCGCAAGTGGGGCACCACGGTGCGGCAACAGTAGAAGACTCCCGTCAGGTCAATGGCGAGCACCCGCTGCCAGTCCTCCAGCGAGTACTCCCAGGTGGGCATGGTGGGGCCGTTAATGCCCGCATTGTTGACGAGGATCGAGATCTTGGGGAACTTCGCCCGCGCGGCGGCGAACGCCCGCTCCACGGAAGCCAGATCGGTGACGTCAACGGTCTGCACCAACGCCGGGGCGAAGCCCGGGTCGCCGGAGGCCAGCGGCGCGGGATCAATGTCCCACGCGATGACGCGGGTCCCTTCCTCCGTCAGCCGCTTGGCGATGCCCAGCCCGATGCCGCGGGCGGCCCCCGTGACGATTGCGACGTGTCCCTCCAGCTTGAAACTCATCCCTGAACTCCGGCGAGATCGGTTGTGCCGCCTGCGCTGCGCTTGGTCACTTCCACGATGCCGTTGTCGGCGTCCACCTTTACCCAGTCTCCGGTCGCGATCACTTGCAGCGGGTCCTGATCCAGGTCCGTGATGGCCGGCGCCCGCATCACCACGGCGCCCAGCGCGAGCTTGGTGCTGATCTTGTTGAAGACCATGGCGACCGGAGCGGCGCCCGCCAAGCGGGCAATGTGAAATCGGGTAGACCAGCCGGAGGAGCCCTTGGCCCCCGGGAACACCAGCACCTTGCCCTTGATGCTCTGCCCCACAAGCTCGTGCCGCGTTTCGATGATGGTGCCCGTCATGGGGTTGAGGCCGCCCCAGCCGGTGATGGCGTCCCGGGTCACCAGGGCCTCGCCCTCCGCGCACCCGCCCACGACTCTTCTGCCGCGCAGGATAATCTTGGTCACCGCAGTTCCCCCTGCCAGCGCCCCGTGATCGCGGCCTGGATGCAATCCTCGGTCGAGCCGAACCAGGTCTGCACGCCCATGATGGAAGGCAGATAGTGGGACTGCTTCGCGGAATCGGTGGCCGCCACGCGCACCCCGGGCGGCATCACCTGACCCAACGCCGGGCAGGTGTCGCTCATGAGCCGCGCGCCCGCGTCCGTGATGATCCGCGTGTAGCGGTTCCGGTCCGCCACCTCCCGAATGGCGCGGGGCGCGAAGATCCACAGATGGGAGTTCGCGTGGATGCGCTTGCCCTCCAGCAGCTTGCAGGCATGCCAGACCTGCTCCAGCGAGGAGTGGGGGCAGCCCAGCATTACGAAATCAACCTTGGTGTCCTTGGCATTGGCGTTGAGCTCGGCATAGGCCCGGGCCCGCTCCGCCGCGCCGTACTTGAGCGTGGCCTGGGGCCTGCGTCCGCCGAGCGCCCCGGCCACGGAATCGGCTTCCGGGGTCACCCCCGGAATGTGGTACATCTCGACTCCCCCGGAGGTGGCCGCCGCCGCCCCGAAATGCTTGAGCCGCGACAGATCGGGTACCCGTCCCTGCCGCTTCAGCACGGGCACACCCTCCTGAACGACCTCGCCCAGGTGGTAGCCCAGCAGCCCCCAATCCATGATGCTTTCGACGTCCAGCTCCACCTCCACCACATGGGAGCCGAAGCGGTTCTCGGCGCGGTGCAATCCCCAGTCGGGAATCTTGCCGGTCAGCATGGCGGCGCCGGTGCTCTCGCGTCCCTCGGTGTTGGTGCGGGCGCCCAGCACCGAATTGCAGTAGACGACGGCGGAGGATTCCATCCATGCGCAATGCTCGCCTTTGACCGGGACGTTGCCGACCTGGTAGGGCGTGCAGGTGTTCAGCATCTGGATCCCGATATCCGCGCTGAAGGCTTCGTTCCTGCCGTGCAGGGCGTGCACCTCAGGGCTCACCCCCTGCTCTTGCCAGTGATCGGGATCGAGGCCCTGGATAAGCTGACAGGTGAACGCCTTGGCGTGGGGAATCTTGACGGCCTCGGGACTGTCCAGGTTGAACTCGGAGAACACCGCGTCCAGCCCGCCGGCCTTGGCGGCGAAATCCCGCAAGAAGGGCGTGGACGCGCCCACCGTCGTGCACACATTGTTGGTGTCCACGAGGCGCTCCGCGCCCAGGGCCTCCCCGTAACGGACCAGGAGGTCCATCGCCTTCTGCTTGGCGGGGCCCTCGCGCCCATCCAACATGGCCTGCTCGGCGTCGGTCAGTCTCATGGTCTCCTTCCGTGCTCTCTGGGTAGGCACCGGCGCCAACATTGGGGCCGGGTCAGCGGTTCCCCAGGAACGCGCCGTCATTCTCCAGCCGGCGCTGAAGGGTCGGGACATCCACCGCGGCTGGGGTG
>Ga0315281_10014141_pt1 | contig 10780 bp, 6 predicted proteins | sample YL17G07_0_MG_FD_204540 | JGI IMG/M metagenome (GOLD analysis project Ga0315281, IMG submission 204540) | Sediment microbial communities from Yellowstone Lake, YNP, Wyoming, USA - YL17G07_0 | ecosystem: Environmental > Aquatic > Freshwater > Lake > Sediment | place: USA: Wyoming | collected... | reverse complement strand
GTCAAGCCCAGTTCCTCCCGCTCGGCGAGGGTGAAGGCCGTTCCCTTGTTCAACAGGGGGTTGTGTATAAGGTCCTGACCGTGTTTTTCCACTTCGAGGAAAAATTCTCCTGTCGGGCTTAATCGGGGTTTGAATGAAACTGCCATGTTTTAATCCTTTCTTATTTACCGTTGCGTTATTTTTTTTCGGGCATCTTGGGAGAAGAGGGAGGATGGGGCGGATGCACCACCGGAGCCAGCGGCTCCACCGGCGGCCGTATTTCAGTTGCGGAATTTTTCAAATGTTTGTCCGTGGCGTTGGACGGGACATTCCGCTTTTGCGCTGTTGTCGCGCCACTGGCATGGATCGGCGAGGTTGTACCGCTTATATGCGCCCGGCTTCCCGGCGTATCGGCAAGACCGGGGGCTGTTACCGTGAGTATCGCAAGACAGAGAGGGAGAAAAATTTTAGAATTGATGTTCATGACACTGCTTTTGGGGATGGCTTCAGCCGGTCGCGGCGCCCCGCCTCCTCGATTATCTGTCCGGCGTCCAAAATCAACGCGACCTGGCCATCTCCCATGATGGTGGCCCCGGAAATGCCCGGAGTATCCTTGAGAATGGAGCCAAGGGATTTTATGACCACCTCCTGCTGGTTTTTCAGCTCATTGACGACGATGCCCAATCTTTTTTCCGCAAGGCCGATTACGACCACGAACAGGGAATTTCTCTTCTTTCTGGTTTCTTTTTCCCTTCGTGCGGCGTTCCCCTCCGCGAGGGGGAGAGGCGCCGATGAATGCGGCGCGCTTTTCCTTTTTTTCCGGTCAAGCTCGAAAATCTGGTCGAGCCGCGCAAGTGTCATAACGGAATCGCGCAGGGTTATCATTTCCCTTCCCTGCACTTCGCGTATTTCGGATGGCGATATGCGGATGGATTCGACCACGGAGGAGAGCGGGATCGCGAAGGTTTCGTCCCTTACGCCCACTAAAAGGGTGGGGACAATGGCAAGCGTCAGCGGCAGGCGTATGGTAATCCGCGAGCCTTTGCCCATTTCGGAATGGATGTCTATCAGCCCCTTGAGCTTGGTGATGTTCCTTTTCACGACATCCATCCCCACGCCCCTGCCGGATACCATGGTGGGGGTTTGAGCGGTTGAAAAACCCGGCTCGAATATGAATTGCAGTATGTCCTTGTCGGTCAGGTTGGTTTCATCGGGATCCATGAGGCCGCGAATGACGGCTTGCCGCCGTATTCCCTCCATATCCATGCCGCGCCCGTCATCGGATATTTCGATTATTATCGAGTCCCCCTCGTGGAACGCCTTCAGCTCCACCGTGCCGATTCCCGGCTTGTCGTTGGCGATGCGTTCTTTGGGCGGTTCGATTCCGTGGTCGATGGCATTGCGTATCAGGTGTACCAGGGGGTCGGATATTTCCTCTATCAGGGTCTTGTCCAGTTCCGTTTCCTCGCCGGAAGTGACAAGGTTGACGTTCTTGCCCAAGGATTTCGCCAAGTCGCGGACGATGCGCGGGAATTTACCGAACGCGTTTCCAATCGGCACCATCCGGACGGACATGACCATGTCCTGAATTTCGTTCATGTGCCGGTGGAAAAGCTGGCTTGTCTGGGCCAATTGGGCGGCGACCGGGTCATGCGGCAGGCTTTTTTTTATTTGCACGCCAATTTGATCCAGGCGGGTACGGTCAATCACCAGTTCGCCTATCAGGTTGAGGAGTTTATCCAGCCTGCCGATATCGACCCGGATGGTATTGGCTCCCTTTTCCTTCAGCTTTTTTTCAGCTTCGGCGGCAAGCGATTCCGATTTTGAGATGGAAAATTGTTTCTGTACCGGTTGCTGGTGGGGCAAAAAAACCGGGGACGTCGCCGGTATCGGATGCTCCACCGGCGCCACTTCCTTTTTCGGCCGGGACGCGGATAGCGGTTCCAGCGAAGCAAAACCCTTTTTATTGAGCACTTCCTTCACGGAAATGGCGAAGAACCGGGGAAGCGCATCAAGGCGTTTGAGCATCTCCGCCGGGGAAATGACCGTGGATAAAAGGAACCGGAATGACATGCCGAATTTTTTTTCATCAAATCCGGCAATGTCCGGCACTTTTTCGATTATCGGGATGCTGACAAGAATATTGCCGATTTTTTCGAGTATCGGCACGGCGGATATCGGTTCGTATCCCAATTCAATGACGTTTTCCGGAAACCCGATATTAATTTCATATATCGGTATCGCCTTTTCGTATTCATCCGCGATGATGTTTTTTTCTTCAATGTTCAGCCGCGCGATGGTTGTTCCATCCATCAGGCTCATGTTCATCAGCGCATCCAGTTCGGATGATTTTTTACGCGCCTGCCCAAGCAGATTCGTCAATTTTACCACTATCTTGTCCACGGATATCCCTTTGTCCTTCCCGGTCCGGATTTCGTCAATCAGTTCCTTTCCCGTAATCATGCATCCCGAAACGCAATCAAACACCCCATCCCCCGCGGTTATGCGTTCCGTGCGGATATTCTCGAAAAGCGTTTCCAGCTTCCCGCCGAGTATCGCAAGCTTGCTGAATCCGAAAATGGCGGACGTGCCTTTCAGGGTGCGAAAGGATTTATGTATGTCGGATATGAGGTCAAGGTTGGTGGGGTCGCGCTCCAGTTCCAGCAGTGCCAAGTCTATTTGATCCAGCGCCTGGGTGGAATTCCGGAGGAATTCCGCGACCAGCGATTCATCGATATTTCCCAGCACTTCGGCCAGGGTTTTCTCCTCCCCGGAATGTTCCGGTTCGCCCGCGGACAGGAGGGGAGAGAAGCCGGATTTCCTTTTTTCCCCCTTGACCACCGTCCGAACAGGGTCCATGAATTCATCCCGGACATTTTCCGTCGGCATCTCGGAACTGAAGAGAATCCGGCAGTTCACCATGCCGCCCATCTCCGGGATTTCATCAATCGGCGGAACGGCGCTTATCAGCATCCCCAACTCCTCAATTTGTTTGAAAATCAGGAGTCGCTCCAGCCTTTCCGCGCTGGTGCCTCCCACAAATTCTTTCGTCACTTCGTAAATCCACAGTCCCGCGTTGATGGAGTCCGACAGGATGGAGCGTTCTTTTTCGTTCAGGTTGTAGGAGGAAACGTCGAAATCGTTTCCGATAAGGTTGATATGGGCCAGATCCGTTTCCGCGGAGCCGGTAATGGCGGGTGGGGGAGGGGCGGTTTCCACCTCGTCCGTATTTTTTGTTGCGGTAGGCGGTGGGGAAACGGCGGGCATTTCGGTTTGCCGTTTCAATACCCGCTCCAGTTTGGCAACAACTTCGGTTATTACTATTCCCTGATCGGTTCGCTTCCCTTTTACCTCGGATATCAGCTTTGCCAAAAGATCCACCGCGATAAAAAGCGTGTCGATTATCGGAGGGGCGATGCCCAGCGATCCCTGCCGCAACTCGCCAAAAATGTCCTCCATCTTGTGACAAAGCATTTCCACCTTTTCGAACTCCATCATGCCCGCCAGCCCTTTTACGGTGTGGGCGGCGCGAAAGAGCGAATCAACTTTCTCTTTACTGAATGTGCCGGAGGCAAGGTTTTGCTCTATTCCCAGCAGATTGGAATTGAGCGTCTGAAGATGCTCCTCGGCTTCTTCAAGGAACTCGTTCACGAAACTTGAAAAATCGGGTAAATCCATCAGTACAAAACCCGCCCTTTGGTTTATTCCCCCACTGGAGTCGTGCCGCTTTGGTACTAATATATCCCAAAACCCGGCGCAATGGCCTTCCTCTTTTTTATAGTATGCCCTAAAACCCCTTCGGTAGCTCCTTTTTCTGAAAGGCGGTCAGTTCCCTGACTCCCTTGGATGCCAGCAAAAGGAGCTTTTCCATCGATTTGCGGTCAAACGGTTCTTTTTCCGCGGTACCCTGAAGTTCCACAAATCTTCCCCCGCCGGTCATTACCACGTTCATATCCGTATCCGCGGACGAGTCCTCCGCGTAGTCAAGATCCAGCATCGGGCCGCCTTTTACCATGCCGACACTCACCGCCGCCAGCGAGTCCTTAAGCGGCATGGAGAGTATTTTTCCCTCGTCCCGCAGTTTTTTGAGCGCTAGGCAAAGCGCAACGTATCCCCCGGTAATGGAGGCGGTACGCGTCCCGCCATCCGCCTGAAGGGTGTCGCAGTCTATCCATATCGAGCGTTCCCCCAACTCATCGAGTTTGACGATGGATCGGAGCGCCCGGCCGATGAGCCGTTGTATCTCCATTGTCCTTCCGCTGAGTTTCCCCTTGGCCGCTTCGCGGGGGGAACGGGTGTTTGTGGCGCGGGGGAGCATGGAATATTCGGCGGTAATCCATCCCGAACCGGTGCCGCGCAGGAATTGCGGCACCTTTTCTTCCACCGATGCGGTACATAGTACTTTGGTGTTGCCGATGGAAATAATCACGGAGCCTTCCGCGTGGATGTTCACCCCGGTTTCAATCCGCACCTTCCTAAGTTCGTTTGGCTTTCGGTTGCCGGAACGCCCGGTATTTTTTTTGGCTGTCATCATTCCTTCCTAAAACAGGGTTCAGTTTACGCAACGGATTGTACACTTAAACCCTTGCGGATTGAAACAAAAGGAGAGGTCTGAAACATTCCGGAATCTGAACCAGAATGTTCATTTGACAAGCGTAACATATTGACCTATCTTGGAAAAATCGCGCGAAAGTGGCGGAATTGGCAGACGCGCCAGACTTAGGATCTGGTGGGCAACCTTGGGGGTTCGAGTCCCCCCTTTCGCACCAGGATAGCTTGAAACCGGGGTTTAGGCCCTATGGCGATTTGCGGATTATCTCATAAACCGTTATGTAAAGACGGGGCTATGATGATAATCTATCGCTTCTAAAATGGGCGCGAGATGATAATATGTGCGGAAATGACTATTTGATAAGGAGCAAAGTAAGTGGCAATTGCCGTAAGCGAACTGAAAATCGAAATCAGCGACGTGCAACCGTGCGTCAAAAAATTGAAGATAGAAATACCCGCCGAAAAGGTGGTTGGCGAATCGGAATCCAAATGGAAGGAAATCGCCAAATACGCCCAGGTGCAGGGGTTCAGGAAGGGAAAGGCGCCACGCTACATTCTTGAGAAGATGTATTCCAGCACCATACTGGGCGAAGTGGGCCAAAAGCTGATAAACGAGGGGTACGAAGCGGCTATCGCCGAGCACAAGATAGACGTGCTGGGTGAACCCTCCTTTCAGGACGTGAATGTGGCGCCGGGTAAGCCGATTTCTTTCAGCGTTGTCGTGGAAACACTCCCGCAAATATCCGCGCCCGAATTCGTCGGCTGGGAATTTGAGCGGGATATCCGCCGGGTGGACGATAAGGAAACCGAATCGGTAACCAATTCCATTCTGGAAGCGAATTCGGAACTGGTGCCGGTGGTGGACAGGGGCGTAAAAGAAGGGGACTATGTGTTCATCGATTACGCGGGAAGCGTGGATGGCGTGGAAGAGCCAAAGCTGAGCGGAAAAGGCCAGCAAATGGTGATTGCACTGGCCGATGACAACCTTTTTATCGATTTCCACAGGAATATCTCCGGCATGAAGGAAGGGGAGGAAAAAGAGTTTTCGATGGAACTGTCCAAGCAGTATCCGGATCCTTCGCTGGCGGAAAAAAAGGCGGTTTTCAAGGTGAAAATCAACTCCGTCAAGGAAAAGGTACTTCCTAAACTGACGGACGAATTTGTGGCGGCCCAGACGGCCTACAAAAGCGTGGAAGAGATGAAACTGCAACTCCGGGAGCGCGCGGAAGAACGCGAGAAGGAAAAGTCGGAAGAGGATCTGCGCCGGAAGATAATGAAGAAGTTCCGCGAGAACGCCAGTTTCGACCTGCCCCCGAAAATGGTTGCCCAGTATGCCGAGATGTACGGCAACCGCCTTTTGAGAACCACGCGTGAATGGGGCATGGATTTGCGGTCACAACCCGATTTCGACAAGGCCAAGTTCGACGAGAACTGCCGCGAAAAAGGACAGGAGTGGGCCCGCGACGAGATGATAATCGAGTCCATAGCCAAGCAGGAAAAGCTGGAGCCGGATCCGGCTGAACTGGAGCGGCTACAAAACGAATATGCCGAATTTCTCAAGTCGGAAGACAAGAATACCCGGTATAATGCGGCATTGTTCACGTTGAAAGAGGCCTTGCAGGAAAGCGTGTTTAAACATATTTACGGCAAGATTAAAGTGACCGATAAGGTTGTTGACCCGAAGGAAGGTAAGGAGAACGATTAATGCTTATTCCCATGGTAGTGGAGCAAACGGCGCGCGGCGAGAGGTCGTATGACATTTATTCGAGGCTTTTGAAGGATCGGATAATTTTCCTGGGCATGTCGATAGACGACCATGTCTCCAACCTTGTCATCGCGCAACTTCTTTTTCTGGAAGCCGAAGACCCGGATCAGGATATTTTTGTTTACATAAACAGCCCCGGCGGCGTCGTTACGGCCGGGCTTGCCATATATGACACGATGCAGTTCGTACGGCCGGATATCCAGACCATCTGTATCGGACAAGCGGCCAGCATGGGCTCGCTTTTGCTTTCCGCGGGCGCCAAGGGGAAACGCTTCGCCCTGCCGCATACCAGGATAATGATCCACCAGCCGGCGGGCGGGTTTCAGGGGCAGGCTTCGGATATCGAACGCCAGGCAAACGAGATTTACCGGTTGCGGTCGATTTTGGAGGGGATTTACTCCAAACATACCGGACAGACCGCTGAAAAGATAAAAGAGGATTCCGACCGGGACTTCTTTATGAGTTCCAAGGAAGCTAAAGATTACGGAATTATCGACGAAGTGATAGAATCCAGGCAGGCGACCAGAAAGAAGGCTGACAACAAAAAGGGCGAATAACGGCCTGGGATTTAGGAGGAAGAATGCCCAAGAAAGAGACAAACAAGGATTTGCGATGTTCCTTCTGCGGCAAAAGCCAAGGGGAGGTAAAAAAACTTATCGCCGGGCCAATGGTCTATATCTGCGATGAGTGCATCGACCTGTGCAACGAGATAATCGTTGAGGAATGGAACCAGGAAAAGAAAGCCGCGTTCGCCAGCCTGCCGAAACCGCACGAGATAAAGGCCGTGTTGGACGATTATGTAATCGGGCAGGACGATGCCAAGAAGACGCTGGCGGTGGCCGTTCATAACCATTACAAGAGAATAGAAGCCAACGTCGGTTCGGACGACGTGGAATTGCAGAAGAACAATATTCTCCTCATCGGTCCCACCGGCACGGGAAAGACGCTTCTGGCGCAGACGCTTGCCCGGATGCTCAAAGTTCCCTTTACGATTGTGGACGCCACCACCCTTACGGAAGCCGGGTATGTGGGCGAGGATGTGGAAAACATCATCCACCGCCTCCTGCAGGTTGCCGAATACGACATCGAAAAGGCGGAAAGGGGGATAGTGTATATTGACGAAATCGACAAGATCAGCCGCAAAACGGACAACCCCTCCATTACGAGGGACGTGTCGGGCGAGGGCGTTCAGCAGGCGTTGCTTAAGATTATCGAAGGAACCATCGCAAACGTTCCTCCGCAGGGGGGAAGGAAGCATCCCCAGCAGGAATTCCTGCAGGTGGATACCACCAACATCCTGTTTATCTGCGGCGGCGCGTTCGTGGGGCTGGACAAGATAATTGAAAACCGCACCGGTAAACAGACGATGGGTTTTGGCGGGAAGATAAAATCGAAAAAGGACGTTTCCGACAACCACCTCCTGCAGATTCAGCCGGAAGACCTTTTGAGGTTTGGCCTGATACCGGAGTTTGTCGGCAGGCTTCCGGTAATCGCGGCGCTGGAAGAACTTTCGGAGCAAGCCCTGGTTGATATCCTGGTCAAACCGAAAAATGCGCTCATAAAGCAGTACAAAAAGCTGTTCGCCCTCGATAACGTGACGTTGAAATTCTCCGACAGCGCCATCGGTGCAATCGCCGTAGAGGCCATCGAACGGAAGCTGGGCGCCAGGGGGTTGCGGACGATTATCGAAAAGGCGATGCTCCAGATCATGTACGATATCCCGGGCAATCCGGATATCGAAGAGGTGATTGTTACCGAGGAGGTAATCAAAAAGAAGCAACAGCCTTTGATAAGCTACAAGAAAAAAGCCGGCTGAAAAAAGAGGTTCGAATGCCCATGAACGACCGTCTGTCCAAACTCCGTTTTCCGGCGACTTTGCCGCTGTTGCCGTTGCGGGATATCGTTGTCTTTCCCAAAATGTTGATCCCGCTGTTCGTCGGGAGGGACAAGTCCGTCAACGCCATTAACTATGCGCTGGAACGCGGCAACATGATTATGCTGGCCTCCCAGAAACGGGCGGATAACGAAAATCCCGGAAAGGAAGACATCTACGCCGACGGTTGCATCAGCGAGGTAATGCAGGTGTTCAAACTGCCGGACGGCACGGTGAAAATAATGGTGGAGGGGATCGCCCGCGCTTCCATATCATCCTACGCGCTGGAAGACCCGGTGTTTCTGGTGGAAGTGCGGCCGTACGTTCCCGAATACGATTCCGCCGACTCGGAACTGGAGGCGATGAAACGCGGGCTGAAACTCCTGTTTGAAAAATTCGTCAAGCTGGGGAACCGGTTCCCGATTGCCGCGGCCACCGCCATCCACGAGATTGATGATCCGGATGACCTTGCGGATTCCATCATGGGCCAAATCATGTTCAAGACCATCGAACGCCAGGATATTCTTGCCGAACCCGACATAAAAAAGAGACTGGAGTCCATTTTTGTCGCCGTGGAGAAGGAAGTCGAGATATACCAGATCGAGAAAAAGGTGAAGGGGCGGGTCAAGAAGCAGATGGACCAAAGCCAGCGCGAATATTATCTCAACGAACAGATGAAGGCGATCCAGAAAGAACTGGGCCGTTCCGACGCGAAATCCGAAATAGAGGAACTCCGCGAAAAAGTGAAAAAGGCCGGAATGCCGAAGGAAATCGAGGCAAAGGCCATAAAGGAAATAAACAAGCTGGAGCAGATGCCGCCGATGGCCGCTGAGGGAACGGTGGTGCGCAATTATGTCGAATGGCTTACGGACGTTCCGTGGAGCGAGCGTAGCCAGGATCGGCTGGATACGAAATATGCCAAAAAGGTTCTCGATGAAGACCATTACGGCTTGGATACCGTCAAGGACCGGATACTGGATTACCTTGCCGTGAGGAAGCTTTCAAAAAGCGGAAGAGGCTCCATCCTTTGCCTGGCGGGGCCGCCCGGCGTGGGAAAGACTTCCCTGGGAAAATCAATCGCCCGCGCGCTGGGGCGGAAATTCGTGCGCGTTTCGCTGGGAGGCGTGCGTGACGAGGCGGAAATACGCGGCCACCGTAGGACGTACGTTGGCGCGCTTCCCGGCAGGATAATCCAGTCGATGAAAAAGGCGGGAACCGTCAATCCCGTGATGATGCTTGACGAAGTGGACAAAATGACGGTGGATTTCCGCGGCGATCCGTCTTCGGCTCTGCTGGAGGTGCTGGATCCCGAACAAAACAAGGCGTTTAGCGATCATTATCTGGAAGTGGATTACGATTTATCGGCGGTCATGTTTATCACCACCGCCAACGTCCTGCACACCATTCCGGCGCCGCTTTTGGATCGGATGGAAGTTTTGCGCATGTCCGGCTATACGGAAGAAGAGAAGATAGGGATAGCGCTTGGTTTCCTTGTGCCGAAACAGCGGGAGGAGCATGGTTTGGCGAAAGAACAGGCTGTTTTTTCTAGGGAAGTTGTCGCTCACATCATCAGACACTACACCCGCGAGGCGGGAGTCCGCAATATTGAGCGGGTAATCGCCAAAATCTGCCGCAAGGTGGCGCGGAACGTCGTCGAAAACAAAAAGTACCGGGCCAAACTGCGGCTTCCCGACGTGGAAAAAATGTTGGGGCCCATCAAGTACCGGATGGAGCTGGCTCAAGAGCATAGCGACATTGGTTTCGCCAACGGCCTCGCCTGGACGGAAGTCGGCGGAGAGACGATGCAGATAGAAGTGAGCGTTGTTCCCGGCAAGGGCAAGCTCATCCTCACCGGAAAGCTGGGCGAAGTGATGCGCGAATCGGCGCAGGCCGCGCTTACCTACATCCGGTCACGCGCAAAGTGGTTCTCGTTACCGTCGAATTTCCATGCACGGGCCGATATTCACATCCACGCGCCGGAAGGGGCTATCCCGAAAGACGGCCCTTCCGCCGGCATAACGATGGCGGTCGCCATGGTAAGCGCCTTCTGCAAGGTGCCGGTTCGGCACGATGTCGCAATGACCGGGGAGATTACCCTGCGCGGCAAGGTACTGCCAATCGGGGGATTAAAGGAAAAGGCGCTGGCCGCCCATCGCGCCGGCATCAAGACGGTTGTCATCCCGAAGGAGAATGAGCGCGACCTGGAGGAAATTCCCAAAAACATCCGGCAGGAGATTGTGTTTGTTCCCGTGGAGTCGATGGATGAGGTTTTGAAAACCGTTATGACCAAAATGGTTTTTAAGGGGGGCGGCAAAGTCCGCATAGCGAAGAAAAAGGGTTCGGGCGGGCATGTGGACGCCACCACCGGAATAAATTGAAACATCTATCCCCGCATGCGGCGTGGCGCAAACCGCCGTGCGCGGGTTGCGGGTTGGATCGAGTATGCGGGGAGACGCCTTAAATGGTCCAAAAGACTGTTTCCAGGCCGGCCGTTGAAAAGATAGCCGGGGAATATGGCTGTTCGTACGACGATGCGTTGAACGCCTACCTGAAAGCCGAGAGTGCCTTTCAGGATACTGTGAAGGAAACGCTGGGCGAGCCTGGCGGGGGGA
>Ga0315281_10014140_pt1 | contig 10780 bp, 5 predicted proteins | sample YL17G07_0_MG_FD_204540 | JGI IMG/M metagenome (GOLD analysis project Ga0315281, IMG submission 204540) | Sediment microbial communities from Yellowstone Lake, YNP, Wyoming, USA - YL17G07_0 | ecosystem: Environmental > Aquatic > Freshwater > Lake > Sediment | place: USA: Wyoming | collected... | reverse complement strand
GACCAGTCTGCGAAAGCACTCGGACAGGCTGTCGGTGTCGGCGCCATCGACGACTTCGCTTGGAATCTGCAGGGAGCGCGGCACATCGACCAGCTGCGCGGCGGCGAGCGTCGACGACGGAAACTGCCCGCGCTTGCGTTTTTCCGGCGGGATGCTGTTGTTCTCGCAGACATAGAGGATGGGCACTTTCCAGATTGCGGCCAGGTTGGCGGCTTCGTAGAATGCGCCCTCGTCCAGCGCGGCGTCGCCGAAGAACGCGACCACGATGCCGGAGGATCCCTGCTGCTTGAGGCCGAGCGCCGCGCCCGTGGCAAGCGGCAGCGCGCCCCCGACCATGGCGGAGGTGGCAGGCACGCCCAGTTCCTTCACCGCCAGATGCAATGTGCCGCTCTTGCCGCCGGCGTAACCGCCGGCGCGGCCGAGGATCTCCGCCAGCATGCGCTGCGGATCGGCGCCGCGCGCGAGCAAATGGCCGTGGTTGCGCCAGGTGGTGAAGATCATGTCCTTGCCGGTCAGGTTCTCGCACATCGTCACGGCCGTGGCTTCCTGCCCGATGTACACGTGGTAGTGTCCCCGGAAGGCGCCTGCTTTGGACAGGTGTACGACCTGTTCCTCGAATCGTCGAATGCGCAGCATGCTTTCCAGACGCTGCACCGGGTTTGCCGCTTTTCCCATTGTTTCTAAGCCTCCGCTTGTATAACGTTGCCGGTGTGACGTAGCCGCCGGTGTCCTTCGCTATCCGGCCTGGGCGGGCACGATCTCGACGGTGAGTTTCTCCTCGTTGATGGTGACGTCCCACTGGCTCTGCGGGAGCGAGCGCAGGCGTTTTGTTTCCGCTTGGTCCACGGCGAAGCTGACCGGGTCGACTGCCACGCCGTAGATTTCGCGCGCGGCATGCACCGACACCATCTGGTTTTTCACGTCCAGCGCGACCAGCTCTGCGGGGCGATCGGTGGGCAAACCCACTCCGCCGCCGCCGCCGCTGATCTTGACCACGACGTCGCCTCGCTTGAGCTCGACCATGCGGTGGGGCTTGACCCGGATCGGCTTGCCGTCCCTGACCATGAAAGTGCGCGAGAACGGCGACGGGCAGCCGCCCTGGATTCCCTCGCCCGGCGTCATGTCGCCGTCGGAACTGCCGGTCGCCATGCGGCCGTCGGAGCCCTCGTTTCTCGCGCGCCAATCGATGCCGCCACCGCCGCGCCAGCGGCCGGCTCCCATCAGGTCCGTCGCCGCTTCCCACTTCAGCAGCCGCCAGGGGAAGCGGATTTCCATTTCCTCGGCGTTGCTGCGCATTACGGTGGCGAGCGACCCGATCGACAGCGGTCCGGTGGGGCCGTCGTGGCCGGTGACCGCACCGGCGGAGCCGTCGTAGTCGAAGGTGGTGCGCACGTAGGGCTGGCCGCTGCGCGGATCCACGGCCGATACGTAGTCGCCGCGGCGCTTGCCCCAGGCGGCCATCGCGCGGTTGGGCCGCGCCTTGGACAGCGCGGCGTGCACGGCAGTCGCGATCTGGTGGCCGACGTTCACCGGCGCCGCGCCAACCGTGGCCGGGTACAGCGGATGAACCACGCTGCCCGGCGGGGTGATCACGGTGATGGGCCGCAGGGATCCCTCGTTGTGGTAGTCGGCCAGCGCAGGGTCGAAGAGCAGCATCATCGAACCCACGGCGATCGCGTAGGAGGCCGCAAAGGGGCAATTGACAAAGCCCTTGCGCTGCGCGTCGCTGCCGGAAAAGTCCACGGTGATGGCGTCGCCCTTGACGGTGATCTTCACCCGCACCCAGACCGGCTCGTCGAGCACGGTGCCGTCGTCATCGGTGGCGGCCTCGCCGAGGTAGGTGCCGTCGGGAATGGCGGCGATTTCCGAGCGCACCGCGCGCTCGGTGCGGCCCAGCATCTCGCGTATGCACTCCATCACGGTGTCCTTGCCGTAGCGCTTGAGCACGTCGTGCACCCGCTTTTCCGCGAATCGCGTGGTGGCCACCATGGCGTAGTTGTCCACCCGAACCGCCTCGGGCCAGCGCACGTTGTTCCAGATCAGGCGCATGACATCCGAGCGTTCCTTGTCGCCCTCGAACACCTTGGTGGGCGGGATGCACAGGCCCTCGGCGTGGATGTCGAAGGAGTTGGGGAAATAGCCGCCGGGAAACGATCCGCCCGTGTCCATCTGGTGGCCGCGCACCAGCGTGAAGAACAGCAACTCGCCCTCGAAAAAGATCGGCCGGATGAAGCCCCAGTCGGGCAGATGCACCGTCATGCCTTTGTAGGGGTCGTTGGTCAGGATCACGTCGCCGGGGTGCAGGTCATCGCCGAACTGGTCCCTCACCGCCTGGATGGCGTACTTGGTGCCCATGAACTGGCACAGCAGACCCTGCGGCATCGCGACGGTGGACCCGTCGGCGAGCCACAGGCCCACCGACACGTCCTTCAACTGCGACATCAGGTAGCTCTGCGAAGTCCGCGTGACCATGTGGCGCATTTCCCGCACCAGGGTCTGAAACGAATGCCAGATGGTGGAGAGAGTGATCGGATCGATTTGGGTCATGAACCTTGTCTCCATGGTTGCGAGCGGGTTGCAGCAGGCCATCCGTAAAGGTGCCTTGCCGGAAGCATTGCAGTCGAGACTGGACGATCCTGGATAGTCTAGGGCTGCCGACTCGATCCGGCATCGGTCGATTGACCGATAATCAGCCCAGCAGCCCCTTGATCCGCTCCGGCGTGAACGGCAGGCGGCGCAGCCGCGTCCCGGTTGCATCGAAAATTGCGTTGGCGATTGCCGGTGCGACCTGGCGCGTCGAGGGTTCGCCGGCGCCCGTCGAAGGACTCTCGGGCCGGTCGATCAGCACGATGTCGATGTCCTCGGGCACATCCGGCGTTTCGAGTATCGGGTAGCTCGCCCAGTCGAGGCTGGTGACGTTGCGGTTATCGAATTTCACTTCCTCGAACAGCGCGCGGCTGGTCGCCATGACGATGTTGCCCTCGATGGTTTTCTTGAGCAGCGCCGGGTTGACAATGAGGCCGCAGTCGTGCGCAACGGTGAACTTGCGCGCCCACGGGCGTCCGCTTTTCGGGTCGATTTCGACTTCGGCAATGGTGGCGACGATGGTGCCCTGGCGCGTGGCGTAACCGATGCCCTGTCCGACCAGCATGCCGCCGCGCCGCTGCATGCGCGGCCGCGTGCGCGCTTCCCAGCCTGCCTTCTGCGCCGCCGCCCGGATGACCGCTGCATCACGCGGACTCTTGATGTGGCGCAGCCGGAACTCGACCGGATCGACGCCCAGTTCGAACGCGAGTTCGTCCATGAAGGATTCGCTGGCGAACTGGCACTGCGGCCCCTGCGGGTCGCGCAGGTGAGCCGTGCGCAGCGGCGAGGCGCGATCGAGCAGCGGCGCCACCGACTGCCAGTAGGCCAGCGCAACCGGAAACTGGTAGGCATTGCTCGGCACGCCGAAATTCTGCTGTGATTTTATCGGCGCCCCCAGCAGCATGCCTGGAAGGGTGTCGGAGGGGTCGGATTCCCGGGATGACACGTCCCACGAGGAAAATGCGCGCGCCTTGAAACGGTAGGCGATCACGTTTCCGGCCGCATCCAGCCCCGCTTTCATCTGCATCACGCCCGCCGGCCCCTTGGGATCCCAGCCTGTGCCCTCGTGCCGCATCCACTGCACCCGTACCGGACGGCCCGTCTCGCGCGCCAGCACCGCTGCTTCCAGCGCCGCGTCACCGGCTTCGTTGCGGCCATAGGAGCCGGGCGAGGGCATCCAGACGGCGCGCACGCTCTCCAGCGCAACGCCGAGGATCGCGGCGACGCCCTCGCGCACGCTGTGCGCCTTCTGCGAGCCGGTCCACACGGTGACTTTTCCGTCGGCGATTTCGGCCAGCGCGCAGGCCGGGCCCATGCAGGCATGCGACTGGAAGGGATGCTCGTATTCGCGCTCGACGATGCGTGCGGCCTTCGCGAACGCCGCCTCGACCGGGCCTTCGTTGACCGCGACCTTGCCGCCGAACAGGTCGCCTGCGTTCTCGCCGACCGTAGGCGCACGGCGCAGATGATCGTACAGCGACGCCATGTCGGGAAAGGGCGGCTTTACGTCGGACCATTTCACCTTGAGTTGCCGCGCCGCGCGCACCGCATTCCATTCATCCGGCGCCACCACCGCGATCAGGTCCTTCACCTGCACCACGCGCGCGCCGCGCAGGGCACGGATCGAGGCCGCATCCACCGAAACCGGCACCGCGCCCGCCACCGGCGGCCGGATCATGCGCGCATGCAGCATGCCGGGACGGCGCATGTCGGTGACGTAGCGCGTCCTGCCGAACACCTTGCCCGGCACTTCGACCGCCGGGTAGGGCTTGCCGACGAGCTTGTACTGGCTGGCGGGCTTGGGCTTTGCCTTGCCTTTTATGTCGAGCGCGAAGCCGAGCTGCTTGTTCCATTCCAGCGTGACGTTGAAGTACTTGGAACCTATCAGGGCTGCGTAGGTCACGGCGCGCGACGGATCGGCCTGCACCCGCACCACGCCGTCGCTTACCGCCAGCGCGTCGGCCGCAACGCCGAGCCGCGCCGACGCCAGTTCGAGCAGCACCCGCCGCGCTTCGGCCGCCGCATTGCGCATCATGATGCCGCCATGCCGGATGCCCATGCTGTTGCTCGCGCCGCCCGCATCGATGGTGACGGCGGTGTCGCACATCACCAGGCTCACGCTGTCGAAGGAAACGTCGAGTTCCTCGGCGATGATCTGGGCAATGCCGGTCTCCACGCCCTGGCCCATGTCGATCTTGCCGAAGAATCCCGTGACGCGGCCTTCGGCGCCAATGGCAAGATAGCTGTCGAGCTGCGACGGCAGCAACGGCGGCTTGATCGATGCGGTGGCGCCAGTCCCTACGCCGGCAGTCTGCGCCAGCGCACGGCCGGCCGGCTCGGAAACGGCGACCGAAGAAATCACCAACGCGCCGGCACCTTTGAGAAACTGGCGGCGCGATACGTTCATTGAAGTGAGTTTGTTCATGGCGCCGCCCTATGCCATTTCTTTTGCCGCGCGCCTGACTGCGCGCAGCATCGCCATGTGCGAGCCGCAGCGGCATTTGAGTCCGGCGAGTGTCTGCCGAATCTCTGCCTCCGAGAGGCGCGGGTTCTTTTCCAGCGCTGCGGTGGCGGTCATCACCCAACCGTTGATGCAGTAACCGCAGAACGGCACGCTCTCGGCGATGAAGGCTGCCTGAACCGGATGCGGCTTGTCCGGCGTGCCCAGGCCCTCGATGGTCCGGATCTTGCTGCCCGCGGCGGCGGATACCGGCGTCACGCAAGAGCGCGTCGCCTCGCCGTTCATGATCACGGTGCAGGCCCCGCACTGCGCCAGCCCGCAGCCGAACTTGGGATTGTCGAGCGCGAGCACATTGCGCAGCGCGTAGAGCAGCGGCATGTCGGGGTCCACGTCGAGCCTGCGCGTGCGGCCGTTGACCTCGAACGAAATACGCTTGGCCATGAGGAAAGCCCTCCTGTAGTTCCCACCTTCAGTCTACTAGGGATCGGATTCCCCGGACACACCCCTGAGCTCTTCCAAGTTTTCTCGAACCGTAACCCGCTGACCTCGGCGTCACGCCACGGATTCTTTCAAGGGTAAGAAGGCGGGAAAGGCCCGCCGGGCTTACCTTTCCGGGTAGTCGATGAACTGGGGAGGAAGCCTCCGAGAGCACGAGCAAGCCCCTAACTTCTGCCGCAATTTCCCCAAACACCCCGAATTCTCCGGCAGCCCTCGGCCAATTGGAGACGTTCGAGCCCACCTCCAAATTCGCTCGAAAGCTGTCTTTCTCGGGCTGCGACAGTCTATTCGATCACTCGGTCCGCCCGCACGAGGATGGATTGCGGGAACTTGACGCCAATTGCCTTGGCGGTTTTCAGGTTCAGGACTAGCTCGAACTTGCTCGGTTGCTCGATCGGCAGATCGCCCGGTTTCGCGCCCTTGAAGATTTTGTCCACGTAGGCGGCGGCGCGGCGGAAATTGTCTGGGGAGTAGGGTCCATACGACATCAGTAAGCCCACTTCCCCGTACTCGGTGTTTGCGGCAATGGCCGGGACCTTGTAGCGCAAGAGGAGATCGGCAATTGCTTGACGCTGACCGCTGAAGATACCGCTTGCATACACCATGTAGGCCTGGGCGCCCAGCGCGGCGCCGCGTTTGAAAGCCCCCTCGATTTCCGCGGCCTGCCGCAACCCGATCGGGGTGAGGCGCATTTTCAGGCGTGCGGCGGCCGCCTCCATGTCCTTCACTTGGGAGAGGCTGCCGGGAGTGGTCGGCTCAAACAGCAGGACGACATTCGCAACGCGCGGCAACGCCTCTTTGAGCAGTTGCAGTTGCTTGGCCCCGAGGTCGTGCGCCAAGCCCGTCAAACCCGTCGCGTTGCTCCCGGGACGTTGCAGACTCGCCGCGAACTTGCTCCCCACAGGGTCGGCCGCTACGGCAAACACGATCGGTATGGTCTTGGTCCTTTGAGCAAGCTCGCCGACGGCCTGTTCCCCCGTCGCCAGCAGTAAATCCGGCTGGGTCGCAACCAATTCAGCAGCCAGGCTCGCCCGGACTTGCGAGACGCCGTTGGCGTAGCGGGCATCGATCACGTAGTCGCGTCCTTCGACCCAGCGCAGTGCGGCCATGCCTTCGCGAAACGCGGCGAGCCAGGCGGCATTGTTCTGCACCGTTGACCCGCTCAAATATCCAATCCGCCGCACCCGCTTTTCCTGTTGCGCGAACGCCGGCAGCGAGACCCACAGACTACCCGCGCCTGCTGCGAGCAGAAATTGCCTGCGTCGTACTTGGCCCATCGTCCCCTCCGGTGGAATCCTCAGGAAAGTCTACGCTCGAACGGCCGTTTAGGGTCGTTCAGAGCCACCCACGCCGCTCGTTAAGAGACGTTCGCCGGAAAATCAGTAGATAACCGGTCCCAGCGGCTCTGACCTGCCACAAAAGGCCTCCAGCGAGCAGTCTTTCGAGCTGACTAAGGGGAGGATGGGGCGGTAGTGATATCGAATCTCCCTTAGACTCTGCAAACTGGGTGGAGAGACCCGTTTGGCTCTATCCCAATTCGGGAAGTTGATTCAGCATTCAACGCTCTGGAGGGCGTGATGGCGACTCATTGGAAACGCTGCCTCTGCATGGCGTGGTTTTGCATGATTCCGGTTTCAGGGAATGCGGCCACACCGATGGTTTCGTTGGGCGCACAGCACGCGTTGGCACTGCGTAACGATGGCACCGTAGTTTCGTGGGGATCGGATGAGTCCGGCCAGCTTGGGGCCGGGCGATTGCCCTATGAGACCAGACCGGGTCTGGTCGCTGGGCTTACAGCGGTTCGAAGCATTACCAGCGGGGTAAGCCACTCGCTAGCCGTGCGGGCCGACGGCACCGTCTGGGCCTGGGGCAACAATTATGACGGACAGCTCGGCGATGGCAGCACAATCAACAACTCGAAACCGACGCAGGTTCGGGGGTTAGTCAACGTCGTCCAGGCATGCGGTGGTGGTAGCTATTCGCTGGCCCTTCGCGAGGATGGATCGGTATGGGCGTGGGGTGGGAACTATTACGGCACTCTCGCAGATGGCACGCAAGCAAATTCACTTGTACCGAGACTAGTCTCCGACCTGAGTTCAATCAACAAAGTCGTCTGCGGCAGCACTCATGCCCTTGCCTTAAGGTCTGACGGCAGGGTTTGGGCATGGGGCTCTAATGCCGAGGGGGCGCTAGGTGACGGCAGCAAGATCAGTCGTTTTCGGCCAGTCGAAGTCTCGGGACTTGGAGGAGTCCTCGAACTGGCAGCGGGAGACGACTTCAGCGCCGCTCTGGTGCAGGATGGCAGCGTATGGGAGTGGGGTGTCGTGGCTCCCTATGCGACGCCGCGCGGCGTACCGCGCGTCTACCCGGTCCGGGCCCCAGGCGTCACTGGGGCGGCGGCGATTGCGGGGAGCGTCAATAGTTTCTCGATGCTGGCAATTAAGGCAGATGGCAAGACCTGGTGGAGATGGGTAACTGGAGCCACGCCCATTTCGCAAGCCGAAGTAGGTGAGCTCAAGGCTGTCGCGGCCGGCTATGGACAAACGCTATTGCTCAAGAAGGATGGCACGGTGATGTCTTTCGGCTATAACGGGAACACGTTTGGCAATCTGGGCGATGGTACGAGCGACTATCGAGATACACCAGGGCCTGTCGTTGACATCTCAGGGATCGTCCAGGTTGCCTCGGGCTATTGGCATGGCCTGGCGCTTGACGAAACGGGCAAGGTCTGGAGTTGGGGACTTGATTCGTCTGGTCAACTTGGTCAGAGCAGGTTCTTGAGTAGCGCAGTTCCGGCAGTGGTTGTTGGTCTGAACGGTGTCGTGCAGGTTTCCGCCGGCTACAGCCACAGCCTGGCGCTCGATCAGGACGGCACTGTATGGGCCTGGGGAAGCAACGGGTACGCCGAACTTGGCGATGGCAGCTATCGGGACAGCGGTACACCGGTCCGACTGACTTCAATCTCCGATGTTCAAGCCATCGCAGCAGGACCATATTATTCAATTGCACTCAAGCGCGACGGGACAGTCTGGGGATGGGGAAGCACATTCCCAAGCCCTTCCGACAATCCATCCGTTCCGTCATTCGCGCTTAACAACGCGCTGGCAATTGCCGCAGCAGATGGCCACAACCTCGCCCTCGATCGAGAGGGATCAGTCTGGGCCTGGGGCGGAAACAGACAGGGGCAACTGGGCGACGGGACAACCATCGACCGCCTGAAACCCATAAAGGTGCAAGGCCTGTCTGGCGTTATCGCAATTGCAGCTACATCTACCAACAGCTATGCGTTGAAGTCCGACGGGACCGTCGTGGGGTGGGGCGAGAATTCCCGCGGTCAAATTGGCGATGGATCTACCACCACGCGACTCACCCCAGCATTGATCAAGGGACTTGATCATGTTATTGAATTTCGCGCCGGATCAAACCACGCACTTGCAAGGCGAACGGATGGCTCGATTTGGGGCTGGCACTGGGGGTACGAACTGGCAGGGGAACTCGGATCAGATCCAGTGATCTCGATTTCGACGCCCGTGCCACTTGCGGTCGGTGTCGATGCGATCGCGACCATGGCTGTGGGGGACGCAACGAGCGCGTTGGTCCGAAAGGACGGCAGTGTTTACATGGGGGGGAAGAATGCGGCGGGCCAGCTTGGTGACGGTACCTTCGCCAAACATTTGACGATTGTCGGAGTGATCAATGAGACCTTTACCAGTTTCCTCGATCTGGACGCGACGGCCGCCAATCTGCCGTTGCCTGTCGAAAAGATTCCGCCATTCCTCTTAGCCACATACCGCGCAGGCGGCGCTAATTCAATTTCACTGTCCGCTGACCTCAGAGGCATTACGGCGAGTGGATCGTTTGCATCGAGCGATCTCGGCCGGCTCGCAGCCGGCTACAACGTCTATATCGCAGCCAACGTGCCGAAGCTCACTGCATCCCCGTATTTCCAGTTGAGCGCGAACAAAAGCTGGAGCGTGCTTAGCTGGCCGATGGCGGCGTTCCTGGGCGGCGTGGCGCTCGACAGCCAAAACGAAGTGGTGAGGGCACAGATACTTCAGAATGTGGATTTGTCTTCGCCTCAACTGGTAGGGGCCGAAATCATTGTTGGCTACGGCACCGATCCGGACGAGATGGTGAAAAGCAGGCGCTATCGCACTATTTTCACTGTCCCGCAACCATAGACGGTCAAAAGTGATTGGCCGAGTGGCGGCTTGGAGGCGACAACAGCCATTCAATCATCGAGAGTGTCAGTGACCGGATCGGGTCGGGAGTGCCGGTTCGCGTTCTTAGAAAGCGGACCTCGGCCTGAAATTCAGTGGGCGCCGACCGTCAAGGGGTACTCCCGGCCAACTGCGGCCACCGGTGATTCTTCTCCATACCGGACGCTGACTACCCGATTGGGGGCTTGCATCCACTGGAAAGCGTAGCCTTTGCACGGCGCCCGACAGGTGCGGACGGTCAGTCTCCTTAGTCGCAACCGCGCGTATCAGCACTACAAGAGCATTCTCGAATCATGGCGTTTCTGACGCACCACACCATCCATGTGATATGAGGTGGCACAGGAGGTCCTAGGTCATGCCCGCTCGGCGCCAATTATTGCAGTCAGCAGCCGCAATTCCATTTGCGCTCTTCGGGTCGTGCAATGCGTTTGCGCAAGCCTATCCGGGCCGGCCGGTGCGCGTGATTGTCGCGAGCGGGCTGGGCGGGCAGACGGATACGACTGCGCGACTGCTGACGGCCAAGCTCACGCAAAGCCTCGGCCAACCGTTCGTCATCGAGAACATGGGTGGTGCCGCCGGCAGTGTGGGCACGGTGGCCGTCGCACGCGCGGCGCCGGACGGTTACACCCTGCTCGCCGTTGGCAGCAGCTTCGCCATCAACGTCAGCCTTTATTCCAAGATCTCCTACGATCCGTACAAGGACTTCGCCCCCATTTCACTTTTGTGCTCGTCGCCGCACATGCTGGTGATTCATCCCTCGGTTCAGGCCAAGAGCGTCAACGAGCTGGTCGCGCTGGCGAGGGCCAATCCCGGGAAATACAGCTATTCTTCGGCCGGCCCGGGCACGCCGGCTCATCTCGCGGGCGAATTATTCAAGCAGGCGTTCGGGGTCGACATCACCCACGTGCCGTTCAGGGGCGGCGGTCCGGGGATCACGTCAACCCTCGGCGGACACACGTCACTAGCCGTGACGGCGCTGCCGACGGGAGTGAGCTATGTCCGCGACGGCAAGCTG
>Ga0315281_10014138_pt1 | contig 10781 bp, 7 predicted proteins | sample YL17G07_0_MG_FD_204540 | JGI IMG/M metagenome (GOLD analysis project Ga0315281, IMG submission 204540) | Sediment microbial communities from Yellowstone Lake, YNP, Wyoming, USA - YL17G07_0 | ecosystem: Environmental > Aquatic > Freshwater > Lake > Sediment | place: USA: Wyoming | collected... | reverse complement strand
TATAATCAGTGGGACATAACTCAAAAGCTGCTTTTCAAACAAAGTGATAAGGTATCCCATAGCCTGAATTTCCAATACTCTAATTCAAGCAATGTACCCAGGTATGACCGCTTACAGGACACCAAAAATTTTGGGGGCAGCATCGGTACTACATTGCGTTATGCGGAGTGGTTTTATGGCCCGCAAACGAGATTGATGACTGCCTACGAACTGAATATCGCTCAACCTGGTTTCCTGGATGACCTGAGAGTAAACCTGAACTACCAGGACATCAAAGAAAGCCGACAAACAAGAGAGTACCGCCGATACGATCGTTTTGACAGCCGGAGAGAACATGTGAAAGTGATGGGATTTATTATTGACGGCAGAAAAACATGGGGCAATAATGAATTGAACATGGGTATAGATGGACAGTTGAATGATGTAAAATCAGTAGCAGACAGAACTAATCTTACAACAGGTGCAAAAACCAAATTAGATACCCGATACCCGGATGGTGAGAATAATATGAATTATTTCGGTGTGTATGCACAGCACCTTTTGAAAATAAAAAATGGCAAATGGGTGCTGAATGATGGTATCCGTCTGCAGACCGTTAGTCTTCATTCTACCATTGTTGACAATTCATTTTTCAATCTGCCGGTTACCGATATCAAACAAACCCCTTTTTCTATAACAGGCAATCTCGGACTGATTTATATGCCTTCATCCAAAACAAGACTGACAGGTAATTTTTCATCCGGATTCAGGGCGCCCAATGTGGATGATGCTGTAAAAGTTTTTGAATCAAGCACTGCCACTAAAAGGGTTTTAATTCCGAATGCTGATATCAAACCAGAATACACTTATAACTTTGACATGGGAATATCACAATCCATTCCTGATAAAGTAATGTTTGAGTTGACTGGCTTTTATACGTTGTTCAGAAATGCAATTGCCTCAGCTCCTTTCAAACTGAATGGACAGGATTCAATTATTTATAATGGCGTTAAAAGCGCTGTGTATGCCAGCCAGAATGTAAACAAAGCCTTTGTTTATGGTATCAATGCAAGGTTAAAGATTGAATTAGGCAAAAAAGTGTCATGGGATAATACAATCAGCCAGACCTATGGCAGGTATAAAAATCCTGACGGAAGTAAAAAACCGCTGGATCATGTGCCGCCGGTATTTGGTAAAACCAGTCTTACTTACAGCGATAAAAAATTCAGTACAGAAGTCTATTGTTTGTTTAACAGCTGGAAAAAAATCAAAGACTACAACCCTGATGGTGAGGATAACGGACAGTATGCCACAGTTGACGGAATGCCGGCCTGGTTCACTTTGAATTGGAGGGGTAGTTATGCCTTTACAAAAAACCTGACTATCCAGGCAGGTATAGAAAACGTTGGAGACAGAAATTACAGGTATTTTGCTTCGGGCTTTTCCGCCCCGGGGCGAAATTTCATTGTAGCATTCAGGGCTGGTTTATAAATTTCTACATCCTATATTTTGCAAAAGGTTGAAGGCTTTGGCCCTCAACCTTTTATTTTTCCCCTTTCTGGGCAAAATTTTACAATTATGTGCAGCATCGGTTCAGAATAATTGTCTAAATTACAGGCAGCCAAAGGCAGTTATGACAGAGGAAGCCATTTTAAGGGGTTGTTTGAGCAATGATGCCGCCGCCCAGCGGGAATTGTACAATCGTTACAGTCCAAAGATGCTGGCCGTGTGTTACCGTTTTGCTCACAACCGGGAGGACGCCGAGGATATGCTGCAGGAAGGTTTTATTAAGGTCTTTTCACAGATACACACTTTTGAAAACCGGGGGGCCTTTGAAGGATGGGTACGCAGGATAGTAGTTCACACCTGCATCAATATTCTGAAGAAGAACAAGAAGTTTAATGAAAGTGTGGACATCATTCATGCCACGGGGGCGCTGGTGAGAGAAGAGAGTGTGCCGGCCATCATTCAGGCCAAGCAGGTAGTTGAGTGTATCAGGTTGCTGCCGTTGGGATACCGGACAGTATTAAACCTTTATGCGGTTGAAGGTTACAGCCATCGTGAAATATCCAATATACTGGATATTGAAGAAAGCACCAGCCGGAGCCAGTACACAAGGGCGAAAGCAATGCTTGAAGATATTTTGATCCGTAAAAGAATATTACAAAAACCAAAACAACAAAAAGATTGGTTGGCGGCGATGAGCCAACGCTAATTTTAAACGTACCCAAATTGATGACTTGTTATGGAAGATAATTTTAACAACAAGGATTTTGAACAGTTTTTAAAACAAAATGCTGATCAGTACAGGATGTTTCCGTCTGAAAAAGTATGGAAGAATATTTATCATGCATTACATACCCGCAGACGTTGGTATGGTCTTGGTCTGACTGTTCTGTTACTTACTGCCGGAATTGTAACCTGGGTTATGCTAAGCCCTTCGGTCAGGAATAATGAATCATTATCTTATAAACCGGTGACAGTTTCCCCAATTACCCCAACCGAACAAAAAAATATCATTACACCGATACTTATCACATCTTCAACAACTGCAGATAATAAGAATCGTTTTATTACAACCAGCGACAACCTGCAAAAGAATTTATTTATTTCCGGCCCCGAAAACATCCTTACCGGTAATATCGACAATGAGAAAAATACAGTTACTCCGGAATTGTCAAACATAAGTGAGCCTGTTATCATTTCATCATCATCAGTACAGATTGAATTACCAGCCAAACCTGCTGTGGTTTACAACAAACAAACTAAACCCGAAAAGCCTGCCAGTAATGCTATTTTAAACCCGGTAAAAAACATCAGCCCATTAATTTCAGAAAATATTAATGCAGATTTAACTGTGCCCGATAAGATCCCGGTTGCTGAAAAGGGAGATGTTTATCCGTTGAGCATTGAAAGCGTTGTAAACTCCTATAAACATCAACGCACCGGTAAAAAATTATCATGGGAAGTTTTCATTACCCCAACCATCAGTTATCGTAGGTTATCGGAGAATAAAGAATTCATTAATTCTACCCAGGCTAATAACAATATTTACAATTATTATACATCCGTTGCTGATATCAACAACCTTGTTACACATAAGCCTGATATGGGAATTCAATTAGGATTTAATGCCGGATATCCCCTTTCAAAAAGCCTTAGGATCTTAGCAGGCTTACAATTTAATGTAAGCAAGTATGATATCAGAGTTTCCTATTCAGCCGGCGATGTTGCAACTATTGCACTCAATACAGGCGGAGGCGCCAACTCCGTTTCCACTATTTCCAATTACCGCAACAACTCTAACGGAAGCAAGGCTGATTGGTTACGGAATTATTATTTTTCGGCCTCTGTTCCTGTTGGTCTCGAACTAAAACTGACCGGCAACAAAAAAACCCAGTTGGGAGTCAGCGGCACTATACAACCAACTTATATATTAAGCGACAGAGCTTACCTTCTTTCAACAGATTATAAAAACTATGCCCAAGTACCCTCGCTTACCCGCAAATGGAATATGAGTTCAAGTTTTGAAATCTATGCAGGTGTTTCAACCGGCAAAATCAACTGGAGGATTGGCCCGCAGATACGTTATCAGTTAAAATCAAGTTACGTGGAAAAATATCCCTTCAAGGAACATTTGTTTGATTTTGGTTTGAAAATGGGCATGATGCTCAAAAAGTAAAACCGACACTAACTGCTGCTTTGTTTATAAATATCCTGTCTTCATTCAGACAGGATATTTATTTTAAGGTATTGTTTCAGTTAATTTTGGATATGAAAAAATATGTCTTTTTGTTCCTCCCTGTTATGCTGGCAATGCCAGCCTGCAAATCAAAAAAGAAAGTACCGGAAAAAAAATTCGTCTCCGTGTTATCACTTATTAAAATCCAGGTAGCCCATGTAGATACATCTTTATACTCTATTGTAAAGATTGTGAACACCGACAGCCTGCACAGTGACACCACTTATATACCAAGAGAAGAATTCCGGGTAGCAGCAAAAGATTTTCTTGGCATCCCTGATTTGTCTGATAATAAAGTGGCAAAAAGATATAAAGAGGAAACGATGTATGATAAAACGATTAACCGGGTTGTAATCACTTATACTCCTGAAAATCCGGACAAAGAAGATATTCAAAAACAGGAATTACTGGTTACTCACAATGACGCCACCGGCGATAAAGTTAATAATATCATCATCAACCAGGTGATCAGCAACAGGGATAGCTTTATGCAAAAAAATATGCTGTGGCAGATGGATAAGAGTTTCCAGGTTGTTACTATTTTACAAAAACCGGGCAAGCCGGAAAAAATGACCACTTTGAAAGTAACCTGGAATGAAGACAATGATCAATGACCGTTTCAGAATTTCAACATATTGCCCATACCATTCCCCCACATCCCGGTATCTACAAATATTTTGATGCCAGCAACGAATTATTGTATGTGGGTAAAGCTAAACATCTGCGTAAAAGAGTAAGCTCCTATTTTTCCAAAACTTTTACCAGTTACAAAACCCATGAACTTGTGCAACGCATTGCCAGGATTGATTTTACTATTGTTAATTCAGAACAGGATGCTTTTTTGCTGGAGAACACACTGATAAAACAATTTCAGCCCCGATTTAACATCAACCTGAAAGATGATAAGACCTACCCGTATATCGTTATAAAAAAAGAACCCTTTCCAAGGGTTTTCCTGACCAGGAAAAAAATAAATGATGGTTCAGAATACCTTGGCCCCTATACTTCTGTAAAAAAAGTCAGAGAGTTGCTGGAGTTCATCAAACAAACGATCCAGTTACGAAACTGTTCACTGAACCTTTCAGACAATAATATTAAAAAAGGGAAGTTCAAAGTTTGCCTCGAATATCATTTAGGCAATTGCAAAGGACCCTGCGAAAATTACCAGACAAATGAAAACTATAACGAAAATCTTGCCCTGTTAAAAAACCTGCTCCGGGGAAACCTGGCTCCTGTTATCCGTTATTTTAAAGCAGAAATGAAAGATTATTCAGCTTCCCTGGACTTTGAAAAAGCAGAATTAGTGAAAAAGAGAATTGAATTTCTGGAGAACTATCAATCCCGGTCAGTGGTTGCCAATGTAAAAGCCGGCAACCTGGACGTATTTTCAATTTTAAAAAAGGAGGATATTGCTTATGTAAACTTCCTGATGGTTCGCAATGGAGCCATTATACAAACACAGACCAATAAAGTAGTATCTCACCTCGATGAATCGATAGAAGAAATACTCAGTTTCTCTATTGCCCAACTAAGAACAACTTTCAATAGCGATGCCGGCGAAATCATAGTTCCTTTTCCTATAGAATATCCTAAAAACGAAATAACGATTACAGTGCCCAAAGGTGGCGATCGAAAGAAACTATTGGAACTTTCTGAAAAAAATGCCCGGTATTTTATCGAAGAGCTGGAAAATAAAGAACGATTGCAATTGAACAATAAAAACCCGGACAAGCAAAAATTGCTTGAACAACTGCAGTTGGATCTGCTACTGTCACAATTACCTGTTCATATTGAATGTTTCGACAACTCAAATTTCCAGGGAAGTTACCCGGTATCAGCCATGGTTTGTTTTAAGAACGGGGAACCAAGCAAAAAAGACTACCGGCATTTTAATATAAAAACGGTAAAAGGCATTAATGATTTTGCGACGATGAAAGAGGCAGTTTACCGTCGTTATAAAAGATTGGCAGATGAAAAAGCCTCTTTGCCCCAATTATTGATCATTGATGGCGGAAAGGGGCAACTCAGCTCTGCGATGGAAGCTATAACAGATCTTGACCTGGGCGGGCAGATGACCCTGGTTGGCCTGGCCAAAAACGAGGAGGAGCTTTTTTTTAGTGGAGATACATCCTCACTGAAGCTTTCTTATAACAGTGATAGCCTGAAATTCATCCGTCGCATAAGGGATGAAGTGCATCGTTTCGGTATAACTTTTCACCGGCAGAAAAGAAGCAAAGGCGCCTTTACCAATGAGCTGGAACAAATTACCGGCATAGGTAAAGCCACTGCTGATTTGTTGTTGAAGGAATTTAAGTCAGTAAAAAATATAAGAGGAAAAGGCATTGAGGAACTCACAAATCTTATCGGAAAGGGAAAAGCAAAAATAGTTACCGGTTATTTCCTGAAAGAAAAACCGGCCTGAATAAACCGGGTTTTCCTTTATTTCTTTAGGAGGCCCGGGGGCAAAAAAAATGGGGCCCGGATAGAAATCCAGCCCCGTTTTTAAAATCCAATATCCTATGAAAAACCGAGACGAAAATACGACAATTATCCAGTTTTCCTATAGGACTTTTACGATTTTTAGATCTTTTTTTTCATTTAGCCTGAAAAATTTAGTAAATAAAAAAGCCCCATAAAAGGGGCCCTTGAAAATTATGTTTGAATAATAAAATCAGTATGTTAATACGACCATAAATCCTGCTCATAATTGAAAATCTTTTCCTTGATATTATCACCCTCCAACAAGTCAAGAATGGGGTCTTTAATGTAGTTTTTAATGTATTTATTGGACGGATTATCCATTGTAGATTTCACGATGTAGCTGCTAAACATACGGCTTTCAAACAATTCTTCCCATGTCATCCTGCTTTGCCCCATATTTTTAGGGTTATATACCTCGTTCTTAACTAACATCGGACGCAAATCAGGGTAGTAAACCCAAAACATAGTAGAAGTTCCTCTCTCCTTTCCATTCGATAGAAAGAGAGTCTTTAACGGTGCAATTCCAAGAATACGCACAAACATTCTGCTGGACTCCCGGTCAAATACCCATTCTTCCTTGAGTCTTATCTTTGTCACACTTTTAGGATCGAAGCTTGCACGGGTAACTACATACCTGATTACCTTGTCGGGTTGATTAGGATCCGTTTGAGCAATCGTATCAGCTATGCCTACAGTCAATTGCTGGATTTCAGGCAAACTCATTGGAGTTGTAAACCTGTCGTCAGCAAAAGCTGTTACTTCACCTGTATTTACCGCTTTTAACAGCATATTGATGAAAATCTGGCTTCCATTATCATTCACTGCATCATACCGGAAAGTCTGGTTCATTTTTTCACGAAGATCAAGTTCTCTCCACACTTTTTCTGCAAACAGGGCATCATCCCAACGCAGGTATTCATAAGTAAGTGGCGTCCGGGATGTCAAACTACTTTTATCAAATGCATTATCATTACGTAACGATTTCTTTACTACTGTATCACTTATACCGGATGAATCAATAATAATCGGAATATTGCCATAAGGATTGAACCCTGAAGGTTGAGTTATATTATTCACCTGTTGTTGCCCGGGCTTTCCGGTTGTATCAATTGGTTGGGTATTATTGTTGTTAGTAGGTTTTTTGCGACCAGTGCGCTGTGCATTTGCACCTTGTATCAACAATGTCGCCAGCAAAAACATAACCCCACTTTTAATAACAATGTTTTTCATCTCAATTATTTTTATTTTATATAATAAGTAAGACCTGGTATTTTACGAACTCTGCCGTCAGGTCCTTGCGCCCTGATATTATCAAGGGTAACAGTTCTGCCTCCGGCAAGACCTTTAATCATACTTAACGCTTTAGGGCTCCATGTATTGCCCTGGCAAGGAGCCTCCTCAATATTTCCATCAGCATCGTCAGCTGTCAATGTGAAGCTGACAACAGTATATTGAAGTTTCAGCGGGAAATCTTTAATATAGGCACCAACACCAGTTTGAGCCCTGAATTGTCCTGCCGGCATATTTTCATTACTCATAACCCCACCCACTGTAGCAACCGGGTCTGGGATTGTACGAACACGGAATTGTTGGGATCCTAGTACTTTTCCATCAACAGACACATTGATTACAGTATTATCGTCAACCGTATTAACTTTTGCTATATAATGTCCGCCGCCCTGTTTGACAATTGACCCGCCGCCGCCACTAATTGAAACACTAACTCTGTCATCACCAGCGCCGCTTGCAGCAACTGTAACCTTGTTATCATAACCAATATACAACACATTCATTTCATCAAGAGCTATGGAGGTATTGGAAGATCCTACAATATATTCAACCGGAAAAGTTTTGGTTTGATCCGCACCATCCTGATCTTTAAATGATACGATCACATTTATAGTATGCGGCCCCATTCCCCCGGCAGATCCTGTAAAATAAGAAACCCCATTTTCCACCTTTGTTGCGCCAGAACCACCGAAAGAAACCTGGGGAATCTTGGTGGAACTAAAAGCACCCAGCCCTGCTGTAATTTCAATATCCTGTCCCGGCATTAAATATTTAGAATTTTGGCCGACGATTGCTTCGAATCTGTCAAAACGGAGCTCCACCTTTCCCACCTGCTCATGACAGAAAGTAACGACCCTGTTTTCCGAAGTCTTTATATCATTCTGAAATTTACTTAGAATGGTTAAAGCTGCTACGGTAGGTACCATATGGAAATAAGCCTCAGCCCATGTTTTATTTGATTTATTTTGAGTCTTTGGCATCGTAAGATCAACCTGTAATGGATTTTTTGTAAACTCCGCCTTTATTGTATCATTAATAGCAAGTATATCAGTCTTATATTTTGCCAAAAGATCATATAATTGCTTTCCCTTGCCTTGTTTGATCATCATTCTTGTAGCAATATCCAGGTTATCTTCTTTGTATTTATCGGTTGTATCTCCAGGGGTTCCTCCTGCTGCTTTAATAATATCATCTTTCAACCCCTGGATAAAATTGTAAGCAGTAGCAGAATTATCCATTGCTTGTTTGGCTCTGGGTTGCCATAGCATGGCCTTGGCCTGGGTCGTTGGATCGGACATCTTATCTGTTAATGATTTAAATATATCACCGGAAGAACGATTAACCGCAGTATTTGTTTTTTCCAGGCTATTGTTTACCGTCTTAAAGGCATTGAGGATCTCCGATGATACGTTCAGCGCCAGCAGAGCTGTCAGTACCAGATACATGATATTGATCATCTTCTGCCGCGGTTCTTTAGGTAAAGACATGAAGAATTGTGGTTTTTAATTTTAGTAATAGTGACTTTTCTGTATCACGGATTCGGATTGTTTTTCAATTCTTTGTTTTAGTTACGACCCTGCATAGCGGTAAGCATGTTTCCATAAATACCGTTCAGGCGCCCCAGGTTGGTAGCCAGATTACCAATCTGATCCTGCACTTTCCGGGCATCTTCAGCGCTGTTGAGCATGGAAGCAGATGTTTCAGAAAGTTTGCCATAGAAGGCATTCAATGCTTTCAGGTGGTTGTTGCTTTCCTGTAATTCCAATTCATAAATAGTATTCAGCGAAGAAAGATTCTTGGTAAGCACCTGTATTTGTTCATGAAATGTTTTAGCGCTATCAGTAGCCTGATTAAAAGCGTTTACAGAATCAGCCGCTGTTATATAAGCGTCTTTTACCTTATCCAGATGACCGGTTACTTCCCTTGTTTTGGCAGCAAAATCGTCAGTAGCAGAAATGGTATCTGTTATTCCTGTCATACCGCCTACAGTCGTATTTAATTGCTTAAACCCTTCACCCAAACGTTTCATGGTGTCAGGTGTAATGTCAGCTTCCATCAGCATTTTATCCATGGAGGCAAAACCCTTTCTCGCTTTTTCGCCTGCAATAGCAAACTGCTCTTCGTCATGTGAAGCATCCTTAATAGCCGGATATATGGCATATAAAATACCATATGTTGAAAAAATTATTGTTTCTGTGGAAAGACCTATCCACAGCCAGGAGTCAGCATCCGGGGCATGTGTAATTTTTCTGAGGGCTCCCCAGATTACCAGTGCGGCGCCAAATGAAACGCCTACATCTACCCATTTGCTTACTCTTGATGGAATTGCTGCTGCCATAATCGGATTTTTTTAGTGGTTTTGAAGTATTAAATAAAAAGAGGAGAAAAAATGAAAGGACAATTTTTTTTAAATGCCCTTTCAGTATTTTTTTAGATTTGTTTCAAATTATTTTCCTTTTTTCCCTTTCTTCGGTGCGGCGGGTAAATCAATTACACATCGGAAACCGATATAAGATTTGGTTGAATCCTGGTATTCGTAAGTGCTGGTACCTGTCTGAAGGTAATAACCAACATCTTTCCAGCTTCCACCACGGATTATTTTACGCTTCATCAGCGGGGGGTCATCATCATTCGCATTCCAGCGGACATCAGGGTTCAAATCATGCTGGAAATTGTTACGGCCTTCATAATAAATAGAAGAAGTCCATTCAGCCACATTACCAGACATGCAATACAGACCATAGTCATTGGGCCAGTAAGAATCGGCACGAACAGTATAGAAACCACCGTCTTCAGGATAGTTGCCCCGGCCGGGTTTAAAGTTGGCCATCAGGCATCCTTTTTTATTACGAAGGTAATAATTACCCCATGGGAACATAGATTGAGAACGACCACCACGGGCTGCATATTCCCATTGTGCTTCGGTAGGCAGGCGAAAATCTGATTCCTGTGCTCTTTTTTTAGAATCCAGGTATGCATTCAGATAATGGGTTCTCCATTCACAGAAGGCGTTGGCCTGTTTCCAGTTTACTCCCACTACAGGATAGTTACCAAATGCCGGATGATTGAAATATCTTTTGGTCATTGGTTCATTGTAAGAATAGGCAAAGTCACGGATCCAGCATAGCGTATCAGGAAAAATTGGCACATCTTTTTTAACGATAAACTTAGAACGAGGTTTGCCGGCATTTTCCCTTTTAGCCGCTTCTTTCAGGTTAAATACTTCAGAATGAAAAACAAATTTTGAGGCATCAAATTCTTTTTTCCCGTTAATTCTGTCTTCGGGTGT
>Ga0315281_10014137_pt1 | contig 10781 bp, 10 predicted proteins | sample YL17G07_0_MG_FD_204540 | JGI IMG/M metagenome (GOLD analysis project Ga0315281, IMG submission 204540) | Sediment microbial communities from Yellowstone Lake, YNP, Wyoming, USA - YL17G07_0 | ecosystem: Environmental > Aquatic > Freshwater > Lake > Sediment | place: USA: Wyoming | collected... | reverse complement strand
AGGGAGTTTCCAATAAAAGCAAATATCAAAAGGAAGCTTGGGAGTTTCTCAAATATCTCTCGCAAGCAGAAACGATGAAAAAACTTTACACTCTGCAGGCAACAGCACGAAAACTTTTTGGTGAACCATATTCAAGAGTTGATCTGGCAAAAACGCTTTCTGACAACCCCTATCTTGCACCCATTATGGAGGAAGCACCAAATATGAAGTCGTTTTATTCTACTTCCCGTACAGCTGATGGAGACTCCGGTCTTAATTCCAGAATCAATAAATATTTAAAGGATGCAATTAATAGTCTGGCAAAAGGAACCAGTCCTGAGACTGCACTTCAGACTGCTGAGAATGGATTAAAAGAAACATATTCCTTTTATAAAATAGGTGCCACTGCCCAGTAACAATTCCAACATTCTTTTTGACCTATGTTATACCAAGCGATAATAAAGACACTTGTCTATGCTGATATGTTTGATTATCCATTAACTCAAGAAGAGATATGGAAAAGACTAATAAAATTAAAAATTAAAAATGTCACCACCTCAGCTGGATCCCGCAATGGCGGGAAAAAATTAAAAATGATACTAAAAAAGACAAAATTAATGGAAGAAAAAAATAAATATTACTTTTTAAGAGGAAGAGAAAAACTATCGAATATTCGGATAAAGAGAGAAAAATGGTCTGAAAAAAAACAAAAAATTGCCAAAGAGGTTGCTTCTTTGTTGAAATTAATTCCTACTATTAAATTAGTGGGCATAACCGGAGCACTGGCTGTAAATAATGCCGAAGAGAATGACGATATTGATTTATTTATTATTACTTCCTCAAAACTTCTTTGGACAACTAGATTTCTGGCAACAATTCTGGCTGAATTAACCGGAAAGCGCAGACACCCAAGAGATATTTCCGTTAATAACAAGATTTGTCTTAATATGTTTGTTGATGAAGGTCATTTGAGTATTCCAGCAAAAGAGCAAGATCTATTTTCTGCGCATGAAGTAGCCCAAATGAAACCAATTTGGGAGAAAAATGGGATATATCAGAAATTCCTTAGAGCCAATTTATGGGTGAAAGAGTATTTACCGAATGCGACTGAAGAAGATATTAAGATATTGAGATATGAAGATATTAAGAAAAAATCACTTAGTATCCTAATATCCAAATATCTTAGTCTCCTGGAGAATATCTTTCGTAAGATTCAAATTCGTTATATGCAGAAGAGACGAACAACGGAAATTATTAGAGATGGTATCATCCGTTTTCATCCCCAGGATGCCAGAAAGTGGGTACTGCGAGAGTATAAAAAAAGATTGGAGAAATATAGAATTGCCTAATCTATGAGTGATGATAAAGACCTACCAGTTCTGTTTGATCTAGAATATGACCTTTTATTTCTTTTTCTAATTCTTCCTTGGTAGAATTTTTTGTCAATGAAAGAGTATTATCAAGAGCATAAAGTTTGAAAAAATAACGGTGAGTGCCTGATGGCGGACAGGGACCTCCATAACCTGATTTACCAGAGCTTGTTTTCCCCTCAATCGCTTGAGAAGGAACACTATTTTCCGCAATCTCTGAGGTTTTTGGATCAATATTCCAGACAGTCCAATGTATCCAAGTACCCATCGGCGCATCCGGATCATCCATAATGAGTACTAAACTTTTTGCATTATTTGGAACATCAGATAGTGTAAGCGGAGGATTTACGTTTACACCGTCACAAGAATATTTTGCCGGAATATTTTGATTGTTTAAAAATACAGAACTTGTGAGTTTCATACTTCCTGATTTTATCTGAACAGTCAGTTCTTTACCCTTATCTGTTGGTATAGGTAGTTGATTATTTCTTTGCCTAAATATTATAACACCAGTCACAATGGCAATTGCGGTAAAAACAGTTGGAAAAAAAATCCGATAATTCATATATCTTTATTTAATATTATAATACCTCTTGACAAAAGTTTTTTCATTTTCTAAAATAGCAGTCGTCAAAGGTCAGTGCCAAGTCTGGAATTATTCTGCCCGCCTAAGTTTAGCATTCGGCTTTTCAATTCTATTCGAATACGCCTCATGCTGCACTTGGTCGGCGGGCTTAAGTAACACTAAATTCATTACATTCATTAATTGTTACTAAAGGAGGTTTATATGTCAATAAAATTAAACAAGATCAAACCACTTTTTGATAATGTTTTAGTTAAACCACTAGAGGAAGAGACAAAGACTCCATCTGGAATCGTTCTTCCAGAGACTGCTAAGGAGAAACCACAGGTGGGAAAAGTGATGGCCGTTGGATCTGGAGGTATATCTGATAGTGGAAAGAAAATTCCGATGGTGGTGAAAGTGGGTCAGAAAGTGATGTACAAAAAATGGGGAGGAAATGAGATTAAAGTCGGTACTGAAGAATGGTTATTAGTTGAGCAAAAAGACATATTAGCGATTGTTGAATAAACCCCGATTCAATCGGGGTAAAGGAGGAATTTATTATGGCTAAACAACTCAAATTTGCCGAAGACGCCAGGCAACAGCTTCTTAAAGGCGTCAATATTATTGCCAAGGCTGTGGTAACTACACTTGGGCCTAAAGGAAGAAATGTAGCTTTGGATCGGAAATGGGGTGCCCCTAGTGTAGTCCATGATGGTGTAACCGTAGCTAAGGAGATAGAACTTGCAGACCCCTTTGAAAATATGGGAGCTCAATTGGTGAAAGAAGCAGCCAGCAAAACCAATGACGATACCGGGGATGGAACGACTACGGCTACACTATTAGCCCAAGCTATTATTAATGATGGTCTTAAAAATATTACCGCCGGTGCAAACCCGATGATACTTAAACATGGTTTAGATAAGGGAATGGAGGCAGTTGTGGAAGAACTTAAAAAGATGGCTAAAAAAGTTAAAGGTAAAGACGAAATTGCTCAAGTGGCAACCATTTCTGCTGCAGATTCTGCTATCGGTAATTTTATTGCAGCAGCACTTGAAAAAGTAGGGAAAGACGGTGTAGTGACAGTCGAAGAAGGAAAAGGATTGGCAATGGAAATTGATCATAAGGAAGGAATGGAATTTGATAAAGGTTTTGCTTCTCCTTACTTTGTAACCAATCCCGACAAGATGGAAACAGAGGTTGATGATACTTATATTTTAATTACCGATAAAAAGATTTCAGCAGTTGGTGACCTCCTTCCATTTTTGGAAAATTTCGTCAAAATATCTAAAAATTTAGTGATTATTGCTGACGAGATTGAAGGCGAGGCATTAGCTACTTTGGTAGTGAACAAACTGCGTGGTACTTTCAACGCTCTAGCAGTTAAAGCCCCAGGTTTTGGTGACAGAAGGAAAGCCATGCTTGAGGACATCGCAATACTTACCGGTGGGAAAGTGATTTCTGAAGATATGGGGAGAAAGTTAGAGAATGTGACGGTTGAGGATTGCGGAAGAGCCGATAAAGTCTGGGCAGATAAGGAGAACTGTCGGATCATTGGCGGCAAAGGAGATAAAAAACTGATTGATGCCAGGATCGCTCAGATAAAAAGAGAGACTGACGAAACTACTTCAGAATTTGACCGAGAAAAACTTCAAGAGAGACTGGCGAAACTATCTGGAGGAGTAGCAGTAATAAGTGTTGGGGCAGCAACAGAGGTCGAGATGAAAGAGAAGAAAGAAAGAGTCAATGATGCTGTCTCTGCTACTAAAGCTGCTATTGAAGAAGGAATAGTGCCAGGTGGAGGAGTAGCACTTCTTCGAGCGAGGATGGTTTTGGAGAAGGTTAAAAAAGAACTTGAGTTTGATGATGAAAAGATTGGAGTTGATATTCTCTATCGAGCTCTTGCTGAACCACTGCGTTGGATAGTGCAAAATGCAGGCGTAGATGCTGGTTGGGTTTTGCGAAAAGTCGAAGAAGGAAAAGAGCAAGACTATGGTTTTGATGCTCTTTCGATGAAGTTTGGCTCGATGTATGCCGCAGGCATTGTCGATCCAGCCAAAGTAACAAGATCCGCACTCCAAAACGCCGTTTCAATTGGAGCTATGGTTTTGACCACTGAGGCACTTATAACCGATATTCCTGAGAAGAATCCGCCAGCTGGCGGAGCTATGCCTTCAGGTGGTGGAATGGGAGAATATTAATTGATTAAAAATTCATAATTAGAATATTAAATTAAGAAAGTCCTGACTGTTCGTCGGGACTTTCTTTTTATAATGTGATTTCTTGAAAAAGGGCAGAAGTGATGATATAGTAAACGTATGAATAAGAAAGCATTGATAATTATAATACTCCTTGTTGCAGCAATGAGTTTTGCCGGATATAAATTGTTATCGTCGCAGTTTTCCGGTGTCTCTGGTTTTAAAATAGTCTCTAGTCCTGCTGCCTCAATATTTCTTAATGATAAACTTATTGGTAAAACTCCTCTTGAAGATAAGTATTCTTCCGGTGAATATGTGCTTAAACTTATTCCTGAAGGTGAAGCAGCTACAGCAGCTAGTTGGCAGGGAAAGATTACCCTGAACGCGGGAGTTTTAACTTATGTCAATCGTGATTTAGGAATTAGTGAGCTGACCTCCGCAGGAGAAATTCTTACTTTTGAAAAAATTTCAGCAAATGAAACTCAAATGGCTATCTTCTCTCAACCTGATGCCGCGACAATACTTCTTGATGGTCAGGAGAAAGGAGTAACCCCTTTATTTATTAAAGATATTTCAGCTGGAGATCATGATGTGGCAGTAAGTTCTCCTGGGTTTATGGGAAGAACAGTGCGTGTTCAAACCAACGCTGAGTATAAACTAGTAATAAATTTCCAATTAGCACTTACGGGGGGCGGTGAAGCTACTCCTTCAGGAGTAACACCAACCCCATCTGCAACTTCCACAAAAGCCACAACTGCCGCAAAAATACTGATTAAAGAGAGCAAAGAAGTTACTGATCTTGGCGGATTGCGAGTTAGAGAAGGACCAAGTAAATCTACTCCCGAAATTGCTAAAGTGAAACCAGGAGATAAGTTTCCACTGCTAGAAGAGAAGGAAGGTTGGTATAAGATTTCGTATACTGAGGGCAAAGAAGGTTGGGTTTCTGCCTCGAGCCGTTATACAGAGAAAGTCGAATAAAAAACAGGGATATATCCCTTTCAGTATCTTTCGGTGCCTCTTTTTTTAGCCAGGTTAAATAAAAAGTTTATTCCTAAAATAAACCCAATAACAAGAACTAAAATTGCCACTAAGGCAAATATTTTTTGTTTACTGTTAAGGATAAGAGCAGCAATTCCAGCAATACCTGAAATGATCCAGTAAAAGATAGCAATTCTCCGCCTTCCCCATCCCAAAGCAAGTAGATGATGATGCAAATGTCCAGATGTAGCCCAGACAGGAGATTTTCCCGAAAGAATTCTCTTCATAAACATAAAAGAAGCATCAGTCATAGGAACGGCCAAGACTAAAAGTGCAGTACCTAATTTACTAAACGACAGAATAGATAGAATAGCTAAGATATATCCTGCCAGTGTTTTTCCACCATATCCTGGCATAATTTTTTGGGGATAAAAATTCCAAGGTAGAAATCCTAAGAAAGCCCCCGCAGTTGCAAATGAGAGAAAAGTAACATGGAGTTGATTAGGGTCTGTTGCAGCAAATCGGAGAGATAATAAACCAATAATAAAAGATGAAATTGCCACAAAACCTGGCAATTGCCCATCTACTCCTCCTGACCAACCAATAATGTTTGTAGTCCAGACAATCCAAAGAAAAGCGACTAGATTAGCCCAAAAAGCATCGAGATGAATTACTCCACCTAGCGGATTAGTGATATATGGAATATTAACTCCAAGGCTGATGGCAAAAATTGCTGCGAGGCTATTGAATACAAAACGGATATAAGGAGATCTATCTTTTTTGTCATCCCAGAGACCTACCAGAATAAGTAACATTCCTCCCAGAAAAATACCAATGATAGTCTTAGTGGGAGGAAAGAGGAAAAAAATAGGCAGAAATATTCCCAAAAATATTGCCAGCCCTCCGCCTCGAGGGATAATACCCTTATGGGTATGAGCCGGATGAGGTCTTACTTTAGGATTGTCTACCAGTTTATATTTTTTAGCCAATATTATTACTCTTGGAGTGGCAAAGAAAGTAATAATTGCCGAGATAAAGGTAATCAGGATAATAAATACCGGCATTTAAGAAATTAAAAAGACTATTTTAATAAAGGTTATTAGAAATAAAACTGTTGTAACAAGCCCGATGAAAACTGATATCACTGATGCTACTCGTTCTTTGGGATAAAAGAGTGAAGCGAGAGTAAAATCGATTCCAAAAAATAAGAATGAAAGAAGGGGAAGAAGAAGGAGTGTCGTAGGCGTACCAAGCTGGTCAGGACTTTTTGGCAGAGAATAAAACATTGGGAGCTGCGGAGATAAAGCTCTCCACTTCCAGATGATAATAATAAGAAAAAGAAGTATTAAGAAAACAAATAATTTGATTACCCGACGAATAATAGTATCAGTTGAGAGTTCTCCGGCTTGTTTTTTGAAAGTATGAAAGATTTCTTTTATCATTATTTCTGAATAATCATTTCATAAGAAGCATCATCGAAAACTAAAAATGTTCTTGAGGGGGAAGGAGGAAAAGAAGCTTTGGAAATATTGGGAAAAACTACATTTATCCCGATATAATTTGGGACAGCAATATTATTTGGGTTATAGATAAAAGTATTATTTGTCTGGCGGTTATAATAAGCTGATTCCAAGTAGGCAATTGGTGTTTTGGTAAAGACAAGATCACCATCTTTAGCTAATTTGTTTATTTCCATAAATGTTCCCTTGAAATCGGCTTTCTTGTGATAGGGGACAATTTGAATATTGAAATAAATTATAAAAATAAGCCAAAGAATTATTGAAGCATATTTCAAAATTTTATTTTTAATAACCCATATTCCTAAAGACACCCCCATAATCTCAAAGATAGTGATAAAAATCAGATAGCGGTTGACATAGATGGGACGACGAAGGAGTGAGTAACCCAAAATAAGAAAAAGTGGTATAAAAATAGGAGTTAAAAAAAGTCGCGCCTCTTTTCTTTTATTTTTAAATGCCAGAAGAAGGAAGAGAAGAATAAATCCGGATAAAATAGCCGTATAATTCCACCAATTCCCCGGTGTTCCTTCATAATTAGTAAATAGATTACCAAGAACTGATGTGATCAGTTGAATATCAACAGGAAACATCCATGAGTTTGCCGAATGGAGGAATTGGGCTACAAGAACAGGTAACCACGGTAAATAGAATAATAATGGTTTCAAAGTATAAATAATCGTTTTTTTCTTAAATTCGGAAGTTTTCCAAAGATAAACTAGAAATGAAGCAATAATTAGTGGGAAAAAGGAATGAGTATAGAGCCCCAAAACAGAGGCGGTAGTGTACCACTTCCAATTTTTAAGATAAAAGAAGTAAACTGAGCACAAAGTAAAAAGCGCATAAAATGAATACATTCGCATTTCAAAGGCATAATAAAGAAGCATTGGGTTAAATAAGGTGAAAATCGCAACAAAAATAGCAAATCTCTTTGAAAAAAGTTTTATAGCAAAGAGATAGACAACATAGACAGTTAATAAATGAGGTATTAAAGAAAGAAGACGAAGTATTTCATCAGATTTTCCAAAAATATTTATCCAAAAATGAAGAAGGAGGTAGTATAAGGGGGGATTAAAGTCGGATGCTGTATTGATAACAACCTGGAAGGGATTAGGGCGGGCCATAAAATAGGAAAAAGCTTCATCTCGCCAGACTGACTGGATAAGATAGAAAATTGGGGTATGATAAAAAATAAAATCAAACATTATACTTTCTCTGTTACTTTATATTCTAACCTTTTTCCTAGAAGCAGTCTTGTATGAGCCTCAAGTGCGGGTAGCGATGAAAAGAAAAAAGTAACTACCGGTAAAAGTATCCATTGAAAAAGAAGTAGGGGTGTTTTGGCGATTGAGAAAGAAGCGGGTCTTTTCGGGCGGGATTTTGCATCAATATAAATAAGCACGATAAGAAAGGACATAGTAATGGTTAAAATTAGTCCTGACATTTTTGGCAGGTTATATCCAAGAGAAGTACGACTGAAGACAGGATTGACTAAAGCTGGAATTGAGGCACCAAGTGTTAAGATAAAAAAAGCTGTGGGCCAGAAGAAGTGTGTTTCGATAACATACATCAACCGAAAAGACTTAGCTAAAAATGGTATGTGGGGAGTGGTAAAAAATTGATGTATAGCATAAGGTACATCCGTAATTCCCCAAGCCCAACGTTTTTCCTGTTCATATCGTGATCTTAGAGCTGACAGAATTGAAGGGTTATTCACCGCGTCACGTGAAACTACTAGATAGATCGGAATAGTTCTCACTTTTTCTCCTAAAGTAAAAAATGCTTGAAGGAAAATATGCCAATCCTCAGGTATGATATCTGTATCCCAATAACCGATTTTTTCCAACATAGTAAGTGACAGTGAATAGGTTGAGATTTGGATAAGAGAATCTGTTCGCGAGAGTATAGCGAGCCTTGTAATACTTGAGATAGTTGCTTGGAGTCTTATAGGTAGAGGAACGCTCCAGAAGTTGCTATAGAGAAGTACTGGAGCCCAATAAAAGTGAAAATACCGGTAGTCATCTGTAAGAAATTTATAAGTTAGATAAGAAAAATATTTAGGCGGCAGAAGCGAATCAGAATCACAGGAGGTAACTGTAACAAACTTAGTATCAATACCCCTTTTTTGGATTAATCTAGACAAAAATTTTGCTGCATAAGCGGAATTGCTAGCCTTACCTTTGACTTCTTTCGCTTGATCTGGATGAAAAGTTGCACCGATATAGCCAAAAGAATTTTTGAACTCTTTGCGTAATTGCTGTGCTCTTTTTTTAGCTTCATCTCCTTCACGCTCTTCCATAGCCAGAACAATGAGAAGTTTTTTCTTCGGATAATCCTGATTCTTGAGATACGTAAGAGTTATACGAAGTTTATCTATACTCTCTCTATAATTGGGAATGATAATGGCATGATATATTTGAGAAAAATCAGCTAATTTTCTCGCTTGTTTGCGCCAATTAACTTGAGAAAGCTTTTTAAGTCTAAGATATGAGATAGTAGAAAAAATGGCAACCGATAAAGATTTATAAAAGAAATAGACATCAAAAGTGAGGATAAAATAAGCCACAACTGCCGGGTGAAAAGGAGAAAGCCAAAGAGGCAAAGTGATAATAGCCCATGTTGTTACCGGAAAAAGTATTTCAAAAACTCTTTTTCCTACTTGGGGATTTTTATCGAGAAAGCGCCTCATAACGTGGTGCTATTTTAGCACATCAGAGCTCAAAGGTTAAATAATTTAAGGGCACTGCCGGAGGTTATTTCCGAGATTTGTGATATTTTTTTCTTATGTAAGGAAGCGATAAAAGAAACAATTAAAGGTAGATAGGATGGCTCATTTCGGCTACCTCTATGCTTTATAGGCGCAAGGAATGGTGAATCAGTTTCCAGAAGTAATCTATCCAGTGGAGTATATTTGACCAGATCTTGTAAAATAGAATTTTCTCTGTAGGTGATATTACCATCAAATCCTATATAAAAACCCATGTTAAGAACATATCTTAGGTGCTTTTTTTCTCCACTGAAGCAATGGAATGTGGCTTTTAAGCCCTTTTTAGAATCAATAATATATGACTTAATTATTCTAATAATATCATCATATGCCCTGCGACAATGGATAATTACCGGCAGATTTTTATCTTGTGCTAATTCCAACTGGAGCAACAATAATTCTCTCTGGTTTTTTTTGTTTTCTGAAGAGATAGATGGATAATTGCTGTATTGGTGATAATCGAGACCAATTTCACCGATAGCCACAACCTTTTTATTTGTTGCTAATTCTCTTAATTTTGAAGTGAAGGTAGTTTTTTCTGTGCTGACGAATTCCTGGATGTGATGAGGATGGATTCCTACCGCAGCAAAACAAGAAGGATAGGTCTGAGCAATTTTTACCGCCTCAATACTTGAGTCAAGCTTTGCCCCAGGAATAATAATTTTAATCACTCCAACGTTATTTGCACGCTTAATTACCTCGGAAAGATCCTTTTTAAAAGCTTTAAAATTCAGGTGAGCATGAGTATCAATGAGCATAAGCAATAATTAGTCCAGTGATTTAAACCATTAGACCATTATGGAATTCTTGGAAATAATGGTGGTTGAGACTTGACTTTTGGTCCTTTGAATTGTTCAAGAATTTTTTCTGCTGTTGCTGGTAAAAATGGTTGCAAGTTATATGCGATATCCAAAATATTTTCTACATATAAATGAAGTTTTAGATAGAGAAGTTTTTTATCTTTTATTTGCCAAGGTTTACTTTCATTGATGTATTTATCGAGCCATTTTAATCCCCATTTAATATCGGAACTCCAAATATAACCTAATGCCTTATCAAAATTGAACTTCTCCAAACTTGTTGAAACAGGTTTCTTTAGTTTTCTAGGTATACTGGTTAATTCGTGTACATATCCGGAGGTATCACAGAGTTTCGCGACTCTTGCTACAAGGTTACCTAATCCATTGGCCAGATCTGCATTAAATACCTCTTCAAACTTTTTAATAGTGAAATCGCTGTCTTCCCAGGGATGAATCTTCGCCAGTAGATAATACCTGACAGCATCAGTGCCGTATTTTTTGGCAAGTTCCAAAGGATTAATGACGTTACCTAGACTTTTACTTATTTTTTGTCCACCAACAGTAATAAATCCGTGTATGAATATCTGTTTTGAAGGAGGAAGTTTTGCCG
>Ga0315281_10014136_pt1 | contig 10782 bp, 7 predicted proteins | sample YL17G07_0_MG_FD_204540 | JGI IMG/M metagenome (GOLD analysis project Ga0315281, IMG submission 204540) | Sediment microbial communities from Yellowstone Lake, YNP, Wyoming, USA - YL17G07_0 | ecosystem: Environmental > Aquatic > Freshwater > Lake > Sediment | place: USA: Wyoming | collected... | reverse complement strand
TTGTGGAAGCGCGCGGCGTTTGAGATGCAATCGCCCATCGTCGCCGCCGTGGGCTTCTCGCCGTTTGCCGCGCGTTCGGTTCCCAGCCCGATGATGATCGGGTATGCGATTGGCTATTCGGTGCTGGCGTTGATGCTGGCGATCAGGTGGTTTGGGCAGAGAGATTTGTAACCCCACCCCCGACCCCTCCCTATTGGGAAAACCACCGATGGAGAGGGGAGAAAAAACCCTACCGCCAGTCTCAGCCCGGCGCCCCGCTGGCGCGCGTGAGGGTGTCAGCGTGAGCATAATCGAGTAAAATAGGCGCATGAAAATTCTAGTCGTAGATGACGACCCTTTTCTGCGTCAGGTAGTTCAAAAAAACTTGGCCCGCGTCGGTTACGAGCCAGTGGAGGCCGAAGATGCTCAGGCGGCTTTGGCCATCCTCCACCAGCCGGATCAAACTGACCCTGTCCGCCTCGTCATCACCGACTGGATGATGCCGGAGATGGATGGCCTCGCGCTCATCCGCGCGATTCGCGGCGCGAATTTCCCCACTTACACCTATATCATCCTGCTCACCGCCCGCGAAAGCCAGGCGGATGTAGTGGCCGGATTGGAAGCCGGCGCGGATGATTACATTGTCAAGCCCTTCGACCCCGACGAGTTTCGCGCGCGGGTGGGCATCGGCGCGCGCATCCTCAACCTCGAAACCCGCCTGAGTGATTCCATGCGGCAATTAACCGAGCAAGCCATCCACGACAGCCTCACCGGCCTGCTCAACCGCCGCGCCCTCTACGACTACACCGAAACGGAACTCAACCGCGCCCGCCGTGAAAACTCGCATCTCAGCCTGGCCTTGCTCGACGTTGATTACTTCAAGGCCGTCAACGATGAACACGGACATCTGATTGGCGATGAGGCGCTCAAACTGGTCGCGCAGATCATCACCCAGAGCAAACGCCCCTACGACTGGGCCGGGCGCTGGGGTGGCGAGGAGTTCATGGTGACGCTGCCGCGCACTTCCCTCGCGGAGGCCCGCCTCGTCGCCGAGCGCTTGCGCGAGAATGTCGCCGCCGCCAATTTTCTGTTGCCCAATAACACCCGCCTGCCACTGCACGTCAGCCTCGGCGTGACCAGCACCTCCATCAATCCCCTCGACATACGTCCGATGATCGACTTCCTCCTGCACCAGGCCGACGAAGCCCTCTACCGCGCCAAGCGCGAGGGCCGTGACCGGGTCTGTGTGTTTAAAGACGAGGCCTCGCTCGTCTGAAATTTCCCCTCTAAAAACGAATCCGCCGCGGCTTGAACACGCGGCAGATTTGTTTGCGCCTGCCGCGCTGGAATTTACCTCGCTGTCGCGCACGATCTCAGCCGCCACCTGCTCCACTGGCAACGAGACATTTGAGAGAAATATCAAACTTCAGCGCCGGAATCCGGTGATAGGCCATTGGCTACGTCCACAATGACGAGTGGGGTTCAAATTCCCGATGACTTTCGTCATATTCCAGCGTGTTATCTGTCACTGCCCGATCGCGTGACAGCGGCCTAGAATGCCCATAACTTGCCGGAGTCTTTGCCTCACCCCCTACCCTTCTCCTGAACGGGAAAAATTCGATTAGGCGAAGGGAAACTGCTAGGAGTCAGCTCATGCCAAAAACTTTTATTACGCTGGATGGCAACGAAGCCGCCGCGCGCATCGCCCACAAACTCAACGAAGTGATTGCCATTTACCCCATAACGCCCTCCACGCCGATGGGCGAATGGGCCGACCAATGGTCGGCTGAAGATCAGCCCAACCTGTGGGGCGCGATCCCTCTCGTCGTCGAAATGCAATCCGAGGGCGGCGCGGCCGGCGCGGTGCATGGCGCGCTGCAAGCGGGCGCGCTTACCACGACCTTTACCGCCTCGCAAGGCCTCATGCTGATGCTTCCGAATATGCACAAGATTGCCGGCGAACTGACGGCGACAGTCTTTCACGTTGCCGCGCGGTCACTCGCGGCGCAGGCGCTCTCCATCTTCGGCGACCACTCGGACGTGATGGCGGCGCGCAACACCGGCTGGGCCATGTTGGCCTCCAACTCGGTGCAGGAAGCGCAAGACTTCGCCGTCATCGCGCAGGCCGCCACGCTTGCGGCGCGCGTGCCATTCCTGCATTTCTTCGACGGCTTCCGCACCTCGCACGAGATCAACAAAATTGAATTGATTGCGGACGACGACTTGCGCGCGCTGATTGACGACGAACTGATCCGCGCTCACCGCGCCCGCGCGCTAAACCCGGATCGCCCGGTGGTGCGCGGCACCGCCCAAAATCCGGACGTGTACTTTCAAGGCCGCGAGAGCGCGAATCCTTACTACCTCGCCTGCCCCGGCCTGGTGCAACAGGCCATGGACAAATTCGCCCGGCTCACCGGACGCCGGTATGGCCTGTACGATTACGTCGGCGCGCCGGATGCTGAGCGCGTCATTGTCATCATGGGGTCGGGCGCGGAGACGACGGAAGAGACAGTGAACTATTTGACCGCCAAGGGCGAAAAGGTGGGCGTGTTGAAAGTGCGCCTCTATCGCCCGTTCGCGGTGAGCGATTTCGTGCACGCCCTGCCCACTAGCGTCCGCGCGATCGCGGTACTCGATCGCGTGAAAGAACCGGGGAGCGCGGGGGAGCCGCTGTATTTGGACGTGGTGGCGGCGGTGAGTGAAGCGTGGGAAGAAAAGGCGGCGGGGGAGCAGGGGAGTTCGCTTCGCTCAGGAGCAGGGGAGCAATCCCCCCTGCCCCCCCGCTCCCCCGCTCCCCTGCCTCGGGTCATCGGAGGCCGTTACGGACTTTCGTCTAAAGAGTTCACACCGGGCATGGTCAAAGCCGTCTTCGACGAACTGGCGCAACCGCAACCCAAGCGCCACTTCACCGTCGGCATCAACGACGACGTGACGCATCTCAGCCTCGACTATGCTCACGACTTCAACATCGAAGCCGACGATGCAGTGCGCGCAGTGTTCTTCGGCCTCGGGGCGGATGGCACGGTGGGGGCTAACAAGAACGCCATCAAAATCATCGGCGAGTCCAACGGGCAACGCACCTATTTCGCGCAAGGCTACTTTGTCTACGACTCGAAGAAGTCCGGCTCGGTCACGGTCTCGCACTTGCGCTTCGGGCCGCGCCCCATCCACGCGCCCTATCTCATTCAATCGGCGAAGTTCGTGGCTTGCCACCAATATAGTTTTGTGGAGCGCTTCGACGTTCTGCGCTACGCCGCGCCGCATGCCGTGTTCTTGCTCAACAGCCCGTACGGGCCGGACGAAGTGTGGAGTCATTTACCGCACAGTGTGCAGGCGACCATCATCGCCAAGCAACTGCGCTTCTTCGTGATTGACGCTGACACCGTGGCGCGCGCCAACGGCATGGCCGGGCGCATCAATACGGTGATGCAGACTTGCTTCTTCGCCATGAGCGGCGTGATGCCGCAGGACGAAGCCATCGCCGCGATCAAAGAAGCGATTCAGAAAACCTACGGCAAGCGCGGCGGCGGGGTTGTCGAGCGCAACTTCGCGGCGGTGGACGCGGCTCTCGCGCATCTTTACAAAGTCATCGTGCCCGCGGCGGCGACCAGCACCTTCGAGCGCCCGCCCATCGTGCCGGACTACGCGCCGGAGTTCGTCCAATCGGTGACGGCGCGCCTCATCGAGGGCCTGGGCGACGACCTGCCTGTGAGCGCCCTGCCGGTGGATGGCACGTACCCCAGCGGCACCGCGCAATGGGAGAAGCGCAACATCGCCACGGAGATCCCGGTGTGGGATGAAAAGATTTGCATCCAGTGCGGCAAGTGTGTGTTCGTCTGCCCGCACGCCGTCATCCGCATGAAGGTGTACGACAACAAGTATCTGGAGGACGCGCCGCCCACCTTCAAGTCCACGCCCGCGCGCTTCTTCAAAGAGTTCAAAGACAAACTCTTCACCCTGCAGGTCGCGCCGGAAGATTGCACGGGTTGCAGTCTGTGCGTGGAAGTCTGCCCGGTGAAGAATAAAAAAGAGACGCGGCTCAAAGCCATCAATATGGCCTCGCAGTTGCCGTTCCGTGAGCCGGAACGCGCCAACTGGGATTTCTTCCTCTCCCTGCCAGAAGTGGACCGCACGGCGATTCAAGTGAACTCGGTGAAGTATTCGCAATTGCTCCAACCGCTCTTCGAGTTCTCCGGCGCGTGCGCGGGGTGCGGCGAGACGCCGTATCTCAAACTCGTCAGCCAGTTGTTTGGCGAGCGCGCCTTTGTGGCCAATGCCACCGGCTGTTCCTCCATTTACGGCGGCAACCTGCCCACTACCCCGTGGACGCACACCGTCGAGGGGCGCGGCCCCGCGTGGGCCAATTCGCTCTTCGAGGACAACGCCGAGTTCGGGTACGGGATGCGCCTCGCGCTCGACCAAAAACTCGAGGCCGCGACTCATCTCCTGCGAAAACTACGCGCCGAGATTGACCCGGAACTGGCCGATGCGGTTTTGCACGCTGAACAGTTGGACGAGACTGACCTCCACGCCCAGCGCCTGCGCGTGGACGAGTTGAAGCAAAAACTTGCCGGACTGACCAACCCCGAGGCCCAGCGCCTGCGCGAACTGGCCGACGTGTTTGTAAAGAAGACGGTCTGGATTGTGGGCGGCGACGGCTGGGCCTACGATATCGGTTACGGCGGCCTCGACCACGTGCTCGCCTCCAACCGCGAGGTCAAGGTGCTGGTCCTCGATACCGAAGTCTATTCCAACACCGGCGGGCAGATGTCCAAGTCCACGCCGCGTGGGGCGGTGGCCAAGTTCGCGGCGGCGGGCAAGCCGCTCTCCAAGAAAGACCTGGGGCTACTCGCCATGAGCTACGGCCACATTTACGTGGCCCGGATTGCGCTGGGCGCGGACGACGATCAGACCGTGAAGGCCATCCTCGAAGCCGAAGCCTATCCCGGCCCGGCGCTGATCGTGGCTTACGCCCACTGCATCATGCATGGCTACGAGATGCAACACGGCCTCGACCAACAGAAACTGGCCGTGGCCGCGGGCCATTGGCCACTCTATCGCTACAACCCGGAGCGTGTCGCACAGGGCCTCAACCCGTTCCAACTCGACTCGAAAGCGCCGAGCATCCCGCTGGAAAAGTACATCTACAATGAAGTCCGCTATTCGATGCTCACGCAGAGCCATCCCGCATCCGCCCAGCGCCTGCTCGAATTGGCTCAGGCGGATGTGAAAACTCGCTGGCACGCGTACGCCGAGATGGCCGGTGTGGAAAACGGGAATGGAAAAGGAAATTAAGATGCCCAACCCGATAGACCTCTCGACGCATTACCTCGGTCTCACGCTCAAGAATCCCCTCGTGCCTTCGGCCTCGCCGCTCGCGCGCGACTTGAAGAATCTGCGCCAAATGGAGGACGCAGGCGCGGCGGCGGTGGTCCTGCACTCGCTGTTCGAGGAACAAATCAACGCCGAGGCCCAGCGGCTCGACCACTATCTCACGCGCGGCACGCACAGCTACGCGGAGGCGCTCACCTATTTCCCCACCGCCTCCGACTATCGCGCGGGGCCGGAAGAATATCTCGAACATCTCCGCAAAGCCAAGAAGACCCTCGACATTCCCGTCATCGCCAGCCTCAACGGCGTGTCGGCGGGCGGCTGGGTGAGCTACGCCCGCGAGATCGAGCAAGCCGGGGCCGACGCGCTGGAAATCAACGTTTACTTCGTCCCCACCGACCCCGACCTGCCGGGGAACGCCGTGGAAGATATGTACGCCGAACTGGTGGCGCAAGTCGCGCGCACGGTGAAGATTCCCGTCGCCGTTAAACTCAGCCCGTTCTTCAGTTCCCTGCCCAACTTGGCGCGGCGCCTGGGGCGCGTGGGCGCGCGCGGCCTCGTCCTTTTCAACCGCTTCTATCAGCCCGACCTCGACATCGAAAAACTCGAAGTCGTCCCGCATCTGGTCCTTAGCAATTCGGACGAACTGCGCCTGCCCCTGCGCTGGATTGCCATCCTCTATGGCCGCGTGTCCGCCGACCTCGCCCTCACAACCGGCGTTCACACCGCGCCCGACGCCATCAAAGGGCTGATGGCCGGAGCCGCCGTGACGATGCTGACTTCGGAACTGCTCCAGCACGGTATCCCGCGCCTCGGCGAAATTTTGCGCGACCTGACGCAGTGGCTGACCGACCACGAATATGAATCGGTAAGCCAGATGCAAGGGAGCATGAGCCAGATCAAATGCCCGGCCCCCGCCGCCTTTGAGCGCGCGAACTATATGAAGGTGCTGAGCGACTACCAGCCCGAAGAACATTTTGCGCCGGCGTAAGTCCTCAGATCAGCGCAGAGTGAGGGTTAAAAAGAGAAACCCGGCTTCCAGGAGAAGCCGGGTTTCTGCATTCCTGCCCAACAGCCGCTAACTGAACTTCACCGTGGCAATCTCGTGACCGCGCACGGGGAAGACGACCGCCTCCCTGTGATAAAATCCGCTTCATCTCACTACTTAGAAAGAAACTATGCGTATCCTCATCACGGGCGGAGCCGGGTTTATCGGCTCTCATCTTTGCGACAGGCTTTTGGCCGAGGGACACTCGGTCATTGCCATGGACAATCTGGTCACCGGCTCGACGCGCAACATCCAGCATCTGGCCGGGCGCGATGATTTCACTTTTATCAAGCACAACGTCTCAAACTACATCTATGTGGCCGGGCCCATTGACGCGGTTCTGCATTTCGCCTCGCCCGCCAGTCCCTCGCAGACTGCGCTGACGGGCTATTTGCAATTGCCGATCCAAACGCTGAAAGTCGGCGCGCTCGGCACGCACAACGCGCTGGGCGTAGCCAAGGCCAAAGGCGCGAAGTTCCTGATGGCTTCGACCTCGGAAGTGTATGGCGACCCGCTGGAACATCCGCAGAAAGAAGATTACTGGGGCCACGTTGACCCGGTGGGCGCGCGCTCGGTGTACGACGAGGCCAAACGGTTCGCCGAGGCCATCACCATGGCCTATCACCGCACGCACGGGGTGGACACGCGCATCGTTCGCATCTTCAACACTTATGGCCCGCGCATGGCGCTCGACGACGGACGCGTGGTGCCGAACTTCGTGGGGCAGGCGCTCCGCCACGAGCCGCTCACCGTGTATGGCGACGGCGCGCAGACCCGCAGTTTTTGTTACGTGGCCGATTTGGTCGAAGGCATTTACCGCCTGCTCCGCTCGGATGAACATCTGCCCGTCAACATCGGCAACCCGCGCGAGATGACGATCCGCGAGTTTGCGGAGACGATCAACCGCATCACGGGCAACCCCGGCGGCCTCAACTTCGCGCCTAAAGGCCGCACGCAAGGCGACCCTCAACGCCGCCAGCCCGATATCACCAAAGCCAAACAAGTCCTCGGCTGGGAGCCAAAGGTAACGGTGGAGGAGGGATTGCAGAAGACGATTGAGTATTTCCGAAAGGAGATTGGGTGATTGAGAGGTTGGAGGTTGAGATTTGAAGTTTTCAACCTGGTCACTCCCCCACCCGCATATCCCCACCCTGATTGCAGTTGCCCTCGCTCTCAGTTTCCTCATCTTCCGCCTGCCGCTGGAAACTGCGCTGGGGCTGTTCGCGGGCATCATTTTGCTCGCGGCTTCGGCGTGGGAACCGGCGATTGGCTTGAGCCTCGCGGTTCTGCTCGGCCCGGCCAAGGCGTATCTCGAAGTGGCGCGGCCTGAATGGCCCGCCGAGATCGGGCAGGTGTTCTTTGCCCTCGCGGTAGCGGGCTGGCTCGCGCGGGGCGCGCTGAACCGGAAGATTAACCTGCCCCGTATCCAATTGCTCGTCCCGCTCGGTCTCTATATTGTCGTCGGGCTGTTCTCCCTGCTCTGGGCGACCTCGCTCGAAGAAGGCGCGAAGGATGCGCTCAAGTGGATTGAGATCGCCGTGGGGTTGGTGGTCCTCGTTGCGGAAATCGAGCGCGGGCGGGGCCGGTGGATCATCGCGGGGGTGCTGGCGGCGGGCCTCGCGCAAGCGAGCCTGGGCATTTGGCAATATCAGTTTCGCGGATATGGGCCTGAGACATTCCGCATCCTCGGCACGCACTTCCGCGCGTATGGCACGTTTGAACAGCCGAATCCGTACGCGGGTTATTTAGGATTGATTTGGCCGGTGGCGGCGGGGCTGACTTGGGAAAGAATGCAGGCGGCAGGCGGCAGGATGAAATTATCTTTCATCCTTCATCCTTTATCCTTCATGCTTGTTACAATCACTGCCCTCTGCTTGATTGGAGTGTACGTCTCTTTTTCGCGTGGCGCGTGGATCGGCGCGGCGACGGCAGGGATGGCGATGGCTATGTTTCTGCCACGCCGCTGGTGGGTGGGGGCGGGGCTGGTCGGGTTAGCCATCGCGCTCGGATTCGGGCTTTACCGCGCGGGCCTCGTCCCAACGCCCATCGCCAATCGCTTCGCCGAGGCCAGTGAGTTCATCGGGGTCAGCGACGTGCGCGGGGTCAACCTCAACGACGTCAACTTCGCGCTTATCGAGCGCCTCGCGCACTGGCAGGCCGCCCTCAACATGGCCCAAGCGCATCCGTGGTTGGGCGTGGGGCTGGGCAATTATGGCGCGGCCTATCCGCAATATCGTTTGTTCTTCTGGGAGATTCCGCTGGGGCACGCGCACAATATTTACTTGAACGTGCTGGCCGAGACGGGCGCCGTCGGGCTGGTGACCTACGTCATCTTGTGGGGGTCAGTGATTGCACTTACAATCGCGGTCATTGGTCGCGCCGAGGGTTTAGGCCGCGGCCTGGCCCTCGGCCTGCTGGGGGCGTGGACGCATCTCAGCATTCACCAGCTGTTCGATAGTCTCTACGTCAACAACATTCACTTTCTCATCGCCGCTTTGCTGGCGCTCCTCATCTATGCTACTCGGGGAAAAACTGCCCTTGCTCACTAACCTGTACACCCGCGCCCGCGCCTTGCCGCCGGAGCCGAAACGCTTCGTCAAGTTTCTGTTCGTCGGCGGCCTCGGCTTCATTATAGATTTCGGGACATTCAACCTCGTCCACTATCTCTACAACGTGCCGGACACACACACGGATGAAGTGATCGCGCAGGCCCTATCGTTCTCCGTCGCCGTGTTCTGCAATTTCCTGTGGAACATCTTCTGGATTTATCCCGGGGCGCGCACGAAATCGGTGCCGCAGAAGATCGTCATGTTCATCATCGTCAGCGTGTTGAGCCTCGTCATCCGCACGCCGATCTTCACCCTGACTTTGCCGCTCACCACGCGCCTCGTGGCCGCCGCCGGGCTGGACCAATTGCCCATCAACCTCGGCAACAACCTGGCGCTCGCGACCGCCGTCATCGTCGTCATGCTGTGGAACTTCTTCGTCAACCGCTATTGGACTTACCGCGATGTCGTCTGACCGCCCGTGTGTTCTGATTGTGGACGATAACGAAGAACTGGCGCTGGTGATGCAACTCACCCTCCAGCGCGCGGGATTCGAATCGCACACGGCCTTCTCCGGCTACGAGGCGCTCGAATGGCTCGACCAGCGCCAGCCCGACGCCATCATCCTCGACCTGATGATGCCCGGCATGAACGGCTTTTCGATCTTGCGCCACTTGCGCGCCACGGATCTCTCGCGCCATTTGCCCGTCATCGTCCTCACCGCCCGCACCGACGACGAGATCCGCCGCGAATCCGAATCCGCCGGGGCCAATGACTACCTGACCAAGCCGGTGAACACCACTGCGTTGATTGACCACGTGCGGCAGGCCCTCCACCACCGCGACAACGGCGGGGACGCAGACGCGGATGCGGGCGCGAATGCGCATCGGGCTTGACGTCACTTCCGCCGTCCAACAAGGCGGCGGGATTGGCCGCTACACCCGCGAACTTCTGCGCGCCCTCGCCCGCGCCGACCCGTACTCCCACTATCGTCTCTTCTTCGCCTCCCAGCATCGCCCGCACGCCCTCCCGCCGCTTGGCCCCAACTTTCACGTCACCGCCCTGCCCTTCAACGATATTTGGCTGGCGCGACTGTGGCACCGCGCCCGCGCGCCGTTGTCCGTTGAATGGCTGACCGGGCCGCTGGACATTTTTCACTCCCCGGACTTTACCCTGCCCCCTACCCGGCGGGGGACGCGCACCCTGCTCACGGTTCACGACCTGACGTTTGTGCGTGACCCGGCTTCGGCGGCCCCCGGCTTGTTGCGTTACCTCACGGACGTGGTGCCTCGCTCGGTGGCCCGCGCCCAACACGTTATCGCCGTCTCGCAAGCCACGCGCACCGACCTCATGGAACTCTACAACACCCCGCCCGAAAAAATCTCCGTCATCTACGAAGGCGTGAGCGACGACTTCGCGCCCATCACCGACCCCGCCGCCCTCGCCGCCGTGCGCGCCCAATACCACCTCGGCGACGCGCCTTTCATCCTGGCCGTCGGCACCCTCCAGCCGCGCAAAAACTACACGCGACTGATTCAGGCTTTTTCGTCCCTTGTCATCCGTCATCCGTCAGTTCACCTCGTCATCGCCGGAGGCCCGGGCTGGCTCTCCGATTCCATCTTCGCCGAAGTCGAGCGCTTGCGCCTGCCAGGCCGCGTCCTCTTCCCCGGCTTTGTGACCGACGCCGACTTGCCTGCGCTTTACTCGGCGGCGCGGGCGCTGGCGTATCCTTCCATCTACGAAGGCTTCGGCCTGCCCCTGCTCGAAGCGATGGCCTGCGGCACGCCGGTCGTCACCTCCACCGCCGCGTGTCTCCCCGAAATCGCCGGGGGCGCGGCGCTCCTCGTTTCCCCCACCGACGTTGACGCCCTGGCCCAC
>Ga0315281_10014134_pt1 | contig 10782 bp, 9 predicted proteins | sample YL17G07_0_MG_FD_204540 | JGI IMG/M metagenome (GOLD analysis project Ga0315281, IMG submission 204540) | Sediment microbial communities from Yellowstone Lake, YNP, Wyoming, USA - YL17G07_0 | ecosystem: Environmental > Aquatic > Freshwater > Lake > Sediment | place: USA: Wyoming | collected... | reverse complement strand
CCCAATACGCAGATCTTCGAGGGGCAACTCGACATGAAGAACGGCTACATTCTCACTCACGGCGGCCACGAGGGCAACGCAACCGCCACCAGCGTGCCCGGTGTGTTCGCCTCGGGCGACGTGCAGGACCACGTCTATCGCCAGGCGGTGACCAGCGCCGGGTCGGGCTGTATGGCGGCGCTGGACGCGGAAAAATATCTGGACAACCTGGCGTAAGCGCGAACGCGCGCTGCCGGGCGCAATGCTGCCCCCTTGCGTTGCGTTCAACACTGCGCCCCCGCATCATGGCCAAGCGCTCCCTACTCTCCGAGAACGACCGCAGTCTGTTCAGACAAGCGGTCGCCGACGCCAAGCCGCTGCCGCACCATGGCAAGGCGCTGCGCAAGCAAGACGCGCCGCCGCCCTATCCGGTGCAATCGCACCTGGACGAGCACGCCGCTCTCCGCGAAAGCCTTGCCGCGGGATGGACCGCGGACGACTGGCTCGATAGCGGCGAAGAAGCGAATTTCCTGCGCCCCGGGCTGTCGCGCCAGGTGCTGCGCAAACTGCGCAGCGGTACCTGGGTGATCCAGACCCAGCTCGATCTGCACGGCCTCGACCGTCACGAGGCGCGCGAGGCGCTGGCCGGTTTTCTCGCGCGCTGCGTCAAGCGCGGCTTACGCTGCGTGCGCGTGATCCACGGCAAGGGATTGGGCTCGAAAAACCGCGAGCCGGTGCTGAAGACCAAGGTGAAACACTGGCTGACGCAGCGCGAGGAAGTGCTGGCTTACTGCCAGGCGCGGCCAGTGGACGGCGGCAGCGGGGCGCTGGTGGTGTTATTGAAAGGATGAACCGTAGTGCGGCGTTGCCACCGCAGATCGGAGTGGGGCGCTAAATCGCCGCCTCGTTCGTTTCGCCGGTGCGGATGCGCACCACCTGTTCGACCGAAGTAACGAAAATCTTGCCGTCGCCGATCTTGCCCGTGCGCGCGGCCTTGATGATGGACTCGATTGCCTGCTCGACCATATTGTCGGCCACGACGATCTCGATTTTCACTTTGGGCAGGAAATCCACCACATACTCGGCGCCGCGATAGAGCTCGGTATGGCCTTTCTGCCGGCCGAAACCCTTGACTTCGGTCACCGTCAGTCCACTCACGCCGATTTCCGACAAGGCTTCGCGCACCTCATCGAGCTTGAACGGTTTCACCACAGCGTCAATTTTTTTCATGGCGGACTCTCCCGTGTCGCAGTTCTCGGAAGTATATCAACAAAAGGCGGCCAGAACCGGAACTCAGCCGCTGAACTTCTCGCGATACTTCGAGGTGATCGGATAGCGCCAATCCTTGCCGAAGCCGCGCTGGGTGATGCGTATGCCGACCGGCGCCTGGCGGCGCTTGTATTCGTTCCTCTTGATCAATCCCACCACGCGGCGTACGTCCTCCTCGCGCTGGCCGCCGGCGACGATGTCCGCCGGGCTGCGGTTTTGTTCCATGTATGCGGACATGATCGCATCGAGCACTTCGTAGGGCGGCAGGCTGTCCTGGTCGGTCTGGCCGGGGCGCAATTCGGCCGAGGGCGCGCGCTCGATGATGCGCCGCGGAATCACCTCGCCCAGGCTGTTGCGGTATTCGGCAAGGCGGTAGATCAGGGTCTTGGCGACATCCTTGATCACCGCGAAACCGCCCGCCATGTCGCCGTACAGCGTGGAATAGCCCACCGCCATCTCCGATTTGTTGCCGGTGGTGAGGACGATGGAGCCGAATTTATTGGATAGCGCCATCAATAGCGTGCCGCGGATGCGCGCCTGCAGGTTCTCCTCGGCCGCATCGGCGGGCCGTCCCTTGAATTCGCCGGCAAGCGCGGCAAGGAGGGCGTCGAACACCGGCTTGATCGGAATCTCGTCGTAGCGCACGCCCAGGCGCTTCGCCATGTCGCGCGAATCGAGCCAGCTGATGTCGGCGGTGTATTGCGAGGGCATCATCAGCGCGCGCACCTTGTCCGCGCCGAGCGCATCGCAGGCGATCGCCATCGTCAGCGCCGAGTCGATGCCGCCGGACAATCCGAGAATCGCGCCGGGAAAGCCGTTCTTGCCGAGGTAATCGCGCACGCCGAGACAGAGCGCGCGGTACACCGCGGCTTCCAGGGCCAGCGCGGGCGCGCGGCTGCCGGGTTGCGGCACGCCGTCGACGATATCGATATAGTCCAGCGCTTCCTCGAAGAACGGCAGCTGGTGGGTCGCATCTCCGCGCGCATCGAGCGCGAACGAAGCGCCGTCGAACACGAGTTCGTCCTGGCCGCCCACCAGGTTTGCATACACGATGGCAAGTCCGGTCTCGGCGGCGCGGTTGCGCGCCACGGCCAGGCGCGAAGCATGCTGGTGGGTGTGATAGGGCGAAGCGTTCAGCACCAGCAGCACCTGAGCGCCCGCGGCGCGCGCGAGGCGCGGCGCATCGGCGCGCCACGCTTTGCTGCGATGGCCTGCTGCGGCGAGCTGCTGCTCGGCGCTGACGCCGGCCTCGACCGGACCCTGCTCGCCCCAGAGGTCCTCGCAGATGTTGAGCCCCAGGCGCACGCCGTTCACCTCGAACACCACGGTCTCGTTGCCGGGCTCGAAATAGCGCTCCTCGTCGAACACCGTGTAATTGGGCAGATTGCGCTTGCGATACGTCGCCGCGACCCTGCCCTCGCGCAGCACCGATGCGGCGTTGTAGCGCTTGCCCAGCGCCAGCTGCGGATGGCCGACTATCGCAATGATCTCCGGCAATGCTGCGCTAAGTTCCTCCAGGGCGACGGCGCAATCGCGGAAGAAACCGTCGCGCAGCAGCAGGTCTTCCGGCGGATAGCCGCACAGCGACAGTTCGGGGGTAAGCAGAATCTGCGCGCCCGCGGCTTTGGCGCGCCTCGCGCAATCGAGAATTTTGGCGACGTTGCCCGCGAGGTCGCCGAGCACGCAGTTCATTTGCGCAACGGCGATCCTGACCGAATGGCTCATTGCTGAATTATACTGCTTGCAGCGCGCCGACCCTTCGCCAATAATCACCGGGAGTGCGCGTTGCATCGCGTTCACCGGACCGATGCGATGGTCCCGCCGCTTTGCCGCACCCGCTTTTCAGGAGCCCGGTCATTGCCCGAGATTCACGCGCGCGTTGTCGATGATCTGGCCGGCGTCGACGCCGCGGACTGGAACCGGCTCGCCGGCGGCCACCCGCTGCTGTCGCACCAGTTCTTCCACGCGCTGCATCAGACCGGCTGCGCCGCCGCGGACAGCGGCTGGCTGCCGCAATTTCTGACGCTGTGGGACGAAGGCGCGCGCGGCGATGAAAACCAAATCCCTGCGCGCCGGCTCAGGGCGGCGATGCCGCTGTATCTCAAGTCGCACTCCTATGGCGAGTACGTGTTCGACTGGGCCTGGGCCGACGCCTATCAGCGCCACGGCCTTGCCTACTACCCAAAACTGCTTGCGGCGATCCCGTTCTCGCCCGTGTCCGGACCGCGTTTGCTGGCCACGAGCGACGCGGACCGCGCGGCGCTGGTGAGCGCCGCGCTCGCCCTCGCGCAGAACGCCTCGTCGCTGCACATCCTGTTTCCGCAGCCGCAGGAAGCCGCGCTGATGCAGGCAGCCGGGATGATGCTGCGCTCGAGCGTGCAATTCCACTGGCGCAATCCGGGCTACGCCTCGTTCGATGAGTTCCTCGCGCACATGTCGCATGACAAGCGCAAGAAAATCAGGCAGGAACGGCGCAAGGTGCGCGATGCCGGCGTGAGCTTCCGGCGGCTGCGCGGCGACGACATCAAGGAGAGCGACTGGACGCTGTTTGCGCGCTGCTACAACGGCACCTACCGCGCGCACCGCTCCACGCCCTATCTCAGTCTGGAATTCTTCCGCCGCCTCGGGCAGACCATGCCGCAGCACCTGCTGCTCGTCGTGGCCGAACTCGAGGGCAAGCCCATCGCGAGCGCGCTCAACCTGTACTCGCAGCACACGCTGTTCGGCCGCTACTGGGGCGCGCTGCAATACCTGCCCTGCCTGCATTTCGAAACCTGCTACTACCAGGCGCTGGAATTCTGTATCGAGCAGAACATCCAGGTGTTCGAAGGCGGCGCCCAGGGTGAACACAAGCTTGCGCGCGGCTTCCTGCCGGTGAAAACGCTATCGGCGCACTGGCTCGCCCATCCGGAGTTTTCCGATGCAGTGGAGCGTTTCCTCGAGCGCGAACATCTGGGCATCGATCTCTACGTGGATGAACTCAATGAACACAGCCCGTTCAAGACGGCGAACAACGCATGAATCGCAGGCCGGATATGCAAGGTCGCGCAAGGAACGGACGCGCCGAAGGCGGTAAGATAGCGGTCATGCAAGCGGCGCCTGCCCGGAAGCGGACGGCGGGCGCCGCATCCAAATCTTCCTTTTACGGACGGTCCCCATGAGCCAGAACCGCATCACCCTCAACGATCTGAACAAACTGCGCCGCGAAGGCGTCAAGATCGCCATGCTCACCGGCTACGACGCGAGCTTTGCCGTGCTGCTGGAGAACGCCGGCGTCGACAGCATCCTGGTCGGCGATTCCCTCGGCAATGTGCTGCAAGGGCACGACACCACGCTGCCCGTCACCTTGGCCGACATGGCCTACCATGTCGGCTGCGTTGCGCGCGGCGCAAAACACGCGTTCCTGATCGGCGACATGTCCTTCGGCAGTTATCAGGAAAGCGCCGAGCAGGCGTTTCGCAACGCCGCGATGCTGATGGCCGCAGGCGCGCACATGGTCAAGCTCGAGGGCGGAACCACCTTCGCCGAGACGACCGAGTTTTTGGTGAAGCGCGGCATCCCGGTGTGCGCGCATCTCGGCCTCACGCCGCAGTCGGTGCATCAGCTGGGCGGGTTCCGCGTCCAGGGCAAGACTGCGGACGCGGCCAAACAGTTGATCGAAGACGCACTCGCGCTGGAGCGCTCGGGCGCCAGCATGATCGTGCTCGAAGCAATTCCGGCCGGCCTCGCTGCGGAGGTCACGGCCACGCTGTCGATCCCGACGATAGGCATAGGCGCGGGGCGAGACTGCTCCGGCCAGGTGCTGGTACTGTACGATCTTCTCGGCGTATTCCCGGGAAAGAAAGCAAAGTTCGTGCGTAATTTCATGGACGGTGCGACCAGCATCCAGCAAGCGGTGGAGAATTACGTGCGCGCGGTGAAGGACGGCTCCTTCCCCGGGCCGGAACACAGCTTCTAGACTGGCCTAGGGCGTATCAGCCTGCCTTGCGCAGGCCGCCCAAGAGCGCCGCTACCTCGCGCCCCGGTTTTTGCGCTCTGCTCGGCACTGGCTCGGCTGCGGCGGGCGCAGCGGCGCTCGGAACGTAGGGAGCGGAAAAAATCGCATCGGCCGGCTTCCCTGCCGCTTTCCCGGCATGCGTGCGTGTGCCGCCGCGGGTCAGGCTGCTGCCGCGCTCGGGGCGGCGTTCATGCCGCTCGCGTTCGGTATGCATCAGCACCGATACGCCCGAGGCATCCGGCTCGAACCCGGGAATGATGGTCTGCGGAATACGCTGTTTGATGAATCGCTCGATCGCCGCGAGTTTTTCGTGCTCGTCCGCACACACCAGCGAAATGGCGCGGCCGGTGGAGCCGGCGCGGCCGGTGCGGCCGATGCGGTGCACATAATCTTCTGGCGCGCCCGGCAGCTCGAAGTTGATCACCGCGGGCAGTTCCTGGATATCCAGGCCGCGCGCAGCGACGTCCGTCGCCACCAGCACGGGGGTCTTGCCGGATTTGAAATCGGCCAGCGCCTGCATGCGTTCCACCTGCGACTTGTCGCCGTGGATGGCGTTCGCATGTATTCCGTCTTTCTGCAGCTGATAGGCCAGGCGATTGACGCCCAGGCGCGTGCCGCCGAAGACCAGCACTTGCGACAGTTTCTGCGTGCGCACCAAGTGGGCGAGCAGGTCGCGCTTTCGTTCGCGCCGCACCGGGTGCACTTCGTGGCTCACCAACTCGGTCATGGCATTGCGCGGGGCGACTTCGATCAGTACCGGCTGGTGCAGCAGATTGTCGGCGAGTCTCTTGATCTCTTCGGAGAGCGTGGCCGAAAACAGCAGGTTCTGCCGCTTTGCCGGCAACAAGGCGAGGATGCGGCGGATGTCGGGCATGAAGCCCATGTCGAGCATGCGGTCCGCCTCGTCCAGCACCAGGATTTCGACCTGCCCCAGCATCACGGTTTTCTGCTGCACGTGGTCGAGCAAGCGGCCCGGGGTTGCCACCAGAACCTCCACGCCGGCGCGAAGCATCTGTATCTGCGGCACGATGTCGACGCCGCCGAATACCACGCCGGAACGCAGTCCCAGGTGCTTGCCGTAGTCGCGCACGCTGTCGGCGACCTGTGCCGCGAGCTCGCGCGTCGGTGTCAGGATCAACGCGCGCACCGGATGGCGCGCGGGCGAGACGCTGCTATTGGCGTGCGGCGCCAGCCGCTGCAATAGCGGCAGCGTGAAGCCCGCGGTCTTGCCGGTGCCGGTCTGGGCGCCGCCCATGACATCGAGGCCCTGCAGGATCACCGGTATGGCTTGCGCCTGGATCGGGGTCGCCTCGGTGTAGCCCTTGTCAGCGACTGCCTGTAGCAGCTCCGGCAGCAAACCGAGATCGGAAAAGGAAGAAACGGGGGCGGTCATAAACCCTGCGGGCGCGAGGGCGAAACAGCATTAGCGCTGGAAAGATGCTTTGATATGTTCACGAATTACCAAGTTTGGCGTCCCGGCGAAGCGGGTCCGCGATGATCGGAGGAAAGCGCAATTATAGGCTTGTCGCGCTCTGCGCGCTTGCCTATCGTCCGGGGATTTCTGGCCCCTGCCAGTTCAATCAGCTAAGATGACGCCTTCATAGACCCTCCATCCGCCGCCCCTCCCAATGACGAGCCGACCCGGCGCCTTTCTCGTGGTCATTCCCGCGCGCTTTGCCTCGAGCCGTTTGCACGGCAAGCCGCTCGCCGATATTTGCGGCAAGCCCATGGTGGTGCGCGTGGCCGAACGCGCCCGCGCCAGCGGCGCCAGCGCGGTGTGGGTCGCGACCGATAGCCAGGATGTATTCGATGCGGTGAAACTGCACGGCCATCAGGCGATCATGACGCACACCGATCATGCCACCGGCACCGACCGCATCGCCGAGGTGACACGCGAGTTGGGACTCGCCGACAGCGACATCGTGGTAAATGTACAGGGAGACGAGCCGCTGATTGCCCCCGAGCTGATCCGCGAGGTAGCACAATCCTTGGCCGAACATGGCGAGGCGAGCATCGCCACCGCCTGCCATCCATTCGAGGACGCTGCATCGCTGCTCAATCCCAACGTCGTCAAAGTGGTGCTCGATCAGTCCGGCTATGCGCTGTATTTCAGCCGAGCGCCGATTCCCTACCCGCGAGACAGTTTTGCGCTGAATCAAAGCACGCTACCCGCGGGGCTGCCAAGCTACCGCCACATCGGCATTTACGCCTACCGCGCGCGTTTCCTCGAGGTTTACACCCGGCTCGCGCCGACGGCGATAGAATGTTTCGAGGCATTGGAACAGTTGCGCGCGCTCTGGTACGGTCATCGCATCGCTGTCGCGGTGACCGCCCACGCCCCGGAAGCCGGCGTCGATACCGCCGAAGACCTGGAACGCGTGCGCCGGATTTTTGGCGCCGGGCCGGGTCCTGGATAAGTCTGACATCGGGACGCGACGGAGTATTGAAATCCACGAGGAGACTGTTATGCGATTTATCCTGTTGGGACCACCCGGCGCCGGCAAGGGCACGCAGGCTAGTTTCATCACCAAGCAATACGGCGTCCCGCAAATCTCGACGGGCGACATGCTGCGCGCGGCGATCAAAGCCGGCAGCGAACTTGGAATGAAGGCAAAGAAACTCATGGATGCCGGCCAATTGGTCTCGGACGAAGTCATCCTCGATCTGGTGAAGCACCGCATTGAGGAGCCTGATTGCAAGGGCGGCTTTCTGTTCGACGGCTTTCCGCGCACCCTGGCACAGGCCGAGTCCATGAAGAACGCGGGGCTGCATATCGACTATGTGGTCGAGATCGCCGTGCCCGACGAGGAAATCATCCAGCGCATGAGCGGCAGGCGCGTGCACCTCGCTTCCGGACGCACCTATCATGTCAAATTCAACCCACCCAAGATCGCGGACCGGGATGACCTGACCGGCGAACCCCTGATCCTGCGCCAGGACGACCAACCCGAAACCGTCAAGGAACGCCTGCATGTCTATCACGCGCAGACGCAACCGCTGATTCAGTACTACACCAGCTGGGAGGCGACCGGGCGGAAGGGCGCGCCGCACCATTGCAAGGTTTCGGGCACCGGAACGGTCGAGCAGATACGCGACCGGATCTTTGCCGCACTCAAATGAGGAACTCGGGGCGGCGCGCATTTGCCGCAGCTCCGATCGGGACAAATTGACACAGGACGGATTCCGATGAGCAACCCCATCCGACGCATCGCCATCTGCACCGGCGGTGGCGACGCCCCCGGCCTCAATGCGGTCATCCGGGCGGTGGTCATCGCAGGCGCCAACCGTGGCTGGGAATGCTACGGCATCCGCGAGGGCTACAACGGCATCCTGTTCCCGGAGCGCTACCCCGAAGGCGGCGTGTTCCGCCTCACGCGGGACAAGGTGCGCGGCATCGGGCACCTCGGAGGGACTATCCTCGGTACGACGAATAAGGGCAATCCGCTGCATTTCCCGATGAAAATGCCCGACGGCACCACCCGGGACATGGATCGCAGCGACGAGATCCTGGAATTCTTCGCCAAGAAGGAACTCGATGCGCTCGTATCCGTAGGCGGCGACGGTTCGCTCACCATTGCCAATGCCCTGCACCAGAAGGGCCTGCGCGTCGTTGGCGTGCCCAAGACCATCGACAACGATCTGGACAAGACCTTCACAACCTTTGGTTTCGATACCGCGGTTGCCTTCGCCACCGAGTGCCTCGACCGCCTGCACAGCACCGCGGAGAGCCATCAACGCATCATGGTGGTGGAGGTGATGGGACGCTACGCCGGCTGGATCGCGCTGCACGCGGGCATCTCCGGCAGCGCCCACGCCATTCTGATACCCGAAATTCCCTTCGACCTCGACAAGGTCCTGTCCAAGATACACGCGCGCGACGCCGAAGGCCGCATGTATTCCATCGTCGTCGTCGCCGAGGGCGCAGAAGCCATCCACGGACAGCGGGCTGTGCTGGCGCCCGCCGAGATCGGCCACGCCGAGCGGCTCGGCGGCATCGGCGAGCGCATCGCGCGGGTGCTCCAGGATCGGACCGGCAAGGACGCGCGCGTGGTGGTGCTGGGTCATCTGCTGCGCGGAGGCAGCCCTACCTCCTTCGATCGTCTGGCGGCGATGCGTTTCGGCACCGCCGCCGTGCGCGCCCTGGAGGAAGGCCAATCCGGCGTCATGGTCGCCCTGGCTTTCCCCAACGTAAACTATGTCGCGCTGGAAGATGTGGCGGGTCGCATGAAGGGCGTGCCGCTCGATTGCGACACGCTACAGACCGGCCGTGACCTGGGGATCAGCTTCGGCGATTGAGCGCTCGGCGCGCCGGCGCCGCGCCTATTTCGTGCGATGCAGAATCTTGTCGACGCTGTTCAGCCGCAGGCGGTAGGCGTCGGGCATGCCTGAGCCGAGCAGCGGGCGCAAATACAGCCGGAACGCGTCGGTGATATCGGTGCCGCTCGCGGCGATGAATTCGTCCTCCATGACGCGCGCCTTCCCGGCCACGGCCTCGAGCGGAACCAGCTGATAGTCGACCGAGTAGAAACCGGTGCGCTTGATCGCCACCGAACCGTCGCGCTCGCCCCACATGGCGTACTGCACCGCCTTTTCGCCGACCTCGCGCGCTTCGCGCTGATCCACATCCGAGACGCAGCCCATGAACGACCGCTGCACATATCCGAAGGTGTCGCCGCGCACGCGCTTGATCCCCAGATTGCGCTTGATTTCATCGCACAGCAAATCGGTCAGGGCGCTGGTGCCCGAGAGTTGCACATTCCCATGCGCATCGGTTTCGATCTGGCGCGAGAGTTGCGTGACCATGGGCCTGCCGTTTTCGTCGTGTATGCCTTCTGAAGCGGCAATCACGCAACGGCCGAATCGTTCGTGCGTGGCTTTGACGTCCGCTAGAAACTTGTCCAGACGGAAAGTGCGCTCCGGAATATAGATCAGGTGGGGACCGTCGTCGGGGAATTTCTTCGCCAGCGCTGACGCTGCCGTCAGAAAACCGGCATGCCTGCCCATCACCACGGCGAGATAGACGCCGGGCAGCGAGGCGTTGTCCAGATTTGCGCCCATGAACGCCTGCACGACAAAGCGCGCGGCAGACGGATAACCCGGCGTATGGTCGTTGCCCACCAAGTCGTTATCGATGGTCTTGGGAATGTGGATGCAGCGCAGCGCGTAGTCGGCGCGGCGCGCTTCTTCGCTGACGATGCGGACCGTGTCCGAGGAATCATTGCCGCCGATGTAGAAAAAATAACCGATGCCATGCGCCTTCAGAACCTTGAAGATCTCCTGGCAGTAGCGCAGGTCGGGCTTGTCGCGGGTCGAGCCCAGCGCGGAGGCCGGCGTGTTCGCCACCAATTCGAGGTTGTGGCTGGTCTCCTGTGTGAGGTCGAGGAAATCCTCCTTGATGATTCCCGATACGCCGTGATAGGCGCCGTAGACCAGCTCGACATTGCGGAACTTGCGCGCTTCCAGAACCACGCCCGCCATCGACTGATTGATGACGGCGGTTGGCCCGCCTCCCTGAGCGACTAAAACCTTCCCCTGCG
>Ga0315281_10014133_pt1 | contig 10783 bp, 9 predicted proteins | sample YL17G07_0_MG_FD_204540 | JGI IMG/M metagenome (GOLD analysis project Ga0315281, IMG submission 204540) | Sediment microbial communities from Yellowstone Lake, YNP, Wyoming, USA - YL17G07_0 | ecosystem: Environmental > Aquatic > Freshwater > Lake > Sediment | place: USA: Wyoming | collected... | reverse complement strand
CCACAGAGATCACAGAGGACACAGAGATGAAGCGGGTTTCGCATGTTTTTCCAGCGCACCTGATGGGTGAAGCCAATGTCTACGGCAACCCTTTGTTTTTACTCTGTGCTCTCTGTGTTCTCTGTGGCCAACTGAGTTTTTAAGGATAAATCTCCACAAACGGCGGATAACGCTTCGCTCATCCGCCCTACGTTGTGCTGCTCCACGTTGTGCTTAAAATCTCCGCCTTGTGTGCGCCAACGCACGGAGAGCGCCAGGCCTGATCGCTATGATGGGATGTGGTTGCCGTGGATTCATTTACGGACTCGCTACCCCATGCGCCTGCAAGCAAAAGCATGCATTTTTTGTGCAGGATGAGCGTATAAGTAGGTGAGGTGCTGCTCCCACCTTCGGCCACGCGATCCGCCAGACTCATTCGCGCTTTAACAGAGGTTGGCCATGTCCAATAAGATCCACGATCCCGCCATTCTCAACCCCGCCGCCGGCACGGCGGAAGGCATCACCGAGGTCCGGCGCCAGGAGGCCTTGCTTATAACCGGGGCCTTGCAGAACGCGATTCTCAACAGCGCCAACTTTTCGAGCATCGCCACCGACGAGAAGGGCGTCATCCAGATATTCAACGTCGGCGCCGAGCGCATGCTGGGCTACGAAGCCGCCGACGTCCTGAACAGGATCACCCCGGCCGACATTTCCGATCCGCAGGAAGTGATCGCGCGCGCCGAGGCGTTGAGCGTCGAACTCGGAACCCGGATTGAGCCGGGCTTCGAGGCATTGGTCTTCAAGGCTTCGCGCGGCATCGAGGACATCTACGAGCTGACCTACATCCGCAAGGACGGCAGCCGCTTTCCGGCCATCGTGTCGGTCACGGCGCTGCGCGACGATCAAAACGCCATCATCGGCTACCTGCTGATCGGCACGGACAATACCGCGCGCAAACAGGTCGAAGCAGAGCGACAGCATTTGCTCGAAGTTCAGGAGGAAACGAACAAACAATTGCAGCAGACCAACGTCACCTTGCAGGTCAGCGAGGAAAGGCTCGCCGTTACGCTCAACTCCATCGGCGATGCAGTGATAGCCACCGATGCCCAAGCGCGTGTGACACTCCTGAATCCCCTTGCCGAGCAGCTCACCGGTTGGACGCAGGCGCAAGCCGCCGGTCGCCCGGTGGACGAGATTTTTCACATCATCAACAAGGAAACCCGTCAATCCGCCGCCATCCCGGTATTGGAAACCTTGGCGCATGGCACGATACAGGGCCTGGCCAACCACACCGTACTGATTGCACGCGATGGCAGCGAGTGCGATATCGCCGACAGTTGCGCACCGATTCGCGACCGCGACGGTCAAGTGATCGGCGCCGTGCTGGTGTTCCGCGACGTCACAGGGGAATATGCAGTGCAGCAGGCCTTGCGCGACCAGCAGTTCTACACGCGCTCGCTCATTGAGTCCAACATCGACGCGCTGATGACGACCGATCCGTCCGGCATCATTACCGACGTCAACCAACAGATGGTGGCGCTCACCGGTTTCGCCCGCGACGAGCTGATTGGCACTTTGTTCAAGAACTACTTCACCGATTCTGAGCGGGCCGAGGCGGGCATCAGGCTGGTGTTGAGCGAGAAGAAGGTCACCGACTACGAGCTCACTGCGCACGCCAAGGACGGCAAGGAAACGGTGGTGTCCTATAACGCGGCCACCTTCTACAATGCCGACGGGAAGCTACAGGGCGTATTCGCCGCAGCGCGCGACATCACCGAACGCAAACGCCTGGATCAGGTGCTGCAGGACAAGAACGCCGAGCTGGAAAGCGCCCGATTCGTGGCGGACAAGGCCAACCTCGCGAAATCGGATTTCCTTTCCAGCATGAGCCATGAGCTGCGCGCCCCGCTCAATGCCATCCTCGGCTTCGCCCAGTTGCTGGAGGTCGGTTCACCGCCGCCAACGGCCGCCCAGATTGTCAGGCTGCACCAGACTATCAAGGCAGGATGGTATCTGCTGGAACTGATCAACGAAATCCTCGATCTCGCGGTGATCGAGTCCGGCAAGCTATCGCTGTCGCGTGAACCGGTGTCGCTGATCGATGTCATGCGCGAAAGCCAGGCCATGATCGAATCGCAGGCGCGACAACACGGCATCCATGTGAACTTTCTCCCATTCGACCACACCTGGTTTGCCAATGCCGATCGAACCCGGGTAAAGCAGGTTCTGATCAACCTGCTTTCCAATGCGATCAAATACAACCGCGAGCATGGAACGGTCGAGGTGGCGTGCACCGCGAGCACCCCGGAACGCATACGCATCAGCGTCAAAGACAGCGGTGCGGGATTGCCTGCGGAAAAGCTGGCACAGCTATTCCAGCCGTTCAATCGTCTCGGGCAAGAGACCGGCGCCGAGGAAGGGACGGGCATCGGCTTGGTGGTCACCAAGCAACTGGTCGAACTGATGGGAGGCACAATCGGCGTGGAAAGCACCGTCGGCGTGGGCAGCGAATTCTGGGTCGAACTGATGCGGGACGTTACACCACAACTTGCTGCTGGAAATACCATGTCCGCAGAACTTGCACCGCAAGTTCAGGGAGACGCAGCGCTGCGCACCCTGCTCTATGTGGAAGACAATCCGGCCAACCTGATGCTGGTCGAGCAAATCATTGAGGGCCACCCCCATATGCGCATGCTGAGCGCGCGCGATGGAAATAGCGGCATCGCGCTTGCGCGCGCCCATCTCCCGGATGTGATCCTGATGGACATCAATCTGCCCGGCATCAGCGGCTACCAAGTGCTGAAAATCCTGCGTGAAGATCCGGTAACGGCGCGCATCCCGGTGCTTGCCATCAGTGCCAATGCCATGCCGCGCGATATCGAGAAGGGACTGGAGGCTGGATTCTTCCGCTACCTCACCAAGCCGATCAAGGTCAACGAGTTCATGGAGGCGCTGGATAGGGCGCTGGAATTTGCGGAAACAGGTTTGGACGGCGCAGCGATGCCAGAACCCTCGTGATGATTGGCGCCGACGATATTCTTGACGCCAGCATTCTGATCGTGGACGATCAGGAAGTTAATGTGCAGCTGCTGGCGGAAATGCTGCGTGAAGCCGGCTATCGGCGCATTGCGTCGACGATGGATCCGCATACGGTCTGCGCGCTGCATGACGCGCTCACCGGGCTGCCGAATAGACGGCTTTTGTTTGACCGGCTTGCGTTGGCCGTCGCCCATGCGCACAGGAACAAAAGCACGATGGCGGTGATGTATGTGGATTTGGACGGGTTCAAGCAGATCAACGACGCCCTGGGGCACGATTATCGCATCGCAGCGCGCACCGACCTGCTGGCGGTGGCGTGAGTTTGATGCAGTGAGTCTCAATGCAAATGAAGGAAAGCGAATCTTATGTTGAATGCCGCCGATATTCTTGACGCCAATATCCTGATCGTGGACGACCAGGAAGCCAATGTGCAACTGCTGGAGGAAATACTGCGTGAAGCCGGCTATCGGCGCATTGCGTCGACGATGGATCCGCGTGCGGTCTTTGCGCTGCATCGCGACAACCACTACGACCTGATTCTGCTCGATCTGCAGATGCCCGGCATGGATGGCTTCGAGGTGATGGAAGACCTGAAGCAAGTCGAAACCGATGGCTATGTTCCGATACTCGTGATTACGGCCCAACCCGACCACAAGCTGCGGGCGCTGGCCTCCGGCGCGAAGGATTTCGTAGCCAAACCGTTTGACCTGGTCGAAGTCAAGACGCGCATACACAACATGCTGGAAGTGCGCTTGTTGTACAAGCAACTCGAAAATCACAACCAGGTGCTGGAACAAACGGTGCTGGAACGCACGGCCGAACTGCGCGAAAGCGAAGCGCGCTTTCGCCGGCTGACGGAATTGGCATCCGACTGGTACTGGGAGCAGGACGAGAACGGGAATTTCACCCAAGTCAACGGCCCGGTGCAGGAGTTGCTCGGCACCCCGGTCGATACCCTGCTCCGCGAAACCGAGGTGGCGCAGGTGGCGCGCTGGAACGAGGCCGAGCGCGCGGCGCTTGAAGCAAACATCGCGGCGCGGCGCCCGTTCCTGGATATGGTCTGCAGCCGCATCCATGCCGATGGCACGCAGCAATATTTCCAGGTGAGCGGGGAGCCGATGTTCGACACATCCGGCCGCTTTACCGGTTATCGCGGCGTGGGGAAGGACGTTACCGAGATCATGCCCAATATCCCTTACCCGCATGCGGCATAGGTGGGCATGAAGATCGCCGGTGCTTTTGCAAGCTACCCAAAGCCCCTGCAAATTCTCGCGCCATTTCTTCGCCAGTCCGGTTTTACATAAATGCTGCGCTATGTTCGTTAGCGCACGGAATCCGCTGACGCTTTTGCCTATTCTTCGTTCATGGTGCTGACGAAACATCGTGTTACGCCAGGGTATCCAAGCCCGTACACAGTTCCCACTATTCAAATGAGAGGCATCAACATGAAGTATTCAATACTATTCGCAGCCCTTGTAACGGTGCTCGGTTTGAGCGCTTGCGACAAACCGGTTGTGGTCAATGTCCCTGCAACGCCGGTTGCCGTGCCGGGCCCCCCAGGACCACAAGGCGCAACCGGTACGCAAGGCGAGGCGGGCACCCAAGGTGCGACGGGCAGCACGGGCTATGAGGGCGCCAAAGGCGACACGGGTAAAACCGGCGCGACAGGTACCCAGGGCGACACCGGCAAAACAGGCGGTGATACCATTGTGATTGTTCCGGCGCCTGCCGAACAGAGATAGATCGGCGTTCGGATTCGCTTGAGCTGTTTCCCCAGCATCCCCTCCCGCGCATAGTCAAAGCGCGGATTTGCCCTCAGATTTTCGAGGGCTTTTTTTCGTTCTGCACACTGCAAGCGCAACCCCGTTATTCCATTTCCCGATAAATACAACAATATTGATTCCGGTAGGTCGGGCTTTAGCCCGACACGTCGGGTTGAAACCCGACCTACAAAAGCGCACTTTTTAACCGGAATTGGAATTACTCAGTGGCGAGCGCGCTTCATCGCCTCGACGATTTCCCCCTTCAGCCGCACAAAGCTCTTTTCCTGTTTGATGGTGCCGTAGCATGCCTGCTCCAGTTGCTGCGCGAGGCCTGCCAGTTTTTTGCTTGCGTCATGTGTTGCGGGCAGTTGCGCCAGCCATTGCCGCAGCGTCGCGTGCCGGCGGGCGCCGAATGCCAGCAGGGCCTCCTTGAGCTGTGCGGCATCGGACGCCTGTGCGATGCGGCGCAGGGAGTCCCGGCGCGCACGCATGCGGCGCACCGCTTTGCCCAGCCGATAGGCCAGCCAGCCTGCCAGCAGCAGTGCCGCGAGGCCCGTCAGGACGCGCGTCGCGGCCTGCCGCAGGGGGCTGGTGACCACCACGGTCTGCGCCGGGAGCACCAGGCGCTCCAGCCGCCCGCTTTGGGGATCGTAGTAGGGGATGGCGATTTCGGGCAGCGCGGCGTCGCCCGCGCGCAGCGCCTGGAAGGGCAGCGTGACGTGCAGCGTGCGGATGGCCGAGGTGGCAGCGTCCGCCCGGATTTTCGGCGCATAGAAACGGATGGTCGCGCTATCGCCCAGGGAGGCTGCGAGCAGCTTGGCGATGCCTTCTTCGCTGATGCCGGAGCCCTGCACGGTGAGTTGCCAGTTCAGCGGGCGGTTTACGGCAATGCTGGCGGGCAGCGGCTCGGCGCGGATTGCAGGCCGGCCCACCGGAACGTGGACGGGCAGGTAGGCGGGCACCGGATCGGCCGCGAACATCAGGGGCGGCGCGGCGTAGCGCAAGCGGGCGCCGAACTTGGTGGCGTCCAGCATGGGGAAGCGCACCACCAGGTTGCCGTCGCGCAGCGGGGTGGCCGCCCAGGCATGGCGGTGCAGCGTGTATTTCACGCCATCGACGGTTGCTTCGCGCTGCGATTCGGGCAGCGCGCGCAGATGCATGCCGGTGGCGGCGACGGGCGCCATGGGCTGCCATTGCAGGCTGCCGTCGTCGAGGATGTCGAGGGTCAGCATCGCACCCTGCCGCACCAGCGGCCGCGCTGGCGCCATGCCGGGGCGGATCAGCACGCGCGGGGTGTTCGGCCCGGACAGCAGCACGGAGACGGGGATGGGCTTGCTGGCAGTACCCATGAATGTGAGCGGCGGGATGTGCAGCTGCCCGGAGCGCAAGGGGTAGAGCGTCATGGTCACGACATCGGTTGTTTCCTCGCGCCCCTTGCGGGTGGTGGACTGCCGGCTGCGGGAAACGCCGCGCACGTCGTAATCGGCTTGCAGCTGGTCCAGCTTCAGTGCGTCCAGCGACTGCGCTTCCGCCCGGCCCTGCACCCTGACCTCCAGCGTCAGCGCCTCTCCCAGCACCAGTTCCTTCCTGTCCGCCTGCACGTCGAGGCGCACCCCGGCGACCCCGGTCTGCATCCACGCCAGCAGCAACAGCGCCAATGCGACCCTCACCATGGCGGCATCCCTCCCGGCGTTTCGTCGCGCGGGTCGTCGAACTTCACCAGCTCCTTGTGCAGTGCGGCGGGCTGGTCAGCGACCAGTTCCAGCTTCTTCAGGGCGGCGCGGTAGAGGCGTTCCGGGTCGACGCGCCGCGATTCCGCTTGCGCCTTTTGCCGCAACTGCCCGTGCAGCCGCGCCTGTTCGCCGGCGCGGGTTTCGTCGCCGCGCATGGCACCGCTTTCGTCGCGCGTGGCCTCCATGGAAACAGGCAGGTCCGCGGCGTCCACCCCCGTCTCCCCGCCTACCTGGTCTCCCCTGCGGCCCAGTATCCCTTCGCTGTATGGGTCCAGCTTCTTTTCCCGCGCCAGCCTGCCGGACACCATATCCATGTTGGCCTGTGCCTTCCTGTCGCCGGGGCGCAGCTTGAGCACGCCGGCAAAGGCATCGGACGCGGCGCGCAGATTCCCCGACAGGTAGAAGCCGTTGCCCAGGTTGAACATGGCATCGGCGCGCTGCTGCGGCGTTTGCGCTTCGAGCATGGCGGCGGAAAACTGCTTCACGGCATAGGAATAATCGCGGCGCCGGTAGGCCGAGGCGCCTTCCCCCATGCGCGCATCGTAGCCGCCCAGCGCGCCGTACAGCGTGCGCGCAAGGGCAAAGTTGCCGCCACGGAATGCGCTCCAGGCATCCTGACGGGCGTTGTCCGCCGCGTAGGCCGGCGTACCGTTGCCTCCCCACGCGACCACGCCGGCCAGCAGCATTGCCAGGGCCGGCGCGGGCCGGTAGGACGCGACGAGCAGCATCAGGGCGGGAAACAGGAACCACGGGTACAGTTCCAGACTGTCCTGCGCGGCGGAGGGCGGGCGGCGGCCGCCGGGCAGGGCGAGCAGGCCGCGATCGTAGAGCGCATTCCAGTCGCCGTCGCCGTCCTCCGCGGCTGCCATCCTGCCATCCGCGAGTGCCGCCAGTTGGCGTAGCGCGGCCTCGTCCATGCGGCTCACCACCGGTACGCCGTCCTGTTCGACATAGCCGCCGTCGGCCAGGGGAATGCGCGCGCCATCGCCGCTCCCGACGCCGAGCACATAGAGCGCGATGCCCGCGTTGTGCAGCCGCGCGGCGGCAGCCTTGGCCGACGCACTCGATTCGCCGTCGGTGAGCAGCAGCACCGCCCGTGCCGGCGACTTGCCCGACGGCAGGTTGCGCCCCGCCAGGTCCAGCGCCGCCGCGATGTTGGAGCCGGCGTTCTCGAACAGCGAAGGCTCGGCCAGCTTGAGGTAATGCCGCAGCGCGTCGTAGTCGTCGGTCAAAGGCGCCAGCAGCCCGGCGTTGCCGGAGAAAGCGACGAGCCCGACGCGCTCGCCGCGCAGCCGCCGCAGCAGGTCGTCGAGCTCCAGCCTGGCGCGCTCCAGCCGCTGCGGCGAGATGTCCGTGGCAGCCATCGACGGCGACACGTCCAGCGCCACCATGATGTCGATGGCGTGGTAAGCCCCTGTTGGCCGTTCGCCCGTGGGCGGCGCCAGCGGCAGGCGCGGCCCGGCGGCGGCGACGGCGAGCAACAGCCACGCCGGGAAAACAAGCATGGCGCGCTTGGCCCGGCCGGCATCGGCAAAATGGCCAAGCACCGCCCATGGCCGCAGATGCGCCTCGGCGTAGTGCAGCACGCGGCTGTGGCGCAGGCGGACCAGGGCGGCAATCAGCAAAGGCTGCAACGCGAGCAGCAGCCACCATGGATTGCGCCATTCGATTTGCGCCAGATCGCCGAGAGCTATCATCCGAGCATCCGCAGATTGCGCAGATTCGCGCAGATTAAAAAACGCATAAACAGACGGTCACATGGAAAACCCGACTCACCTTCTGGGTGACAGCCGACATCGAGGCGAGCTCCTGACATATCTGCGCAAATCTGCGCAATCTGCGGACGAACTAAGGTTTTTTGGGTCATGCCGCCATCCTGCGTATCCGCGCCAAACGGGCAACGGTGAGTAGTCCGGCGGCCGCCAGCAGCGGCAGGAAATACCACTCGTCGACCATGCGCCCCCGCGATGGCCGCGCCACGGTTTTTTCCAGTTGGCCGATGTCGCGGACGACGTTCTGCAATGCGGCGGTATTGCCCGCCTGGTAAAAGCGTCCGCCGGTGGCCGCGGCGATCTCCTGCAAGCCCGGCTCGGCGTCCTCGGCCGGCGCTCGCTCGGGGCTGGCGAAGAGGTCGCCGCCGATCTGCACCGCGTAAACCGGCACGCCCATGCGCCGCGCCAGTTCCACCGCTTCGCGCGGGCTGATGTCTCCCGCCGTGCTGTCGCCGTCGCTGAACAGGATCAGCGCCGGGCGCAGGCGCGGGCGCTCCTGCAACTGCTTCAGCGCCAGTCCGATGGCGTCGCCGATGGCGGTGTTGTCCCCGGCGACGCCGACCTGCAAGCGCTCCAGCACGCCCGTCACCAGCACGCGGTCGAAACTGGGCGGCACCAAGGTCGCGGCTACGCTTCCGAACGCGATGACCCCGAAGCGGTCGCCGCGGCGCGCCTCGACGAAGCGCGCCACGATGCCCTTCAGCACCGCGAGGCGCTCCACCGGCGCGTTGCCCAGCGTGAAATCGGCGATGCTCATGGTCTTGGAGGCGTCCAGCAGCAGCACGATCTCGCGCCCCTCCGGCGTCTCCGGTATCCAGTCGCCGACCCACTGCGGACGCGCCAGCGCCAATATCAGCAGGGCCACGGCGAGGCCGCTGAACCAACTTTCCAAGCGGCTACCTGGCTGCCCCGCCTCCCCCGCGTCCAGCACGGGATCGAGATCGGGATGGGCCAGCGTCACCGTCGCACCGCCATCCTCGCGCCCGCGCCGCGCCAACCATAGCCAGCCCAGCCAGGCCGGCAGCAACGCCAGCCACCACGGTGAGGCAAGCGCGAACATCAGCGCGAACCCTCCACCCAGCGCTCGGCGTCGGCGACCAGCCGCAGGGCTTCGGCGCGTTCCAGCGCGTGAGCGGGCCGGTAACGCAGCGCGTCCAGCCGCTCCACGAAGTCCGCCCAAGCCTCTTCCCGTCCGGATTCCAGGCATGCCGGGACCGGTGCCGCACCCAGCCGGTTGAGGCCGAAGCGGCCGCGCAGTTCGGCGGCAAGCCGGTAAGCCAGTTCGTGCTCGGCCAGGCTGCCGTCTTGCAGCGCCTGTTTCAGCCTGCGCAAGCGTTTCTGCACTTGGCGTTTTTTCCTGCCGCGAACCCACCACGCCACAGCGACGACGGCAAGCGCCAGCGCCAGCACAACGCCCGCCGCCGCAAAAGCGGGTGCGTGCTCCGCCACGGGGGGCGGCGCCGGTTCCACGATGTCGATCAGGTCAGCCATCGCGAAATGATAACTTGAATAGAGAAGTGGAGCCTCGTATCTTCCAGCGTGTGACGGTGGTGATGGTGCCTTGAACAACCGTGATTTGTCCCCGGTGCTTGTTTTGACCATCGGTAGGATGGGTTGAGCGCAGCGATACCCATCGAAGAAATCGGTGGTTCGGAGTTGATGGGTATCGGCTAGCCTCAACCCATCCTACGGGCTGTCAGCCCGAATACCAAACGGGGTGAACCGCACCAGTCGGGGCATACGCACCAAATTTGCCTTTGGAGAAGTTGAAAGTTATGCTCCACTGAGCGTTTTCTGGTAAGGGGATTAGCGATGTCAATCGCCGAAAAAATTTACGAAGTCGCCAAACCGTTGCCGGAATCCTTGGCGTTGGAAGCACTGCATTTTATTGAGTACCTGAGCAGCAAGACGGTGGATCGCGCCGAGGTGACCGACCTGACGCGTGCGCAGGAAGCCGTGATGAAACACGTCTGGGACGATCCGGATGATGAGGTTTGGAATGACGTTAAAACTCTCGACATCGTTCGGATTCCGTTTCCATTTTCCGACCTGACCCAGCAAAAACGCCCGGCCCCACTTTTTCCGGCTGGAAAGTATAGGCCTGCCACCTTAGGTGCTTTGTGAACAACCACACTGAAAACATTTACGAACTATGGGACGAGTTAGGCAACATTCAGGTTGAAAGTGGAGATGCCGCCGTCAGGCACATGCTATCCGGCCTGTGTTCCATCTTCAATGCGCAAAATGCCTGTTGGGCTGTTCTCGTGCGCCTGCCGACCAAAGCGCCCGGTGACGTGTTTAACGGCTGGCGACCGCGCTGCTGGCGTTTTCTGCATCAGCCCCCGAAACTTGTCGATAACGTAAATAAAAGGCTTGATAAATTGCAAGGCGAGAAACTGCCATCCGAGGTGGACATCTCGTTGATCATGATAGCGGCAGGGGACGACCCTTTCCTCATCAGACACTTGCATGAATCGCTTCCTCCTGAATGGTTTGA
>Ga0315281_10014132_pt1 | contig 10784 bp, 9 predicted proteins | sample YL17G07_0_MG_FD_204540 | JGI IMG/M metagenome (GOLD analysis project Ga0315281, IMG submission 204540) | Sediment microbial communities from Yellowstone Lake, YNP, Wyoming, USA - YL17G07_0 | ecosystem: Environmental > Aquatic > Freshwater > Lake > Sediment | place: USA: Wyoming | collected... | reverse complement strand
CGCCTGCGCGATCCCGACTGCCTGCGCGGCGATGCCGATGCGCCCGCCGTCGAGCGTCGCCATCGCAACCGTGAAGCCGCGGTTCTCGTCGTGGAGCAGCCGGTCACGGCCCACGAACGCTCCGTCGAAGCGAATGTCGGCCGTCGAGGACGAGTGCAGCCCGAGCTTCTCCTCCTCCCGCGTCACCTCGACATCGCTGCCGTCGAGCAGGAAGGCGCTGACTCCGCGCGGGCCGCCCGTTGACGCGTCGGTGCGCGCGAACACGAGGAACGTGCCTGCGTGGCTGCCGTTCGTGATCCACTGCTTCGCGCCGCTGATCCTCCAGCCGTCACCGTCGGGCACCGCAGACGACCGCAGGGAACCGGCATCCGACCCGGACTCGGCCTCGGTGAGCGCGAACGCGCCGATCACGCGGCCGGCCGCGAGCTCCGGCACGAACCGCCGGCGCTGCTCCTCGGTGCCGAATGCGACGATGGGGAGCGTCGCTGCGCTCGTGTGCACCGCGACCGTAACGCCGACGCCGGCGTCGGCACGCGACAGCTCCTCCAGCACGAGGATGTACGACACGAAGTCAGCCCCGGCGCCGCCGAGCTCCTCCGGGACGCACACGCCCATCAGGCCGAGCTCACCGAGCTTCGCGAGCACGTCGACCGGGAAGCGGCTGTCGCGGTCCCAGGCAGCCGCGTGCGGGGCGATCTCGGTGTCGCCGAACTCCCGGGCGAGCGCCTGAATCTCACGCTGCTCGGGGGTGAGCGAGAGATCCATCGGGCGCGAGTATAGGACTACGCCCCGCGGAGGCGCCGGTAGCGGGGCCCGAGCCAGCGCCGGAGCGTCCGCCTCGTCCCGTCCGGCGTGACGAGCCGGCGCAGGCGCCGGGGGCTCAGCTCGGCGCACAGCACGGCGGACGCGGCCGGGCCACGCTCGCCGTAACGCACACCGGCCGGCTCGAACGCGGGCGCCGCGCGCCAGCCGCCCTCACCCAGCTCGTACGCTTCCTGCTCCTCGATGAAGAGACCGGCGCGCGTGAACAGCCGTGCCCAGCCCCGCACCGTCTCCTGGAAGAGCCAGCCGTAGTCCTCCTGCTCGCCGAGCGGAACCGTCACGAGCAGGCTGCCGCCCGGCTTCAGCACGCGCCGCAACTCGCGCAGGGCGCAGGCCCGTGCCCCCGCGTCGCGTCCGCCCTCGAGCCCGTAGAGAGCGTTGTCGGCGCCCACGTGCTCGAGCGTCGAGACGAGCAGCACCTGGTCGAACGAGCCCGACGGCAGCGGCAACGTGCAGACGTCACCCTGGACGGTCTCCATCCCCGGCACCACGGCGTCCGCCAGGTCCACACCGACGAGCTCGCCCGGCGCCGCCTCGACGAGCGCCGCGAGGTAGGACGGCTCCGCGAAGGCGTACCCGACCTCGAGCACGCGACCCGGGCGAAGTCGCGCGAGCACCCAGGGAATCTCGATCACACGCTCGTCCGTGCCGGGCGGGCCCTCCAGCCGGCGCGGCCGTTCACCGCGGGCACGCGCGCCCCGTGCGAAGGCGATCGCGTCGTCGAGCACGCGGATGCGGTCGAACTCGGCCGCGCCGACGAGCTCGTGCAGCAGGGTCGCCCGGGAGAGTGTCCCCTCGGCCAGCTTGGCGAGCGCCCGCTCACGCGCCTCGGCCTCGGGAAGCCGGCGCAGGACCAGCCGGAAGGCCATGTCGACGAAGTCCTCGTCGCTGGGGGCCGCGACCGTGAGGTAGGCCTCGAGGCGAGGATCGGGGACGGCTGCCACGGTCGCTTAGTACTCGTAGAAGCCGCGACCCGTCTTGCGGCCGAGACGCCCCGCCGCCACGTACTGCCCGAGCAGCGGGCACGGCGCGTACTTCGGGTTGCCGAGCCCATCGCGGAGCACCTCCATGATCGCCACGCACGTGTCGAGGCCGATCAGGTCGGCTAGTGCGAGCGGCCCCATCGGGTGCGCGAATCCCAGCTTCGCGATCGTGTCGATCGCCTCCGGCTCGGCCACGCCGTCCATCACGGCGTAGGCGGCCTCGTTGATGAAGGGCATCAGGATGCGGTTCGACACGAAGCCGGGGAAGTCGTGCGCCTGCGCGGGCACCTTGCCGAGATCGCGCGCCAGCCCGACCACCGCCGCGGCTGTCTCGTCCGAGGTGTGAGCAGCCCTAACCACCTCGACGAGCTTCATCACGGGCACCGGGTTGAAGAAATGCATGCCGATCACCCGGTCGGGCCGGGACGTGACAGCCGCGAGCGACGCGATCGGGATCGACGAGGTGTTGGAGGCGAGGATCGAGCGTAGCGGGAGCACGTCGTCCGCCTCCTGGAAGAGCGCCTCCTTCGCCGCGCGGTCCTCGACGATCGCCTCGATCATCAGGTCGGCGGCGTGCAGCACGTCGACCGGCGTGATCCGTGAAAGCACCGTCGCAGGGTCGGGCCCGCCCTTGCCGGCGAGGCGCTCGAGGCTCCTGCGGATAGCGACGAGCCCACGCTCGGTGGCGCCGGGGAACGTGTCGTACAGGAGCACGTGCCGGCCGGACGTGGCGACTACCTGCGCGATGCCGCCGCCCATCTGCCCGGCGCCGACGACGAGGACACGTTCGAACTTCACGGCGTGAGGCTATCGCGCCGCGCGTCGGCCTGCTTCCGGCGTACGCGGCGGACCGAGTACGCCAGCACCAGACCGAGGATGAGGAGCCCGATCATCAGCCGGATGGGGTTTCCGCGCTGCTCGTCGACCGCGGCGAGCACGGCTCCCGGGTCGGTGATGCCGCAACTGGTCGTGAAGAGCTCACCGCGCACGCGGCTCGCGAGGACGCCGGCCGCCACGTCGGTCGGAATCGTCTGGCCGCCGTTGGCCTCGCGCACCGGGACACGAACCTCGACGGTGCGGCCGAGATCCCCCTTGACCTCCTGATCGATGACGAAGGTGTAGACCCGCTGGGGAATGCCGCTCCCCTGAACAGCCCTGGACCCTGTCGCACGGCCGACGAAGACCGCCTCTGCCTGCGCGATGCGCTCGTCCAACGGCGTCTGCGGGCACGTGTAGGCCGCTGCGGTGCCGGCGAGCGTGAGCAGGGCGAGCGCACACACGCCGAGGACGGTCGTCGGGCGGGCGACTCGCGTTCGCGCCTTCGCCGGGGTCAAACCTGAAGCAGCAGCGCGTCGCCCTGCCCGCCGCCGGAGCAGATCGCTGCGAGCCCGAGGCCACCGCCCTCGCGCCGCAGGTCGTGGACGAGCGTCGCCACGATTCGGCCTCCGGAAGCGCCGATCGGATGCCCCAGCGCGACCGCACCACCGTTCACGTTCACGATCTCCTCGTCGACTCCGAGCATACGGCTGGAGTTCTTCGCGACCGAGGCGAAGGCCTCGTTGATCTCGACGCGCTTCACATCGCCGATCGTCTTGCCGGCTTCTGCAAGCGCTGCGGCCGCAGCATTTGCGGGCGTGCGCGCGAGGTAGGCGAAGTCGTCTGCGACGGTTCCCTGCGCGATGATCGTGGCGAGCGGCTCGAGCCCGCGCCGGGCCGCAAACGCCTCCGAGCAGACGATCACGCACGAGGCGCCGTCGTTCACGCCCGGTGCGTTGCCGGCGGTCGTCGTGCCCTCGGGGTCGAACACGGGCTTCAGTGACGCGAGCTTCTCGAGCGTCGTGTCGCGCCGGATGCTCTCGTCGGCCGTCAGGTCACCCACGGCGACGATCTCTTCGTCGAAGCGGCCGCCGTCCTGGGCCGCCGCAGCACGCGCATGCGACCGGGCCGCCCATTGATCCTGCTCCTCACGGGTGATCCCGAGCTCCCGTGCAACGCGCGAGGCCTGGACGACCATGTGGTCGCCGTCGAACGTCGAGGTGAGGCCGTCGAAGACCATGTGGTCGACCACCTCGCCGTTGCCGAGCCGGTAGCCGAAGCGCGCCTTCGGGAGCAGGTAGGGCGCGTTCGACATCGACTCCATGCCGCCCGTGACGACGACGTCGTGCTGTCCCGCCTTGATCATCAGGTCGGCGATCTCGATCGCCCTGATCGACGATGCGCACACCTTGTTGATCGTGTCCGCGGGCACCTCTCTCGGAATGCCGGCGGCGACGGCCGCCTGGCGGGCAGGCGCCTGCCCGGCCCCGGCCTGGAGCACCTGGCCCATCACGACGTACCCGACCTCGGCCGGGTCGACGTCCGAGCGCTCGAGCGCAGCACGGATCGCGAACGATCCCAGCTGCGTTGCGGAGTGCTGCGCGAGCCCGCCTCCGAACCTCCCGAACGGAGTGCGCACGGCTGCGACGATCACGGACCTGCTCATACCGCCAGCGTACCGCCCGGGACGCGCAACGGCGCCGAGCTCTCCGTCGGCCCGACGCTCGCACAGTGCCGCGACAACGCTAGTGGCTCAGAGCCACAAGCGGCTGCCCTGATCGCACGGCCCGCCCTACTCGGCGGGGTCGAGCTCGGGATGCCGCGTGGCCACCCGGTAGAAACCGGAGTGGAACACGAGCGGCTCACCGTCGAACGCCTCGTACCGCTCGACCTCACCGATGAAGATGACGTGGTCGCCGCCGTCATGGTGGTGCGTGTGCCGGCACGTGAAGTGGGCGATCGCGCCGTCGAGCAGCGGCACGCCCCCGACGCCGTCGGTGACGGTGACGCCTGCGAACTTGTCGGCGGCGGGTGTCGAGAACTGCCGCGAGAGGTGGTGCTGGTCGGCGGCGAGCACGTTGACCGCGAAATGATCGCAATCGAGGAACTCGGCCGCGCTCGGCGCCCCTTTGGCGAGGCACCAGAGGACGAGCGGCGGTTCGAGCGAGAGCGACGTGAACGAGTTCGCTGTCAGCCCCACGCGCCGCCCGTCGCCCGCGCGGGTCGTGATCACCGTCACGCCCGTCGCGAACTGCCCGAGCGCACGCCGCAGGTCGCGCCGGTCGAAACGATCGTGGGCAGCCTGGAGCCGCCTCTCCTCGATCAGCCGCCGCGCCTCCGCCTCGTCGAACCACCACGGGTAGAAGGAGCGCGGATCGTCGAACCCATTGACGATCGTGGCCGCCAGCGACGGGAGCTCGCCGGCCGCCCCGAGCAGCTCCAGCACGTGCGGCCTGGGCGGTGCGAGCAGCGCGTTCGTCCAGCCCGTCACCCACTGGGCATAGCCGCGCCAGTAGCGATCGAACGTGTCCTGCATCCAGGCCGTATCGAAAGACCCCTCGCCGCGCTCGAGAATCGCCTCGAGGTAGATGTCCGCGCACTTGGCTGCGTTGTTCGAGCCCTGGCCGGTGATCGGGTCGTTGAGGACGACGGCGTCCGCCATCCCGAGGACGCTCGCCCCCGACGGGAGCTCCGCAACGGGATGACGCACCGAGGGGGCGAACCGGCCGGTGAGCACCCCGTTCGCGTCGGTGAGCTCGACGTCCCGGCAGCGCGCCGCCTCCCAGGGGAGAAGCTCCTCGAGGATCGACAGCGATCGTGCCAGGTGCTCCGCGGGAGTGCGGACGTCCTCCCAGCAGTCCATCGGGCCGCCGGGAACGCCCTCGAACACCATGATCTCGCACGGCCCGCTCGCGGTCAGCGCCGGGAAGACGAAGTACTCCCCCACGCCCGGGATCAGGTTGAAGCAGACCGCCGAGAACTCCGGCCGCAGCGTCATGCCCGTCACGTACGTGAGCGCAACGGCGCGCTGCGGACGGTCGTACGGCGACTTCTCGGCATCGCGCGGGAACAGCCGGCCGAGGTCGCCCTTGCCGGTGGCGACGACGACGAGGTCGTGTCTGCCGGCGTAGCGGTCGAGATCGGCCACGTCGGCCTCGTGAATCGTGAGCCTGCCGCCGCGCGCCTCGAGCTCGTCCGTCCAGGCCGGAAGCTTCAACCGCTGGTCGACCGACTGCGCGGGCGCGTCGAGGCGTGCCGCCCACGAGACGGCGGTGCCGCCCGCGCCGTCCGGCACCGTGAGCGAGATGCCCTCGACGGGCGGGCAGGTGGCGTCCCACCGCGCCAGCCCGAGGGCGCGCTCCACGCGGAGCGCGCTCTCGAACATGCACTGGCTGGAGAGCACCGGACCCGCCGCGAGATCGTCCGGCGAGCGGTTCGAGACGAGCGTCACCTCACATCCGGCCGCCAGCAGGCCGAGCGCGAGCTGGGTGCCCGCCTGGCCTGCTCCGACGACGGCGATGCTCGGCACGGCTCGCTGCGATCTCCTTGCAGGCCCGCTACGCGGCAGCGACCTCGGCGAGGTACGCGTCCGCCTTGGCCGGGTCCATGAACCAGTCGTAGTACTCCGGCGGGTTGTCGAAGCCGTTGGCGAACCGGTGTGCGACGGCGGGGAACTGCCCCGCGGCTCCGAGCACGTTGAGCACGTGCGGCGGAGCCGGCAGCAGCAAGGCGTTCGTCCAGCCGACGACCTTTTCCGCGTAGCTCCACAGCTGCTCGAACGTCTCCTGCATCCAGACCACGTCGAACGGGCCCTCGCCGCGGTCGAGGATCCGCTGCAGGTACACCGCCGCCCCCTTGGAGGCGTTGTTCGAGCCCTGGCCGGTGATCGGATCGTTGAGGAGCACCGCGTCGGCCATGCCGAGCACCGGGCGTCCCGACGGAAGCGAGCCCACCGGCTTGCGCACGGTGGGCGCGAAGCGGCCGGCGAGGATCCCGTTGTCGTCCGTCAGCTCCGACTCGCGGTTCCGGTCACCCTCCCACGGCATGAAGGTGTCGAGAATCCACTTCGACTTCGCGAGATGCTCCTCGGGCGTCGTCACATCGCCCCAGCAGTCCATCGGGCCACCGGGGACACCCTCGAACACCATGATCTCGCACGGCCCACTCGTGGTCAGCGCCGGAAACACGAAGTACTCCCCCACGCCCGGGATGATGTTGAAGCAGACCGCCGAGAACTCCGGCCGCGGCGTCATGCCCGTCACGTACGTGAGCGCGAGGGCGCGCATCGGCTGGTCGAACTGCGAGCGCTCCGCATCCCGCTCGAACACCCGCGTGATGTCGCCCTTGCCCGCGGCAACGACGACGAGGTCGCTCTCCGTCGCATACCGCTCCATGTCGTCGACCGTCGCTGCATGGAAGACGAGGTTGCCGCCGATCGACGCGAAATGCTCCATCCAGCGCGGGAACTTCACCCGCTGGTCGACCGACTGCGCGGGCCGGTCGAGCCGCGCGCCCCAGTCGATCACCTTCTCGCCCGGAAGCTCGGGATGCGGCACGGCAAGAGCAATCCCCTCGACCGGCGGGCACGTGTCGTCCCAGAAGTCGATCCCGAGCGCCCGCTCGTTGTCGAGCGCGGTCGCGAACATGCACTGGCTCGACGTGACGCGGCCGTCGTGGATCTGCTCGGGTGTCCGGTCGGACACGATGGTGACGTCGGATCCGGCCTGCACGAGGCCGATGCCGAGCTGGAGGCCCGACTGGCCACCCCCGATGATGGTGAACTTCGCCATGTCCTCTCCTCAGTCCATGAGTCTGGGAATCGCCGGGACTGCTCCTTCGGGGCCCATCGCCGAGTAGCCGCCGTCGACCGCCCATTCGGCCCCGGTGACGAAGCTCGCGTCGTCCGAGAGCAGGAACGCGACCACGCGGGCGACCTCCTCGGGGTCGCCGACCCGGCCGAGCAGGTGGAAGGGAGCCGCCACGCAATCGGTCTTCGCGCGGTCACCCCCCGTCAGCTCGACCATCACCTTCGACCAGGTCCAGCCGGGCGAGACGGCGTTGACGCGGATGCCGTCCGCAGCGAGATCCATCGCCATGTTCCGCGTCAGCTGCACGATCGCGGCCTTGCTGACGGGGTAGAGCCACCGGCCCGTCTGGGCGACCTTCGACGAGATCGAAGCGAAGTTGACGATCGCGCCACCGCCCGCCGCCCGCAGGTGCGGGTGCACCGCCTGTGCCATCACGACCGCACTGACGACGTTGACGTCGAGTGCCGCGAGCCAGTCCGACCGTGGTGAGGCAAAGCCCTCGTCGAGGTACGTGCAGGCGAGATTCACCAGGCGGTCGACACTGCCGAAGCGCTCGGCCGTCGCCGCGACGAAGGCCGCAACCTCGTCATCCCTGGTGATGTCCGTATGCAGGAAGAGGACGCGCTCACCCAGCTCGGCAGCGAGCGCCTCGCCCTGCCCCGCGTCGATGTCCGCGATTGCGACGGCCATGCCGTGCCCGTGCAACTCCCTCACGACCGCCTGCCCGATCAGCGTCGAGCCACCGGTGACGATCGCCGTTTTCTCCGCGAGACCCCGCATCAACACCTCCGAGACGAGCTGGCTGCCGTCACGACTCTACGCCTTCGCACCGCGAGGACGGGCCGGTGGTGATTGACTGCCCGGATGGTCTCGTCGACGGCGGTGCTGGACGCTCGTGGCGTCCGCCGCCGCGGTCAGCTGTACGTGGCGCTCGCGGCGGTCGCATGGTCGACCGCGGGCGTACTCCAGCGTGAGCTGTCGGTCGGCACGGCGACCCAGGTCGCTGGTCGTGCGTTGTTCGCCACCTTCGGGCTGCTCGCGTTCGTCGCTCTCTCCGGCGAGGGCGGCGTCGTCGCCGCGTTTCGCAGGATGGGACGTGCCGAGCTCGCAGTAGCGGCGCTGATCGCGGTCTCGTCGGTGACGTTCATCATCGCGCTCACCTACACGACCGTCGCGAACGTCCTGTTCATGCAGGCCGTGGCGCCGATCGCCGCGGCGCTGATTGCGTGGATCGGGTTGCGTGAGTCGGTATCGCGCCAGACCGTCGTGGCGATGATCGTGGCGCTCATCGGCGTCGGCTTGATGGTCGGCGGCCCGGGCGGCGCGCAGGGGCTGGGCCTGGCGCTCTCCATCGTGATGATGCTCACGTTCGCGCTCAGCCTCGTAATCACGAGCCACCGTCGCGACATCTCGATGGGCCCCGCCATGTGCCTGTCGCAGGTGCTGGTGCTCGCCGTGGTGGGCCCCTTCGCACACCCGGCCACGATCACGACACACGACCTCGCGCTGATGATGCTGCTCGGATTCGGGCAGATGACGCTCGGCCTCGGCTTCCTGATGAAGGGGGGCCGGCTGCTCCCGGCGGCGGAGGTGGCGCTGATCTCGCTGCTGGAGGTCGTGCTCGCCCCGCTCTGGGTGTGGCTCTCGATCTCGGAGCAGCCGAGCACCGCCACGCTCGCGGGTGGCGTTGTCGTCGTGGCAGCCGTCGTGATCCAGGCCCGCGCCGACCCGGGCACGACCTCTATCGGTCCTTGCGGGCCCGAACCGTGACCGCTACGCTCCGCAGAGATGACTCCCGCAACTCGTGCATGGGCCTGGTGCCGGCGCAGCGAGCGAGGCGGGAGCGTGCGCTAGCACGAGTCGAGACCCCCGCTTCGCCCGAGACCTCCCCGCGGAGGTCTTTTTCGTAGAGAAGGTGCCACTGCAATGACCAGGACGACGATCAACACCGACCTCCTTACCCCGCTCGCGGCATACCTGCGCCTGCGCGACGCGGGGTGCGCGAGCTTCATCCTCGAGTCGGTGGAACGGGGACGGCTCGGGCGCTACTCGTGGATGGGGGCAGGCTCGCGGCTCGTCACGTTCGCCGAGGCGGAGGAGCTCGAGCTCCCGGTGGTCGGCTACCTCGCCTACGACCATGCCGCGCAACTCGAGCCGACGGTGCCGCTGCCGCAGGACGGCAGGGGCTTCCCTGAAAGCCGCTTCGTCGTGGCGGAGACACTCGTGCGCTTCGACCACGGGGGTGGCATCGCCGAGGTGCTCGCCGGTGACCCGGACGAGATCGCCGGCCGCATGGAGGCGGGCATCCCGTGGCAGCGGGAGGTCAGGGGCGAGCCGGGGCCGCTGCGCCGCGTGCCCACGCAGCAGCGCTACGAGGAGATGGTGCGCACCGTCAAGGAGCACATCGTCGCGGGCGACGTGTTCCAGTGCGTGCCGTCGCAGCGGGCCGAGCGGCCGACGTCGGCCTCCCCGCTCGACGTCTACCGCGCCCTGCGCCGCGTCAACCCCTCTCCGTACCTCTTCCTGCTCGAGCTGGACGGCGTCGCTCTCGTCGGCTCCTCGCCCGAGCGGCTCGTCGCGTGCGAGAACGGCCACGCGAGCCTCTGCCCCATCGCCGGCACGACCGAGCCGACCGAGGGCGACGCCGAGCGGCTGCTCTCCTCGGAGAAGGACCGGGCGGAGCACATCATGCTCGTCGACCTCGGTCGCAACGATCTCTCGCGCGTCTGTCGCGCCGGCACGGTGCACGTCTCCCGCTACATGGAGGTCGAGCGCTTCTCCCACGTCTCGCACCTCGTCTCGGAGGTCGTCGGGAAGCTGCAGGACGGCGTCTCGCCGTTCGACGTGCTACGGGCCTGCTTCCCCGCCGGCACCGTCTCGGGCGCCCCCAAGGTGCGGGCGATGCAGCTGATCTCCGAGCTCGAGGGGTTCCGGCGCGGCCCCTATGCCGGCGCCGTCCTGTACGCGCTGCCGGGCGGCACGATGGATGCCTGCATCGCGCTGCGCACGATCGTGATGGCCGACGGCATCGCCCACCTGCAGGCGGGCGCGGGCGTCGTGGCAGACTCGGATCCGACCGCCGAGCACGAGGAGTGCCTGAAGAAGCTGGCCGCGCTCGAAGCGGCGATCGACCTGGCCGAGAAGGAGTTCGCATGAGGGTCTTGATGGTCGACAACTACGACTCGTTCACGTACAACCTCGTGCACCTGCTCGAGGAGCTCGGGGCGGAGGTGCTCGTGTACCGCAACGACGCGATCACGCCGGACGAGGCGGTCGCGCTCGCGCCCGACCGGCTCGTCATCTCGCCTGGTCCCGGCCGCCCTGCCGATGCAGGCGTCTCGGTCGCGATGATCGA
>Ga0315281_10014131_pt1 | contig 10785 bp, 12 predicted proteins | sample YL17G07_0_MG_FD_204540 | JGI IMG/M metagenome (GOLD analysis project Ga0315281, IMG submission 204540) | Sediment microbial communities from Yellowstone Lake, YNP, Wyoming, USA - YL17G07_0 | ecosystem: Environmental > Aquatic > Freshwater > Lake > Sediment | place: USA: Wyoming | collected... | reverse complement strand
TTTTGCAATACAGGGAAGATCGGGGAAAGGGAAAGTTCAGTACATATGTCTACTGGCATTTCCAGAAGCGCTTTGAGAACCTTTGCTGCAAAGACAAGGTTGTAGTTTTAAAAAATGGTGATAACCAGGGTCAACAGTCCGTCGTATCCTATAAAGAATTTCAGAAAAAGAAAAGATCGCTGCCAGAGGGGACTGAATGGACTGTGGAATCCAGGCTGATACCTTTTGATCCATTTGATGGTATGAACGGAAATCCTAAAGGCATAAGGAGTGGCAATAAAGAAACCGAAGATGAGCTATTGGGACTTCTTGAAAGATCGAATGAGGTTTACATGTTGCAGAACGAACGATGAGGCCGCCGGAAATTTCCAACCCTGATTTCACGCAAAAATTGTGATAATGAAATTTCACTATCACAATTCTGTGATATAAAAAAGATGTGAAATGGACGACCGTGTAGACGGCAGATGGTGCACTATTAAGGAATTCTGCAGAATTTCATCCTGGCAACTATCAGAGAATAGGTTTCGGCAGATCATAAAGGAAAACTGTTTTCCCTATCCAGTCAAAAAACTCTATTACAGTTCCAGAAGATTTAAATACGTGATACAGCTAACTGATCCCAACCAGCTATCAGCACTCAGAAGACTAAGAGAAATACACCTTGTTAGACAGAGAGTTAAGGAGCACACAAGGAAAGTATTGGGGCATACGGTAATATGCAATAGCAAGGCTGCTATAAAGCAATGGAGAACTGTCAGGGTGAACATAAGAGGTTATGACTACGTGTTCATACAATCCAGTGAATTTCTCAGAAGTCTCTATGATTATATAAGAAATACCGGAAAGGATTTTCCCTTTAAAAAAGATTATAAAAGAAACACCGGAGAGGATATCCCTAGTAAAAAAAAGAAGTTTGGAAGCGTATTCATTTGCGTACCCCAGGATGTTTATGACGAGTTATCGAAAATCGTCCAAAAAGGTTCCTGCAGTATAGGCGGTGCACTCCACATAATGATTTTTGAATTTTTGGAGACACCGCAGGGGAAAGCAGCAGCCCTTTTTGCATCAACGCTGTTACATCCTGGTCTTGCCAGAGACAGAATAAATAATTGAGGAGGTTTATTATTATGGTGCTCTCTTATTTACCTACGTCTAAAGTCAAGCCAGACCCAAATAGCCCATTTCCTCCCCTTGAAGGAGAGGAGTACGATGACCTGAAGGAAAGCATCAAACGATATGGAATACGAGAACCCCTCAAGGTTGTTGAGGGGAATAATGGCGAATATATTGTTCGTTCAGGTCACAACAGATTGCGTGCTGCCGTAGAACTTGGCATTAATGAAATACCATGCGTTATTGAAGAACCTACTATGATAGAGGCGGATATGGATAGTGAGATATTCAGGAGACATCTGACGCCGGATAGTAGAAAGAAATATAAGGATCTTAAAAAAAGAATAGCTAAAGAGGAAACAGATAGATACTGTAAGAGAAAACTCATTCCAGATCTGTATAACAAGTGGAGCAGCGGATTAATACCTGAGCAGTTCGCACTTATCCTCGCAAAGCAAACAAGAGAAGAACAGGTTGCCTCTCTTGAGTCCCTTAAAGAGGTGATAGAGGTAGAGGTGGATGCAGATGAAGAAGTTCAGGAGAAGCTCAAAAAGGAACTCCAGCAAACAAAGGAACAGGTTCAGAAACTCAAGGAGACCCTCCAGACAAAAGAGGCATCTTTAGAAGAATTACGGAAAAGGGAAATCAAGGCGAGAGAAGTACTGGAGGAGAAACTTGCTGAGCTTGAGAAGGCAAAACTTAATGCTGATAAGGTAGTACGGAAGGAATACGAAAAGGAGATTCAGGAACTACATAAAAACCTTAAAGAGCTTTCCCTTCAGATCAAGGAAAAGAATAATGAGATAGAGAGGACAAGGGAGGACCAGGAAAAGGCAGAGAGAATAATAAAGGACAGACAGGCTGAAGTGAATGCTGTTATTCTCAAGATGAACGATTACAAAGAGACATACAAAAACCTTATAATCAAAATTGCCGCCCCTCAATCAATACTGAATCGTCTTGATGGCATAATTTCAGAGCTGGACATACTGTCTAACCATGTGACACAGTTCCCCTGGGACAAAGACACTGCTGCCGAAGTTGACAGAAAGGCAGAAGAGATAATTAAGAAGGTCAAAAAGGTAGCAAAAGATATGAAAGAAAACATAGCCACTGAGATCGAGGATGACAAATGAATAATAAATAAGGAACCAAGGCACAATAATTTGAAACGGTCAGAATCTCCGAGACCCTTCTGAATGAAGCTGAAATCCTTTATTCTTTTAATGTAAGGGAATTCAATTGATATCCTCTATTTACGTCATAATAATAAATTGATTTACCCTTTATATTAAATAAAGTGATATCCCCGCTTACTATCAATTCAGGCGATCCATTTTTAAGATTTACTCTATATAACCCTGCTTTAGTTGAATAATAAATGTATCCATCCCCGATTACTTGGTAATCTTGAATTAAAATATTTTTAAACTGCTTTGCATCCTTGCCAAAAATATACTCATTTAGATGACTTATATATTCAACTTGTGAGCTACCTGGATCTTTTGCTTCTCCTATTTTTAGGTCAATTAGAGATATTCTTTTCCATCCCTCTCTATCTTCAAAATATGCCACATCGCCATCCACACAAAATTTGAAGTCCCAAGTATTCGCAATATCAATGTCAGCATGCGATATTGTTATGGTTTCTCCTTGAGGCGTCATTTTAAAGATTCCTTTCTTTTGACTTGTTACGTAGTAAATGTCAGTGGCGTATTTATATAAAAATTGTATCGGTTTAGATTTTTTTAAATGTTGATAGAGCTTATTTGAATTTGCGTATGAATAAAAACCCATTATCATGCCTGTAATTATCAAAAGCCCTATCGCTCCCAAAAATATAAAGGTTCCTTTTACATAAAATCGTTTATGAACAATAAATCCAATAATGTTTAGTAAAAAGAAGGTTAATATTGCAGCAATACACAAAATTAAAAAAATAAATACAAATCCTGTTCCCTCGTGATCGAGTGAACGAGTGAGAATCAATAAAGCGATAATCCCTATAAGAATAAGGAATCCTATTATTGCAGCATCTGCCGAAATTAATGTCCTTGCTGTATCAATATTTCTATAGCTTTTGAAAGTTAGATATACAGAGAAAAAGATGGTTATAAAGGACATTGAATATAAGAACACTCTGTCATCAAAAGGAGTAAATGTGGATCTGAAAGTAAGTGTTGTTGACACTATATGTACAAAAGAAACAGAAAAAAGAAGATAAAGAGGAAAATGCTTAAAAAAGACAATCGCAATGTTCTTATATTTCATTTGAATCTCTTTTGAATTGGCACGTCTTCTTTTATTATTGGTGTAATCTACCCCATTTCGGCAATTTTTAGAAGTACAAACTTCCAAAAACTTGTTGGGTTGCCATTGCCATTAAATTCATTACAAGTACTAACAAGCCAGCTTCTTAGGACCCAGATGATAATTTTTCCCTGATGTGCAAGTAATACCTTTGTAACAATGAAAAAGGACGGTAATAAAAATAGAGAAATTAGTTCTGATAGTTGCTTTGGCAGTGTCAACGGAAAGTACATTCCAATTCGTAACTGTCCACGTTGCAAGGGAGCAGTTTTTAAATATAGAAGCTGGCCAATATTTGAATCCTTAAATGGCCTGCTTCAGTGCTTTCAGTGCAGCAGGATCTACAGGCTGAACAAAAATGAAAGATTAGATCTCTGGGTAAGAAACGTTAATCGCGGAGAAGTCCGGGGAATAGTCAAAGACAGCTTTAAAAAATTATCAAAAGCACCGCCGTCCAAAAAATGGTGAAAGTAGGTTACCTCGTGCCTGTTACCATTGTTAAGGCACTTCCCAACTATGATTCCTATCTGACTCTGATCGCTGGAACGGAGCTATTAGCACTTCTGCCTAAAAAATACTCCAATCGTATTTTCAAGATAGGAGACGCCACTCTTGCTGCAATTTTTCAAATGGAAGGAAACAGAATAACCCTTTCGCAGAAATCACCCCAGTATATCAGGAAACTCATGGAGCTCATCTTTGCACCACTCCTTAGAGAAGGGAAGATTCAGGTTAAGAGATCTGCAATGGTTTCAGGGTGTAAATTTGCCAAGGTAGCCATAGAGACTCTTAATGGTTCGGACCCAGTGAAACAATGCCTGCCCTATCTCAAAGCAGCAAAGCAATATACAGATGATACGATTACACTTGTCAAGTATTCGGGTGACATAAAGGAATACATAGTGAATGCCCTCTTACCGGCCCCTCCTGAGATGGTCAGGAAAGTAATACATTTTAGAAGCTCCAAAGAGGCAGATGTTTATGTTGACTCTGCTTATGTTGGGTTGTTCTTAGGGAAAGGAGGTGCAAACGTAGCATCGGCGGCAAAGCTAACAGGTGTGGCTATTAACATCAAACACAGTGTTTTCGATTCCGTTAATTTTTAGAAGTAAGAACGTGGAGAAAGAGGAGAACCTCGATGTATTTGGAGTCATTGCTTATTAACTAATACTGTCTAAAAGACTGTAAGGCAAAAATTACAGAGAGAAAGGAGAAAAAATGGATATTACTACAGACGATAAAAAGCCTTCGGATGAAAACAAAACTATCGAGGCAATTATTGAAAGGAAGATGAGGCTTGTAGAAAATCCTTCGAGTCTGATAATTGCTCCAAGGACGAGAGAGGGGCATATGATGGCAAAGATAATCTTTGTTTTTGACAAGGTAGTCAATCAGATCAGGTTGAAGGCCGGCACATACATCCCGATAACGGATGTTACTACGTCTCTGAAAAACGTGAGAACCTTCATGTCTCGCTTCGAAACTCTGCTGAGGTCTCTCGGTGATGACAATTATGCCGGTACCGCAGACTCCCCTCGCTATACCTGGGAAAATCCGGAGACAAGGAAGATACTTGCCGCAAAGAGGACTACCTATGTCTTTCTTCCAAAAACTGAGGAGGGGAGACAGGCAGCGCTCACGCTGAAGAGATTTGATCCTTTGCTTTTACAATTCAGAGCCACGTGCACAGACTTTGAAAAAGCACAAAAGATACTTGATTCTATTACAGGAACCATATTCGATTTCCATAACCTAACCACGGAACTATCTTATCTTGCAAAGGTGCAGTACAGGACGCCTAAAGGACTATCTGGAATTACAGGCAATTCGACTAATGAACAACCTGAATTGTAACAGAGTGGTGAGCTGAAAATTGAAGATGTTAGTATTTCTATTTTTCTGTTTATTCCTTTTTCTGCCACGTAATATCTTTGGTTTCTGTTTCGTAGAGGCAGGCAGGATGTATGGCATTTCTCCTCAGCTTCTCTGGAGTATAGCAAAGGTTGAATCAAATTTTGACCCCGGTGCAATAAACAGAAACCATAACGGCACATACGATTTTGGAATAATGCAGATTAATTCGTCGTGGTACCCGGCGCTTGGTAGAGCAATATGGAACCAGCTTGGTAATCCATGTATGAACGTCCATGTTGGTGCATGGGTTCTTGCTCAATGCATTCAGAAGCACGGAAATACTTGGGAAGCTATTGGCTGCTATAACGCATCCTCAAAAACAAAAAGGGTCAGATATGCAGTAAAAGTCTATGATGCCCTGAGGGAAGGACTGACACGAAATAGAAATTGATAACGGTGCGGCCAAGCTTAAGAGAAGTAATACCAATATAGTCAAATTTTAAAGAATTCTATGGTAAGAATCAGAAAGAGAAGAGGTTCCCGTGAGAAAAATTATGGGACATTTCAAAAACTTAACATCCAAATTGAGACATAGGCTGTTGTTAGTTATTCCTTGCCTTTTAGGACTATTGGCAACAGCAAATGCCTCAGATATTTTGCAATTGTCATACACCTATGAGTACGGGATTGCAAAGGATGCTGGAGAGAATGCCTTTGTCATATGTGATGATTGCCCTGAAAGGAAAATACTGCCTTTGCGTTTCAGACAAAAAATATTGTCATCTCTGGCGGTCAGGGCGTCAAACAATGTAACAGAAGAACCAGCCTTTGCAAATCAGCACATACAGAGAATAGAAAAAGAGGAGGTGAGAAAATGATTGAAACCAAGGAATTCCGTACGACAATGATTTCGATAATGGTTGTTCTATTTGTCCTGAGTCTTTGGGCACCTGTAATGGCAATAACAACTCCCGCTGCTGGTAGCTTCGCCTATGACATATACGACATAGCCGTTGATAGGATTCTTAAAGGGCCCATCGGTTTTGTGGGAGGCATGGTTGCCATGGTAGTAGGCGCCATTGCAGCAATTCAGGCCAGAATCCTGCTGGCACTTCCGGCGATTCTTGGAGGGGCTTTGCTCCTCAAAGCCGACAACATTGTGACGAGTCTCGGGATGATAGTTTAGGACGTATCCCGAAAGCTTTCGGGATACGTCCTTTAGGTAACGGTCAACTATACGAGTCGTAGACCAGGCACTAACTGATGATGCTGGAATAAATTCAGCATAGGGTTAGTGCCTGGCACCAAAGCGAGGAATGGGTAGGTAATATGCAAAAAAAGAGATTTCCACAATATCTTTCTTCACCATTTCAGGTTCTCTGGTTCGAGACGGATGAACTGGTTATTGTATTTGTCTTTTTGATCTTCGCCCTCATATTTGGCTATCTCTTCTGGTTACTCTTGTTTGTTGGCCCATATCTTTACACCAGGCTGAAGAAGAAGTACCCTCGTGGTTTTCTCAGACATGTGCTTTATTTCATAGGACTGATTCGTATAAAAGGGTATCCGTCATATTTTGAAAGGGAGTTCTTCGAATGAAACTGGACATCTTTTTACAGAAGACTGCTAATCTTTCATTAGAAAACAGGATATTGAAGCTCATTGTTATCGTAATAGGCATTACTGTTCTCATTAACACGGCTATGATCTACAGGGCATTAAACTCTCACAGGACAATACTTGTTCCTCCTGTCATGAACAGCAGGATTGAAATAGCCGGAGATAAGGCATCGGAGGAATACATCAAATCTTTCACAAGATATTTGTGTGGTCTTGCCTTTAGCTATACCAGTGTAACAGCGAGAGGTCAATTTGATGAGCTGTTGGCTATGTATGCTCCTGACACATTTGCAGAGGCGAAGAGGATATTTTATAGCCTTGCAGATTCCATAGAGACTGCAAAGAACACGAACGCCTTTTATATCCAGAGAATGGAAGTTGAGAGTGAAAGGCATCGGATCGAGGTAACAGGGATGAAAAGGCAGTTTGTTGAAGACAGGATGATCGACAGTGGTATAAAGACTTACATCATAGAGTACAGGATTGAAAACGGCAGGTTTATGATCCAGAAGATTACTGAAAAGGAGGCATGATGTATCGAACAGGATTGATTCTATTTTTCTTGATCTTATCTCCGGTCTCTGCGTTTTCCGGTGATACTGCAGAATCTGTCAATGCATATGTATTGCCGGAGGTGACGACACAGACAGAGATGAGTAGTTCGGACATAAACAGGATTGTCTGTCAGGCAGATATCAAGGATGTGATCTTCTCGAAAGAGAAAGGGCTGTCCGTAAAAATATCCGGCAGGGATGCCTTTGTGAAATTTCTGATAACAAAGAAGGAAGACAAAGAAATATACTCAGATACCCCCTCAGAGCTTTTCGTAATCTGCGGTAATGATGTGTACAGTCTGATTGCAGTTCCAAAAAGGATTCCATCTCAGACGATAAGGTTATCATCAGGCAGATCAGAGAAGATAAAGAGGAATATCTCCCTTATGGAAGGGCTTCCTTTCGAAAAGAAGATTACAGGCTTGATCAAGACTGTTTATAAAGAAGATATACCGGAAAGCTTTTCTATCTCCCCTTCTAATAGAAAGATCGAGATCTTTAAAGATATCAGATTGACCCTGAGGCGGACTGTTTCAATCGAGGGAGAGGGACTCCAGATAAAGGAGTACAGTGTTGAGATGAAGATGGACGCGCCCCAAACATCAGTCCAGATCCTGGAGAAGGACTTTCTCAGAACTGAGATAACAGAAAGACCGGTTGCAATCTCTATAGACAGGATGAATCTGAAGAAAGGTGATTCTGCAAGGTTATTCATAGTTGAGCGGATAGGGGGGGTCGATGAAAGGCAGAATTAAACAGATATGGAATAGCTTTTCGCCTGGAAGAAAGAGGACGGTATCCTTATTACTGATTGCGTTCTTTGTGATTGTTACGGGTGTTGTCGGGTACAAATTCACCAGATCGCCTTCAACTGAGCAGAAACCAACTGTTGAGAAGAAAAAGGACATATCCCTTGAGCCGAGGCTCCTTGAAAAATCAATGTATATGGAAAGTCAGAAGGAGATCAGTGAACTGAAAAGACAGATCGAGGATATAAAACAAGAGAAGCAAGTAGAGGACAAGAAGGAAGAACAGGTGGAGAAAAATAGGGTTAAGATTCCGCAGCTACCGAAAGACAGGGATGTTACCATTCCACCGCTGCCTTCACTTTCGGGACCTCTCATTCCACCGCCACCCGGGCAGCAGAGTAACCAACAGGCAAAACCAGCAGTCGAAACTATAGGAGAAATCTCTATGGTTTCAAATCAGGGAGTAGTTAAAAAGGAAGATGAAAAGAAGGATATTAAAAAAAAGTCTATCTATCTTCCCCCTTCTTTTATGGAGGCGACCCTTCTTTCAGGATTGGATGCCCCGACTATTGAGTCAGCAAAGGGAAATCCTGTACCACTTCTCCTGAGGATTAAGGACCTGGCGGTACTGCCGAACAGGGTAAAGGCAAACCTGAAAGGCTGTTTTGTGATGGCCGAAGGTCATGGAAGTCTTGCTGATGAGAGGGCTCACCTGAGACTCGTTTCTCTTTCCTGTATCGCAAAAAATGGTCAGGCAGTAATAGATCAGAAAGTAAAGGGTTTTGTTGTTGATGAGGATGGGAAGATAGGGCTCAGGGGTCAGGTTGTTTCCAAGATGGGTTCCACAATAGCGAGATCAGTTCTCGCAGGATTCTTTGAAGGAGTGGGTGATGCTGTAAAGGCAGCATCTACCACAGTAAGCGTAAACCCCTTGGGTACAACCCAGACAGTTCAAGCCGGAGATGTGCTTAAGGTAGGTGTGGGAAGCGGTATATCCCAGGGATCAAATGAACTCCAGAAGTTTTATCTTGAACTTGCCCGGCAGACCATACCTGTTATCGAGGTCGGTGCAACAAAGACAGTGACCCTTGTTATCAGTGAAGGTGTTGAACTGGAAATAAAGGATTACTGTGTTGGAGGGGAAGGTAAATGCGAAGATTAGTCTTATTATTTGTTTTAGCAATTTTTTTGACAGGTTGTGCCTCTGTTCTAAACCCCTACGAGAGTGACTTCCAGTGTCCTGATACAGACAGAGGAAAGTGTGTCTCTGTACAGGATGCCTATGGTGAGTCTATGCAGAAAAATAGCAGTACAGAAAATAAAGATGAGGTGAAGAGCGAAAAGCCAAAGGAAGGTGGTACACTGGAATCCCAGGGTAAGAAGAACAATGATTATCAAGAAGCCCTGTACAAAGAACTTGCGGGTCTTCTCAAAGAGCCCTTGACTCCCATAGTCGCACCTCCAAAGGTCATGAGGGTACTGCTACTGCCTTATAAGGGTGATTCTAACGAGTTATACATGATCAGATATGTCTATTTCTTTGTTGAAGAGCCGAAATGGATCCTCGGTGATTATCTATCAGGTGCTGGAAATGAATAATTTCCTTGAGATTCTGACAGGAGGCAATGGCGGGCTGACAAACGGGGAATTAAAGTCGATGACATATCGGAATAGGTTCTCTGATTACCTTCCCTGGGTCGCATATGATGGGGAGACGAAGGTGTATCTGAACGTAGACAATACAATTGGATTCATCTGGGAGTGCAGCCCCCTGTGTTTTGCAGGCGAAAAATCAGTATCAGTCTTAGAGGGACTTTTCAGGCTCAATCTCCCAGAAAAGTCGATTATTCAATTTATCCTGCATGCTGATGAATATATAGAGCCCTTTGTAAATGCATATAAACGCTACAAAGTAAGAAATGACCGGTGGACCCATAGTGTTAAGGAGTCCTTCGGCCAATTCTTATTTGAAGGTGCAAGCGGCCTGGACAGCCTTTCAGGGATACCCCTCAGAAACTTCAGGCTCTTTGTCACTTTAAAGATGCCCTTAGATGAAGAAACAGAGAAGATTAACATCAATGATATATATGCCACTACAGAGGAGGTATTGTGTGGTGCAAGGCTCATTCCGTCCCATCTTCCGCCTGAAGGTCTCATTGACTGGATGAGGAGGGTGCTTAATGACTACGATTGCCGAAGTAAGAGTTACTACGACGACAATATTCCATTGGGGAGGCAGGTAATCCTTTCCGAAACAGAGATAGAGAAAGGTCTTTCAAGCCTGAAGATAGGAAAAAAGATATTCCGGTGCATCACTCCCAAGTCATTTCCAAAAGAGGTTGATCCCCTTCAGACAAACCAGCTCTTTGGCGGTATATGGGGAATGATCAGTGATTCAGACCAGATCAGGACACCCTTCTTTTATACCATCAATATTGTATTTCAGAATATGAAGTCTAAGTTACACTCGAAGTGCAACCTTGTATTACAACAGCAGGCTGTGGGGAGTTTTGCTCCATCTTTACAGAGGAAAAAGGAGGAATATCTGTGGGCTGCTGATGAACTTGAAAGAGGGATAACAT
>Ga0315281_10014130_pt1 | contig 10785 bp, 9 predicted proteins | sample YL17G07_0_MG_FD_204540 | JGI IMG/M metagenome (GOLD analysis project Ga0315281, IMG submission 204540) | Sediment microbial communities from Yellowstone Lake, YNP, Wyoming, USA - YL17G07_0 | ecosystem: Environmental > Aquatic > Freshwater > Lake > Sediment | place: USA: Wyoming | collected... | reverse complement strand
GGGCGACACACTGAATTTTGCTCTTAAAACCGTACGCGGCAACCGCGCGCGCACCGCGTTGATGTTGTTTGCGATGGCCATCGGCGTCGCGGCGGTGGTGGTGCTCACGGCGCTGGGCGAGGGCGCACGTCGTTACGTCACCAGCGAGTTTGCGTCGCTGGGTTCGCACATGCTCATCGTATTGCCGGGGCGCACCGAAACGGCCGGCGCTGGTCCGGCGATGTTCGTCTCCGAAACGCCGCGCGATCTCACCATCGACGACGCCTTGTCGTTGCGGCGCATCGCCTACGTGCAGCGCATCGCGCCGCTGAACGTGGGTTCAGCAGCGGTGTCGTATCAGCAGCGCTCGCGCGAAGTGCCGGTGATCGGCACCTCGTCGGATTGGCTGGATATCCGCAAGTGGGTTATGGAACAAGGCAAGTTTTTGCCGCCCGAAGATCCGACCAACGCCATTGCGGTTTGTGTGCTGGGCGGAAAAGTGCGCAACGAACTGTTCGGCGCGCAGTCCGCGCTGGGTGAATGGGTGCGCATCGGCGACCGGCGCTTTCGCGTTATCGGCGTGCTTGGCGGGCAGGGCCGTTCCATCGGCATGGACATGGACGACATGGTGATGGTCCCGGTGGCATCGGCCCAGGCGCTGTTCAATTCGTCGTCGCTGTTCCGCATCTTCATCGAGACGCGCAGCCGCGACGAGCTGCCGCTGGCCAAGGACGCAATTGTCAAGACCCTCGCCGCGCGCCATCAGGGCGAGGAAGACGTTACGGTGATCGCGCAAGACGCGGTGCTCGCCACCTTCGACCGTATTTTCAACGCGCTGACGTATACGGTGGCGGGCATCGCGTCCATTAGCCTGGCGGTCGCCGGTATCTTGATCATGAACGTCATGCTGGTCGCGGTGGCGCAGCGCACCTCGGAAATTGGCTTGCTCAAAGCGTTGGGTGCGCCGCAGCAACAGATCCTGCAGCTGTTTTTGTCGGAGGCCACGTTATTGTCGATATTTGGCGCCGGGCTGGGGTTGGTGCTGGGCGCACTGGGCGTATGGGGCATCGGCCGGGTGTATCCGGCATTGCCGTTGCAGCCGCCGCTGTGGGCGGTGATCGCGGCGGTGGCGGTGGCCGTGAGCACCGGCTTGCTGTTCGGTGTGTTGCCGGCGCGGCGTGCGGCGCGAATGGATGCGGTGCAGGCGTTGTCGCGGCGGTGAGTAATTTGTGTGACTTGGATGCCGTACATATTTTGTAGTGCGCCGCGCGCACCGAAACGTTGGTGTGTGCATACGGCTAACGGTGCGCACGGCGCACCCTACGTCGGCGTAATTCACAATTTTCGATAAAGACAATACCCAACACATGCGCCTAACCGACTTTCAGTTTCTCGCCTTCGGCGCCATTCGCGCGCAACGCATGCGCAGCTTTCTCACCGCGCTGGGGATCGCGGTCGGCATCGCGGCCGTAGTGCTGCTCACGTCGATCGGCGAGGGCATCCATCATTTTGTGCTGGCCGAGTTCACGCAATTCGGCACCAACATTATCGGTATCCAGCCGGGTAAATCGTCAACACATGGCGGCTCGGTGGGCGTGTTCGGTTCGGTACGACCGCTCACGGTGAACGACGGCGAAGCGCTGCGACAGATTCCTTATGTCACGGCGATGGTGCCCGTGGTGCAGGGCAACGCGGAAGTGGAAGCGGATGGAAAGACGCGCCGCACCATGGTCTACGGTACCAACGGTGATTTCCCCATCGCCTTTACCATCCGCATCGGCAGTGGCTCGTTCTTGCCGACGGACGCTGCAGGTGCGGAGCGTGCGTTCGCGGTGCTGGGCAGCAAGCTGCGCCAGGAGCTGTTCGGCAGCCGCAGCCCGCTGGGCGAGCGCATTCGGATCGGTGGCGCACGATTTCTGGTGGTCGGTGTAATGGAGTCCAAAGGGCAGGTGCTTGGTTTTGACTTGGACGACACGGCGTACATACCGGCGGCGCGTTCATTGGCGCTATTCAATCGCGAAGGTTTGATGGAGGTGCATATCGCATACAGCGCGGGTGCGCCGGTCGACGAGATCATCGCTGCGTCTAAACGCATTTTAATATCACGTCATGGCACTGAAGATTTCACCGTCACAACCCAGCAACAGATGCTGGATGTGCTCGGCTCGGTGCTGGGCGTGCTGACCTTCGCCGTCGGCGCACTCGGTGGGATTTCTCTGTTGGTCGGCGCGGTCGGCATTCTCACCATCATGACCATCGCCGTCACCGAGCGTACTGGCGAGATCGGTCTGTTGCGCGCGCTGGGTGCCACGCGCGGCCAAATTCTCGCATTGTTTCTCGGCGAAGCCGTGGTGCTGGCCGCGCTCGGCGGCATGGCCGGGTTGATTGTCGGCGCCGGCGGCGGTCAACTATTGCACTTGGCCTTGCCCGCATTGCCGGTGCAAACGCCGTGGTCATACGTGGCCGCGGCGGAAGCCATCGCCGCGAGCATCGGCCTGTTAGCGGGCGTTTTGCCAGCGCGGCGTGCGGCGCGCATGGACCCGGTGGTCGCGTTGCGCGCGGAATAGTGACAATCGTTAACGCCGTGAAGTGCCAACCTGGTCGGCCAAGCGCCGATTACTTGATTCCCATCACAGTCGTTTCAATTTGCTTCAGTGTAAATTCAGAACCGCTGTGTAGGGCGATTTTGCGCGCACCGGTTTTCGATTCCCAAGAGGATTAACCATGAGCAAGTTGCAACGTGCAGTAGCAACCCCGCTGGGGCCGGTGTCGCGGGCAGCGGTTTTACGCAGCGCAGCGATCAAGCGACCGGCTCCGGTTCGCGTCAAAGCGCCCGAAGTCGAAGATGCCGATATCGCCCTGCATCAAATGACCTTTGTGTGGTACCTGGTGTTGGCCGGCACTTTAGTACTGCCGCTCTTAATCATGCTATCGGCAAATGTCTACGACGCCATGCCGTGGGCACCCAACATGGGTGCCTTCATTGTCGCGGGCGGCGCGATGTTAATCGGCGTCGCGTTTCCACACGCAAGTCAATACCGTACGCTGAGCATTGTGGTGATGAAGGAGTACGCGCACTCCCGCACACTGAACGCGCAGAACGTGAAAAAACTTACACGCCTGATGTTCATCGGCGCCGCCTGCGCGGAACTGCCGGCCGTTGCCGGTCTGATGTATTTCTTCATGACGCGCGACCCCATTGGCAGCCTGTTGCTGTGCGCTCCCGCGGTCATTGTGATGTTAGTGCTGTATCGTCCCGGCGATCTGCGTTCCGTGTAGCGCGCCTGGCCGGGGCGCGATCTCGTCTGGCGTTTCCGCCATGCGCGCCGTTGCGGTGTGAGTTATGATGTTCGCCGCTTTGCGTAAACGGCGTCCGGCTTAATGATCGATCACCCCGCGTACCTGCACCGCCTGCGATTTTTTCTGTGGCTTTCGATCGCTGTTAGTTTTTTCTTCAATCTGTCCGCCGTTCCATTGTTTGATGTCGATGAAGGCGCCTTCAGCGAGGCGACGCGCGAGATGTTCGAACGCGGCGATTTTATTTCCCCGTACCTCAACGGCGCACCGCGCTACGACAAACCGATTCTGATTTATTGGCTGCAAGCCGGCAGCGTCGCGCTGTTCGGCTTCGAACCGTTTGCGTTTCGTTTGCCGTCGGCGTTGGCCGCCACCTTGTGGGTGTTGGCGGTGAGCGCGTTTGTGCGCAAAGTGCGTTCGCCCGTGTTGGGTTATTACGCGGGCATTGTCACCGCGCTGTGTCTGGCCGTGTCGGTGATCGGCAAAGCGGCCACCGCCGACGCGCTGCTGAATCTGTTTATCGCCGTGTCGATGTTCGCGGTGTACCTGTATTACCAAGAGCGCCGCACGCGTTACCTGCTGATCGGCTTCGCGGCGATGGGCTTGGGCTTTCTTACCAAGGGACCGATCGCCGTGCTGGTTCCCGGTATTGTCAGTTTGTTGTTCTTCGCGTTGCGCGGCGAATGGCGTGCCTGGTTCAAGGCGGTCACGCATCCGGGCGGAATTTTATTGTTCGTGGCCATTGCGTTGCCGTGGTATGTCCTGCAGTACCAAAAAGAAGGCCAGGCGTTTATCGAAGGGTTTTTCTTTCATCACAACGTAGACCGGTTTCAAGGCTCGATGGAGCAACACGGCGGCAGTCTGTTTTATTACGTGCCGGTGGTGTTGTTTGCAGCGTTACCGTTTAGCGCGGTGCTGTTCAACGTCGCGCGGCGTTGGCGTGAAATCCTGCGCGATGACCTGCTGTTGTTCTGCGCGTTGTGGTTCGGATTTGTGTTTGTGTTCTTTTCGGTGTCCGGCACCAAACTGCCGCATTACATGAACTACGGCCTCACCGGCGTGATCATTCTCATCACCATGGTTTTGCCGGAACTCAAATCACGTTGGCTGACACTCATTCCGGCACTGCTGATTTTGGTGTTGCTGCTCGCGCTGCCGCCGTTGCTGGCATATGGCGCGCAACACAGCAGCGATGCGTATCTGCGTGAACTGCTCGCCGTTGCGCCGGAATATTTCAGTAACAGTTATCGCGGCGTGCTGATGTTGTTTATTGCCGTCAGTGTGTACCTGATGTGGGCGCGGCGCTTCACACCCGCGCACAAGCTGTTTGCCGCCGGGTGGCTCACGGTGATTGCGATCTCCGGGCTGCTGTTACCGGTGCTGGGTGAGATTTTGCAGCGTCCGATTCAGGAAGCCGCGCTGCTGGCGCGCAAGGAAAACTATACGGTCGTGATGTGGCATATGGATGCGCCGAGCTTCAGTGTCTACGCACAGCGCGCGACGCTGCGGCGCACGCCGCAAGCCGGGGACGTGGTGTTGACAAAATTGAAATACTTGGGCGAGCTGCCCAATCATGAAGTGCTGTTTAGCAAAAACGGCATCGCGTTGGTTAAATATCGGGGTTAGGTGCTTTTCGTCGGTGTGCGTTTCTCTGCTTCCATAATCCCCAACCGCCCAGCCCGATACACACCAGCGCGAGCGCGATCTGAAACACCTGGGTCTGTGCGTACACCGGGTCGGAGCGCAACGCCAGATATAGTGCTCCGCCCAGGAATACGGCCACGAGTATTTTTCCCCCATGCTTGCTTGTCCCCCACGGAAAAATAATCGCCAGCGCGGTGCCCATGACGCCCGACAGCCAGCCGCCGAACGCGCCCGCCAGAATATCCAACGGCCAATGCACGCCCACCGCTGCACGCGAAATCCCGGTGAGTACCGCGACCAGAATAAACAAGCCGCGCCAGCCGATGCCGCGAATTTGCAGGCATAACACCGCTGCGAGAGCGAAGATCGTGGTGGTGTGGCCGGACGGAAACGAGTGTTTTTGCAGCGCCGGGCCGATGATGTGCAACAACTCGGCGGGCAACACCGCCGGCGGTCGCAACATATCGAAGGGGCCTTTCAAGCCCTGCGACCACGCGCCGGCAAGCAGTGCCGCTAACATGCCGGACCACAGCACGGCGGGTTTGCGACCGGCGAACGCCAGTAACACCGCCATTGCAACCGCTGTGTCGCCCAGCACGGTGAGGTGCGCCCACAGCGCATCGCCGGTGTAGTTGCTCAGCCCGTTGAGCGCAAGAAAATACGTGGTGTTATTGCCGGTGAGCACGACGAACACAAATACCATCACGATCATCAGCAGCGGAGTGTATACCCAGGGATCAAGAAGGGAAAACGGTTGTGGAGTGTTCAAGTTAGGGTCTCAGTGTGGGGTGTAGACAATTTCACCGTCGCACGGAAGTTGTGCGGCCCGTTTCAGCAGCGCGGTGAGTTCGAGATTGTCGCTGGACGTCAGCGTGACTTCAGCGCGGGGTTCGACGACTACCTGCGCGCGCCGCCCGTTGGTGCTGAGTTGTATGCGCAGTTTTTCGGTAGGCGCGGGCGGCATTGCGTTGGTGCGGACTCGGAATAGACGGATCGATGGCCTTAAGCATAGCGGGTTTTACCTGCACGCAACAAAAAAAGGCCGGCGGATCCCGGCAACCGCTCCCTGCGTTGCCCGACCTTCCGCCATCCATGGCGGTTGCATGTGTCTGCGTGGGCGGGACACGGAGTTACGGTTGATCAGGCGCGCCATTTTTTACGCGGCCGAATCAAACGGTGATGAGCCCGACCTCGCGCAGACCCAGCCGCAGAACCGCCGAGCGACGGAGGCAGGTGTTTTCAATATGCAAAGTTTCGCCGTCGAGAATGCGCAGTGCACGCAAACCTTCGCTGTGCATCAGGGCCGCCAGCGTCCGCAATTGTCGAACGCGTAAATACGCGCCTGGGACGTGAACCCGAACGTGCGACGGCGTGGCCGTGGACGGCGCTTCGGTGTATTGCAGCACGAACAGCGACTCCGGCGGCCACGGTTGCCGGACCGCCAGCACGGCGACTTCCAGTTGCGTGGCGCTGCGCAAACGCAATCCGTGCTGCGGGCTGTGGCGCTGAATCATGCCGGCCAGGTTGGCCAGTTGCTGCGGGGTGAGCCGGGATTGCGGCAGCTCAATGCGCATGTAGTGCAGCGACTGCCGGTTTGCGACGATCCGAATCCGGTGATCCGGGATGTTTGCTGTTGCCCGTTGGCTGGCCGTGTTCACATGCAACTCCGTGGTTGTGTTGACGGCGAGCAATGTAATACGGCGCGCATTCGGCACGAACGATTTTGTTGATCTAACCTTAGGACGTCGCGGAATATGCGAACCGCGCTATCGGCTTTTGAACCCAGGAGTGTATGCAAGGATGAAACTGCAACAGTTGCGTTATATCTGCGTGGTTGCGCAGCATGACTTAAACGTATCGGAGGCGGCGCAGGCGCTGCATACCTCGCAACCCGGCGTGAGCAAACAAATTCGGCTGTTGGAATCCGAGCTGGGTGTGCAGATTTTTACACGCGCGGGCAAGCGTTTTGTCGAGATCACGCCGCCGGGCGAAGCGGTGCTGCAAACGGCGCGGCGCATTGTGCACGATATCGACAATTTGAAAAACATCGGGCGCGAATTCGCGCACAAGTCCAAAGGCACGTTGTCCATCGCCACCACGCACACGCAGGCACGTTATGCGCTGCCGCAGACCGTGGCGGCGTTTCGCAAACGCTATCCCGACGTGGTGCTGCGTATTCATCAGGGCAATCCATCGCAAATTGTCGAGATGGTGAACAGCGGCGAAGCGGATATCGCCATCGCCACCGAAGCGGTGGCCGAGTCCGATCATCTAATTGCATTGTCGTGCTACGACTGGAACCGCTGCGTGGTAGTGCCGTTGAAGCATGAACTGCTGCGCCTGCGCCGCCGGTTGACCTTGCAGGATATCGCGGCTTATCCGCTGGTGACCTACGACTTCGCGTTCGCCGGACGCGGACAAGTGAACAAGGCATTTGCCGACCAGGGCTTGTCGCCCAACGTGGTGCTCACCGCCATCGACGCCGATGTGATTAAAACTTACGTGCAATTGGGCTTGGGGGTTGGGCTACTGGCGAGCATGGCATTCGATCCGAAAGTCGATCGCAAATTACGCGCGCTCGACGTGAGCCATTTGTTCGCGCCCAGCACCACGCGCGTGGGCGTGCGCAAAGGCGCCTATTTGCGTGGTTATGTCTACGATTTCATTGCGCTGTTCGCGCCGCATCTGAGCCGCGCGAAAATCGAAAAGGCGTTGCGGGCGAGCGGGGTTGAATAAGTTATGCTATGCGTCTCGCAATCGATGAGGCTGGTCGCATGGAGTTTCTTCCGGTATTTCTGAATATCAAAAAACAACCCTGTGTCGTGATCGGCGGCGGTGAAGTCGCGGCGCGCAAAGTGGAGTTATTGTTGCGCGCGGGCGGCGACGTGGTGGTGGTGGCGCCAGTATGTTGTGCCGCGCTGCAACGTCATCTGCAGGCCGGAGACATTAAACATATCGCCGCAGAATTCGCACCCGAGCAGTTGCAGGCGTGCAGCCTGGCGATCGCCGCGACCGACGATCTCGCGGTGAATCGCCGCGTTTCAGAAGTCGCGCGTGCGCGCCATATTCCGGTCAACGTGGTCGATCAACCGGAGCTTTGCAGTTTCATCATGCCGTCCATCATTGATCGCTCGCCGGTGATGGTGGCGGTGTCAAGCGGTGGCGCCTCGCCGGTGTTGGCGCGACTGCTGCGTGCACGCCTGGAAACCTTGATTCCCGCATCTTACGGGCGGCTTGCGAGCCTGGTGCAAGGATTTCGCGACCGCGTGAAGCAGCGCTTTGGTCACATCGACGAACGGCGCCGGTTTTGGGAGGCGGTCCTGCAAGGCCCGATTTCGGAAATGATGTATGCGGGCCGCGAGCAAGCCGCACACGAGGCGTTGAGCCAAGCGGTTGAGCACGGGCTGGGTGTCAGCGCCAATGTCGGTGAAGTTTATTTAGTCGGCGCCGGGCCGGGCGATCCGGATTTGCTGACATTCCGCGCACTGCGTTTATTGCAGCAAGCCGACGTGATTGTGTACGACCGTCTGGTGTCGCAAGAAATTCTGGATCTGGCACGCCGCGATGCCGAACGCATTTACGTCGGCAAGGAACGCGACCATCACACGCTGCCGCAGGAAGACATCAACCACTTGCTCGCGCGGCTGGCCAAAGAAGGCAAACGCGTGCTGCGCCTGAAAGGCGGCGACCCGTTTATTTTCGGACGCGGCGGCGAGGAAATCGAAACGCTCGCGCAACAAGGCATTCCGTTTCAAATCGTGCCGGGCATTACCGCTGCGGCCGGGTGTGCGTCGTACGCCGGCATTCCACTCACGCACCGCGACTACGCGCAATCAGTGGTGTTCGTGACCGGGCACCTGCGCGACGGCAGTGTGAACCTCAACTGGCCGGCGCTGGTGCAGCCGCAGCAGACCGTGGTGTTTTACATGGGTCTCAAGGGGCTCGAAACAATCTTCGCGGAATTGATCAAGCACGGCATGTCGCCCGACATGCCCGCCGCGCTGGTCGAGCAGGGCACCACGCAACGCCAGCACGTGTGGATCGGCACCCTCACCAGCCTGCCGGAAATCTTGCGCGGCCAGGATGTGCGCGCGCCCACACTGATCATCGTCGGCGCCGTGGTAGCACTGCATGACAAATTGAAGTGGTTTAGTCCGGTATCTTGAGATGAAATCGTCATTTACACAGTTGCTCGCACTGCTGCTGATGTTGGCCGCATCTGCTTGCTATTCCGCCCAGAAAACCGACAGTCCCGCCTCGGTGTCGGTCCAGTCGGACACTTGGCGCACGTTTGAAAATCTCTTCAACACCATTCGTCAGGCCGAGCAGGACCGCGATTCCATGCGCAACCAAATGCGCGCGGCCAAGTCCGACGCCGAGCGCGAGCGCCTGCGCGGCGAGATCGAATTGCTGGAATCCAACATTGAAAGCCTGCGCCTTGCCTGGGAGTTGTGGGCGACGGGCGGCGTCGATCTGCAAATGTTCTATCCGAAAAAGGAACAGAAATTCGATTGGCGCGAAGAGATGCAGTCGGCCTTCGAACCCATCGTCGTCGAGATCAAGCGCCTCACCGAACGGCCGCGCAAGATGGAGCGGCAGCGTTCCGAGCAGGCTTTTTATCAGCAGCGCCTCGCCGCAACCGATGCCGCGCTGAAGAGCATTGTTGCGCTCAAGAGTAGCGCGCCGTCCGCTGAGTTGCGGTCCGCCTTCGGTGCGCTGGAGTCGCGTTGGCGCATGCGCTACGAGGAATATCAAAATCAACTGGCGCTCATTAATTTGCAACTGGCGGAGTTGTCCGCGCCCAGCCGACCGACGCAGGAACGCGCCAGTGAGGCCCTGCAGGAACTGCTCAGCGGACACTTCATTAACTTGCTGTTGGCGGTGTTGGCGGCGGCGCTCACCTACGGCGTGCTGCGCATGCTCAACCGTCTCTATGCGCGCATCGTGACTGCACGCGGACGGCCGCGGCCGTTGCTGGCGCGGGTCGCCCATCTTTCCTTTGTGCTGATTTCCGCAGTGCTGACCTTGTTGGCGGGAATGGCGGTGCTGTACACGCGCGGCGACTGGATACTGCTCGGTCTGCTTTTCATTGTGTTGATCGGTGCCGCCTTGACATTGCAGCGCACGCTGCCCGGCTATATCAAAGAGGCGAAAGTATTTCTCAACCTGGGTCCGGCGCGCGAAGGCGAGCGCGTGATCTACAACGGCCTGCCGTGGAAGGTGCAGGTGTTGAATATGTATGCCACGCTGGTGAATCCGGCGCTGCGCGGCGGCATCCTCAAGCTGCCGTTGAGTGTGTTGACCACCTTGATCTCGCGTCGCGATGACGAGGGCGAGCCGTGGTTCCCGACCCGCGAAAAAGATTTCGTACTGTTGAACGACGACAGCTACGGACAAGTGTCGTTGCAAACTCCTGAAGTCGTGCAAATGCTTGTGGCGGGCGCGCTCAAGACCTACCCTGTGGGCGCGTTTCTCGACAAATATCCGCAGAACCTGTCGTTAAGCGGCTTTGTGGTCCAAATAAAATTCGGCATCGACTATCGCCACCAAGCCACCGTAACCGCAGAGATCAGCAAGAAGCTGGAAGACTTTATCGCGGCCCATCTCAAGGACAGCCGCTACGGTGCCCATCTCAAGGATTGCTTTGTCGCGTTCGACGAGGCGGCGGCCTCGTCCCTGAACTTGCTGGTATGGACATCGTTCTCCGGCGCGGCGGCGGATGCCTATCTTCACCTCCGCCGCCTGTTGCAGCGCCTGGCGGTGGACGCCTGCAATGCCAACAACTGGACCATGCCGTTCAATCAGATGACTGTTCACCTCGCCGGCGACTCACCCGTAATTTACGCGGATCGCAAAACCCAATAA
>Ga0315281_10014129_pt1 | contig 10786 bp, 6 predicted proteins | sample YL17G07_0_MG_FD_204540 | JGI IMG/M metagenome (GOLD analysis project Ga0315281, IMG submission 204540) | Sediment microbial communities from Yellowstone Lake, YNP, Wyoming, USA - YL17G07_0 | ecosystem: Environmental > Aquatic > Freshwater > Lake > Sediment | place: USA: Wyoming | collected... | reverse complement strand
GAAGGCGGAAAACACGACCGCGAGGACCATGACCGAAGGCGCATTCGGTACCTGGTAGAGCGTCTGCGTCTGCAAGAAGGCGAAGGCAACGGCGAGCGTAATTGCCGGTCCGACGAGCCGGGTGCGGATGCGCACAGGCAGACCAAATCCCGATTCACCGCTCCAATTCATCGCCTCAGTACCTCAATGTGCACTTATTACTCACTTGTTCAGAGCTTTCCTAGCAGCATTCAGTTTGGTCATCCGCTTTGCTTCGTACATAGCGGCGTCCGCATGCTTAAGAAGCTGCGCGGATTGCTCCCCATCGTCGGGGAATACCGCGATGCCCATGCTGGCACGGAGTGAATATGGCTTGCCGCGCAGCTCGAACGGCTGATTCAGGGCGGCTTGAAGCTTGTCGGCCACGACGCGGGCATCGGCCGTATTCCGCAAGTTTGGCGTGAGAACGACAAACTCATCGCCCCCAACTCGGGCCACCGTGTCAATCTCGCGGACATGCTTCTGAAGCCGCAATGCCACCTCTTTGAGGATGGAATCGCCTGCTTCGTGACCCATTTCGTCGTTCACTTCCTTAAATCCATCGAGGTCAAGGTACGAGATCCCGACGCGGTGACCGTAACGGCGGGCGGCGGCGATCGCAACGTGGAATCTGTCTTCCAGCAGGACGCGATTGGCGAGGCCGGTGAGGCTGTCCATGAGAGCCAAACGGTGGAGCCGTAAGTCACTCTCGTAACGCAGACGCTCCTGCCTGCGCTTCGTCCACTCCCGCCAAAACACCACCGCGATCAGATAGGCAATGAACGTCAGTGAGCTCGCCTGCAGGCCGCGGACCGCCGCCGCTCCGGCATCGATGTCGTGGTGTATGGGTGTTTCGCCGTGCCCAAGCACATCCATCACAGTCAGGAACGCGGAGGAGTTTCTGTTCACGAGTGCGTCCAGCTCGACATGCTTCGCCCGCATGCTCGAATCCGCCCCAAGATAGTCCCTCCTATGCACCAATTCCAACTCGAGCGACACCCACGCTTCATAGCTTGCTTCGAGCGACACAACCTTCTTTCGTACCTCCTCGTCATAGCTTGCGAGCTCAAGGTATTCCGAAAGCTTCTGGCGCCCATCATGTATTGCGCTTTCGATGCCGATAATGGTGGAAGCCTCCCCGGCGGACTGCAACAGGCGAAGCTCAGCTTGCTTCATTGCAAGGAGCGGGCGCCTCATCTGATCGAGCATCTGAATGGCCGCTTGCCCGTTCTCGCCGCGCTTCAGCACCCGGAAATAATCGTATTGGAAAACCGTAAACCCATAAAGCACTGCTCCGAGAATCACCAACCAAAGGGTGATCCAGGTGGCCCTTGCGTGCTGGCCGGTCATTGGTTTTGTCAGCATTCATGGCCTCCAGTCGTAGTAGAGCGTCTTTTTGCGTAACATTTTGCGCTGGAGAAATGCAGGAGAAATGGGGTCAGAGTAACTTTTTCTTCGTGGAGAAATGGGTCCTGTTCAGGTAGGCCGCGAGATGTTATCTCTAAGAAGGATCTCGAGCCTCTCCGTTGGAACCGCGGCACTGAACAGGTAGCCCTGAAACTCGTCGCACTTGAGCAGCCTCAGCAGGTTCGCCTGTTCCTCGGTCTCCACGCCTTCGGCGACGACCTTCAGGCTCAGGGAATGCCCCAGCGAGATGATGGTGGACACGATGCTGAGATCATCCGGGTTGCTGGTCATCTTCACTATGAAAGCCCGGTCGATCTTCAGCGCGCTGACGGGCAGCTTCGCGATATAGGCGAGCGAGGAATAGCCGGTGCCGAAATCATCGACCGCAATCTCCACCCCCATGTCGCGGACGGCGCGAAGCTTCTGAATGTTCGTTTCGATATCCTGCATGATCAGGCTCTCGGTGATCTCCAGCTCCAGAATGCCTTCCCCGGCGCCACCCAGCGCGCGCTCCACCGTGGCGACGAAATCCTTCTGCCGCAACTGGATCGGCGAGACGTTGACCGCGATCCGCGGAACCTTCAGGCCATTGCCCTTCCAGCGCCTGGAGTCCGCTACCGCCTGTTCCAGCGCCCAGCGGCCCGCCTCGAGAATGAGCGCGGTTTCCTCGAGGATGGGTATGAACTTCAGCGGCGGCACGAGGCCGGTATCGGGATCGTTCCAGCGCATCAACGCCTCCAGCCCGCTGATGCGCCGCGTCGTGAGTTCAATCTTCGGCTGGTAATGCAGCACCAATTCGCCCCGCTCCAGCGCGCGGCGCAGCTTGTTTTCCAGCGTCAGCTTCTCGGCCACCCGGGCGTTGAACTCGGGGGTATAGAACAGGTACCTGTCCCCGGAACGCTTGGCTTTCTCCAGCGCCGCCTCGGCGTTGCGCAACAGCGTGTCGGCATCCTCACCGTTGGCGGGAAACATCGCCACCCCCGCCTTCGCCACGACGCGCAACTCATTGCCCGCGACCTCGAACGCCTGTCCATGAAGGCACGACAGAACCTGCTCCAGCAGATGCACCACGGTCCCGTCGTCGTCGGTGCGCCGCGTGACAATCGTGAACAAATCGGCGCCGACACGGGCAAGGATGTCGGTTTCGTCAAGCGCGCCGTTCAGACGCCGCGCGACCAGACGCAACAGCTCGTCCCCGGCGTGCTGCCCCAGCGTCTCGTTGACGTTTCTGAACCTCTCCAGATTCAGCATGATCACCGCAAAAACCATCTGGTCGCGATGTCCCGCGGCCACCCGCTGCTCCAGGCGGTCGTGAAGCAGGGCGCGGTTGGGAAGCCCGGTCAGGACGTCATAGTAGGCAAGGTAGTCGAGCCGCTGCTCCTTTTCGAGGTGATCGAGCGCAAACGAAATGTCCCCGGCGACCTCGGTGAGCAACTTCATCTCTTCGGTGTCGAAGAAATCCTGCTCCGATGCATAGAGTAGGAAAACGCCCAGCACCTTGTCCCCGACCTGCAGCGGGAACACGACCATCGACCGAAAGCCGCGCCGCAATGCCTCCTCGCGCCACCGGGCGAACTGCGGATCAGTCGCGATATCGTTGCAGACGATCGATGTTTTTTCCCGCAGCGCACGCGTCACCAACTTGAGACCGTCCGGCGCATCGTCAAGGGCGGACAGGCGCATTCCATCGAGATAGCCTTCGTCGATGCCGGCCTTGGCCACGGGCGTGATCCCCGCGCCATCGGGATCGTGCAAACCGATCCAGGCAAACCTGAACTGGCCGTGCTCCACCGCAATTCGGCAGGCGTCATCGAACAGCTCCTGCCGGTCCCGAGTGCGGACGATAGTGGTGTTGATGCCGCTCAGGACCGCGTACACCCGGTTGAGGCGCGTGATCCGTTTTTCGTGCTCCTTGCGCACGCTAATGTCGCGGGCAATGGTGGACAGGTACTCCGCCGATCCGTCGGGTCCCTTGTGCGAGATGATCACTTGAGAAATGGGGATTTCGCGACCGTCACGCCCGAGAAGTGCCGTTTCCCCGCTCCAGGTTCCATGCTCGATGGCGTGGGGAATGGCCTCTTCCATGACCAGCTTCGCCGCCCACTCCGGATGGGTGTCAAGAAAGCGTACCGTAGACGGATCCAGCCCCGGCTCGAACCCGAGCATGCGCAGGCCGGCAGGATTGTAATAAATTACGCGGCCGTCGACGCCCCCGATAGCCACCATATCGGGGGTCGCCTCAAGGATCGCCACCAGCCGGGCCTGTTCTTTTTCGATCCGCTTTCTTTCCGCGACTTCCGCCGCGAGCTTGGCGGTCCTTTCCTCGACCAACTGCTCCAGATGGTCGCGCAACTCCTTCAGGCGCAGGAGGTTGCGCACGCGGATGCGCAGCTCGTTGCGGTCCACGGGCTTGCTGACGAACTCCTCGGCCCCGGCTTCCAGCCCGCGCAGCCGCGAGTCGCGGTCATCCAGCGCCGTCACCATCACGACCGGGATCGCCTGGGTGGCGGTGTCCGCCTTGAGCGCGCGCGCCACTTCGTAGCCGTCCATGCCCGGCATCATGATGTCGAGCAGGACGATGTCAGGCGAATTCTCCTGCGCGAGTTCGAGCGCCCGCTCGCCGTGTGCGGCCTCCAGCACGACGTAGCCCTCGGCCTCAAGCATGGCGGCGAGCAGCCTGCGGTTTCTTTCCTCGTCATCGACGACCAGGATCCGCGCGGGTTTGTTCGCTTCGTTCATGACTTCTCCTGTATGGGTAAACGCAGCGTGAAGGTGCTGCCCTTGCCGGAATCGCTTTCCACTTCGATCGTGCCGCCGTGCAGCTCGGCCAGCCGGCGCGCGAGCGCCAGTCCCAGCCCCACGCCGCCGCGCCGGCGCGACATTCCGGCATCGAGCTGGGCGAGCGGCTTGAAGAGTTTCGCCAGGTCCTCGCTGGCGATGCCGATCCCCGTGTCGGCCATGACGATCTCGAGCGCGCCCTCCGCGCGCCTCGCGCTCACCGCGACTGTGCCGCCCTCGCGGTTGAACTTGATCGCGTTGTCGAGCAGCGCATCGAGCATGCGCCGCAGCGCCCTGGGGTCAAGTTCCGCGCTGACGGTATCGGCCGCCACGTCGAGCCGCATCGTCAGCCCGCACGCCTCGGCCGCCTTGCGGTGCGCGGCCACGCGCTCTCCGAGCGCCGCGCCGATTTCCACCGGCTCGCGCTCGAGCGCGGCTCCGGCCGCATCAAACCGCGACATCTCCAGTATTCCCTCCACCAGCGCGAGCAGGCGCTTGCCGCTCGCGAGAATGTCGGCGGCGAACTGGGCCTGCTGCGCGTTGAGCGGGCCCGGCACCTCGTCCTTCAGCAGCTCGGCGAAGCCGATGACCGAATTGAGCGGCGTTCTCAGCTCGTGGGTGACGTTCGCCATGAATTCGGTTTTCACCCGGTCCGCCTCCGCCAGCAGCCGGTGTTTTGTAAATACCTCCCGCATCATGTACATCGAGGCGACGATGAGCAGCGAGAACCCCAGCCCCATCCACTCATTGGCGACGTTATAGGTTGCGGGATCCACGCCGCCGTGCTCGGCGAAATAACTCAGGATGCTCCGGAATCCCTGCAGCAGCAGCACGCCGGAGAGCAGAATCCATGCGACGACCCAGCCTGCAAGGCGGATTTCTGAAAAAGCCAGCCCGATTCCCAACAGCAGCACGACAAGCGACAGCAGTTGCATGGGCGTCAGAAATTCCATCATGAGACCCGCCTCAGCCAAACGCCGCTAAGCCCGTATGGCAACATGGCAAACGTAGCGTGAACGTGCTGCCTTTGCCGGGTTCGCTTTCCACTTCGATCGTGCCGCCGTGCAGCTCGGCCAGCCGGCGCGCGAGCGCCAGTCCAAGCCCGATGCCGGCGTGCTGGCGCGCCAGCCCGGCATCGAGTTGGGCGAGCGGCTTGAAGATCTTCGCCATGTTCTCGCGCGCGATGCCGATGCCCGTGTCGGCCACGGCGATCTCGAGCGCGCCGCCCGCGCGCCGAGCACTCACCGCGACCTGGCCACCCTCGCGGTTGAATTTGATCGCGTTGTCGAGCAGCGCATCGAGCATGCGGCGCAGCGCCTTCGGATCGAGTTCCGCACTGCCGATGTCCGCAGCGACCTCCAGGCTGATGCGCACGCGCTGCGCCTCAGCGGCCGCGCGGTGCGTGCCCACGCGTTCCGTCAGCGCGGAACCGATCTCCACCGGCTCGCGCTCGAGCGCGGCGCCGGGCGCATCGAGCCGCGACATCTCCAGTATCCCCTCCACCAGCGCGAGCAGGCGCCGGCCGCTCGCGAGAATGTCGGCGGCGAACTCGGCCTGCTTCGCGTTGAGCGGGCCCGGCACCTCGTCCTTCAGCAGCTCGGCGAAGCCGATGACCGCATTGAGTGGCGTCCTCAGCTCGTGGGTGACGTTCGCCATGAACTCGGATTTCATGCGATAGGTCTGCTCGAGCGCAATCCTCGCTTGATTGCGCTCGGTGATGTCCCGCGCGAAGGCGGTGAAGAATATCTGCCCCCCCGAATCGATTCGCTGCACAATCAGCTCGATGGGGAACTCGTGCCCGTCCGCATGCAGCGCGGAAACCTCGACGCGATGGCCCTCGAATTCCGGCGTCCCGCTCGCGAGCCCCTCCCTGAACCGTTGCCGGAGGATTCCGCCGTCCCCGCCCGGAATGAGCAGCTCGTCCAGACTCTTGCCGAGAACTTCGTCGCGCCGGAAACCGAACGTCCGCTCGGCCGCGGGGTTGAACTCCGTGATCCTGCCTTCCTCGTCGTTGACAATGATGGCGTCCAGCGCGGATTCGATGACGGCCATATGGCGCGCCTCGCTCTCCCGCAGGGCGTCCGCCGCCTTCTTGCGCTCGGTGACGTCGATCCAGTAGCCGACCAGTTCGCTCGGTGCGCCGGACGAATCTCGAATCAACACGAAATTATCGTGCACCCAGGGCCACGAGCCATCCCTGTGGCGGAAGCGGTATTCGTAGACCTGCCTATCCTCTCTTTCGGATGCGGCGAGTCCGGCAAGTACGCGCTCGCGATCGTCCGGATGGATGTTGCTTGACCAGAACGCTGGATCGCGCAGGAAATCCTCGGGCTCCCAGCCGAGTACCGCGCGCACGTTTGCGCTCACGAAGATCACGGGGTAGTCGCCGCCCGCCTTCGCGGCATAGATCACCGCCGGCGCGGCGCGCAGCAGAAAGTCCAGCCGCTCGCGCGACTGGCGCAGCGACTCGGTGCGCGCCAGAAGCCGGCCGGACATCAGCTGAAAACTTTCCACCAGCGCCGCAACCTCGTTGCTGCCGGTGGAGGCGTCAATGGTCTCGTCGAGCTGCTCGCGCACCACGCGCTCCGCCTGCGCCCGAAGCGCGCGGATCGGCCGCAGCATCCGGACCGAATAGGCGTAACCGATGGCGAGCATCCCCAGCAACGCAATCGTGATCGCCGTCACCAGTCCGAGCGCGACGCGCACTTTCTGATCGGCCTCGGCGTGCTCGCGCTCGGCGAGCGAGTGCTGCAGCCCGATCTGCGTGCCGAACGCCCGCACCGTCTCCTCTGCGAAAGGCGTCGTGGTGAGCGCGCGCCAGGCGATCGCCTCGTCCTTCTGGCCCGCCGCCCACAGCTCGAAGAATTTCGGCCGCACCTGCTTGTAGCGCTGGTAAGCCGAACGCAGGCTGGTGAGCGTACGCCTCTCCTCCGCGTCGGGCGCGGCTTCGCCGTACGCCGCAAGCCGTTCTTCGACGATCGCGTACCACTTGTCCTGCTCGCCGAGAATCCGCTGCTGTTCCTCGGCGCTCCCGATCATGAACTGGGGCAACGCGTAGCGCAGTTCCCAGAACGTCGAACGGGCTTCCGCGAGCTGCACCGCGGTACGCAAATGCGTTTCGTACGCGACATCGATCTCGCCGTGGTAATTCAGGGCGACCCACCAGGTCGCGCCGCAAACGCCGAGAACCAGGAGGAACGCCGCGGCGAAGCCCAACCGCAACTGCGTCGCCAGCGACCACCTCATGCTACCCCCCCCCCGGAAACCGGTGTCATCTGTGGGATCAATTCAGATACGGCACAAAATCGTAATCGAGGATCACCTCGCGCGCCGCGGGCGAGAGCATGAACTCGATAAATGCTTTCGCCACGCCCGCGGGTACCCGGCGCGTGATCAGGTTGTGCGTGCGCGATATAGGCCAGGTGCCGTCGCGTATCGAGCCGCTGCCCGGCACGATGCCGTCGAGCGCGAGCGGCTTCAGCGGCTGCCCTTTTTGCACGAGGTCCTCGACGAGACCGATCGAGAGAAAGGCGATGGCGTTGCGGTTCGCTGCGATAAGCCGCACCACGTCGGCGTAGTCTCCGGCCACCACGTGCGCCGCCCTGATCGCGGTGGGCGCGATGCCGAGGTAGTGCGCTACGATCTCGACCCCGGCAGTGCGCCCGGGCGCACGCGCGACGGTCTCGATTCGGGCATCGACACCGCCGAGCGCCCTCCAGTTGGCGATCTTCCCGGTTAATAACTCTGTCGCCTGCGCCCGCGTGAGCCCGCGAACCGGGTTGTCCTTGCGCACCACGAACACCATGCCGTCGCGCGCGATGGGAATCGCGAACAAGGCCTGCTCTTTCGGATTCAGCTCGCGCGAGGCCATGCCGATGTCGGCCCTGCCTGCGAGCGCGTCCGCCACAGCGCGCTCCGAGCCGCCCGCCTCGACGGTGATCACGACGCCCGGGTGCCGTGTGCGAAAGCGTTTGCCCAGTTCCTCGATCAGCGGCGCCACAATGGACGACCCGGTGATCAGCAGTTTGCCGCTGAGCGGCGCGCTCGCCGTTCCCTGCGCGAACGCGGGAAGCGGCGCGGCGGCAAGCATCATGCATAGCGCGAATGCGTGTTTCATTCGTTCCTCCCTTTCAGCAGCGCCGCGACGCTCGCCAGAAACTCCTTGTAACGGATCGGCTTTTCGAGATAGCCGTCGAAACCCTCGGCGAGCAGCCGCTCGGCGTCGCCCTTCATCGCGAGCGCGGTGAGCGCGACCACCTTGAGCGCCGCGGTGCGCGGCTCGGCGCGCAGGCGCCGGAGCGCCGAGCCGCCGTCCATGCCGGGCATCTGCACGTCCATAAGCACGAGATCGGGCGCGTGCGCGAGCGCGGCCTCGACGCCCTCGGCGCCGTTCTGCGCGCTCAGCACCTCGTGGCCCGCCTGCTCGAGCACGGTGGCGGCGAGCCTGAGGTTCCTCGCGTCGTCGTCCACCACCAGGATTCGCGCCATCGGTTATCCTCTCAGTCTTCGGCGCGCTTGGGCAGCGCGCGGCGCAGCTCGGCGAGCAGCTCGCTCGTGCTGAATCCCGCTTTCGCCAGAATCACGCTCACGCCGGTGTTCAGGCGCGCGTGGTCCTCGACGGTGAGCTCCTTCGCGGTGAGCACCAGGATCGGGATGCGCGCCGTGTGCTCCGACTCGCGCAGCGCGCGCGCGACCTCGAAGCCGCTCACCTCCGGCATTATCAGATCGAGGATCACGAGGTCCGGCGGCGCGCGACGCGCCACCTCGATCGCCTCGGCGCCGCCATAGGCGCGCATCACGCGGTAGCCCGCGGTATCGAGCGCCATCGCCACCAGCTCCACCGCCTTCACGTTGTCGTCCACCACCAGCACGCGCGCCGGCTCGCCGTCGGGCCGCGCGTCAACCAGTCCGGCGAGCGCCGCCACAAGCTCCTCGCGCGCGAAAGGCTTCTGCAGCACGCGCCGGGCGCCGAGCGCGAGGCCGCGGTCCAGGTCCTCCGATACAGTAATGATCACCACCGGCGTATCGGCAAGCTTCGGATCGGCTTTCAACCGACGCATTAACTCCCAGCCGTCCATCGCGGGCAGGAAGATGTCGAGCGTGATGAGCTGCGGTTTGCTCTTGGCGGCGCGCACCAGCCCTTCCTCGGCGGTGGCGGCGCGCATCACCTGGAACCCCTCGGCGTGCAACTGCGCCGCGATCAGATCGGCTATCCGGTCATCGTCCTCGATCACCAGCGCGAGCGGCATCGTGGGCACCGGTGGGGCCGTGACCTCGGGCGTCGATCGGCCCTCTTGCACAGCGGGTGCAGCCGCACGGTAGGGCAGCCAGACGCAGAATCGGCTGCCGGCTCCCGGGCGGCTCGCGACGCCCACCGTGCCGCCGTGCAGCTCGGCCAGGCGCCGCACGAGCGAAAGTCCCAGCCCCGTGCCCTCCTGGCGCCGGGCGGCGGAGCTGTCCACCTGCATGAACGGCTCGAACAGCTTCGGCAGGTGCTCCTCGGCAATGCCCGCGCCGGTGTCCTCGACCGTGATCGCGAGGAACTCGCCGTCCTCGCCCGGCGGCAGCGCGATGAGCCGCCCCGGCAGCGCCTCGTCGAGGGCCACCTCCGCACGCGCGCAGCGGCGCGCGCGCAGCGTCACCGCGCCGCCTTCGGACGTGAACTTGACCGCGTTCGAGAGCAGGTTGTAGACGATCTGCTTCAGCTTGCGCTCATCGGCCAGCATGATGCCGAGCGCCGGATCGAGCCGGGTGTCGAGCCGGATGCGGTGCGCGAGCGCCTTTTCCCGCACCACCAGCAGGCTCGCCTTGAGCAGCGCCGCAACGTCCACCGCGCCCGGTTCGAGCTGCAGCATCCCTGCCTCGACCTTCGAGAGGTCGAGGATGTCGTTGATGAGCGAAAGCAAGTGCGTGCCGGCGTCGAAGATATCGCCGACGAAACCGCGCTGCTTCGCCTCCAGCTCGCCGAGCACGCCGTCCTTCAGCATCTCGGAGAAGCCGATGATCGAGTTCAAGGGTGTCCTCAGCTCGTGCGACATGTTGGCGAGGAAGTCCGACTTCGCCCGGTTGGCCTCATCGAGCTGCTGCGTGCGCTCGGCCACGCGCCGCTCCAGCGAGGCGTTGAGGTCCTGGATCTCCTGCTCGGCGCGCTTGCGCTCGGTGATGTCCCGCACGACCCCGACTGCATACCACGCGCCCGCCTTTTCGAATCCCGAGAACGACACCTCGACCGGAAACTCCGCGCCGTCTTTGCGTAACCCGGTGAGCTCGACAGTGCGCCCGACAAAACGCCCCTCGCCGGTCGTTCGGAATCGCGCAAATCCGAGCTTCGCTTCTTCCTGGTAGCGCTGCGGCGCAAGCAGCGAGTGTATGTTCCTGCCCAGGGTTTCGTTTTCCGCATAACCGAAGATTCTTTCGGCCGCGGGGTTCCAGTACCGCACGCTTGCCGCCGAATCCAGCAGGATGACTGCGTCCCGCGCCGCATGGCTGATGCCGCGGAATTTTTCCTCGCTTTCATGGAGCGCCTTTTCCATGTGCCTGCGCTCGCTGATGTCGCGAATGATGGCTTGGCGGTACTGCTCGC
>Ga0315281_10014128_pt1 | contig 10786 bp, 11 predicted proteins | sample YL17G07_0_MG_FD_204540 | JGI IMG/M metagenome (GOLD analysis project Ga0315281, IMG submission 204540) | Sediment microbial communities from Yellowstone Lake, YNP, Wyoming, USA - YL17G07_0 | ecosystem: Environmental > Aquatic > Freshwater > Lake > Sediment | place: USA: Wyoming | collected... | reverse complement strand
AACACGGTCGTGATGCGAAACAGGTGGCCGAGCATGACGATGGCGCCGAACGCGAGGACACCCGACGCGACGCCGCTGATCAGCGCGGCGGCCGCCAGCTGCAACGCGCCGAGCGTATCGGCCGAGCGTCCGACGAGAAGGAACGTGCCGATGACGCCGAGGTCGCCGAGCGTCACGTACAGCGCCGCGGCGACGAACTCGCGCGCCGTCGTGGCCCGCCGCACCGCGGCCATGCCGAGGAGCGCGGGCACGAGGACGTAGGCGACGAGCTCGACCTGGCCCGACATGATCCCGACGTGCAGCGCACCCGCGATCTGCGTCGCGAGCGCGGTGCGCCCGCCGACGAGGACCGTGAGCATCATCGCGACCGCCGCGAACGGGACGAAGTACACGGCCACGGTGTGTCCGGGGATGAGCGCGCGGCCGGCGGCGGTCAGCGCGACGAGCGACAGCCCGACGACCATGAGCTTCCGGTCGTCGGACCAGGCCTCTTCGGCGTAGCGCTCCACGAAGAGCGCGAGCACGCCGGCGATGAGGAGAGCCCAGCTCAGCAGGCCGATGGCGCTCTTCCAGTCGATGCCCGGATTCACCAGGCCGAGCGCGCGCAGCTTCTCGAGCTCCTGCTCGCTGACGACCTGACCCTCGCGGACGACGACCTCGCCGGCCGTCACCTGCACCTGCACCGGCGTCACGTTGTTGCGCGCGACCTGCTGGGCCGCCGCGGTCGCGCTCGCGTCGAACGCGAGGTTCGCCTGCAGGCTCTGCTTCAGCAGCTCGCCGCCGACCCGCTTCTGGCGATCCGTCCACGCCGGCGGGAGCGCCTTCGGCACGGCGTCCGTGCGCGCGGTGTCGAGCTGCTCCGGCCGGATCCCCTGCCCGTACAGGGTCTTCAGGGCGGGGTCGAGCTCCTTGCTCAGCTGATCGAACTCGGCGGCGGTCATGTCGAGCGCGTCGGTGGCGAGCGGGAGGCTGAGCGCGACCTCGGTCAGCTTGGTCAGGGCGGCGATGCGCTGGTCACGCGGGAGCGTCGCGTCGCCGCGCACGCGTCCGATACCGGTCAGCGCCGCCTGTAGGTGCGAGCTTGCCGTCACGTTCACCGCCGGATCGACGACGTACACCCGCTGCACCGCCGCCGCGGCCTTGTCGCGCTCGATCTGGGTCAGTGACTCCGACGCGAACACGGTCGAGTGCGGCGCACGCACCTCGTGGTCGGCGACGACGCCGGCCTTGTCGTACGACACGACCGCGGGGGGCGAGAATAGGAGCGCGACGGCGCTGATCACGCCCGTGGCAATGATGAAGACCGCGATCCGGGCGCGCGGGTCCGCCTGGATGAGGGCGCGGATCTCCCCGATCGAACGGCTCCTCGGCCCGAACCGGATCATTCGGACGACCTTTCGTGGCGATCGTACGCGCGCACGATCCGCGCGACGAGCTCGTGGCGAACGACGTCCTTGTCGTCGAAGTCGACGAACGCGATCCCCTCGACGCCCCGCAGGATCTCTCGGGCGACGACCATCCCCGACTTCTGCCCCTCGACGAGATCCACCTGCGTGATGTCGCCGTTCACGACGGCCTGCGAGCCGTAGCCCAGCCGCGTCAGGAACATCTTCATCTGCGCCGCCGTGGTGTTCTGGGCCTCATCGAGGATGATGAACGCCTCATTGAGGGTACGGCCGCGCATGAACGCGAGCGGCGCGACCTCGATCTCGCCGCGCTCCTGCGCGCGGGCGAACCGCTCGGCGGGCATGAGCTCGTAGAGCGCGTCGTATAGCGGCCGGAGGTACGGATCGATCTTCTCCTCCAGGTCACCCGGAAGGAACCCGAGCCGCTCGCCGGCCTCCACGGCCGGACGGGTGAGGATGAGCCGGGTCACCTTGCGCTCGCGGAGCGCGTTCACACCCATCGCGACGGCCAGGAATGACTTACCCGTGCCGGCGGGACCTGTCGCGAATACAAGATCCCGCGCGCGCATGGCCTCGACGTAGCGGCGCTGGTTCTCCGATTGCGGCGCGATCCGCTTCCCCGTGATCGTCGTCGCGACGTGCTCACGCAGCTGCTGCGGCGTCGCGACCGGCGCCTCCTTCGCGTCGCCGATGAGCCGCTCGAGCGCGGGCTTGCGGAGGTTGTCGTCGCGGCCGGACAGCGACCGCATGGCGCCGACGAGGTCGCCGACGCGCGCGACAGACGATGGATCGCCGGTGATGCGCAGCTCCGCCCCGCGCGCGACGATCTTCACACCGAACTCGCGCTCGATGCGGTCGATGTTCGCCTCGTTCTGCCCGGCGACGAACATCATCTCCTCGGGGTCGGGGATGAGGATCGTGACCTGCTGCGCCTGCGCCACTTACGCTTTCGGCTTGAGCAGCTCGCTCACGACGCGCGAGACCATCCCGCCGTCGGCCTGTCCCTTGAGCTCCGCCATCACTTTCTGCATGACCTTGCCCTGCTCCTTCGGGCCCACGGCACCGGTCTCCGCGATCGCTCGCTGCGCCGCGGCGCGGACGGCCACCAGGTCGAGCTGCTTCGGGAGATACGACTCGAGGATCTCGAGCTCCTTCGATTCCTTCGCCGCGAGCTCGGCACGACCGCCCTTCGTGAATGCTTCGATGGACTCCCGGCGCATTTTCGTCTGCTTCCGGAGGACGACCTCGATCGCGGGGGCGTCGAGGCTTCCGTGCCGCGCGACCTCCTCGTTGTGGATGGCCGCGAGGGCGAAGCGCACGGTGTCCCGGCGCGCGGCATCGTGGGCCTTCATGGCGTCACGAAGGTCCTGCTCGAGCCGGGCTTTCAGCTCACGACCGCTGCGGGGCTCTAGCGCTTGCGACGCTTGGCTTCCTTGCGCTTGCGTCGCGCCGCCGGGCGCTCGTAGTACTCGCGCCTACGGGCCTCCGCGAGGATCCCAGCTTGCTGGATCTTCTTGTTGAAACGGCGCAGGGCAGCCTCGAACGACTCACCTTCGCCGATGATCACTTCGGACATGCGGTCTTTTAGGGTCACCCCGCTTTCGGTCATACAAGACGATGCCGGCGCACCCTTTAGGGGGGCCGCCGACTCGACGAATGATACGTCGTCCGGGGGGCGGCCGCCGGTACAGGTGCGCACACCTATACGGCCCGCAGAATGACCGCGGTGGACGCCCTCGCCGTGCTCCTGGCGTACCTGGCCAGCTCGGTGTCCTTTCCCTACTGGGTGGCGCGGGCCCGAGGCATCGACCTGCGCGCCGTCGGGTCGCGCAAGCTCGGCGGGAGCAACCTCTGGAAGAGCGTCGGGCCGGGCGAGGCGATCGCGGGCGGGCTGCTCGACGCAGCGAAGGGCTTCGCCGCGGTGGTCGTCGCACGCGCGTTCGGACTTCCGCTCGAGGTGCAGCTTGCCTGCGGGATCGCCGCCGTCTGCGGTCAGATGTGGCCGGTGTTCCATCGGTTCGACGGTGGCCGGGCGAACTCGGCGGGTTGGGGCTTCACCCTCGCGGTCGATCCGATCGCCTTCGTGATCATGATGCTGCCGGTCATTGTCGCCGTGGCGATGCGCGCCGCGGTGCGGCCACGGCCGAGCCGGCTCCTGCCGATCGCGGCACTGCTCTCGTTCGGGGTGTTCCCCGCGGTCATCTGGGAGCAGGAGGGCACGACGCCCGCGGTCGTCGCCGGCCTCGCCATCCTCGCGCTCGTCCTCATCCGGCGCCTCACCGCCGGGCTCAGTGCGGACCTGGCGACCGGCGCGCCCGCCGCGCGCGTGCTCGCGAACCGCGCGCTCTTCGACCGGACCGAGCTGCAGCAGCGTGGGGCGATCGGCATCTAGCGTCGGTCGCGCGCTCCGACGAGCATCGCGACCGCGGCGATCGCCGCGGTCTCCGCCCGAAGGATCCGCACTCCAAGGGCCGCGATCGTGGCCCCATGGCGGCGCGCGGCCTCGATCTCCGCCGCGGACAGGCCGCCCTCCGGACCGACGACGAGCGAGACGTCGCCAGCGCTCGTCGCATCGAGCAGGTGGGGTCCACCCGCCTCCTCCCAGCAGACGACGACGCCGCCGTCGAGCCGCCCGAACAGTGCGCCCCACGAGACCAGCTCATCGACGCGCGGCACCGCGCCGCGGCGCGCGGTCTCGGCCGCCTCACGCGCGATCCGCTGCCAGCGCTCACGCTTCGCCGGGGAGAGCTCCCGGACCACCGAACGCGCCGACGTGAACGGCACGAAGCGGGAGACGCCGAGCTGGCTCGCGGCCTCGATTACCTCCTCGCTCCGATCGCCCTTCAGTACGGGGACCGCGAGCGTGAGGCGGAACGGGAGCTCCGTCGCTGCGGGCCGGCGGGCGACGACCGTGCCGGTGACCTGCGCCGGCGCCACGGACTGCAGCTCGACCTCGTGATCGACGAGATCGGCGACGAGGATCACGTGCTCGCCGGGCTGCAGCCGCAGGACCGTCGCGATCTGCCGCGCCTGCTCGCCTGTCAGGACGGCGCGCTCGGCCGGCGGTACGTCGACGAAGAAGCGATGCACCGCCTTGTTCTAGCGCGTCAGCTCGAGCGCGACCCAGTCCCCATCCTGCTCGCGGGCCACGGCCTGGAGGCCACACGACTCGAATGCCGATCGGGTCTCGTCCTCTTCGGTCGCGATGATGCCCGCGACGACGAGCCGGCCACCGGGCGCGAGATGCGCGGCGACATCGGCCGCGATCTTCTGCAGGACCGCGGCGACGATGTTCGCGAGGACGACGTCGAACGTGCCGTCGAGATCGGCGGCGGTGCCGACGGAGAGCGCGATCGTGACACCATTGCGGGCCGCATTCGCCTTCGCCTCTTTCACCGCGACCTCGTCGATGTCCACCGCGACGACCTCGCGCGCGCCGCGCTTCGCGCAGGCGATCGCGAGGATGGCGGAGCCCGTTCCGATGTCGGCGACGCGCTTCCCCGCGACGTCGGTGTGTGAGAGGGCGCGCAGGCAGGCCTGGGTCGTCGGATGGAGGCCGGTCCCGAACGCCATCCCGGGATCCAGGGACAGCACGACCGCCTCGCCCGGATCGGCGTCCGACCAGGTCGGCCGGACGAGGAACGCGCCGATGCGGATGGGGTTGAACGACGCCTTCCAGGTCTCGAGCCAAGCTTCCTCGCGGATCTCGCGCACGGTGAGATCGCCGATCGGGCCGAGACCGAACGCTTGCAGGTGGCCGAGCGCGTCGCGCACCCCGCGCACGCGGATCCGGGCGACCTGGTCGTGCACCAGGTACGCCTTCACGATGTGGAGGGCGTCGGGCGCGAGCGGCTCCTCGACGGCCACGCCGTTGTAACCGATGCGCCCAAGGATCTCGCTCACCGCCTCGACCGCCTCCGCGTGCGCCGGGACCGCGATCTCGAGCCAGCGGATCAGGGTCGTTTCAGACGCGGGAGCGCCTGCGGCGGACGCGGACAGGGGCCGCGGTGATGAAGCGCCTGCGGCGGACGCGGCCGCAGGCCGCGGTGATGACCTAGATGAGGGCGTCTTTGATCCGGTCGAACACGCCGCGGTCGTCGTCGGACTGCTCGGGGATGCCCGAGGCGGCGTGGAGCTTCTGGTACAGGGTCTTCTGATCCTTCGTGAGCGTGCGTGGGATCACGACGTCGAGGAAGACGAGCTGGTCCCCCCGGCCGCTCGAGCCGAGATGCGGCACGCCCTTCCCCTTGAGGCGCACGGCCTGCCCGTGCTGCGCGCCCGCCGGGACGCGGACCTTCGCGCGCGGGCCGTCGATCGTCGGCACGTCGAGCTCGTCACCGAGCGCGGCCTGCGCAGGTGAGATGCGCAGCACGTGGACGAGATCGTCGCCCTCCCGCTTGAACCGCGGATGGTCCTTGAGCCGGACGAGCACGTAGAGGTCGCCTGACGGACCACCGCGCATCCCGGCTTCGCCCTCGCCCGCGACCCGCAGCTGCTGGCCGTCGTCGATGCCGGCAGGAATGGTGAGCGTGATGTCGCGCTCCTTGCGCTCGCGGCCTTCGCCGCGGCAGCGGGTGCAGACCTTGTCCACGGTCTTCCCCGCTCCGCCGCAGCGCGGGCAGGTCGAAACGTTGACGAACCGGCCGAACACGGACTGCTGGACCTGGCGCACCTCGCCACGGCCGTTGCACTGCTCGCAGGTGGTGACGGTCGAACCGGGCTCCGCGCCATCACCGCCGCAGCGCTCGCACTGCTCGAGCCGCGGGACCTTGATCCCCCGATCGCCGCCGCGCACTGCGTCGATGAGCTCGATCTCGAGCTGCATCCGGAGGTCGGCGCCGCGCATCGGCCCGCGCTCGCGACGGCGCATCTCGCCGCCGAAGAACGTGTTGAACAGGTCGTCGATGCCGAACCCGGCCGCGCCGTCGGTGCTCCCGAACATGTCGTAGCGCTGGCGGCGCTGCGGATCGGCGAGGACCTCGTACGCCTCGGTCACCTCGCGGAATCGCGCAGACGCCTCGTCCGCGGTGTTCACGTCGGGGTGGTACTGGCGCGCGAGCTTCCGGTACGCGCTGCGGATCTCGTCTTCGGACGATTCGCGCGTGATCCCAAGGACGGCGTAGTAATCGGTGCGGGCCATGACTAGATTATCGGGGCTCGTGGAGGACTTCCGTTGGGCCAGCCCGCTGGGCGCCGGCGTGGCGTTGTTCCTCGGCTGGGGCGCGATCAACGTCGTCATCGGTCTCCTCGCGCCGATCGTCGGCAGGGGCCCGGTCCTGGTAGCGGACTTCCTCGTACTTTCGCCACGGACGGATGCCGCGATGTTCGGCGGTGATCCCAACGCGCTCGTCCGCGAGTTCCCGCCGCTCCTTGCGCTGCAGCGCGTGCTGATCGCGTGGCTCGGGGCCACGCTCGCGGCGTTCGGGCTGCTGATCATCGCGGTGACCTGGTTCGGCCTCCGCAGTGGCGAGCCCTGGGCGTTGCCGGTGCTCGCGGCGTGCTGGCTGCTCGTGCTGGCGGGATTCGCCGCGCTGTTCAAGCGCTACGTCGATGCCGGGGTGTCGCTCTCGCTCAGCGATCTCCCACCGCTCTTCCACTACCCGGCGTTCCTCGTGACGCCGGCCATCGTCCTCAGCTGGATCGGCGTCCGCTAGGAGCGCGGAACCCGAGAGGCCCGCCGGTCGTCTACCTCCCCAGCACCGGTCTTCCGGTGAAGGAGGCAGCGATGCCGCGTTCGCTCATGTTCGCAATGGCTCTGGCGCTCTCGATGCTCACGCTTGCGGCCCCGGCGTTCGCCTGCGGCGGGCTCATCGGTCCGAACGGCGCGGTGAACCTCCTTCGCACGACGACGTTCGTCGGCTACCACGACGGCGTCGAGCACTACGTCACCGCGTTCCAGTTCGCGGGCGGCGGCGGCAAGTTCGGATCGCTCACGCCGCTCCCGGGCATCCCGTCGAACGTGGAGAAGGGCGGCTCGTGGACCTTGCAGCGGCTCATCCGTGAGACCCAGCCGATCAAAGCCACGGCCGGGCCGGTCGCGTTCGGCGCGACCCGGAGCGACGCGGTCGAGGTCCTGCTCCAGACGAAGATCGACGCGCTCGACATCACCGTGCTCAGGGGCGGCGGCGCGGCGGTCGGCGAGTGGGCGACTGCGCATGGCTTCCGCCTTCCGGCCGACGCGCCCGAGGTCCTTGACTTCTACGCTGACCGCAGCCCGATCTTCCTCGCGGCCGCGTTCGACGCCGACGCCGCATCGGCCCGCGGCCAGCGGATCGGCGACGGCACGCCGGTCCACATCACGATCCCGACCGCGAACCCGTGGGTGCCACTACGGATCCTCGCCCTCGGCAAGCAGGCCAACGACCCGGTGACCGCCGACGTGTACCTGCTCACCGACCGCAAGCCGGCGATCCTCCCGCTCGCGCGCGGCGCGAACGGCCTCACCCTGCCGTACGACCGTGCCGCATCGACCGCATTGCTCGACGACCTGCGCTCCGACGCTGGCATGGACTGGGTGCCGGCGAGCGGCTGGCTCAGCCAGCTCCGGATCGACACGAACGCCGCGACGCTGAGCTACGACCTCGCGGTCGACGTCCAGGGGCACAGCCCGTCGCGCGTCGCGGCCGGCCTCGAGACCCCGGGCGCGGCGGACCCGACCCCGCTCGCGCTCACGCTGCTCGCCGCCGCTATGGCCGCGCTCGTCCTGATCGCGATCCGCGAGCAGCGGCGGACCGTCCTCGCGTGAAGCTCGCCCTTCTCCTCCTCCTCGTGGCCGTCGCCGGCGCCTGCGTGCCGGCGGCGCCACGCACGGTCGCGATCACGATCCACTACTCGCACTACTCGACGACCCAGGTCGACGTCCCCGCGGGCCTCCCGATCACGTTCATCATCCGCAACGACGATCCGATCGATCACGAATGGCTGATCGGCGACCTGGCGATGCACGAACGGCATCGCACCGGGACCGAGCCGGTGCACGCCTCGCGGCCCGAGGAGCTCACGATCCCGGCGCTCTCGACGCGGACCACGACGCTCACGTTCCCGACGGCGATGACCCTGATGTACATGTGCCATCTGCCCGGACACGAGGTCTATGGGATGGTGGGGATGCTGGTCGCGAAGTAGCTACGACGAGGACGGACAAGGAGTACCGCGGGCGATGGAATAGCGAAGCGGCGGGTTGCTGGCCGTCCCTGCCGCGGGTTCCCTCCGCAGAGGGGCCCGGCAGCGGGAAGGCCAGAGGCCCGCCGCTTCGCGCTAACGCACGTACGCGACTAGCTCTGTTCCTTGAACTCGCCCTCGATGGTGTCGTCCTTCTTTGCGCCGTCGGTGCCGGCGGTCGCGCCCGCCGGCTCGCCCTCGGGCTGCCCGGCCTGCGACTGCGCCGCCTGCTCGGCCTTGTACATGGCCTCACCGATCTTGGTGGAGGACTGCCGCAGCGCCTCAGCGGCCGAACGGATCTTCTCGGTGTCGTCGGTCTTGAGCACGTCACGGACGGCCGCGACCTTCTGCTCGACGTCGCTCTTCACGTCCGCGGGGACCTTGTCGCCCGCGTCGCGAAGCGCCTTCTCGGCCTGGTAGGCGAGGTTGTCGGCCTCGTTGCGCGTCTCGATCCGCTCGCGGTTGCGGTGGTCCTCCTCGGCGTGAGCCTGGGCATCGCGGACGAGCTTCTCGACCTCGTCCTTCGCCAGTCCGCTCGTGGCGGTGATCGTGACGTGCTGCTCCTTGCTGGTCGCCTTGTCCTTCGCGCGGACGTTCACGATGCCGTTCGCGTCGATGTCGAAGCTGACCTCGACCTGCGGGACACCGCGCGGGGCCGGCGGGATGCCGTCGAGGATGAACCGAGCGAGGCTCTTGTTGTCCGCGGCGAGCTCGCGCTCACCTTGGACGACGTTGATCTCGACCTGGGTCTGCCCGTCGGATGCGGTGGTGAAGACCTGCGACTTCGACGTCGGGATGGTCGTGTTCCGCTCGATGAGCTTCGTCGCAACGCCACCGAGGGTCTCGATGCCGAGCGACAGCGGCGTCACGTCGAGAAGCAGGACGTCCTTGACCTCGCCCTTGAGGACGCCGGCCTGAATCGCCGCGCCGACGGCGACGACCTCGTCCGGGTTCACGCCCTTGTGGGGCTCCTTGCCGAAGAGCTTCTTCACGGTCTCGACGACGAGCGGCATGCGGGTCATGCCGCCGACGAGGATGACCTCGTTCACCTTCTCCGGGGTGACGTCCGCGTCCTTCATGCACAGCTTCACGGGGCCGAGCGTCTGCTCGATGAGGTCACCGACAAGCTGCTCGAGCTTGCTGCGGGTGAGCGAGATGACGAGGTGCTTTGGACCGGACTGGTCCGCCGTGATGAATGGCAGGTTCACCTCGGTCTGCATCGTCGTCGACAGCTCGATCTTGGCCTTCTCCGCCGCCTCCTTGAGTCGCTGGAGGGCCTGACGGTCGTTCCGCAGATCGATGCCCTGGTCCTTCTTGAACTCCTCGACGAGCCAATCGATGATCCGCTGGTCGAAGTCGTCACCACCGAGGTGGGTGTCACCGTTGGTGGCCTTCACTTCGAAGACGCCTTCGCCGAGCTGCAGGATCGAGATGTCGAACGTGCCGCCGCCGAGGTCGTAGACCGCGACGATCTCGTCCTTCTCCTTGTCGAGCCCGTACGCGAGGGCCGCGGCCGTCGGCTCATTGACGATCCGCAGGACCTCGAGGCCCGCGATCTGGCCGGCGTCCTTGGTGGCCTGACGCTGGGCGTCGTCGAAATAGGCAGGAACGGTGATCACGGCCTGGGTGACCTTGTCGCCGAGGAACGCCTCGGCGTCCGTCTTCAGCTTCGCGAGGATCATCGCCGAGACCTCGGGTGGCGAGAGCCGCTTGCCATCGGTGAGGATCACCTCGACGCCGCCGTGCGACGCCTCGGCGATCTTGTACGAGACGAGGTTCTTCGATCGCTGCACCTCGGGATCGCTGAACCGCCGCCCCATGAAGCGCTTGATGGAGTAGATGGTGTTCTCGGGGTTCGTGATCGCCTGGCGCTTCGCGATCTGGCCGACCAGACGCTCACCGTTCTTCGTGAACGCGACGACCGACGGCGTGATCCGCCCGCCCTCCGCGTTCGCGATGATCGTCGGCTCGCCACCTTCCATGTAGGCGACGGCCGAGTTCGTCGTCCCGAGATCGATACCGATGACCCTTGGCATGTGCGTTACTCCTTCGTTTTGGCCTTCGCCACTGAAACGAGCGCGGGCCGGATGACCCGATCGTGGAGGCGATATGCCTTTTGGTGTTCTTCGATGACCGTGCCTTCAGGCTCGTCCGATTCGACGTGCGCGACGGCTTCGTGCATGTAGGGATCGAATGGCGTCCCGAGCGACTCGACCGGC
>Ga0315281_10014127_pt1 | contig 10786 bp, 22 predicted proteins | sample YL17G07_0_MG_FD_204540 | JGI IMG/M metagenome (GOLD analysis project Ga0315281, IMG submission 204540) | Sediment microbial communities from Yellowstone Lake, YNP, Wyoming, USA - YL17G07_0 | ecosystem: Environmental > Aquatic > Freshwater > Lake > Sediment | place: USA: Wyoming | collected... | reverse complement strand
CTGGTGCGTTACCCGAACGTGCTGCTGACCAAGAAAGCGGTGGCCAGGCTCGAGGAGATGTTCAAATGACCGCGGTGCGCAAATACAACGCCGAGCAGCTCATGCAGGTATTGCTCGCGCCGGTGGTCTCGGAAAAGAGTACCCGGGTGGCCGACAAGAGCCGCCAGTACGTGTTCCGTGTCGCCGACGCCGCCACCAAACCGGAGATCAAGGCGGCGGTCGAGCTGCTGTTCAAGACCAAGGTGGACTCGGTCACGGTAAGCCGGGTGAAAGGCAAGAAGAAGCGTTTCGGCCGTTTCATGGGCCGCCGGAACAACTGGAAAAAGGCCTACGTGCGTCTCGCCGCTGGCCAGGAAATCAACTTTGCGGCGACGGAGTAAGCCATGCCATTGATGAAAGTCAAACCGACCTCGCCAGGCCGGCGTGCGCTCGTCAAAGTTGTGTCGCCGGATTTGCACAAGGGCGAACCGCACTGGCCGCTGATCGAACGGCAGATCAGGGGTAGCGGCCGCAACAACCTGGGCCGTGTCACAGTGCGGCACAAGGGCGGCGGCCACAAACAGCACTACCGCGTCGTGGACTTCCGCCGCGACAAGGACGGCATTCAGGCCACCGTCGAACGCCTCGAGTACGATCCGAACCGCAGCGCGCATCTCGCGCTGCTGTTGTACGCCGACGGCGAGCGCCGCTACATCATCGCGCCCAAGGGGCTGACCACGGGCGCGCAACTGGTGTCGGGCGCGGAAGCGCCGATCAAGGCGGGCAATACGCTGCCGCTCAAGAGCGTTCCGGTCGGCACCACGGTACATTGCATCGAGATGCTGCCGGGCAAGGGCGCGCAGCTGGCGCGCTCGGCGGGCGCTTCGGCGCAGCTGCTGGCGCGGGAGGGGTCCTACGCGCAGCTGCGGCTGCGCTCGGGCGAGATTCGCAAGGTGCACGTGGACTGCCGCGCCACCATCGGTGAAGTCGGCAACGATGAGCACAACCTGGAATCCATCGGCAAGGCGGGACGCAAGCGCTGGCGCGGCGTGCGCCCGACCGTGCGCGGCGTGGCGATGAACCCGATCGACCACCCGCACGGCGGCGGCGAAGGCCGCACCTCATCTGGGCGACCCCCGGTTTCGCCCTGGGGCGTCCAGACCAAGGGTTTCAAAACCCGGCGCAACAAGCGGACGCAGGTGATGATCGTCCGCGACCGGCGCACCAAATAGGAAAGACTAGGCCATGGCACGCTCAATAAAGAAGGGTCCCTTCGTGGACTACCACCTGATGCAGAAGGTCGAAAAGGCGCGCGGCGGCAACGACAAGCGACCGATCAAGACCTGGTCGCGGCGCTCGACGGTGATGCCCGACTTCGTCGGCCTGACGATGGCGGTGCACAACGGCAAGCAGCACATTCCGGTGTACGTGACCGAGAACATGGTCGGGCACAAGCTCGGTGAGTTCGCGCTGACGCGCGTCTTCAAAAGCCATTCGGCCGCCGGTAAGCGGACTGCGGAAACGGCGGCGGCGGGGAAATCTCCACCGCCGGGCGGCGGTATCGGTGCGGGCGCCCCGGCGGCAGCGGCAGCGGCAGCGGCGCCGGCAGCGGCGCCGGCGAAGAAGTAAGGAGCCGACATGGAAACCAAAGCGACCTTGCGCGGCGCGCACCTTTCAGCACAGAAGGGCCGCTTGGTGGCGGACTTGGTCCGCGGTATGAAGGTCGACCAGGCGATCAACATTCTCGCCTTTTCGCCCAAGAGGGGCGCGGCCCTGGTGAAGAAACTCCTGGAGTCGGCGATCGCCAATGCCGAGCACAACGACGGCGCGGACATCGACACGCTCAAGGTGAAGACGATCCACGTCGAGCGCGGCTCCTTCCAGAAACGCTTCCACGCGCGCGCCAAGGGGCGCGGCACCAGGGTGCTGAGGCATTCCTGCCACATCTACCTGACGGTCGGGGATTAGAGGGAACCACATGGGACAGAAGATCAATCCGACCGGCTTCCGGCTTGCGGTAAACCGCAACTGGAGCTCCAAGTGGTATGCGAACAACCGCAACTTCGCGCCGATGCTGGCCGAGGACATCAAGGTTCGCTCCTTCCTGAAAAAGAAGCTCGCGCACGCCTCCGTCGGCCGGGTATTGATCGAACGCCCGGCGAAGGACGCGCGCATCACCATCTTTTCGGCGCGGCCGGGCGTGGTGATCGGCAAGAAGGGCGAGGAGATCGAGGCGCTCAAGGCCGAGCTGCGCCGCATCATGGGCGTGCAGCAGGTGCACGTGAACATCGAGGAAATCAGGAAGCCGGAAACCGACGCGCAGCTGATCGCCGATTCGATCGCGCAGCAGCTCGAGAAGCGCATCATGTTCCGCCGGGCGATGAAACGCGCGATGCAGAACGCCATGCGCCTGGGCGCGCAGGGCGTCAAGATCATGAGCGCGGGGCGCCTCAACGGCCACGAGATCGCCCGTACCGAGTGGTACCGCGAGGGCCGTGTACCACTGCACACGCTGCGCGCCGATATCGATTTCGGCATGGGCGCGGCGAAAACCAGCTACGGCGTCATCGGCATCAAGGTCTGGGTATACAAGGGCGAGGTGCTGCCCAAAGGCGAAGCGCAGGCCGCGCTGACGACGGCGGCGCCGGCGGCGGTGCAGCCCGAGGCGCCCAGCGAACCCAGGCGCGCCAAGAAACCGGCGCCGAAAGTCGGGGTGAAGCGCGCCGCGGCAAGGCCCAAGGTCGAGGGCGAGAAGAAAGCCGCCAAGAAAACCGAAACCGTGGCACCCAAGACTACCGTCAAGAGGGCCAGGAAAGTCGTCAAGGACGAGGGCGGGGAGAAAAAGGAATAAGCCATGCTGCAACCTTCGCGCACCAAATACCGCAAGCAGCAGAAGGGTCGCAACACGGGCATCGCCACGCGTGGCAACAAGGTAGCGTTCGGCGAATACGGCCTGAAGGCGGTTGGCCGCGGCCGTCTGACCGCGCGCCAGCTCGAGGCGGCGCGGCGCACGCTGTCCCGCCACATCAAGCGCGGCGGCCGGGTCTGGATCCGCGTGTTCCCGGACAAACCCATTTCGCGCAAGCCCGCCGAGGTCCGCATGGGCAACGGCAAGGGCAACCCGGAGTATTTCGTCTGCGAAATCCAGCCGGGCAAGATCATTTTTGAGATGGACGGCGTGGATGCGGCGCTCGCGAAGGCAGCCTTCGCCCTGGCCGCGGCCAAGCTGCCGTTCAGGACCGTGGCCGTGCACCGGATGCTGGGATAAGGGGCGATCAATGAAAGCCAGTGAACTTCGCGCCAAGAACGGCGACGACCTCAAAAAGGAACTGCACGACCTTCTGAAGGCGCAATTCGGGTTGCGCATGCAGCAGGCGACGCAACAGCTGGCCAACACCAGCCAGATCAGGAAGGTGCGCCGCGACATCGCGCGCGCGCGCACCATCATCAGAGAGAAGGCCGCAAAATGAATCCAACAGAGACGCCGCAGGCGGCGAGCCCAGCTAGAAATCAGCGCAAGCTGGTCGGCCGCGTGGTGAGCAACAAGATGCAGAAAACCGTGGTGGTGCAGGTCGAGCGCCGGGTGAAACATCCGTCGTTCGGCAAGATCATCACCCGTTCGAGCAAGTACCATGCGCACGTCGCCACCGGCGCGTTCCAGGAGGGCGACCTGGTCGAGATCGCGGAGTGCCGGCCGATCTCGAAAACAAAGGCGTGGACCGTAATTCGCCTTGTAGAGAAGTCGAAAATCGTTTAAAGTTAACGGCTTTTTATCCCCGAACGGGGTCCAAAACTGCGCGCCAGAGCAGCAGCCTGAGCGCCCAAGTTGGATGGAGTAAAAACAATGATTCAGATGCAATCCGTGCTGGATGTCGCCGATAACACCGGCGCGCGCTCCGTCATGTGCATCAAGGTGCTGGGCGGCTCGAAGCGCCGCTATGCGGCGATCGGCGACGTGATCAAAGTGAGCATCAAGGATGCGGCGCCGCGCGGTCGCGTGAAGAAAGGCGAGGTCTATGACGCGGTGGTGGTGCGCACCGCCAAGGGCGTGCGCCGCAGCGACGGATCCCTTGTCCGCTTCGACAACAACGCGGTGGTGCTGCTCACGGCCAAACTGGAGCCGATCGGCACCCGCATCTTCGGGCCGGTAACGCGCGAGCTGCGCACCGAGCGCTTCATGAAAATCGTTTCCCTCGCCCCCGAGGTGCTTTGATGCAAAGGATAAAGAAGGGTGATGAGGTGGTGGTGATTACCGGCCGTGACAAAGGAAAGCGCGGCACGGTGCTTCGCCGGGTGGACACGGACCACGTTGTTGTGGAGGGTGTAAACCGGGTGAAAAAGCACCAGCGGCCGAATCCGATGAAAAACGAGACCGGTGGCATCGTCGACAAGGATATGCCGATCCACGTCTCCAACATCGCGCTCTACAACCCGGCGACGCAGAAAGCCGACCGTATCGGCTTCAAGGTGCTGGGCGACGGACGCAAGGTGCGGGTTTTCAGATCGAACGGCGAACAGGTGGACGCGTAAGGACAGGCCATGGCGAAGGAAAAAGACGCAAAACCCCAGCAGCAACAGCAACCGAAGACGCCCAGGAAAGAGCCGCGGGCAAAAAAGGAAGCTGCGCCGGCCCCGGTGAAAGATACCGGGCCGCGGATTCCCGCACCGCCGGCACGGCTCGCGATCCAGTATCGCGACAAGATCGTGCCCGATCTGATGAAGAAATTCGGCTATACCACCGTGATGCAAGTGCCGCGCATCAAGAAGATCATTCTGAACATGGGCGTCGGCGAGGCGGTGAACGACAAGAAGGTGCTCGACCACGCGGTCGGCGACATGACCAGGATCGCGGGGCAGAAGCCGGTGGTGACCAAGACACGCAAGTCGATCGCAAACTTCAAGGTTCGCGCCGGATATCCTGTCGGTTGCATGGTGACCTTGCGCGGCGCGCGGATGTACGAATTCCTCGACCGCCTGGTGAACATCGCGATCCCGCGGATCCGCGACTTCAGGGGCGTGTCCAACCGCGCCTTCGACGGTCGCGGCAGCTACAACCTGGGCGTCAAGGAACAGATCATTTTTCCCGAGATCGAGTACGACAAGATCGACGCCATCCGGGGAATGGACATCGCCATCAACACGACGGCGAAAAACGACGACGAGGCACGCGCGCTGCTCACGGCGTTTCGTTTCCCGTTCCGGGTGGACCAGGTGAAGCAGCAGGATCCGACCAAGCAAGAACAGAAAGGCTGACCAGCATGGCCAAGCTCTCAGTGAAGCTGCGTGACAAGTACCGCCGCCAGATGGTGGAGAAATTCAAGGCGAAGCGCGCCGCGCTGTTCGAGGTGATCCACAACGCCAGGGCCTCCGACGAGGACCGCGATGCCGCGCGCGCCAAGCTGCAGCGGCTGCCGCGCGACGCTTCGCCGGTCCGTCTGCGCAACCGCTGCGCGCTCACCGGGCGTCCGCGCGGCGTTTACCGGAAGTTCGGTCTCGGCCGCATCAAGCTTCGCGAGCTCGCGCTGCACGGCGAGGTGCCGGGCGTGATCAAGGCGAGTTGGTAAGGAGCCCGCGATGAGCATGAGCGATCCGATCGCAGACATGTTGACCCGCATCCGCAATGCCCAGATGGTCGGGCAGGTGGAGGTCGGCATGCCCTGTTCCAAGCTGAAAATTTCCATTGCCCAGGTGCTGAAGGACGAGGGCTATGTCGAGGATTTCGCGGTGCGCGAAGACGGCCCCAAGAAGGTGCTGCGCATCGGCCTGAAGTACTACGCCGGCCGTCCGGTCATCGAGCGGCTGGAGCGCATCTCCAAGCCCGGCCTGCGCGTCTACAAGGACCGCGACAGCCTTCCGCAGGTCATGAACGGTCTGGGCGTGGCGATCGTTTCCACCTCGCGTGGCGTGATGACCGATCGCAAGGCGCGCGCCACCGGTGTCGGCGGCGAAGTCATCTGCATCGTCGCCTGAGGAGTCGACCATGTCACGCATTGCAAAGAATCCAATTCCGGTGCCCAAGGGCGTCGAGGTGAACATCACGCCGGTGGAGATTTCGGTGAAAGGTCCGCTGGGCACCGTCGCGCGTCCGATGGACCCGAACGTCGGCGTCGAGAAAGACGGCGACACGCTAAAGTGCAAGGCGCTGGGCAATTCCAATCATGCCAACGCCATGTCCGGCACCATGCGCATGCTGGTCGCCAACATGGTTACCGGCGTCACCAAGGGCTGGGAAAAAAAGCTTTCGCTTGTCGGGGTTGGCTACCGTGCGCAGGCGCAGGGTGACAAGCTCAATCTGTCGCTCGGCTTCTCGCATCCGGTGGTGCAGCAGATGCCCAAGGGCGTCAAGGTTGTGACGCCGACGCAGACCGAGATCGTGGTCAGCGGCATCGACAAGCAGCTGGTGGGCCGGATCGCGGCCGAGATCCGCGATGTGAAGCCCCCCGAGCCATACAAAGGCAAGGGCGTGCGTTACACGGGCGAGGCGATCGTGCTCAAAGAAACGAAGAAGAAGTAACGGATCGTACGGACGCCAAGGACAGTACGGAGAACCTCCATGATATTTAAGAATCCTGCCCGCCTGCGCCGCGCGCGCCAGACCCGGCTCAAGATCCGCGAAATCGGCGCGGTGCGCCTCACTGTGCACCGAACCAACGTCCATATCTACGCGCAGATCACTTCACCCGGTGGCGACAAGGTGCTGGCCAGTGCTTCGAGCCTGGAGAAGGAGCTGCGCGCCGGTATGAAGAGCGGCAGCACCAGGAAGGCGGCCGAAATTGTCGGCCAGCGCATCGCCGAGAAGGCCAAGGTGGCCGGCATCGAGAGCGTGGCCTTCGATCGCGCGGGTTACAGGTACCACGGCCGGGTAAAAGCGCTTGCCGAGGCGGCACGGGCCGGCGGGCTCAAATTCTAAGGAATTCGCAATGGCCAAAATGCAGGCAAGACGGATGCAGCAGCAGGAAGAGCGCGGCGACGGGCTGCGCGAGAAGATGATTGCGGTCAACCGCGTCACCAAGGTGGTGAAAGGCGGCCGTGTGCTCGGCTTTGCCGCGCTCACCGTGGTGGGCGACGGCGACGGCAGCATCGGCATGGGCAAGGGCAAGGCGCGCGAGGTTCCGGTGGCGGTGCAAAAGGCGATGGAAGAAGCCCGCCGCAAGATGTTCAAGGTGAAGCTCAAGAGCGGTACGCTGCACCACACGGTGATCGGCCGCCACGGCTCGGCGAAGGTCCTGATGCAGCCGGCCTCCGAGGGTACCGGCATCATCGCCGGCGGCCCGATGCGCGCGGTGTTCGAGGTGATGGGCGTCACCAACGTGCTCGCCAAGTGCTTCGGCTCGACGAATCCGTACAACGTCGTGCGCGCGACGCTGCAGGGCTTGCAGGCGATGAACACGCCGGCCGAGATCGCCGCCAAGCGCGGCAAGAAGGTCGAGGAAATCCTTAACTAGGACGGACCATGGCGGACAAGAAAATCAAGGTCAAGCTGGTGAAGAGTACCAATGGTTGCAAGACCGGGCATGTCGCGACGGTGCGCGGCCTGGGCCTCAGGCATCTGAACCATACTGTCGAACTCGTCGACACCCCCGAGGTGCGCGGCATGATCAACCGCGTGTCCTATCTTGTCAGGCTGGAGAGCTAGCATGCGACTCAATGGACTGAAACCGGCACCGGGCTCGAGGCAGCCGCGCCACCGCGTGGGGCGCGGCATGGGCTCGGGCTGGGGCAAGACCGCGGGGCTGGGCCACAAGGGCCAGAAGGCGCGCGCGGGCGGCTACCACAAAGTCGGATTCGAAGGCGGCCAGATGCCGCTGCACCGGCGTCTGCCCAAGCGCGGTTTTGCCTCGCTCACGCGCGATGCGACTGCCGAGGTGCGCTTGTCTGATCTGCAGGACATGAAGGCGACCGAAATCGATTTCGACGCTCTGCGCGCTGAACGTATCGTGCCGCGCGCGGCGCTCAACGCCAAGGTGATCCTGTCCGGCAAGCTCACACGCAAGGTGACACTCAAGGGAGTGAAGGCAACCAAGGGCGCGCGCACCGCAATCGAGGCGGCCGGCGGCAGGTACGAGGAGCCCGCGGCCGCACCAGCGCCGGTGGCAAAGCTCGTCGCCAAAACGCCGAAGGGCAAGGAGTAATCCGGTTTGGCGAGCGCACTTCCCGGTGCAGGCAAGACCGCCCGTTTCGGCGACCTGAAGAAGCGACTGCTGTTTCTTCTCGGGGCGCTGTTCGTGTTCCGCATCGGGGCCCACATCCCGGTTCCGGGCATCGATCCGAACGTGCTGGCGGAACTGTTCAAGGGGCAACAGGGCGGCATCCTGGGCATGTTCAACATGTTCTCCGGGGGCGCGCTGTCGCGCTTCACCATCTTCGCGCTGGGCATCATGCCCTACATCTCGGCCTCGATCATCATGCAGCTGATGACGGCGGTCAGCCCGCAGCTCGAGCAATTGCGCAAGGAAGGCGAAACCGGCCGGCGCAAGATCACCCAGTACACGCGCTACGGCACGGTGGCCCTTGCCCTCTTCCAGGCGACCGGCATCTCGATCGCGCTCGAATCGCAGCCGAATCTGGTGCTCGACCCCGGCCTCATGTTCCGGATCACGACGGTAAGCACGCTGGTCACCGGCACCATGTTCCTGATGTGGATGGGCGAGCAGATCACCGAGCGCGGCCTGGGCAACGGCATCTCGATCATCATTTTCGCCGGCATCGCCGCGGGCCTGCCGAACGCGATCGCCGGCACCCTGGAGCTGGTGCGCACTGGCGCGATGCATCCGTTGACGGCGTTGTTGATCTCGGTTTCGGTCGTGGCTGTCACCGCATTCGTTTGCTTCGTCGAGCGCGGGCAGCGGAAGATCCTGGTGAATTACGCCAAGCGACAGGTCGGCAACCGCGTCTACGGCGGGCAGAGCTCGCACCTGCCGTTCAAACTCAACATGGCGGGCGTGATCCCGCCGATTTTTGCGTCATCCCTCATCCTGTTTCCGGCGACGCTGCTCAGTTGGTTCGGCTCGGCCGAAGGCTTCAATTGGCTGCGAGATCTCGCCGGCAGCCTGTCGCCCGGGCAGCCAGTGTACGTGCTGCTGTACGGGGCGCTGATCGTATTCTTCTGCTTTTTCTACACCGCGCTGCAGTACAACCCGAAAGAGACCGCCGACAACCTGAAGAAGTCGGGCGCTTTCGTCCCCGGCATCCGTCCGGGCGAGCAGACGGCGCGCTATCTGGAGAAAATCCTGACCCGACTGACGCTTGCTGGCGCGATTTATGTCACGCTGGTCTGCCTGCTGCCAGAATTCCTGATCCTGCGCTGGAACGTGCCGTTCTATTTCGGCGGCACGTCGCTGCTGATCATCGTGGTGGTGACGATGGATTTCATGGCCCAGGTGCAGGCCTACGTAATGACGCACCAGTACGAGAGTCTGCTGCGCAAGGCGAGTTTCAAGGGCGGCATGTCCGCGCGATAGCGAAAGGAAGACGAATCATGAAAGTAATGGCCTCGGTGAAGAAGATCTGCCGCAACTGCAAGATCGTGCGCCGCAAGCGGGTGGTGCGCGTGATTTGCACCGATCCACGCCATAAGCAACGGCAAGGATGACGCTTGCGTCATTTAAGGTTGATAAAGCCTTGAACAAATTGATATAATCTCAGGTTCCCCGGACAAAACACAGCTCCCCACACTATGGCCCGAATCGCAGGCATCAACATCCCCAACCACCAGCACGCCAGCATCGCGCTGACCGCGATCTATGGCGTCGGCCGCTCGCGCGCGGGCGCGATCTGCGTCGCCTCCGGGATCGAGCCGACGCGCAAGATCAAGGACCTGACCGACGCAGAGATGGACCGCTTGCGCGAGAGCATCACGCGCCTCACGGTGGAAGGCGACCTGCGCCGGGAGGTGCAGATGTCCGTCAAGCGCCTGATCGACCTGGGTTGTTACCGCGGTTCGCGCCATCGCAAGGGGTTGCCGGTGCGCGGCCAGCGCACGAAAACCAATGCCCGCACGCGCAAGGGCCCGCGCAAGGCCGCAGTCAAGCAGAACGCGCCAGCCGGCAAGATTTAGCCAGCCAGACCATTCGACCAATCGGAACCAGCACATGGCAAGCAAAGCGGCACCCTCCGGACAGCAGCTGCAGCAGACTGCAGCGGCGCGCGCACGAAAGAAGGTGAAAAAGAACGTCGCCGAGGGCATCGCCCACGTGCACGCGTCGTTCAACAACACCATCGTCACCATCACCGACCGCCAGGGCAATACGCTGTCTTGGGCGACCTCGGGCAACGCCGGCTTCAAGGGTTCGCGCAAGTCGACGCCCTTCGCGGCGCAGATGGCCGCCGAGCGCGCCGGGCGGGCGGCGCAGGAATGCGGTGTCAAGAACATCGAAGTACGCATCAAGGGACCAGGGCCGGGCCGCGAATCCGCGGTGCGCGCGTTGAATGCGCTCGGCCTCAAGATTGGCTCGATCGCCGATGTCACCCCCGTGCCCCACAACGGCTGCCGCGCTCCAAAGCGCCGGCGCGTCTAGAACGAGGTAAGGAGAAAGCATGGCCAGAAATCTCGACGCCAAGTGCCGTCAATGCCGCCGGGAGGGCGAGAAGCTCTTCCTCAAGGGCGAGAAGTGCTTCACCGACAAATGCGCCGTCGAGCGGCGCAGCTACGCGCCCGGCCAGCACGGCCAGAAGAGCGGTGCTCGTCTCTCCGACTACGGCAAGCAGTTGCGCGAGAAGCAAAAGACGCGCCGCATCTACGGGGTGCTGGAGCGCCAGTTCCGCAAGACCTACGCCGAAGCGTCGCGCTCCAAGGGCGTGACGGGCG
>Ga0315281_10014126_pt1 | contig 10786 bp, 9 predicted proteins | sample YL17G07_0_MG_FD_204540 | JGI IMG/M metagenome (GOLD analysis project Ga0315281, IMG submission 204540) | Sediment microbial communities from Yellowstone Lake, YNP, Wyoming, USA - YL17G07_0 | ecosystem: Environmental > Aquatic > Freshwater > Lake > Sediment | place: USA: Wyoming | collected... | reverse complement strand
GCACGAGGATCTCGCCCTGCGGGGAGAGCTTCAGCTCGCCGTACGGCACGCACGTGCCCACCGTGCCCACCTTGATGCGGTCCCACGGCATGGCCGTGGCGATGGCGGAGCACTCCGTCTGGCCGTAGACCTCGTACATGTTCATCCCGATGGCCAGGTACCAGCGGATCAGGTCAGGCGAGATCGGGGCGGCCCCGGTGACCAGGAAGCGGCAGCGGTCAATGCCCACCAGCTTGCGCACGTTGCGCAACGCCACCCAATACCCCAGGGCGTTGGCCGCCCGGAGCCAGAGCGGAACGGGCAGGCCCGCCAGGCGCCGGTCGGCGGCGCGGTACCCCACCGCCAGCGCGGCGCGGTAGGCCCAGCGCTGAAGGCGCGTGGCCTCGTTGATCGCGATGGACACCCCGGAGTAGAACTTCTCCCAGATGCGCGGCACGGCCGCGAACACCGTCGGCTGGATCTCCCGCACGTTTTCCAGCACGGTCGCCGGGTTCTCCACGAAGTTGGTCACGGTGCCGGTATGGAGGGAGAGATACGCCCCCCCGAGGCGCTCGGCCACGTGGCACAGCGGCAGGAAGCTCATGCGCTCGTCGTCCTGGCCCTGGGGCAACACGCCCGCGGCGTTGCGGCAGAAGAACAGGACGTTGTCATGGCTCAGCATGGCCCCTTTCGGAGGGCCGGTGGTGCCGGAGGTGTAGATCAGGATCGCGAGGTCCGCCGCCTTGCGGGCGGCCAGGCGCTGCTCCCACAAGCCCCTGGATTCCCGGGCGAATGCTTCCCCGCTGCGCGTCAGATCGTCGAAGCTCAGCACCATGGGATCGGAGAAGTCGCGCAGGCCCTTCATGTCGAAGACGATGATCTTGCGCAGACGGGGCAGGTGCCCGCGCACCTCGAGCAGCTTGTCCAACTGCTCCTCGTCCTCCACGAAGACGTGGACGGTGCCGGAATCCTGGAGCAGGTACTCCACCTGCCCGGCGGAGTCCGTCGGGTAGACGCCGGAGGAAACGCCGCCCGCGCCCAGGATCCCCAGGTCGGCCAGCAGCCACTCCTTGACGTTGTTCCCCAGGATGCTGGCCGTCTCGCCCGGCGCGAAGCCGAAGGAGATCAGGCCCAAGCCCACGTGGCGGGCCACATCCGCGGCCTGGCGCCAGGTCATCTCGCGCCAGATGCCCAGGTCCTTCTCCCGCAACATGGCGCTGTCGGCGCGCAGGCGGGCCGCGTCCCAGAACATCTGGGCGATGGTGTCTCCCTGCGGCAATTGGGCTTGCGCGTGCATGACGTACCCTCGCGTGGCGTCCCCGGCGCTCCCATCAGCGCCAGGTTTTCTTCTTCTTCCAGCGCCGGCGGCCGCGGACGCCTTGGTCCTTCAGGCCGAGGTAGAATTCCTTGATGTCGTCCTTCTGGAGCAGCCGCTCGCAGGTGTCTTCCATCACGATCCGCCCCGTCTCCAGGGCGTAGCCAAAATGAGCCACCGAAAGCGCCATCAGCGCGTTCTGTTCCACCAGCAGCATGGTCGTGCCCTCTTCCCGGTTCACCCGCTCGATAATGGCGAAGATTTCCTTGACGAGCAAGGGCGAAAGCCCCAGCGAGGGCTCATCGAGGAGCAGGAGCCGGGGGCGGCCCATCAGCGCCCGGCCGATGGCCAGCATCTGCTGCTCGCCGCCGGAGAGCTGGCCGGCCTGCTGCCGCCCGCGCAGGCGGAGCGCCGGAAAGTAGCCCCAGACGCGCTCCAGGTCGGCCCGGATGCCCTCCTGGTCCCGCCGGGTGAAGGCGCCCAGCATCAGGTTCTCCTGCACGGTGAGGAAGGGAAACACCTCGCGCCCCTCCGGCACGTGCCCGATCCCCAGGCGCATCACGCGGTCCGGGTCCATGCGTTCGATGCGGCGGCCCATGAACTCCACCGTGCCCTTCTGGGGGTCCATGGCGCCGGAGATGGTCTTGAGGATGGTGGTCTTGCCGGCGCCGTTGGCCCCCAACACCGTGACGATGGCGCCCTCCGCAACCTCCAGGCTGACACCCCGGATGGCCATGATGGGCCCGTAGAACGTCTCGATGTTGCGCACCCTGAGCAGCGGTTCGCCCATGCAGCCCCCTACTTGCCGAAGTATGCCTCGATCACCCGCGGGTCACTCTGCATTTCCCGCACGCCGCCCTCCGCCAGCACCCGGCCATTGTTGAGCACAAGCACCCGGTCGGAGACCTCGCTCACCAGCTTCATGTCGTGCTCCACCATGATCACCGTGACGCCCAACTGTTTCTTGATGTCCTCGATCCAGAAGGCCATGTCCTCCGTCTCCTCCACGTTCAGCCCGGAGGAGGGCTCGTCCATCAGCAGCAGCTTGGGCTCCGTGCACAACGCCCGGGCGACCTCCACCACCTTGCGCGCGCCATAGGGCAGGTTGTGCACCAGGGTGTCGCGGTGGTGCTGCAACTCCAGCAGGTCAATGACCCGCTCCGCCTGCTCGCGGTGGGCCACTTCCTGGCGGCGCACGGCGGGCGTGAACAGCAACTCCTGCCACAAGTTGACGCGCCGGTGGACGTGCCGCCCCAGCAGCAGGTTCTGCAGCACGGTAGCGTTGTCAAAGAGCTCGATGTTCTGGAACGTGCGGGCGATGCCCAGCCCCGCCACCGCGTGGGGCGCCACGGCGGTGATGTCCTGGCCGTCAAAGGCGATGCGGCCCCCGGTCGGGTCGTAGATGCGGCTGATGAGGTTGAACACGGTCGTCTTGCCCGCGCCGTTGGGCCCGATGATGCTCAGCACTTCGCCCGGCTCCACCCGGAAGCTGACGTCGTCCACCGCCTGGATGCCGCCGAACTTGACGGACAGATGCTCCACCGTCAGCAGGCTCATCGCAGCCGCTCCGAGCGGGTATAGGTCTTCTGGCGCTTGAAGGTGGCGCGCTTGTAGACGGGGAAGAGCTGGAAGTAGAACTTCACCTTCAGCCAGCGCCCGTAGATGCCGTAGGGCTCGAAGAGGATGAACAGAATCAGGATCAGGCCGAACAGCAGCGGCTCCAGGCCCGGCTGGCTGGTGATCGCATCGGGCAGATGGTCGCGGGCGATGGCGATGCCCTGCGGCAGCGCCACGACGAACAGGGCGCCGTAGATGGCGCCGTGGAGCGAGCCCAGCCCGCCCACCACCACCAGCACCAGCAGTTCCAGCGACTGGAGCACGGTGAAGGATTCCGGAGAGAGGAAGCCCAGTTTGTGCGCGAAGAGCGCCCCGGCGCAGCCGGTGATGCCGGCGCTCAGGGCGAAGGCCGTGGTCTTGTAGCGGGAGAGCCTGACGCCCATGCTCTGGGCGGCAATCTCCGAATCGCGGATGGCGATCAAGGCCCGGCCGGTGGGCGAGCGCAGCAGGTTCAGCAGCCCCAGCACGACCAGCACCAGCACGGCCGCCGTCAGGTAGTAGAAGGGCCGCCCCTGGGACAGGTCCAGCCCCGCCAACCGGGACGCCGGCACGGGCAGGCCGTTGTTGCCGCGGGTGACGGATTCCCAGCGCGCCAGCACCTCCTCGACGATCAGGGCGAAGGCGAAGGTGGCGATGGCCAGGTACAGCCCGGCCAGGCGCAACGTGGGCCTCCCGATGAGGACGCCGGCCCCCGCCGCCACGCCCGCCGCCGCCAGCAGCGGCAGGGGAAAGGGCAGCCCCCGCTCCAGCAGCACGGCCTCGGTGTAGGCCCCGATGCCGAAGAACGCGGCATGGCCCAGGGACACCAGGCCGGTGTAGCCCGTCAGCACCATCAGCCCCAGCCCGGCCAGGGCGAAGATCATGACCTGGGTGAGCTGGCCCACGTAGTAGGAATCCAGCAGCCAGGGCGCCAGCAGCAGCGCCGCCAGCAGGAGGCCGTACCAAAACACCGCGCCGCCGTGCTTGAACAGCCGGATGTCGTGCTCGTAGCGGGTCTTGAACAGGAAGCGCATCGGGTCACACCTTCTTGCGGGCCACGCGGCCGAAGAGCCCCTGGGGCATCAGCAGCAGCACGAGCAGCAGCACGATGTAGGCGGCGACGTCCTTGAACCCCGCCGGCAGGTAGAAGCCGGCCAGCGCCTCGATGATGCCGATGATGAGCCCGCCGGCCACCGCGCCCGGCAGGCTGCCGAAGCCCCCCAGCACCGCGGCCGGGAAGGCCTTGAGGCCGATGAAGCCCATGCTCGCCTCGACCAGCGTGATGGGCGCCAGCAGGAGCCCGGCCACCGCCGCCACGCCCGCGCTCAGGCCCCAGATGCCCATGAACACCGTCTTCACCGGAATGCCCATGTAGTAGGCGGCCAGTTGGTTCTGGGACACCGCCTGCATGGCCACGCCGTAGCGGGTGAAGCGGAAGAACAGAGCCAGCAGCGCCACCAGCAACAGCGTGGCCACAATCACCGCCAGGTAGATGGGGCTGACCACCAGCCGTCCGTCCCCCGCGCCGGCCAGCACGATGGCGTCATCGGAGAACGGCGTGGCGATGGCGTGCGTGCCCGTGCCCCAGCCCGGCACCATCGTGGCGGCGCTGCGCGCGAGGAAGCCGACGCCGATCGTCAGCATCACCAGCGCGAACTGCGGCTGTCCCACCATTGGCCGCAGCACGACGCGCTCCAGCAGCGCGCCGAAGAGCGCCGTCGCGGCGACCGCGCCCACCATCCCCAGCCAATACGGCGCGCCCCAGATGGAAACGAAGGTGTAGCCGAAGAATGCCCCCAGCATCATCAGCTCGCCCTGGGCAAAGTTCACCACCTCCGTGGCCTTGTAGATCAGGACGAAGCCCAACGCCACCAGGGCGTAAATGCAGCCGATGGCCGTCCCGTTGATGGCAAGTTGCAGAAACTGAAGCACGGCACTTCCCCCCAACAACCCCTCCCACGATGCGAGCGTGTTGGATGCTAGCCCATGGCCGGGGGCCGGCGCAACCACGCCGCCGGGCCGGGGCCGCAATGGGTCTGCCCGGGCCGTCAGAGCCGGGTGGAGGCCCGCTCCGGCGCCGCTTGCCCAATGCCCGCCGCTTGACTATCGTGTCACCGGCGCCCGCTGGGTCCGCTGCGGCCGGTGGGTCGGGACCGGGGCAGTCCTGCCGGGGAACCCGGACCGACCGGGGCGCGGGAGCGGCTTGCAACCCAGTTCCTTGCTTTGGGGGCGGCGATGAACCTTGTCTCATGGAACGTCAACGGCATCCGCTCCGTCCTGAAGAAGGGCTTCCTGGACTTCGTGCGGGAGGCGGCGCCGGACGTGCTCTGCCTGCAAGAGACCCGCGCCACGCCGGAGCAGGTGCAATTGGATCTGCCCGGCTACCGCCAGTACTGGAATCCCGCGGAGCGCAAGGGCTATTCCGGCACCGCCACCTTCACGCGCGTGGACGCCCTGGGCGCACGCTACGGCATCGGCGACCCGCTGCACGACGGCGAGGGGCGGGTGCTCACGCTGGAGTTCCCGGACTTCTTCCTGGTCAACGTGTACACGCCCAATTCCCAGCGCGAGCTGACCCGGCTGGAATACCGCCAGGGGTGGGACCTGGCCTTCCTGGGCTTCCTCAAGCGGCTGGAACGGGAGAAGTCCGTCGTGTTCTGCGGCGACCTCAACGTCGCCCACACCGAGTTGGACCTGGCCAACCCCAAGGCCAACGTGCGCAACCATGGGTTCACCCCGGAGGAGCGCGCCGGCATGACGCGCATCGCACAGGCGGGCTTCGTGGACGCCTTCCGCCTGTTCACCGCCGGCAACGGGCACTACACCTGGTGGAGCCCCATGGCCAAGGCGCGGGAGCGCAACATCGGATGGCGCATTGACGCCTTCTGGGTGTCCGAGGCGCTGCGCCCGCGCGTCAAGCGCGCGGCGATCCTGCCCGCCGTGATGGGGTCCGACCACTGCCCGGTGGCGCTGGAACTGGCCGGGGCCTGACCCGCGGCGGCCCCCGGAGCGGCGGGGCTGGGGCTGACCGCCCGAGTCCCGGCAAGCCGCCTGAGTGGCGAATTCCCGCTGGGCGCGGCTTTTCGCAAGCACCCGCGCGCCGGCTTCCCATCCCGCCCGGAACTGGGCTACGCTTACAGCATTGGGAACGAGACCGGGGGGCCGGGCGAACCCAGCCGCCTGCCGCGGCCACGCTCCAAGCGCGGGGCAGCGCCAGCACAACCAGGAACGCCGCATGGAAAAATGGATCCGCTTTGAACACGCAGCCAAAGTGGGATTCGGCAAACTGCAAGGCGAAACGATCTCCGTGTTTGCCGGCGAGATGTTCGGCGCGCCCCAGCCCACCGGGCAGAGCCTGGCGCTGAACGCCGTCCGGGTGCTCGCGCCCGTGCAGCCCGGCAAGATCGTCGGCTTGTGGAACAACTTTCATGCCCTGGCGGCCAAGCTGAACCTGAGCGCGCCGCCGGATCCGCTCTATTTCATCAAGTCCTCCGGCTCGGTCGTCCCCACCGGCGCCGCCATCCGCCGCCCCAAGACCTACGACGGCAAGGTGGTGTTTGAGGGCGAACTGGGCGTGGTGATCGGCCGGACCTTCTCCGGCGGAAGCGAAGCCCAGGCCCAGGCCGCCATCTTCGGCTATACCTGCTGCAACGATGTCACGGCCGCGGAACTGTTGAAGAAGGATTCCACGTTCGACCAGTGGACGCGCAGCAAGAGCTTTGACACCTTCGGGCCGGTCGGGCCGGTCGTGGCGACGGGGCTGGACCCCGCCACGCTGGTCGTCAAGACCTTGCTCAACGGCGAGGAGCGGCAGAACTACCCGGTGCGCGACATGGTCTTCGGGCCGCTCCAGCTGGTGCAGCGCATCGGCCAGGACATGACCTTGCACCCCGGCGACATCGTCTCCTGCGGAACGTCCGTGGGCGTGGGCTCGATGAAGCCCGGCAGCCGGATCGAGATCCAGATCGAGGGCATCGGCACCCTCGGCAACACCTTCGAGTAGCGCCGCAAGGCTCATCAGGCGCCGGCGGCGGGCCGGGCCGGCAACCGAAGCATTCCAACGCGGAGCAAGCCATGAAGATTTGTGTCGTGGGCGCGGGCGCCATCGGCGGCCTGGTGGGAGGCAAGCTGGCCCTGGCGGGCGAGGAGGTGACCCTGGTGGACCTGGGGGCGCACTTGCAGGCCATCCAGAAGCACGGCCTCAAGCTGATCCATCCCGACCATTCGGAAACGACGGTCAAGAACCTGAAGGCCACGGACAACCTGCGCGAGCCCGGGCCGCAGGATCTGGTGATCCTGGCGCTGAAGACCCAGCACATCGCCGGCGTGGCCCACGGCCTGCGGGCGCTCTATGGCCCCGACACCGTGCTCGTGCCGCTCCAGAACGGCCTGCCCTGGTGGTACTTCCAGAGGCACGGCGGGGAATTCGAGGGGCGCCGCATGGAGGCGTGCGACCCCACCGGCGTCATCAGCGAGAACATCCCCGCCGAGCGCATCCTGGGCTGCGTGGTCTACCCGGCCGGGGAGGTCGCCGCGCCCGGAGTGGTGCAGCACGTGGAGGGCGACCGCCTGCCCCTGGGCGAGCTCGACGGCAGACCCAGCGAACGCGCGCTGCGGGTCTCCGACGCGTTCGTGAAGGCGGGCTTCAAGGCCCCCATCCTGGACAACATCCGCGCGGAGATCTGGCTCAAGCTCTGGGGCAACTTGTCGTTCAACCCCATCAGCGCGCTCACCCAGTCCACGCTGCTGGACCTGTGCCAGTTCCCCCTCACGCGGGAGTTGGCCGCAGAGATGATGCGCGAGGCCCAGCGCATCGCCGGCAAGCTGGGGATCGAGTTCCGCGTACCGCTGGAGAAGCGCATCGCCGGGGCGGAGAAGGTCGGCAAGCACAAGACCTCCACCCTGCAAGACGTGGAGCACGGCCGCGCGCTGGAGCTGGATACCCTGATCGGGGCGGTGATCGAGCTGGGCCAACTGACCCAGGTTCCCACGCCCCACATTGACGCCGTCTTCGCCCTGGCCAAGCTGCTGGACCACACCCTCCAGGCGGAGCGCAGCCGCCTGCACCTGGAGCGCGTGGCGTAGCGGCGAACGGCCGGCTCCCGCGCCCAGGCACTCGGCCGGGGCCGGCGCCCTACTTGTGGAGGAAGCCATGCGTGCATTCGTGTTCTGGAGCGGGGTGTACAACCTGGTGTTCGGCATGGGCCTGTTCTTTCCCGCGCTGGGACGCGCAGTGGGCATTCGCCAGCCCGACAGCGTCTTCTTTTCCGAGTTAATCGCGCTGCTCGTGGTCTTTCTGGGCGTCCTGCTCATCCTGTGCTCCCGCAATCTGGCCGCCCGCGCCAGCCTGGTGTATTGGATCGGCGTCCTGCTCGTCGTGGCCTTCATCCACCAAGCCTGGTTCGGATTCTTCCGCGCCCATGGCGCCATGGTGGGGGTCAGCGGCCTGATTGACCTGGCCATCGGCTTGGGCTACCTCCTCGGTCTACCCAAGTCGCTGGGCCGGAGCCACTCGCAATTGCTTTGCGACCGCGCGTAGGCGGTGTGCCGTAGCGTTGCGGGGCCGGCTGGGGGCCGGCCCCTCGTCCATCTTCTCAACCCGAAAGGACCGCCATGTTTGCTCATGTTTGGCGCCGGCTCGCTCCGGCAATCGTCTGTGCGCTTCTCCCGCTCTCCGCCCAGGCCCAGTTGATGCTGACCGGCAACGACCAGAAAGTGAACTGGGATGAGGCCGGCAAGCCGGTATTCACCGCCCCCGGCAACGATACGGTGTCCATCGTTGACATCGGCACCAACCCGGAGGCCCCGAAGATCATTGCCAGCCTCCCGCTGATGAACTCGATCTTCGGGCCGCCCACCAACCTGGCCATCACGCCGGACGAAAGCCTGGCCATCGTCGCCAACTCGATGGACTGGCAACAGGACGGCGGCGCCTGGAAGGGCGTGCCCGACAACAAGCTCTACGTGATTGACCTGAAGGCCCATCCGCCCAAGCTGATTGACACCGTGACCGTCGGCAAGCAGCCCTCCGGGCTGGCCATCAACAAGGCGGGCACGCTGGCCTTGGTCGCCAACCGGGCCGACAACTCCATCAGCGTGCTCTCCATCCACGGCCAGGAGGTGAAGCTGGTGGATTCGGTCGTCATCGGCGAGCAGGTGGCCGCCGTGGCGATTGCGCCAGACGGGAAGCGCGCCTTGGCGGCGAAGTTCCCCAGCCATAAGATCGCCGTGCTGGAAATTGACGGGGAGAAGGTCACCTACAACAAGATGGATCTGCCGGTCGGTTTGTGGCCGTACAATGTGGCGATCACGCCCAACGGCAAGCTGGCGCTGACCGCCAACAACGGCAACAGCGGCGCCGCCGACGGGCACGTGGACACCGTGAGCGTGATTGACATGGAAGCGGCTCCCATCCGCGTGATTGACCATGTCGTGGTGGGCGACGGGCCGGAGGGCTTCGCCATCAGCCCCACCGGCGAGGTTGCCGTCGCCGTCCTGCTGCGCGGAAACAATGCGCCCAAGAGCGCGTGGTTCTATCATCGCAACGGCGCCGTGGCCGTGCTCAAGATCGACGGCAAGAAGGTGACCAAGGTGGGAGAGGTGGAGGTGCGCGGCCTGCCGGAGGGCGCCGTGTTCAGCCCCGATGGCAAGCACCTGTATGTGGGCAACTTCCTCGACAGCGACGTGTCCATCCTCAAGGTGGACGGCACCAAGGTGACCGACACCGGCAAGACGCTCCAGCTTCCGGGCCGCCCGGCCTCCATGCGCGGACGCAATCCATAGGCGCTCGCGGCGCGCGGGGGCGCCTGGCTCCCGCGCGCGGCTTCCTTGCCCTTCACGGCGCCGCCCCGAACAACTCCTGCTGCGGCCCGCCCGGGCGGCGGAAGTCCGTGAGGTTCAGTTCTGCCCGCTTGCGATTCAGACCCAGCCGACCGCAGTGCAGGGCGAAGAGCCGTTCGATCACGTCGGCGCGCGGGCCATCCCCCCTCATGCGCAGGCCGAAGCGGCCCTCGTTGAGCTTGCCGCCGCGCATGGCGCGGATGGCGCGCTCCACCTTGGAGGCCCGCTCCGGGTAGTGCGCGGCCAGCCAGTCCAGGAACAATTCCTTCACGCCGTGGGGCAGGCGCAGCAGCAGGTAGGACGCCGCGGTGGCGCCGTGCCCGGCCGCGGCCTTCAGGATCGCCGGCAACTCATGGTCGGTCAGGCCGGGGATCACTGGCGCCACGTTGACCCCGACGGGGACGCCCGCCTCCGCCAGCCGGCCGATGGCCTCCAGCCGCAGCCCCGGCGCCGCCGCGCGCGGTTCCAGCCGCCGGGCCAGCGCGCCGTCCAGCGTGGTGACCGAGAGCGTGACGCGCACCAGCCGCCGCGCCGCCAATGCCCCCAGCACGTCCAGATCGCGCAGGATCAGCGCGCTCTTGGTGACGATCTCCACCGGATTGCCGTACTTGAGGAACACCTCCAGGCAGCCGCGGGTGATCCGCAGGCGCCGCTCGGCCGGCTGGTAGCCGTCCGTCACCCCGGACAGCGCCACCACCTGGGGCACCCAATCCCGCGCGGCCAGCCGCCGCGCCAGCAGCGCCGGAGCGCCGGCCTTGACGAGGATGCGCGACTCGAAGTCCAGCCCGGCGGAGAGCCCCAGGAACTCGTGCGTGGGCCGCGCGTAGCAGTACGCGCAGCCGTGCTCGCAGCCCCGGTAGGGGTTCACGCTCCAGTCGAAGGGAATGTCCGGGCTGTGGTTGCGGGAGACCACCGCGCGGGAGTCGTCTCGGAAGTACTCGGTGGGGATGCGCCGCTCGGCGCGCTCCGCTCCGGTCTCCGCGTCCAGCCACTCGGGGTCGGGCTCGATGCGCAGGCGGTCGAAGCGGCTGGCGGGGTTCTGGGCCGCGCCGCGGC
>Ga0315281_10014125_pt1 | contig 10787 bp, 7 predicted proteins | sample YL17G07_0_MG_FD_204540 | JGI IMG/M metagenome (GOLD analysis project Ga0315281, IMG submission 204540) | Sediment microbial communities from Yellowstone Lake, YNP, Wyoming, USA - YL17G07_0 | ecosystem: Environmental > Aquatic > Freshwater > Lake > Sediment | place: USA: Wyoming | collected... | reverse complement strand
TGTGAGGGGCATGAGGAGTATCTTTGAATATAATAGGAGAAACTTACATGTCTACTCGACAAACCGGGGAGCCGCACGGCTCCGGGACGCGGGACCGGATCTTCAGCGCCGCCGCGGAGTTGTTCACGAAGAAGGGCTACGACGCTGTGTCCATCCGGGAGATCTGCGAGAGGGTGGGCGTCGGAAAACCCGCCCTCTACTATTACTTCCGCGACAAGGAAGCGCTCCTCCTGGCGCTCATCGACGAGGCCTACCGCCTCGGATTCGAGTATTTTTCGAAGAACGTCCTGCCCCACCAGGCGTGGATCAAGAAATTCCACGGCCTTCTGCAGACGGCGGCAGACTATTCCCGCGAGTACCCGGATCTGGTCCGCTTCTTCCTGCTCCTGCCCCAGATGTCGCTGCCGCCCGCTGTCGCAAAGAAAGCCGAGACACTCAAGCACAATGAGGTGACATTCTATATCGAGCTGCTGAAGGAGGGGCAGCGCGAGGGGTGCATCCCCCGGAATGTAAACGTCAAGATGCTGCTTGTGCTTCTCCTCGGCTCGATACAGATGATGCTGGCCAGGCCGTACAGTCCCCAGATCCCCTATCCCTGGCAGGCGAATGATTTTGAAGAGCTGTACGCGTTCCTGAACGAGCATATTCTGCACGTTGCATGAATTGAACTCTTACGCCATCCGTAAACAATGAGGAATCTATGAGCAGTCGAACCAGAACCATAGTGATAACTCTCCTGATGATCTCTTCGCTCACCCTGCCGGAATCGCGCGCTCAGGGTCCGCCGTCCCGCCGGCTCGGTCTCAAGGACGCGGTCCGGCTTGCCATGAAGTACAACCCCGAGCTCAAGAACGCGCGCCTGGAGGTGGAAAAATCCGACGCGCGGGTCACGGAGGCCTGGGGCAACGCCCTTCCGGCCGTGGACGTGGCCGGGACGTACACGAGGACGCTCAAGTCGCCGGTCTTCTTCGCCAACTTCGGGGGCCAGCCCATGGAGATCGAGATCGGGTTCCCGCATTCGCTCACCATGGTCGTCACCGGGAAGCAGATCCTCTTCAACGGGGCGGTCATCGCCGGGGTCGGCGCGGCGCGTGTCTATTCGAAGATGGCGCGCGACCTGTACCTCGGCAAGGAGCTCGAGACCGTTACGACCGTCCGCAAGGCGTACTCCACCGCGATGCTGGCCCGGGAGGTGGTGGACATGATGCACTCGAGCCTGCACAACGCCGAGGACAACATGAAGAACGTGCTCCTGCTGCGGAAGCAGGGCATCATCTCCGAGTACGACGAGCTCCGGGCATCGGTCCAGGTCGAGAATCTCCGTCCCGAGGTGATCCGGAGCGAGAACAACTACGATCTGTCACTGGATGCGCTCCGGAGTGCGATGGGGATAGGCAAGGAAGAGAACTTCGAGGTCGCCGACTCCCTCGTTTTCGAGGCGATCGATGACTCACTCATCACCCGGGGGGAGGAGCTTGTCCTCGGATCCAACCCGGGCCTGAGCGCCCTTACCCGCCAGATCGACCTCAACGGCGCCATTGTGTCTGCCGAGAGGTCCAACTACCTGCCCACCGTCGCTGCGTTCGGCCAGTACCAGGCGGCGAAGGAGGCCATGACGTTCAGCCGGAACGACCTCATCGCGAGCGCGGCGGTGGGGATCTCGGTTTCCATCAACATCTTCCAGGGCATGCAGACCCGTGCGAGGGTCGAGCAGGCGCAGCTCGAGCAGCAGAAGAGCGTCGAGCAGAAGGTCAGCCTCGAGCGGAACCTGAAGACGGGCGTCCACTCCGTCCTCGGGAACCTCCGGCAGTCGCGCAAGCGCGTCGAGGCGGGGGGAAAGACCGTTGAGACGGCCGAGCGGGGCTACAGGATCGTGACGGCCCGGTTCCTCTCGAACGCGGCGACACAGCTGGAGGTGAACGACGCGCAGCTCGCGCTGACACAGGCGAAGGTCAACAGGATCCAGGCGGTGTACGATTATTGTGTGGCGGCGGCGGATCTGGACCAACTCATCGGACGCCTGCCGGAGTACGCGGTCGAAACGAACAACGAATAACATCAAACGAGAAGGAATACATCGATGAAGAAAAGAGCGATAGTTCCCGGCGCGGCCATCCTCTCCGCGCTTGCCTTGTTTTCCTGCGGGAAACCTGCCCAGAACAACGCAGGCGAGATCCAGCCCGTCAATGTCCGCGTCGAGACCGTCAGGCCGCAGCGCTTCACGGACGTCATAGAGATCGCCGGGACGGTCCGGGCATACGAGGAGGCACAGATCAGCCCGGAGGAGGGCGGCGTCGTGAAGGAGTGGAAGGTCCGGAAGGGCCAGCAGGTCAAGAAAGGGGACCTCATCGTCGTCCTGAAGGACGATGTGATCAGGGCGGGCTTTGACGCGGCCGATGCGCAGTACAAGATGGCCGAGCTGAACCTCGAGAAGCAGCGGAAGGTGTACGACGAGCAGGGGATCAGCGAGCTGCAGCTGAAGAACCTCGAGTACGGCCGCGACGCCGCGAAGGCGAACGCGGACCTCATGAAGGCGCGCTGGGCCCACACGCAGATCGCGAGCCCGATCGACGGCACGCTGGACAACACAGTACCAAAGGAAGGCGAGATGGCGCCGCCGGGGATGCCGCTGGCCCGGGTCGTCAACATGTCCATGGTCAAGATAGCCACCGAGATCCCCGAGTCCTACGCGGCGACGGTAAGCGTCGGGACGCCGGCAGTCGTCACGTTCGACGCCCTGCCCGGCGACACGCTGAAGGGGCGCGTGAGCTTCGTGGGCTCGTCCGTGTCCGAGGCGAACCGGACGCTTGCGGCCGAGATCGTCGAGCCGAACCCGTTCCGGAACCTGAAGGCGGACATGATCGCGAAAGTGAAGCTCATCCGGGTGACGAAGACCGATGCGTTCCTGGTGAGCGAGAACATCGTCCAGCTCGTTGACCGCGACCGTTCGATCGTGTACGTTGAAAGCGGCGGCAGGGCCCGGGAACGGCGCCTCCGGCTGGGGGCCCGCCAGGGCAACCTGCTGGAAGTGCTGGAGGGCCTGAGGTCCGGGGACCGCATCATCACGGAGGGGTTCCAGAAACTGGTGGACGGCACGCCCGTAACAATCGTCCAGGTCCCGGAGAGCCCACGATGAAGATCTGGAATATAGCGGTCGATAACAAGGTGGCGGTCTACCTCCTGATGGTGGTGATCGTGGTGTTCGGCTGGGTGTCCTACAACCGGCTCCCGCGCGAGGCGGCTCCGGACATCACCATCCCGCTGGTGATCGTGGCCACCCCCTACATCGGGGTCTCGCCGGTGGACATCGAGGGGCTGATCACCCAGCCCCTGGAGCGCGCCCTCAAGGGGCTGAAAGACCTCAAGCAGGTCACCTCCGTATCGAAGGAAGGGCTCTCCACGATACGGGTGGAGTTCAACACGGGGATCGACATCGACGAGGCCCTGCGCCGCGTGAGGGACAAGGTGAACTCCACGCGCCCGCAGCTGCCGGCCGACATCCTCGACCCCGTGATCTCGGAGATCAACATCAGCGAGTTCCCGATCATGTACGTCAACATCGGGGGCGAGGTCGGCCTGGCGCGGCTGAAGAAGACGGCCGACGACCTCAGAGACAGGATCGAGGGCGTACAGGGGGTGATCCGCGCCGACATCATCGGCGCGCTGGAGCCGGAGGTGCAGGTCAACGTGGACGTGTACAGGATGAACGCGTATCAGATCAGCTTTGACGACGTCGCGAACGCGGTCCGGGGGGAAAACCTCTCGATCCCTGGCGGTTCCATCGATACGAAGGAGAAGAACCTGACCATCCGCATCCCCGGCGAGTTCAAGGCGGTGAAGCCCCTGGAGAACATCATCCTCAAGATCACCAACGGCAGGCCGATACACCTGCGGGACGTGGCGACGGTGAAATATTCCTTCGAGGACCGGCAGACCTACGCCCGCCTCAACAGGACGGAGGTCATCTCGCTCGCCGTCCGCAAGCGGGCGGGCGAGAACCTCCTCAGGATCGCGGACGAGGTGAAGCGGATCGTCGCCGATCAGCAGACGCAGCTCCCCGAGGGCATCAAGCTCGACATCTCCAACGACCAGTCCAAGTTCGTCACCCGGATGGTGAAGGAGCTGGAGAACAGCATCCTCACCGGCATGTTCCTGGTCGTGATGTCGCTCTTCATGTTCTTCGGGTTCAAGAACTCCCTCTTGATATCGACGGCGATCCCGCTCTCGATGTTCGTCGGGTTCGTCGTCCTCTCGGCGCTCGGCATCACGCTGAACATGGTCGTGCTCTTCTCCCTGGTGCTCGTGCTGGGGATCCTGGTGGATGACGCGATCGTCGTGATCGAGAACACCTACCGCCACCAGGCGGAGTACGGGGAGCACCCCGTCCTTGCGGCGAAGTCGGCCGCCGGGGAGGTGTTCGTCCCGGTGCTCACCTCGACGATAACGACGCTCTCGGCGTTCCTGCCGCTGGCGTTCTGGCCGGGGATCGTGGGGGATTTCATGAAGTACTTCCCGTTCACGCTCATCATCACCCTGAGCGCATCGCTGTTCGTCGCGTACGTCATCAGCCCGGTGCAGGCCGCCCAGTGGATCGACTATAAGAAAGAGATACGGAAGGTGAAGGACAACCTCGAGCACCCCCACTGGTACAAGAAGTACAACCCGTTCACGATCCTCTACCATAAGGTGGACGGGGTGGTCTTCCCGTGGCTCCAGGGGGAGTACGTCAGGGTGCTGCGCTGGACCCTGAAGAGGAAGATGCTCACCATCGTCGCATCGCACGGGCTGCTCGTGTTCGTGGCGGTACTGTTCGCGGTCTTCAACAAGGGGGTCGAGTTCTTCCCGAACACCGAGCCGTCCCAGGTCAGCGTGAGCATCGAGACGCCCTCCGGCACGTCGCTCGACGTGACCAACAGCATCTCGAAGATCGTCGAGGAGCGCCTGGAGAAGATCCCGGGCAGGAAGGACGTGGAGTTCATAGTGGCCAGCATCGGCACGTCCGACGACCCGTTCGACTTCGGCGGGCAGGGCACGTCCAACAAGGGCGCCATCGCGATCAACTTCTTCGAGAAGCTGAAGCGCGGCCAGAGCACCTTCCAGACCCTGGAGGAGGTGCGCGGGACGACCCACGGGATCGCGGGGGCCGATCTTCGGGTGGCGAAGCAGCAGATGGGACCCCCCGTGGGCGCGCCGGTGAGCATCGAGGTCTCCGGCGAGGACTACGACCAGCTGGCCTCCCTGAGCAAGGCGATCCGGGCGAAGATCAAGGACGTCCGCGGGCTCGTCGACCTCAAGGACGACTACAACACGGGCCGGCCCGAGGTCGAGATCCTGATCGATCGGGAAAAGGCGGGGCTGTTCTGGACCAGCACCGGCCAGATCGCCTCGACGGTCCGCGCGGCCGTGGCCGGGGTGGAGGCCTCGAAATACCGCGTGGGGGAGGATGAATACAAGATCCGCGTGCGGCTGCGGGAGGACCAGCGGGGCGCGGCCGCCGACCTGGAGAACCTCCGGATCAACTTCATGAACCGCCGCGGACAGCAGCTCTCCATCCCGCTCACCTCCGTCGCCACCATCAGGCGGACCACGGCGGTGACGGACATCCGCCGCAAGGACCAGAAGCGCGTCGTGACGGTCTCCGGCGATGTCGAAGGCCGCGTGCAGTCCGAGGTGATCAACGAGATCAAGGGGCGCCTTGAGGGGTTCGTGCTCCCCGCTGCCTACGGCATCAAGCTCACCGGCTCGCAGGAAGAGCAGAAGAAGGCGTCGGATTTCCTCTCGAACGCGTTCGTCATCACCCTGCTGCTGATCTTCCTGATCATGGTGGCGGAGTTCAATTCACTGAAGGTGCCCTTCGTGATCATGCTCTCGGTCGTGCTGTCGTTGATCGGGGTCATGCTGGGGCTCATCATCACGCAGACGCCCGCCAGCGTGATCATGACGGGCGTGGGGGCCGTCGCGCTCGCCGGGATCGTCGTGCGCAACGGCATCGTGCTCCTGGACTTCGTGAAGCACAAGGTCAAGGAGGGCGGCATGTCGCTCGATGACGCCTTACTGGAGGCCGGAAGGATCCGTCTGCGCCCTGTCATGCTGACCGCCGTGGCGACCGTGCTCGGCGTGCTCCCGATGGCGACGGGGCTTGACTTCGACTGGCGGGCGTTCCATTTTGTGATCGGCGCGGAGAGCGCCGGCTTCTGGCGTCCGCTCGCCGTGACGATCATCTTCGGGCTCACCGTGGCCACGGTCCTGACACTCGTGGTCGTTCCCACGGCGTATTCGCTCCTGGATGAGTGGGGCACGAAGATCAAAGCGCGCTTCTCGGGCATGAAGAACGATGAAACTCCTCGGAACACCACAGGGAGCCGGACATGAGGATGCGGAGGTGGGTCGCCGGGCTGGTGCTGAAGGTCATTGTGCTGACGGCGGGGTCATCGCTTCCCTCTGCCGCCGGGATTCCCGCCCGGGCGCTCCTCGGCCACCTCGAGGGGTCATGGAGGATGACAGGGACGGTGATGAAGAAACCCGTCGTGTACAACGCGGAAGGGAAATGGGAGCTCTCTGGCGGGTTCCTCTCCTTCCACATGAAGGATGCCGCCCCGGTGCCTGCATACGAGGCAAATGTGTATATTGGTATCGACTCCGCCGGGAACGAATACGTCGCCCACTGGCTGGACTCCTTCGGAGGGGCCGGCGCCAGGGTGGTCGGCACAGGGCCGCTCTCGGCTGAGAAGATCGAGATCGTCTACCCGTATGCCGAGGGGAAGTTCCGCAATATTTTCCGGTACGACAAGGGTAAGGACCGGTGGACGCTCCTCATCGAGACGGAGGGCGCAGGCGGCCGGTGGTCCGTTTTTGCGGAGTACAGGATCGTAAGAAAAGACTAGCTCCCGGGGTGGTCGTCTCCGTGACGTCGTTCTCTAGCGCAGCCATATGAAACGAGCACTGATCGTCATCTTCTTCATCCTTCTGCCGGCCGCCGCAGGGCATGCCCAGCGGCAGCCGACAGCCGAGAAGGCTCTCTCCGGCGCGGAGGGGGAGCGGTGGAGGGCGCGCGATCGGTCCCGCGCCGTCGCGAGTGCCGCAGGCAGCTCCTACGACGTAACGTACTACAGGCTGGAGGTGCGGGTCTCGACGCCCGTGCCGTATATCCGGGGCAGGGTCACCGTGGCAGCCCGAGTGCTCCAGGACAGCCTCTCCTCGCTCATCTTCGACCTTACACGCCCGATGCAGGTGGACTCCGTGACGATCGGGCAGGCGCGGCTCGTCTTCAGCCAGGCATCTGCCTTCGTCCTTGTGACGCTCGACCGGCCGTACCGTGCGGGCGAGAACGTCACGCTCACTGTAGCCTACGAAGGCCTCCCCGCGAGCACCGGCTTCGGGAGCTTCGTCTTCGACGCGCACGCGGGAACGCCCTGGGCCTGGTCCTTGAGCGAGCCGTACGGCGCGCGTGACTGGTGGCCCTGCAAGGACCAGCCGGCCGACAAGGCCGACTCGTCGGATATCATCGTGACGTGCGATTCGGCGTTCAGGGTGGGTTCGAACGGGAGGCTCGTGTCGGTCCTGAACAATGGCGACGGGACGGCGACCTGGCACTGGCAGGAGCGCTACCCCATAGCCCCCTATCTGATCTCACTCGCCCTCACGAACTACTCCCAGTTCTCCCTGTGGTTCCACTACGCCCCGGGGGATTCCATGGAAGTCCTCAACTACTTCATCCCCGAGCACGCCTCCCAGGCCGGCGCCACCCTTCCGCTTGTGATCGACATGCTCCGGATCTATTCGGACCTGTTCGGGCTGTATCCCTTCATCAGGGAAAAGTACGGGCACGCCGAGATCAACGCCTCGAGCGCCATGGAACACCAGACCATGACCTCCCTCGGGCCCTACGGCTTCGACGAGAACACGATCGCCCACGAGCTGGCCCATCAGTGGTTCGGCGACATGATCACCTGCAGGACGTGGCCCGAGATCTGGCTGAACGAGGGCTTCGCCCAGTACTCCACGGCCCTCTACCTGGAGCGGGAGCGCGGCGAGGGTTCCTACCGGGACTATATGGAGGCTCAGATGTTCAACGCCCTGGACGCCCGGGGGACGATCTTGATCGAGGACACCTCGCTGGTCAGCAACGTCTTCGACCCCAGGCTGGTCTATTCAAAGGGGGCCTCTGTGCTGCACATGCTCCGGCACGTGCTGGGGGACAGCGTGTTCTTCAGGGCGATGAAGGCGTACGCCACGACGCCCTCCCTGATGTACGCCACGGCGGCGACGGAGGATTTTCAGGCCGTCTGCGAAGGTGTCTCCGGGAGAAGCCTTTCGTTCTTCTTCGATGAATGGATCCGCGGAGAGCGCTATCCCCGCTACAGCCACTCGTGGTCGGCCCTGGCCTCCGGCAGCGGGTACGCCGTGACGCTCACGATCTCCCAGACAACCGGGACGAGGAACCCGATTTTTTTCACGATGCCGCTCGAGGTGAGGCTCAGCGCGCCGGGCTGGGATACGACCGTCGTCGTGGACGACGATGCGGCGGAGAAGACGTTCACGATATTCCTCTCCCGTAAGCCCGTGACCGTGGAACTCGATCCCGGGGGCTGGGTCCTCAAGACCGCTGCGGTTGCCTCCCCCCTGCCGGCCTCCTACTCGCTCGCGCAGAACTACCCGAATCCCTTCAACCCGGCGACGACCGTCGCGTTCCAGATACCCGTCCGGTCGGTGGTCTCCCTTAAGATCTACGATGTGCTCGGTCAGCAGATCGCAGTCCTCGCGGACGGCGAGATGGGGGCCGGGTGGGCCAGTGCGAGCTGGGACGGATCGGGCGCGGCGAGCGGGATATACTTCTGCCGGATGGAAGCCGCGAGCATGTTCCTTCCGCATATGTCCTTTTCAGCCACAAAGAAGCTGGTGCTCCTCCGTTGAAGCCCTTCACAGGCCGCGCCGTCACCGTTCTTTTCCTGCTTGCGGCGCTCATCGGAGTGTCGGCGAGGGTGTGGTTCTCCGGCACGACCCGCCTCACGCTTGAGGACGCGTTCATCACGTTCCGGTATGCGGAGAACATCTCCGCGGGGAAGGGGTTCGTCTATAATGAAGGCGAGCGTGTCCTCGGGACGACGACGCCGCTCTGGACGCTCATCCTTGCCGCGGCCCGCTCCGCGGGCGCGACGGACCCGGTCGCGACCTCACGCGCGGCGGGGATCATCTTTGATCTTGCGGCGCTTGCGCTTCTGTACCTGCTCTTTAAGGGGAGGCGGGATTTTCTCATGCTCTGCGCGGCGGCGATGCTCGCCCTCTCGCCCGGCATTGTGGCCGTGAGCGGCTCGGGGATGGAGACGCCGCTTCTCCTGCTTCTCATGACGGGGGCCCTCTGGGCATATGACCGGAAGAGCGACGTCTCGGGGATCCTTCTGGGGCTCATCATCCTGACGAGGGTCGACGGGGCGCTCTTCTCAAGCGTCCTCGTGGCGGTGGCTTTCCGCCGGGAGAGGCGCTGGGCGATGAGGCAGGTCGCGCTGGCTGCGCTCGTTCTCCTCCCCTGGATCGTGTTCTCTCTATCGTACTTCCACGGCATCCTGCCGCAGAGCCTCACGGCGAAGGCCGCCCAATACCACATGGGGTTCCGGGCCTCGGCGGACCCGTTCCTGGGCACGTTCACGCCCCTCGGGGAGGCGAATCCGTTTAAATGGGCGCTGAAACTCCTGCTCTTTCCGCTGCTCGCATGGGGTTGGTGGGTCTCCGTGCGCCGGGGGGGAGTGTCCCTCGTGCTTGCGGTGTTCTTCTGCTGCTACTCGGTCCTCTTCATGTGCTCTGGCGTGCTGATATTCTACTGGTACATGGTGCCCGCCATCTACGCATCGGTGTTCCTTGAGGCGGCGGGCCTGGAGTGGCTGCTGGAAAAATTCGCGCCCGAAGGGCGACCGGCCCTAGCAGCCTGGGCAGCTGTGATCGTGCTGCTGGCACTCACTCTCGGGAACGCGGCCGTTCTCACCGGGAGGGCGGAGAAGTTCCGCCAGGTGCAGTCGTTCGAGGAGGACCTCAGGAAGAGGATCGGGCTCTGGCTCAGGGACAATGTGGAGCCTGGTTCAAGCGTTCTGCTGGAGCCGATCGGGTACATCGGCTACTACGCCGGGCCGGGTGTGAGGATACTGGATGAAGTGGGGCTGGTGACCCCGGGGGCGGAGGTGACCGGAAGGGACGCGGCCGGATGGTACATCGGCCTCATCAGGTCGCTCAATCCGGACTACATCGTGGAATACTCTTCGGCCATCAGGGAGAACAGGGCGATGGTGGTCGGAAGGCCGCTCTTCAGGGACGACGGCGAACGACGGTGGTTCGCCGTCTCGTACGAAATGATCGCATCCTTCGAGGCCCGTGGCCGCTATCCCCTCGTCGAAGACGCGGAGAAATCCTTCATGGTCTTCCGCAGGAGCAAGCGTTAATCCTTCTCACCCGCCGAAGCGCTTCGTGAGCATCATCTTTGCGACGAGGCGGTCCGTGGCGGGGAAGGGAGGGGGAATACGTTGTCGCAACTGTAAAACAGATTTCTAACGAGTATTGATTCAACGCGGTAAACATTGAAAAGGTGTTCCGGCTGATTGATCTGCTTGGTGAAATTTACACACCCCCCCCTTTTGAAGAAGCGGTTTGAGCTTAAAGGTGGAACAGCGATTAATGTCTTCATCTTTGTTATGCCTCGTCTTTCTGTGCATATCGATCTAAACTGTATCGGTTCACAGCGGCAAAACAAAGTCATTACAGATTATCAATTCTAACTCAAGGACTTTACCCGCATCAGA
>Ga0315281_10014123_pt1 | contig 10787 bp, 8 predicted proteins | sample YL17G07_0_MG_FD_204540 | JGI IMG/M metagenome (GOLD analysis project Ga0315281, IMG submission 204540) | Sediment microbial communities from Yellowstone Lake, YNP, Wyoming, USA - YL17G07_0 | ecosystem: Environmental > Aquatic > Freshwater > Lake > Sediment | place: USA: Wyoming | collected... | reverse complement strand
CGCCAGCGAGCAACACCACGGGATTCACGGCGGGCGTGATCCCCTTGGCGCAGGTGGTGGCTGCCGGCGGGGCAATCACGGGCGTGACCGATGTGCGCACCTGGTTCGTTGACCCCAACAGTTTGGGCCCCGTCATCCGCGCCGACCTGATGCCCGGCGCGGACGCAGGTGCGCAGATTATCGCCGCGATTGCCGCTTTGCCGTCCACAGGCGGCACCGTGGATGGTCGCAGGCTGGAAGGGCCGCAGACGATCACCCAAGACCTCTTTGCTGGCATTACCAAGTCATTCGAGCTGCTGCTGGGCGATGCCACCTACACGATTTCGGCGAATCAGACAATCACAGCGAACGGCATCCGAATATCGGGCCAGAGCAAGTATAAAACGCGGCTCACTTTTACCACAGTTGCAGGAAACGCCTTTGATGTAAATATTCCCTTCACGGATTTTAACAGGGGTGGGCATTCGTTTGTACTCCGCGATATATTCATCGAGGGGCCGAACGCCGGCACTGGAAATGGTGTGGTCATCAAAGGAGCCTACCAATTCATCCTGGACTCTATTCAAGTCCATAAGTTCGGCAACGATGGCATTGTGATCGACACGACAGCCGGTGGGAATACAGACAGCGGCTCTTTGCGTACCACAAATTCGACCCAAAATGGCAGATATGGTTTCTACACTGTCGGCCCCGATTCCAACCTGATTACTTTCATCTCCTGCGGAGCATTCAACAATGGCAGCCACGGATTCTATTTTACTCGCCCGTGGATCCTTCTGCTCGGTACAGACTCATCTAACAACACCGGAGATGGTTACTTAATCAATACGTATTACACAGCGGGTCATATTTATGGCGAGTCAAACGCTGGAACTGCCGACCTGCACTTTTCCGCGACGGCTGCCGGGAATACCATCGACTGTCTGAATGGAGGTATGACTGTTGTTGATAATGCTGGTAAAAACACCTACCGCAAAACCGATGGCAGCGTTTGGTCAGGCTGGTACAATTGGCCGGTGAATGACTTGTTGACTCGTGCCGGAGGGATGACGATAGCCAACCGACTCGACGCCAACCTGGCGGTTGACTTTCGTCCCGGCATAGCGACGGGGGCGGCCCGTGCGGTGATTCTCTACTTCCAGGATAAAGATGCGGTTCGCAGATGGCAGATCGACACTACCGTCGCTGGCGCATTGGAAATTATCGACACCGTTAATTCGGTAGGTAGGCTCACCCTCAATCCTCAAGGAAACACTTATCTCAGTGCAGGCGGGGGCGGTGCCTACGGTGTAATTGTAAACGGATTGCCTAATACTGGCACGGGGGGCTTGTCCATAAGGAGTGGTGGTGCGTCGCCGACGGAGAAAGCTGTAATTAGTGGGGCTGGTTTGGGAACATTCAATGGCGGTGTGACGACTCCTCTCCAACTTGCTTCCACGGCGGCGACGGGCACCGCACCACTCGTCGTAGCCAGCACCACGCCGGTGGCAAATCTGAGCTTGAGCGGAGGCGCTGGGACTTCGGTTTCCGTGGCGAAGCTCTCGACGCCGGTCAATGTAGTCACCTTCTCCGCCACGCCGACTTTCGATGCCAGTCTCGGCAACACGCAGAAAATCACGCTGACCGCGAACGTCACCAGTTCGACGCTCTCGAATGCCTCGACCGGGCAGACCATTAACTTTCTCATCTGCCAGGACGCGACGGGCAGCCGCACCTTCGTCTGGCCCACAAACGTCAAGGGCGGTATGACCATCGGCGCGACGCTTTCAACCTGTAGCGCCCAGGATTTCATCTTCGACGGCACGAACGCCTACGCCTTGAGCGCCGGCGTGACGAATATGTAGCGACCACCTCTAGGTGCGCACGCGCTTATGGCAACTGAGCCGAATGGCCGCGCGTCGCCCCCAGACTCCCCTTGGGATTTCCGTGCTATATTGAGCGGCGGCAGACGCCACCCATGGCCGAGAGTTCACAACCCGCCGCTTCATCCCTGCTCAATGCGCTCACCGTCATTCCGGAGGTGCGTTGGTACCATCTTGCTGATCCCTCCTCTTCGGCGCTGGACGAGTTGGCTGAGCATTTCGGCATTCATCCCCTCCAGGTGGAAGATTGCCGTCACCGCCGCCAGACGGCGCGGGTGGAGGAGCATGAGCGCTACACGTTTGTCGTGATCAAGGTGCTCGGCAACCCGCCGGGCGAAAGTCGCCCGAACCACAGTGGCGATGCCGCCAGCCAAGGTGGCACGCTGGCTGTCGAGTCTGAGGACCCCGAAGATGCCGCCCCCGCGGTGCCGTCGGAGGTGGCCTTGAGCGCCGCGCGCCTGCGTTTTGACGACTTCGACATTTTTCTGGGCCCGGACTACATCCTCACCGTGGACGAAGGGAATTCGTCGCTCGTGTCCCCTGTAGCGAGGCGCATTGCGGCGGAAGCTTCACTCCAGAACCCCGACCGCATCGCGCACGCCTTGATTGATGCCGCGGTGGATCAGTACCTGCCCGCTCTGGATCACCTGGGGGATTTCATCGATCAACTAGAGGACCGCGTCATCCAATACGCCTCGCCGGCCACCCTGCGCGAGATTTTTCGCCTCAAGCGCACGCTGCTGGATTTCCGCCGCGTGGCCACCGGCATGCGGGAGGCAGTCAACGGGTTGGTCCGGCGCTACGACGCTCCGCCCTCCGCCAGCCGCCAGGGAGACCGCGAACTCCGCATCTACTATCGCGACGTGTACGACCACGTGGTGCGCGTGATTGATTTCATTGAGACCTATCGTGACCTGCTGACCGGCTCGCTCGATATTTATCTCTCGGCCGTGGCCAACCGCACCAACGAGGTGATGAAGATCCTCACCATCTGGGGAACCATCGCCCTGCCGCTCCTCATCCTGACCAGCTTCTACGGCATGAACGTCGACCTCCCTTTCCAGAAGCACCCTCACGTCCTGGGCATCATCGGGCTGGCGATGTTAGCCCCGGTGGTGGTCATCTATTACTACTTCCAGCGCAAACGCTGGTTCTGAGCTGGGCTTCCTCTTCCCGCCCCAGAGCGGCACTCGCCTCGAAGCTGTCGCTCCGCGTCCTGTCCCGCGGCGGAGTTGCGCCGAAAGGCAGGTGGCGTGGGTGGCTATCAGACCGGGTATTGCGTAGCCCTGCAGCAATTGTGCTATGCTCGCACGTGTCCGGAGGTCCGATGCGCAGCAGGAGTTATAAGGCTTTCTGGAAGCGCCAGAGGCCCACGGGGCATTCAAGCGAGGCATGTCATGGTGAAAGAAGAGAAGCCAGTGCCGCTGCGTCGCAGTTCGCGCGTGAACGTCCGCATCCCGGTGTGGGTTTCGGGGACGTACCCCGATGGGAAGAAATTCACCGAAAACACCTTCATCGTCACCATCAGCAAGTACGGCGCCAGAGTGAAGACTGAGCAGCCGTTGAAGGTGGGGATGCAGGTGAAGGTCGAACCCCATCGCCGCCATCAAGCGGGCCTGTTCAAGGTGGTGTGGACGGGACAGCCGGGCACGGCCCGGGAGGGCGCGGCAGGCATTGAGTATGTCCAGGTGTCCAACCTCTTGGGCGTCGCGTTTCCTGAATAGGCCGTTCACCACACCGTGCGGAAGCTGAGCATCCGCCGCACGGGGGGGTGCGGCCCAGCCATCCCGGGCATGTTAGAATTGCTGGCCGTGGCCCGGGGTGCCGGCCTCACCGAGCGCGCGGCTCGTGGACGTCGATGGACGAGAAGCAACAACCAAGAAGTCGAGTCAAGGTCGCTTTCCCCATCCGCGTCCGGGGCCTGTCCAGTGACAACAAGTTCTTTGACGAACCTGGCGAAACCTGCCTGGTGAGCCGAGGCTTGCTGGTGACCCGCCTTCAGAATCTCGTGGACTTGGAAACCGAACTCTATGTCATCAACTCCGATAACAATGTCGGGGGCCTTTTCCGCGTGCTGTGGGTAAACACCCAGCCCCAGGAGGAACGGTACGATGTGGGCCTGGAACTCATCCAGGCCGACGACGACCCGTGGGGAATTTCCTTTCCGGCCGAGCAAGAAGAGTCAGCCGAGCCCGCGGCGGAAACCTGGCTGGCGTGCCAACGGTGTCACCAGCGGCTACTAACTCCCGTCCCGGAAGCTACGGCGGAGTTCTTCTATGAGGGGTTCCGCATCAGCCGGACTTGTGACCATTGCCGGGCCACGACGCCCTGGGAATTCGCTCCCGCCGAAACCCCAGAGGCCGGGCCCACGGCGGCCGAGGCCGCGGGAGCTGGACGGATCAGGATGAAGAAGCCATACATAGAGTCGCGCAGGAAGGGCCGCGCCCCAATTGAGACGGACATCAAGGTCATCCGCGCCCGCGAAGTGACCATCCTGGAAGACATCTGCAAGACCGTCAATGTCTCCCGCCACGGCGCGTATTTCTTGACCAAGGAAGCTTACGCGGTAGGCGAGCGGGTGAGCGTGGTCCTGCATTACAAGGAAGGCGACGTAAGCATTCCCGTGCCGGCTTACGTGGTCCGCGTGGAGCGAGCCCGGGACAGCTTGCACAACGCCGTCGCTATCAGGCTCGAAGCGGAGCGGCGGTAAGCCAATTCGCCGCGCTCGGCCCGGGCAGGAGAATAAACTGCGACGCGCGTTCCGGAGCCTCTGATGCGCTGCTTTGACGTTTGCATTTTGGCCGCCATTCTCTCCGCGTGGCTCATCCCCCTGTCAGCCACACCTTCCTTACCGGATGCGCACTCGTTGCTGCTGCGCGCGCAGGCCATGAACTTCACGGTAGAAGGCAAGATCACCAAACAAGCCCCAGGCAAGCTCACCATCAGTTCCGGAGAGAACATCATCTTCCACGTGCGCTACGATGAGAAGACCGACATCAAGAAGAGCGACGGAAGCCCGGGCACAGCCAACGACCTGCGCGTCGGCGTGGCAGTGAGGGTGGAAGGTGAGCTGACCGAAAGCGGCGAAATCATCGCCGCGAGAATCGAAATCCAAAAACCGTAACCCGCTACGAACCCCGAGTTTCAAATTTGCAGTTTCTATTTTCGAGAATCAGTGCGGAATTCCCAGGACCTCGGCGTAAGCGTCTCGCGCTGCGTTGAGCTCCGCGACGAAGCGTTTGCGCTGCCGGCGCAGCTTTTCCGCCTGGTGAGGAAGGCGGGCTCCCACGAGCAGCAGTCGAGTCCGCGCCCGGAGCAGCCACTCATAGCGCCACAGGAAAGCACCCGCCAAAGGAAGCGTGAGCGCATAGTAGCCCGCCGTCGCCCGGCCCAGCCAAAATGCGCAGAGGAGGACTTGGGCCGCGTAGCAGCCCACGACCACGAGTGCGCGCAGCAGCCATTCCAATCTCCGGTCCCGCTCGCTCTCTTTCCGCAGCAGCCCAGCCCAGAACAGAATCATCCACACCAGCAGGTGATTGAGCAGGCCATAGACTGCCAGCGGGAGACCCACCACGCTTTCCAGCCAATACCACATTCGAAGCCCACGCGAAGCATGCCACCCGGCAGCCTCAACCTCGGCCTGGCGCAGCAACCAGCGCCGCCGCTCTTCGCGGTAGGCATCCAGGCTATCGCGCAGCGCCACCAGACGGCCCGGGTGGAGAGAATTCAGTTGCTCGAACCACTCCGCGATGAATTGGCTTAGCTTGAAGCCTTCCACCTTCTGCTTCGACTGCGCCCGCGCGGCCCACTCCTCCTCGAGATCAGCGCGCAGAACCTCTTCAAGATGGGCCAGAAATTGCCGGAGATCGCCCGGCTGGAAGCGAAAGGCGTTCTGCCGCAAGGCCTCGTCTAGCTCCAGCGCAAACCTGCGGACTGAAATAGCGCCTTCACCTGCCGACAGGTATTCCTTGGGGGACAGAGGAGAATCGACATAAATCAGCAGCTCGCTCGATTGGGCCCGCCCCACGGGCAGAAACAGGTGGATGGGAAAGAGCAAAAGCCCAAGCTGACCGGAGTGGCGAGCCTCCGCTTCGATGGCCAACTTGGCCGCAGTCACACCCGCCAGCGGCATTTCGCCGGACTTTACCGCTTGATGCTCCGTGAAAACCACAACCGCCTCCTGCCTGCCCAAAGCCTCGCGAGCAGCTTGGAGGGCGGTCGTCTCCGGCTCATAGGGGATCATCCCGAGCCACTGGGCGAGGCGCCCACGCAGGTAACCCCGAAAAAAATTCCGGTTCAGGAGACAACGGACCGGCCGCTCAAGCGCGGCCACCAGAATCAGCGCGTCCAGCAAGCTTGCCGGATGGCTCACCACCAGCAGCGCGGCGCCGGAACCAGGCACCGCCTCGCCGCGCAATAAGCGAACCTTGTGAAAGACCAGACCGAACCAGATCCGCAAGAGGGCGCGAAAGAACCTGTAGGCACGCGAAACAACGGGTGTTTGATCTGGCGAATCAGCGGGCATCATTCAACTCGGCTTCGCCTATAGTATTGGCAATCGCCGCGTGTGGCAAGCACCTCACGAGACCGAGCGGCAGAGGCACATCCTCCTGCTTGGCGGCCGAGCCGGTGGACGGACCACGTTTTCATACGGGCGCGTCAGCCCTGAGGGAAAGTCCTTTAGCACTCTGGGGAGCACCTCCTTGACTTCGGTCGTCCCGGTGCCGTATATGGAGGCGAGCGTTTCGGTTCCGCGCCAGGAGGGCAAGGAGTGGAAGAGCAGATACTCTGCTTCAAACGAGAAATCCTGCGTGCCCATCCTAATCCAGAGAAAACCTTTTACGACGCGGCCCTTTGGCACCAGATCCTGGCCCATCTGGAAAGCAGGCCGCGCTCCACCGTGGAGCACGACTATAACTACAAGCAGCTCGTGGTCTACGTCTTGCTCAATCACGACCAGGTCTTCTTGAGCTATCAACGCACACCCAAGACAGATGAGGCCCGCCTGAAAGCCAAATACTCTATCGGCATCGGGGGGCACGTAAACATCCAGGACACCCGTCAGCTCTCTCTATTTGGCGCTGACGATGAGAGGTGGACCGATTTCCTTCTGGAGGCCGTTTGGCGCGAGGTGAACGAGGAAGTACAAATTCAGGGGGCTATCCTCCAAGCACCCAGACTCATTTGCTTCATAAATGACGATGCTAACGACGTGGGACAGGTGCACTTTGGTGTGGTGTGGCTGGTGAAGCTGGCCGAGCCCAACGTCACAACCAGAGGCGAACGAGGAATAGGCAAGCTGAGCTTCCGCGACTTGGCGTCTCTCAGTTCCATGCGCGACAGGCTGGAGAGCTGGTCGCAACTGCTGGTGGACTACTTGCTCCGGGAAGATGCGAGCTGGCACCACTAACAGCCAGTAGCCACGCTTGGGGTTTTTCCAAGCGGGGCTTGCCTGCTTCGGACAACCGCCAGCGTGCGCAGTTAGAAAGAATCCCAAGCGGCGCGGAACTCGCGAAGTGGTGCCCTGAGTGAAAACCCAACTCTCGAAAGGATGGCCAGAGACCATGAACCTCACCTCACTCTTTTTCTCCCTGTTGTTGCTTGCGGCAACGATTGTTCCCAGCTTCGCTCAGTTGCCCCAGCGGCCGGAGCCGGTTCTCTCGCCAGAAGTCCGCTCCGATCACCGCGTCACCTTCCGGTTCCGCGCTCCGAACCTTAAGGAGGTACTGTTCGCCCGCGAGGGTGTACAGCCTGTGCCAATGCAGAAGGACGAGCAGGGGGTTTGGAGCATCACCACCGAGCCGCTGGAACCGGATTTCTACGGCTACTCGTTTGTGGCCGACGGTGTCAGCCTGATCGACCCCTCCAACCCCCTGATGAAGCCCAACCTGCTCAACACCCAGAGTGTGGTGCATGTGCCCGGACCAGCTTCCTTGCCGTGGGAGGTGAACAACGTCCCACGCGGCATGATCGCCCACCACTTCTACAGATCGGGAATCGTCGGCGACGATCGGGACTATTACGTCTATAGCCCGCCCGGCTACGATCCTCGCGCGAAGAAGCACTATCCCGTCCTTTACCTGCTGCACGGTTTTAGCGATGACGCGAGCGCCTGGTGGGCCGTGGGGCGCGCCCACGTGATTCTTGACAACCTGATCGCGCAAGGGAAGGCGAAACCCATGCTCGTCGTCATGCCTCTCGGCTACGGTGCTCCCGAAGTCCTCTCCCGCGGCTTCGCCAGCTTCCGCGACCAGAACCTGCGCCGACGGAACTTCGACAAGTTCCGCGAGGCGCTGCTCACCGAAGTCATCTCCCAGGTCGAGAGCAACTATCGGGTCTCGCGCGACCGCCTATCCCGGGCTATTGCGGGGCTTTCCATGGGTGGCGCCGAGTCCCTTTACGTGGGCCTGAACGCTTTGGACCGCTTCGCTTGGATCGGCTCATTCAGCGGCGGCGGGGTCAGTGAAGACTTCGGTGCCGACTTCCCGGCGCTTGACGCGAAGGCCAACGCTCAACTGCGCCTGCTTTGGATCGCTTGCGGCACGGAGGATTTCCTCATCAACCCTAACCGCAAGCTCCGTGACTGGCTCAAGGCCAAGGGGGTTCAGCACACCGATATAGAAACTCCGGGCGCGCACACTTGGATGGTCTGGCGACGCAACCTGGCCGATTTCACCTCTCTCCTGTTCCGAGAGAAAGCGCCTTGAGGAGCGCTCCTTCTATTTCTTCTCGGTGAGGTCCAGATAGATAGTCTCGACCAGGCTCGGCCAGCGGCGGCCGCCCGGACCGGATGTGTCCGCGATGCCGAAGTCCCGTTTGATTTCCTCCAGGGATTTCCCTTGCTCGATCAGAGCTTTGACCTTGGCCTGCTTCTCCTCGATGGCGGTCAGCAATCCTTGAATATCAGCCGTCGTGAGCGGGTCGTTATGGCCGGAAATGAAGGTGTCGGCGTCGAGGGCGAGTAGCTTCTTGAGGGTCTGTACCAAGCCGAACGACGTCCCGCCCTTCTGCCGGTGGATGAGCGGGTCGCGACCGAGGAACGCCAAGTCGCCGATGAAGGCGATTTTCTGGTCCGGGAGGTAGGCCACCAGATCGCCGCTGGTGTGCGCCGGGCCGAAATAGAGCAGCTTCACCCGGACACCAGCGATATCGAGCGGTCGGTCGCCGGCGAACGTCTCGTTCGGGAGATACGGCAGGAGGGCGCTCATCTTTGGGTCCTTGAACGCTTCCTCCATGTCCCTCTTGGTGTTTTCATGGGCGACGATGGTTAGCCCTGGGGGAAAACCGGCGAGACCGTTGACGTGGTCGCCGTCGCTGTGCGTGAGAACAATGTATTTTACGGGATTGGGGGTGAGCTTCTGGATCTCGGCGAGCATCGCGCGGGACGATTCTTCGGTCATCTTCGCATCGATGACGATGACCACTTTCTTGCCGATGATGAATCCCGCGTTCGCGCCGCTCCCGCCCCTGACCCAGTAAACGCCGCCCCGGAGCGGCTCGGCACTGAGGGGGACGGGCTGCGGCTGTTGAGGCTTCGGCACCGGCGCGGCTTCGACCGCAGCAGCGACCGCGACGGCGAGGCTAGCGAGTGTGACGAACCCGGCAACCAGAGCGATTCTCTTGGCCATAGGTTGGACTCCTCATTCGGGCTAAATCCTGCCCTAGCTTTCGATGTTCGCACGTTGAGCAATCGCAAGTGTACACCCCGCCACCGCATTTTGGGACAGCCCAGACATACTCAGGGTAGCAAGAACACCAACCGTGACCACCAGACCAGGAGCCGGGCAATGTGGAGCAATTGCGCGCCACACGCGGATGCTTCTTCTGGGGGGAGGGGGAGTGCCGCGGGAAAAATTTCTTACAAGGTCAGTTGAGTATTTCATGTAGACTTCACGTGAGATTTGCGTGCTGGTGGTGGCTTCAGAACGGCAGGGGAGGCTTGAATGTTGATCCTGAAGAATCACGTGCGGTGGGCCGGGTTGGCCTTTCTGTTGATGATCTTGCCCATGTGGTGCACACGCCCTGCGCAGGCGGCTGACGCAGTCGATCCCTTTGACCAGGTCAAGCGCCTGGGCCGGGGAGTGAACATCCTGGGCTACGACCCGCTGTGGGATAACTTTGAGAAGGGACGTTTCAAGGAGCGGCATTTCAAGCTGATCCGCGACGGCGGCTTCCAGACCGTGCGCATTAACCTCCACACCTTGCAGCGCCTGAACGCCGCGAACGGCTACCGGCTGGAGGACGCCTGGCTCAAGACCTTAGATTGGGCGGTCAAAAACGCGCTGGCAAACAACCTCATGGTCATTCTGGACCTGCACAACTACACGGACATTGCCAAGGATCCACTGGGATACAAGCCGCGCTTCCTGGCTTACTGGAAGCAGATCGCCGCGCATTTCCAGGATGCCCCCGATGCGGTGCTCTTCGAAATCCTGAACGAGCCCAACGGCAAACTCACTCCACAACTCTGGAAGGAGTTTCTAAGCGAGGCGCTGGCCATCATCCGCGCCACCAACCCGACGCGCACGGTGGTGATCGGTCCGCCCTTCTGGAACAGCATCGACCACCTCGACGACTTGGCGCTGCCGGAGGAGGACCGCAATCTCATCGTGACGGTGCACTACTACAAGCCCATGGAGTTCACGCATCAGGGGGCGTCGTGGTCAAAGGAGACGGTTCACCTGGCGGGAGTGACGTGGGGCAGCGCGGAAGAGAAAAAGCGAGTGGAGGACAACTTTGCCGGTGTACAGAAGTGGTCGCTGGCGCACCGGCGTCCCATCCTGCTTGGTGAGTTCGGGGCCTACGAGAAAGGCCCGATGGAGTCGCGGGCGCGTTACACGGCGCACGTCGCCCGCACCGCGGAATCCCTGGGCTGGGCGTGGACCTACTGGCAGTTCGATGCCGACTTCATTGTCTACGACATCG
>Ga0315281_10014121_pt1 | contig 10789 bp, 12 predicted proteins | sample YL17G07_0_MG_FD_204540 | JGI IMG/M metagenome (GOLD analysis project Ga0315281, IMG submission 204540) | Sediment microbial communities from Yellowstone Lake, YNP, Wyoming, USA - YL17G07_0 | ecosystem: Environmental > Aquatic > Freshwater > Lake > Sediment | place: USA: Wyoming | collected... | reverse complement strand
TTTCTCAGCGCTGGGTGCCGAAGAGCCCGGCCGGCCGGATCAGCAGCACGATGGCCATGATGATGAAAATCACCGTATTGGACGCCTCGGGATAGAACACCTTGGTCAGGCCCTCGATCACCCCGAGCGCGAAGCCCGTAACGATCGAGCCCATGATCGATCCCATGCCGCCGATCACCACCACCGCAAACACGACGATGATCAGGTCTGCCCCCATGAGCGGATTGACCTGATAGATGGGCGCGGCCATCACGCCTGCGAAACCGGCAAGGCCGACGCCGAAGCCGTAGGTCAGCGTGATCATGCGCGGCACGTTGACTCCGAACGCCTGGACGAGCGCCGGATTTTCCGTGGCAGCCCGAAGGTAGGAGCCGAGCTTGGTCCGCTCGATCACGAACCAAGTCCCGAAGCAAACGACAAGCGACGCCACGACGACCCAGGCGCGATAGTTGGGCAGAAACATGAACCCGAGGTTCTGCCCGCCGGAGAGCGCTGAGGGCATCTCGTACGGCAACCCTGACGATCCGAATTCATGCCGGAACATGCCCTGGATGATGAGGGCCAGCCCGAACGTGAGCAGGAGGCCATAGAGATGGTCGAGCTTATAGAGCTGCTTGAGCATCAGACGCTCTATCAGCATGCCAAAGGCACCCACCACAATCGGAGTCAGCAGGAGCGCCCACCAGTAGCCCAGTCCGAGTTTGTTCAGCAGGAACCAGGCGCAGAAGGCGCCCATCATGTACTGCGCGCCGTGGGTGAAATTGATGATGTTGAGCAGGCCGAAAATCACGGCCAGCCCGAGCGACAGCAATGCATAGAACGAGCCATTGATCAAACCGATCAGGAGTTGGCCAAACAGGGCCTGGGTCGGTATGCCAAAGATCGAATCCATCGCTTCCCGCGTATCTGCTGATTCCGGATCCTGCCGTCAGGTCGCAAAACCGGGGGCCGGATACACGATCCGGACCCCGGTTTCATCCTGCCGCGCGGCCGCCGCCAATTCGGAAGCCGCGCTCCGCGTTACTTTTTCGCCACCAGCGGACAGTCACCCTGATCCATCGGCCGGAAGGCCTGCTCGGCCGGAATGGTCGCCCGCACCTTGTAGTAGTCCCAGGCTCCCTTGGACTCGCTGGGCTTTTTCACCTCGAACAGGTACATGTCGTGGATGTGCCGCCCGTCCTGGCGCACCCTGCCCTTGCCGAACACCTGATCGTCGCTGGGCATCTCCTTCATCTTGGCGATCACCTTGGGACCGTCGTCGGATTTCAGCGCCTCCACGGCCTTCAGGTAGTGCAGCACCGACGAGTACACGCCCGCCTGCGCCATGGTCGGCATCGCCCCCTTGTGCTGGGCGGCGAAACGCTTCGACCACGCGCGGGTGCGATCGTTGACGTCCCAGTAGAAGGCCTCCGTCAGCAGCAATCCCTGCGCCTTTTCCAGCCCGATGGCATGCACGTCGGTCAGGAACACGAGCAGTCCGGCGAACTGCTGCCCGCCCTTTACGATGCCGAATTCCGCGCCCTGCTTGATCGCGTTAATCGTGTCCGCCCCTGCGTTGGCCAGTCCGATGACCTGCGCCTTCGAGGCCTGCGCCTGCAGCAGGAACGACGAGAAATCCGCGCTCGGGAACGGATGGCGCACCTTGCCGAGCACCTTGCCGCCGTTCTTGATTACCACCGCCTCGGTGTCCCGTTCCAGTGCATGCCCGAACGCATAGTCCGCGGTAAGGAAGAACCAGGTCTTTCCGCCGGTCTTGACGACGGCCGACCCCGTGCCGTTGGCGAGCGACCAGGTGTCGTAGGTCCAGTGGATCGAGTTCGGCGTGCACGCCTTGCCGGTGAGGTCCGAGGTTGCGCCCGTGGAAACGATCAACGCCTTGTTCTTTTCCTTGGTCACCTGATTGACCGCGAGAACCACCGACGAGGTCGGAACGTCCACGATAACGTCCACCTTGTCGACGTCATACCACTGGCGCGCGATGCTCGAGCCGACGTCCGGCTTGTTCTGGTGATCACCGACCAGTACCTCCACCTTCATGCCTTTCTTCACGGCCCCGAAATCCTGGATCGCCATGCGTGCGGCCAGCACCGAGCCCGGCCCGGCCAGGTCCGCGTAGGTGCCGGATTGGTCATTCATCACGCCGATTTTGATCACGCCATCGGAGACCTGTGCCTGCGCGCTGCCGAACGCCAGTGCCGCGGCCACGGCCGCGGCCATACCCAGCTTGAGCTTCAGTTTCATGGTTTCCTACTCCTCTTGTTGATCGTCAGGATAGACGGATTGTCCGTTCAGACGCCGAGATAGTTGTGCAGTTTGTCCATGTTCGCCTCCAGTTCCGCGTTGGGAATCATGTCGACCACGCGCCCGTTCTCCATCACGTAATGGCGGTCCGCCACCTTGGCGGCAAAGCGGAAATTCTGCTCTACCAGCAGGATGGTAAACCCTTGCGCCTTGATACGATCGATGGTGCGGCCGATCTGCTGCACGATGACCGGTGCGAGGCCCTCGGTCGGCTCGTCCAGGAGCAGCAGCCTCGCGCCGGTGCGCAGGATGCGGCCGATGGCCAGCATCTGCTGTTCGCCCCCCGAAAGCTTGGTGCCCTGGCTCGACAGGCGCTCCTGGAGATTGGGGAACAGCTCGAGGATCTGCTGCACGCTGAGTCCGCCCTCGCGCACCTGCGGCGGCAACAGCAGGTTCTCCTTGACGTTGAGACTGGCGAAAATCCCGCGCTCCTCCGGGCAGAATGCAATGCCGGCGCGCGCGATGCGGTTCGACGGCAGCCCTATGATTTCCCCGCCCGAAAACCGGATCGAACCCTGGCGGCGGTCCACCATGCCCATGACCGACTTGAGCGTCGTGGTCTTGCCGGCGCCGTTGCGTCCCAGAAGCGTAACGACCTCGCCCTCGTGGATTTCGAAATCCACGCCGTGCAGGATATGCGACTCGCCGTACCACGCGTTCAGTCCCTGCACCGACAGCAACGGCGCCAAGCCTCTTGCCGCGGCGGTGCGGGCCGCTTCAGGCATCTTCAGTTCCCAGATAGGCGGTCATCACCTGCGGGTCTTTGGAGACCGACGCGTAATCGCCCTCGGCGAGCACCTCGCCGCGCGCCAGAACCGTGATGTAATCGGAAAGATTCTGAACCACGCTCAGGTTGTGCTCGACCATGAGAACGGTGCGGTTTGCCGAAACGCGCTTGATGAGTGCCGCGATGCGCTCGACGTCCTCGTGCGCCATGCCCGCCGTGGGCTCGTCCAGGAGCATCATCTCCGGATCCAGAGCAAGCGTCGTGGCGATCTCCAGGGCGCGCTTGCGCCCGTAAGGGAGTTCGACGGCGACCGTGGCCTCGAAAGCCGAGAGCCCCACGGCGTCGATCAATTCCCGCGCCCGGCCGTTCGCCTCGTCGAGCACCCGCGCCGAACGCCAGAAGTCGTACGAATTGCCGCGCTGGCGCTGCAGGGCGACGCGCACGTTCTCCAGAACCGTCAGGTGCGGAAACACAGCCGAAATCTGAAACGAGCGCACCATCCCCATGCGCGCAATCGATGCCGGATTCGATCCGGTAATGTCGCGACCGTTGTAAATGATCTGCCCGTGGGTCGGCACCAGGAAATGCGTGAGCAGATTGAAGCAGGTCGTCTTGCCCGCGCCGTTGGGACCGATGAGCGCATGAATGTGCCCGCGCCTGACCTTGAGATCGACGCCGCTGACCGCGACGAACCCCTTGAACTCCTTGGTCAGGTTGCGAGTCTCGATGATGTAGTCGTCGGCCATGTCAAAAGTATGTCAATTGGGGTCAGAGTAACATTTCCGCCGTGATTTATTGCGGAAACGATGGCGTCGATTTGAAAATGTTGCTCTGACCCCCTTTTTCTAGATCGGGCTGGCGTCAGGTGTTCCACTTCGGCGCGCGTTTCTGGATGAAAGCGCCGACGCCTTCCTGGGCCTCTTCGGCCAACATGTTCTGCGTAATGGCGACGCTGGCGATTTTGTAGGCTTCTTCCATGGTCTTTTCAATCTGCTGGTAGAAGACCCGTTTGCCCAGAGAAATCACGGCCGAGGGCTTGGCGAGGATTGTCTGCGCCAGCTTGTGTACCTCGGCATCGAGCTGCTCCAGCGGTACCACGCGGTTCAGCAGCCCCCACGCCATGGCGGTCTGAGCATCGACGAATTCGCCGGTGATCAGCATTTCGAAGGACCGCTTGCGCGGCAGATTGCGCGACACAGGGACGCCTGGCGTGGCGCAGAACAGACCGAAATTAATGCCGGAAGTGGCGAATCTGGCGTCGGTCGAGGCTACCGCGAGATCGCAGCCGGCGACGATTTGGCAGCCTGCCGCGGTGGCAATGCCGTGCACCCGCGCGATCACCGGCTGAGGGATGCGCTGGATCGTCATCATCACGTTGCAGCAGCGGCGGAACAAGTCACCGATGAACTCCTCGGTCGAGTTGGCCAGCATCTCCTTGAGGTCGTGCCCCGGGCAGAACACCTTGCCCGTCCCACCAATGACCACGACGCGGACCGATGAGTCCCCGGCGATCTCGTCCAGGACGCGTTGCATTTCGGCGAGCATGGCACCATTGATGGCGTTGAACTGCGCAGGACGGTTCAGCATCAGCGTGGCGATCCCGCCTTTGTCCTCGCGCAGTATGAGCGCTTGTTCCACCGATGCATCGATATGCGCATTCATATCCGTCTCCTATCCTATTCGATCGACTTCGCCGACAGGGCCTGCTGCCGGAGCACGAACTTCTGGATCTTGCCGGTCGAGGTCTTCGGGATCGGACCGAACACCACGCGGCGCGGCACCTTGAAGCGCGCCAGGCTGGCGCGGCAGTGCTCCAGGATTTCCTGCTCGGTCGCCTGGGCACCGGACTTGAGCTCGACGAAGGCGCAGGGTGTTTCGCCCCATTTCGGGTCCGGCGTTGCTACCACCGCGGCCACGAGCACGGCCGGGTGCCGGCAGATCACGTCCTCGACCTCCAGCGACGAGATATTCTCGCCGCCCGAGATGATGATGTCCTTGGAGCGGTCCTTGATCTTGACGTAGCCGTCGGGCTGCATCACCGCGAGGTCGCCGGAATGAAACCAGCCGCCGGCAAACGCATCCTGCGTCGCCTTGGGGTTCTTCAGGTATCCCTTCATGGTGATGTTGCCGCGGAACATGATCTCGCCCATCGTTTGGCCATCCCGCGGCACGGGCTCCATCGTCTGCGGATCCAGCACCGTCAATCCTTCCTCGACAATGTAGCGCACGCCCTGGCGGCCGTTGCGCTCTGCGCGGCTGGCGATATCCAGGCCCCGCCACTGGTCGTGCTTGGCGCACACCGTCGCCGGTCCGTAGGTTTCCGTCAGGCCGTAGACATGGGTGAGGTCGAAGCCGATCCTCTCCATACCCTCGATCATCGCTGCGGGCGGCGCAGCACCCGCCACCATGGCCGACACCGTGTGACCGATGCCCTCGCGAAGCTTCGGATCGGCATTGACAAGCGTGGTATGCACGATCGGCGCGCCGCAATAGTGCGTGACCCGGTGCTCCCTGATCAGACCGAAGATCGCCGCGGCGTCCACTCTGCGCAGGCACACGCTGGTGCCCACATTGGCCGCCATGGTCCATGGGAAGCACCAGCCGTTGCAGTGGAACATCGGCAGGGTCCACAGGTACACCGCGTGCTGCGGCATGCCCCAGGTGAGGATATTGCCCACTCCGTTCAGATAAGCGCCGCGGTGATGGTAGACCACGCCCTTGGGATTGCCCGTGGTGCCCGAGGTGTAATTGAGCGAAATCGCGTTCCATTCGTCCGCGGGCGGCTGCCAGTTGTAGGCCGGATCGCCCCCGGCGAGAAACGCTTCGTAGTCGCACTCGCCGAGGCGTTCGCCCGGGCCGGCGTATTCCTTGTCGTCGACGCCGATGACCGTGAGCGGGCGCTTCAACTGCACGAGTGCGCGGCCGACGGTGTCCGAGAATTCGCGGTCGGCGATCAGCAACCTCGCCTCCCCGTGATCAAGCATGAAGGCGATCGCCTCGGCGTCCAGGCGCGTGTTGAGCGTGTTCAGCACGGCGCCGGTCATGGGCACGCCGAAGTGGCACTCGAGCATCTCAGGCGTGTTCGAGAGCATGACCGCGACCGTATCGCCCACGCCAATGCCGCGCCGCGCAAGCGCCGACGCAAGCCGGCGGCAGCGCAAGTAGTTTTCCTCCCAGGTAAAACGGCGCGCCCCATGCACGACCGCGAGGCGCGCCGGATGCACAGCCGCTGCACGCTCGATAAAACCAAGCGGAGTGAGCGGCGCGTAGTTGGCCGGACCACGATCCAGATCGACTTCGCAGGAATGGGCTGTTCCAGATTCGGCCACGGCAGTTCCTCGGGGAATGCGGACGGCTATTCTCGCAACAATTCAGGCCTTACGGGGTCCGCCGGCGGCATCTTCCGGCGTCGTCTCCGGCCGTACCCGCCTTAACCAAAGGCAGCGGCCCTTGCTGTCTGCTTCAATGCGCCCGAGCATATTCTCATGGGCCGCAAGCTCCTCAGCCGAGGCAGCCAGCACCAGAAGCGGCGGCCGCTCCAAGTCGTCGCCCTCGCGGGCCCCTGCATGCTCCCGCGCCGGGCCGGGCCGTTCCAGTTCGATCCCCAGACTCTCCTGCCCCCGCGTCATCGCCAGGTAGACCTCGGCCAGCAGTTCCGCGTCGAGCAGCGCCCCGTGCAGGGTGCGGTGGGAGTGGTCGATCTGGTAGCGCTCGCACAACGCATCGAGTGAATTCCTCTTGCCCGGATGCAGCCCCTTGGCGAGCTTCAGCGTATCGACGATCGCGGCGCACTGCTCGGCGATCGGCGGCAACTCGAGCAGCGCAAGCTCCTGGTTCAAGAATTCAACGTCGAAAGCCGCGTTGTGTATGACCAGTTCGGCGCCGCGCACATAGTCCAGAAATTCGGAAGCGATCTCCCGGAATTTAGGCTTGTCCTGCAGGAACTCAGCAGTGATGCCGTGGACTTTCAGCGCACCCGCCTCGCTCTCGCGTTCGGGGTTGACGTAGCGGTGGAAGTGGTTGCCGGTCAGGCGGCGGTCCGATATCTCGACGCAGCCGAGTTCGAGAATGCGGTCCCCGAGCCGGGCGTTCAGGCCCGTCGTTTCGGTGTCGAGCACGATCCGCCGCATCAACCCCTCACGTCGGATACGCCCTGCACGCCGCGGTTGGCGAGCGCATCGGCGCGCTCGTTCTCCACATGGCCGGCATGGCCCCGCACCCAGTGCCATTCAACCTTGTGGCCCTGCGCCAGCGCGTCGAGTTCGCGCCACAGATCCTCGTTCTTCACCGGCTTCTTGCCGGCCGTACGCCAGCCGCGCCGCTTCCACTGCAGCAGCCACTCGCTGATACCCTTCTGGACGTACTGCGAGTCCGTATAGACTTTCACGTGGCAGTGGCGCTTGAGCGCCTCCAGCGCGCGGATCACCGCGGTGAGTTCCATCCGGTTGTTGGTGGTCTGGCGCTCGCCGCCGTAGATTTCCCTCTCGTGCGTACCAATGCGCAGGATCGCGCCCCAGCCGCCCGGACCTGGATTGCCCTTGCAGGCGCCGTCGGCAAAGACGAGCACCGTGTCAGCGGCGCTGCGGCTGGCGGACATAGTTCCGGCGAACGTGAATGACATTGTCCTTGCGTGCCACCTGCACCAGCGCCGCCTGCTTGGCCGGCCGCTCGCGCCAGGGCGGGGTAACCAGCCGCATGCCGACCTGGTGCTTGACTGCGCGCACCACGTAGACCCCGCCCGCAATCGGCCACCAGCGGTCTCCGGCGCGTTCCATGAACGCGAAACGCTCCAGCCATCTGGATTGTGTGAACGGTGGCACGTAGCAGCCGAAACGCCCCCCGTTCAGCTCGAACCCGAGCAACGCAAGCCAGTCTTTCAGGCGCAACAGCCCGATGAATTTGCCGCACCAGGGGTAGTCCCGGCTGCCGCGATGAATGGCACGCGTGAGGGCATGCTTGGCACCCCACAGCGACAGCGGATTGAAGCCCGCGATCACGATCGAGCCCTCGGGCATCAGCACCCGCTCGGCCTCGCGCAGAATGTGGTGCGCGTGCGGGCTGAATTCAAGCACATGCGGCAGCACGACGAGGTCGATGCTCTGCGAGGCGAGCGGCAGTTTCCAGGGTTCTGCCTGAAGCGCCCCGCCCGACTCCAGCCCTATGCGGGCCTTGAAGGCAATGCGGTTTTCGCGCAGAAAATCGATCTGCGGCAACCCCACCTGAACCGCGTTGAAGCCGAACACGTCGTCGACCGCGTTGTCGAATTGCGCCATTTCCCAGCCGAGCACGTGGCGGCCGGCCGGGCTGTCATACCACTCAGAGAGGCTCGCGGGTGGCATCGCTTATAATCGCCGTATGTCCGAGCAGAATCGCATTCAAGTCCACCCCATTCCCGCCTTCAGGGACAACTACATCTGGGCGCTGCGAAGCGGCCCTCACGTTGCGATCGTCGATCCCGGCGACGCGCAGCCGGTGCTCGACTATCTCGCCCGGGAGCAACTGCAACTCATCGCCATCCTTGCCACCCATCACCACGCCGACCACGTCGGCGGCGTCGCGGAACTAAGGCGCGGCCGCGACATCCCGGTGTACGGCCCGAAGAACGAACCCATTTCAACGCTCACTCAGCCGGTTTCTGGCGGCGACCGCGTCGCAATCCCCGCGCTAGGCGTGGAGTTCGAGGTGCTGGACATTCCAGGCCATACCCGCGCACATATTGCGTATTATGGTTCAAAGATGGTGTTCTGTGGCGATACGCTGTTCGCCTGCGGCTGCGGCCGCCTGTTCGAGGGCACGCCCCCGCAGATGCACGCATCGCTGGCAAAGCTGGCCGCGCTGCCGGACGATACCCTGGTGTACTGCGGTCACGAATACACCCTCGCCAACATCCGCTTCGCGCGTGCGGTGGAACCCGGCAACGCCGCGCTTGCCGGGCGCGAGCGGACCGACACCACCACCCGCGAAAAAAACCATCCGACTCTTCCCACAACCATCGGCCTGGAAAAAGCGACTAACCCGTTCCTGCGTTGCGCACAGCCTGAAGTCGCGCAGTCTGCGGAGCGCCATCATGGCGCCGCCTTGAACGATCCCGTCGACGTGTTCACCGCGATCCGGGAGTGGAAAAACACGTTTTGACGGTCGGCTGGTGACACCACCAATTCACAAGCGGCTTTACAGATTGAAAGTGCGATCATCAAATTGTAAGACGCACGCTACTCGCTAACCTTTACGCAGGCAGCGCCTTTGCCGGCAACAATAGCCGGCCGGATTGCCCCGGCATTTGAACAAAGCCGAAATGCGCGTAGAAGCGAGCGGCGGATCCGTCCTTGGCATCCACGACGATTCCGGCTACGGCCAGCACCGCGCTCACCTGAACCACCTTCCGGCAGGCGTCGGCAAGCAGAATCGCACCCAGACCTTTGCGCTGGAAGTCCGAGTCGACGGCGAGTCTCCCGATGAGCGCCACGGGTACCGGATACCTGGGGAGTTTGCGCGCCAGCGCTGCGGGCAGATCCGAGCACCCCACACTGCCCGCGCTGAGGGTGAAATAACCCGCCAGCCGCCGCGGATCGGCTGCCGGAGACGCGACGAACACCCGAGCCAGATTTCTTCGCACGTCCTGCGATGCGTAACGGCGTATATACTCATCGAGCACAGCCTGTCCGCAGTGAAAGCTCGCCGCGTCGACCGCGGCATCGAGCGGCCCGATGCGGAAGCCGATCACCGGCCCGCGTTTTCCGAGTGACGTTTGAATGCGCGCTTCAGCGCCGCATTGGGTGTGGCAGGACGATCGAGCGCCGACAGGAATGCCTGGAAATCCTTCGGCGTCAGGGTGATCGATTCATGCGCCTGCACCAATTGCTCGGCCGAAGCGAGCGCATGCGAGAGCACGAACTCCGAAACACTGACACGTGCGTAGGTGGCCGCTTTGTCGAGCAGTTGCCGCGCCCGATCGTCGCAGCGGATGTGTAGACGGCTTTCCTTGATCGTCGCGATTCCCATTGCAAGCTCCTGATCCTCAATCTTGTTAATTGTACGCCAATTGTGTGCACGACGCTCGACCAACATTGCCGCTGGACGCCTCCCGAGCGATGCGCTGCAACCGTGGGTCGTGCACCAGGCGCGCGCTACTTTGTTCTGGGTTTCTCCATCGGAGAAGGCGTCGCCCCGGAGAGACGCTCCGTCCGCTCGACGGCAGCGGCAAGCTCACGGTGCAGTCGCGATCCCGGCTCCAGCTTTGCCAGCAGCGGACGCCAGTAGCCCAGCGCCTCCTTGTAGCGACCCTGCTCGTACTCGGCGCTTCCCGCCATCTCGAGCGCCTTGGGATGATCGAGATCCAGCGCAAGTGCGCGATCGACCAATTCACGCGGCCTGCCGGCGAGCTTGCCGCCTTGAGTCATCGCAACGGCATCGGCATACTCGCACCAGACGGCCGGGTCCTTCGCCACCTTCGGCGACAGCGCAAGCGCCTTTTCGTAGCCCAGCGCGGCCTCGCTAAACCGATCGAGCTCGGTCTGAACCCGTCCATAGAGCACCCACGCACGCGCATCGCGCGGCTGGCGATCGAGATGCTGGCGCAGTATGCGCACATAGGTCTCCGGATCGGCACCGCCCGGTCGTACTTCGGGGCGCGCTTCGGCGGCTGACAAGAAGATCTCCAGTTCGGCGGCCGAGCCCTCCTCATCGCTCTGCCAAAGATAGGCTGCCGCGGAAAACAGCGACACCGCCGCGACTGCCGCAAGCCAGGGCATAGCCGCCCGC
>Ga0315281_10014120_pt1 | contig 10789 bp, 12 predicted proteins | sample YL17G07_0_MG_FD_204540 | JGI IMG/M metagenome (GOLD analysis project Ga0315281, IMG submission 204540) | Sediment microbial communities from Yellowstone Lake, YNP, Wyoming, USA - YL17G07_0 | ecosystem: Environmental > Aquatic > Freshwater > Lake > Sediment | place: USA: Wyoming | collected... | reverse complement strand
GGCGGCGCATTCGGATACATATGGATAAATGACAAGTTACATTATAGCTGCTGTGTAACTGACAGAGACCAAAATAAAGAACCCCGCAGCAAGCCACGGGGTATTGGGTAGATGGCTTTTCGTAGGTCGGGTTTGAGCGTATGTGTTGGGGCTTTAGCCCCTTACAGCTACGGCCTACCCCTTGCGGGTGCAACCCGACGTTTTGCTTCAATTCGCCAACCCCGTCGGGTTAAAACCCGACCTACGGAAAAACGCTACGCCGCAAGCGGCAGGGAATTTACCCGAAGATATTGAAAGGCTACCCACTCAAATATCATCTCTCACTCTGTAATTAATTAGCGCACCAATCAGCAATCGTGCCAACATATAACTGACGCCACTTACCAACCAGCTAAATATATTTAGCTTGCGCCATACCGAAGGTGCAATGCGTTGCGAATTACGTTGAATTTCATCGAGCAAATCTACTCGCAGACTCGTCGCAAATTTAGCATCTTTCACCACCAGGTTGGCTTCTCGCGCCAACCATAAACTAAACGGATCAATATTGGATGAGCCGACCGTTGACCACTCACCATCCACAACCGCCACCTTGGCGTGCATATAGCTGGCTTGATAGGCGTAGATTTCAATTCCTGCATGAAGAAATTCGTCGTACAGCGCCATCGTGGCATAGTGTTGCAAGCGGTATTCCACCTTGCCCTGCAAAAACAGAACCACACGTACGCCGCGCTGCACGGCTTCCAGAAGCGCCTTGCGGAATTTACGTCCCGGCAAAAAGTAGGCATTGGCGATAATGATTTCGCGCTGTGCATTGGATATAGCTTCCAGATAGGCATGCTCAATGTCGCGTCGATGGCGCAAGCTATCGCGTGTAATGAACAAAACCTGCTGTTGCAGATTGGCATGATGCAATTGACGGATTTTATCGAGTTCGCCCTGTCGGTGAAATTGCGTCCACGAAATCAGCAGCCAAAGGCGCCGCATGGATACGTGAATATCCCGCACCACTGCGCCTTCTACTTCAATAGCGTAATCAAGACGCGGCGCCTTAAGACCCTGAGAGACATCATCGATAATATTGATGCCGCCGACAAATGCGGTGTGCCCGTCAATCAGCGCAAGCTTGCGGTGCAGGCGTCGCAGATGATAGCGCTGAAGACTGAATCGCCCGACTTCCTTGCGAAACCACAACACCTCCACGCCTGCTGTGCGCAGCTCATCCAGCCACGACTCGGGCAACTCGGCAGAGCCGAATCCATCCAGCAAGAGTCGTGTTATCACGCCGCGTTTTGCCGCCTTTTTCAGTGCAGTGGAAATCAGGCGTCCGGTACCATCAGACGCGTAGATATAAGTTTCGAGGTAGATGGAACGTTGAGCGGCATCAATAGCTTCAGCCAGACGCGGAAAATATTCTTCTCCGTTACGCAGCAGCGTAAGGGTATGCCCGGCAACCTGGTGAGCATTATTCATCATTATTATCGTGTCATGGTGTCGGCAAAGTCAGCATTGCCGACAAAGCAGCATGATCGGAAATCTTGTTCCAAGGATAATGCGCATGCACCTCGGCCAACTGCACAGTCAGCCCGCGTACATAAATCCGATCCATGCGCAGCAATGGAAAGCCACACGGAAAGGAGCGTGCCAATTTTCCTGACTTCACTTCAAACGCTTCATGCAAATTCAACTCCTGTGCCAACAGGTGGCTACCCTGGTTTCGCCAATCATTAAAGTCGCCGGCGATAATCAGCGGCGCATCAGCCGGAACCACCCGCTTTACGCGCTCTACCAGTTCTTTCATTTGCCTGCTCTGGCCACGGGAAAACAAACCAAGATGTACACACAGGCAATGTAATACCTGCTCATTCCCCGGCATTGCCATCTCGCAATGCAATACACCGCGGCTTTCGAAGCGGTGTGCAGATATATCCTGGTTGTCCCATTTCAGAATGGGATAGCGGCTGAGAATAGCGTTACCGTGATGCCCCGAGTCATATACCGAATTCATTCCATAAGCATGATGCAACCAGCCTTCATGCGCCAGAAACTCGTGCTGTGGATGCGCGCCATCGAAATGATGGCGCGGTTTGACACGACGGTCCGCACCCTGCACTTCCTGCAAAAATACAATATCCGCATTCAGTTCACGCAGGCGTTCGCGCAACTCATGCAACACAAAGCGCCGCTTGAATTGCGAGTAGCCTTTGTGAATGTTGTAAGTGGCGATAGTAAGCTGGGTCACTGCCTGAATCCCTCAGTTATGCATTGCCCAGATTCTTCCCCGGCAAATTAATCTGCTTCGCAAAATCCAGCATGCGCTGGATCGATACTTTGGCGCGTTCACCCAGTGCGCGGTCAATATGGATTTCGTTATGCCCCTTTTCCAGCACTTCCGCCAGATTAAGCAATCCGTTCATTGCCATCCACGGGCAATGGTTGCAGCTGATGCAGGTTGCGCCGTAGCCGCGGGTCGGCGCTTCAAGGAACAGCTTGTGCGGCGACAGCGTGCGCATTTTGTGCAGAATGCCGTTGTCGGTGGCGACGATAAATTCCTGCGCATCCATTTTTTGCGACGCATTGATCAATTGCGTGGTAGAGCCCACCACATCGGCAAGTGCGACAATTGAGCGCGGCGACTCGGGGTGCACCAGCACTTTGGCTGCGGGGTGTTTTGCCATCAGCTCTTCCAGCGCATTCATCCTGAATTCGTCATGCACCACGCAAGAGCCCTGCCACAACAACATGTCCGCCCCGGTCTGCTCCTGAATGTAGCGCCCCAGATGACGATCCGGTGCCCACAGGATTTTCTTGCCCTGCTCCTTGAGGTGCTGAACGATAGGGAGAGCAATGGAACTGGTCACCATCCAGTCGGCGCGCGCTTTGACCGCCGCGCTGGTATTGGCATACACCACCACAGTGCGGTCGGGATGTTCATCACAGAAGGCGGAGAATTCATCGACAGGACAGCCGAGATCGAGCGAGCAATTGGCATCCAGATCGGGCATCAACACGCGCTTTTCCGGATTGAGAATTTTTGCGGTCTCGCCCATAAAGCGCACCCCGGCGACGATTAAAGTTTTCGCCGGATGTTCATTGCCGAATTTCGCCATGTCGAGCGAATCGGACACATAGCCGCCGGTGGCTTCGGCCAGATCCTGCAAATCTGCATTCACATAATAATGCGCCACCAGCACCGCATCCTGCTCCTTCAGCATGCGCTTGATGCCCGCTATCAGCGCGGTTTTTTCTTCAGGTTTTGGATCGCGTGGCAGGCTTGCCCAAGCCTGTGCAGTGCTGCATGCGCTCTGGTTGCCAGCACCGGGGTGATCGTAGGGGATGGAGATGGAGTTATTTTGCATGGTGAATTTTAATTATGAATATTCGCTATTTGTTTTAAGGGAGCAAATCCCCCGCTCACTTCGTTCACCGCCCCCTTTTACAAAGTGGGTTCATTTATCGGTTCCACAGTATTGTGAAACATCCACATGCAGGCTCCCCACTTTGGCAAAGGGGGGCAAGGGGGGATTTGAACACTTGGCTAATTCTTTACTCTAGAAATCACCTTCAACACCGCCTCTGTTTCTGTCAACACCTGCCTGTCATCAAACCGTAAAACCTTTAATCCAGTACGAGCCAATTGCTCATCACGCTTCTTATCTTTAGCCAGATGATCCGGTTCAAAGTGCTGCCCACCATCCAACTCAATCACTAATTTCGCGACAGGGCTGTAAAAATCAACAATGTACGACAACAATGTTTTCTGCCTGTAAAACTGCACTCCACCAATTTTTCTATTTCTGATTCTCTGCCGCAAACACTGTTCAGCATCGGTCATGTTCGAACGCAGTGCTCGGGCATGGGGTTTCAGCTTGTTGTTGTACGGTTGCACAAATCCCCCGCTCACTTCGTTCACCGCCCCCTTTGTCAAAGTGGGCTCATTTATACGTTCCACATTTTTATGGAAATTTACACTACTTTGGTTCCCCACTTTGAAAAAGGGGGGCTAGGGGGGATTTAAATTTTGGAAACTTCCACAACTCCCTTACCCCTCACCCTCTCCGGCAACTGCATAATTGCCGCCCGATTGCTGGGTGAAAAACATTTTGCAGCGGCTTCCTGCCATGGCAACCAGATATATGCAAAATGTTCTCGCGGTGCTATCTTCACTGGCTGTTTTTCCGGCAGTTCCAGGCCAAATACATGTTCTGTATTTTGCATCACACCCGGCGGATATCGATGTCGCCATACCGGGTAGATTTCATATACATTCTGGTAATGCCAATCCGTCAACTTGAAACGCCCAGCCTCCAGCCCGGTTTCTTCTAGCACCTCACGCGCAGCAGTCTGGTTCATGGGCTCGTCATCATCACGGCTACCGGTAACCGATTGCCAGTAACCGGGATGATCCGCACGCTCCAGCAGCAGAACTTCGAGTGCAGCCGTATAGATCACCACCAGCGTTGAAACGGGTTGTTTATAGTTCATGAAAAACTAACAGGAGAACACCCAGAATGGCTTGCCTTGCCCTTTCCAGTAATTCACCGTTGTCTCCAGAATATCCCTTGCCACATCGTGATCGTTTCCCAGCAGGTTGAAATTCGCAGTGCTGTTAACCAGCAGCAATACATAGCCCGGGGCATTTTTCCACGACAAATCCGAGAGTGCATCGGCGAGCGCATCCCAGTTTTTCCCAAACCACTCCGGCGCCTCGATCTTTTGCGCGATCGCCGCCAAAAATTCGCTCTTGCTGTGAATGCCGGTTAAATCAACATCAAACAAAACCAGCCCTGCGTCCCGTGCAGCAGCACGCACATCATCAAGTTCGCAGGTGACCACATACACACCCGCCTCTTTAACATTCTTAAGTCTCAATGCGAGATGATCCATAGCCTAGCTCTCCTTACTCTCGAATCAGTTTGAATGTCTGATAATGGTCGCCGGTGTAATAGCACTCTGCTGTTTGCCCGCACACGATGCGGCGTGCTCCCCGATTGCGAGCGCCGGGTGTTTTTACAGTGTACTCATGGTAATAGCCGCGCTGTTTTTTGGGCAGGCGTTTTTCAAAATTGCCAAACACGACACCATCACGCGGAAACGGATAGGGGCCGCCGTGCTTGATCAATTTCAGTGTAGCAATTGCCTCGGGAGGCAAACCGGCAAGATCAATCTCCGCAACGGCGGGATCATGATTGCGATAGTGGCTGTAAGCATGTGCCACGGGCGTAGCAAGCGACAGAAACACTGCCAGCCCCAATAAAACTATACGTGCCTGACCAAAAGTGCTCTTCAAACTCAGGTTCATCATAATTTCCCTCAGCACGTCTACTTAACGACAGGCATCTACCTGGACACTTATTTCAGGTACTGACTATTCCTTTGCTGCTTCTGCAACGGGCTGACGCAAACGAATATGCAATTCACGCAACTGCTTTTCATCCACCGCGCTCGGTGCTTGCGTCAGCAGGCACTGCGCACGCTGGGTTTTGGGGAAGGCAATTACGTCGCGGATGGATTCCGCACCGGTCATCATGGTCACGATGCGATCGAGGCCGAAGGCCAGTCCGCCGTGCGGTGGTGCTCCATATTGCAGCGCATCGAGCAGGAAGCCGAATTTGAGCTGCGCTTCTTCCGCATTGATGTTGAGTGCGCGAAATACCTGGCTCTGTACTTCTTCCTTGTGGATACGCACCGAGCCGCCGCCGATTTCCCAGCCATTGAGGGCCAGGTCATAGGCTTTAGCCAGGCACTTGCCGGGATCAGTAGCCAGGAATTGCAGGTGCTCATCCTTGGGCGCGGTGAACGGATGGTGACAGGCATTCCAGCGTTTGGCTTCGTCGTCGTATTCGAACATCGGAAAATCAACTACCCAGATTGGCTTCCACGCATCTCCGGTGACATAGCCCTTTTCATGGCCGATCTTGTTGCGCAAGGCGCCCAGCGAATCGTTCACAATTTTTTCCTTGTCGGCGCCGAAGAAAATCAGGTCGCCATTTTGCGCCCCGGTGCGCTGCATGATGGTTTGCAGCGCGGCCACGCTGATGTTTTTGACGATAGGCGACTGCAAACCGGTTTCGTTCAGTTGCGTCACATCATTGACCTTGATGTAAGCCAAACCCTTGGCACCATAGATGCTGACAAATTTGGTGTAATCGTCTATTTCACCACGGGTGAGTGCGGCACCGTTAGGGATACGCATTGCAGCAACACGACCGTTGGGCTGATTTGCCACAGTGGCAAACACCTTGAACGACACCTCTTTTACCGCATCGGTGACGTCGGTAATTTCCAGCGTCACGCGCATATCAGGCTTGTCCGAACCGTAACGCGCCATCGCTTCCTGATAGGTGATGCGCGGGAACGGATTGGGCAGCTTCACGCCCATTGCATCGTCAAACACGTAGCGGATCAATTCTTCGGTGATGTTAATGATCTGCTCTTCGCTCATGAAAGAGGTCTCGATATCCACTTGGGTAAATTCGGGCTGGCGGTCGGCGCGCAAGTCTTCGTCACGGAAGCACTTGGTGAGCTGGTAGTAACGGTCGAAGCCCGCCACCATCAGCATCTGCTTGAACAGCTGCGGCGACTGCGGCAACGCAAAAAACTCGCCGGGATGTACACGTGACGGCACGAGATAATCGCGCGCACCTTCCGGTGTGGACTTGGTCAGCATCGGTGTTTCGATATCCATAAAACCGCGATCATCGAGGAAGCGGCGGAAGGCGCGCGCCGTCTTGTAGCGCAGCATCATGTTCTTTTGCATGTGCGGACGGCGCAGGTCGATTACGCGGTGGGTCAGACGCACGTTTTCGGACAGATTTTCGTCATCCAGCTGGAACGGCGGGGTCACCGACACGTTCAACACTTCGATTTCCTGGCATACGATTTCAATTTCACCGCTTGCCAGATTGAGGTTGTCCGAGCCTTCAGGACGGCGGCGCACTTTACCGGTAATGCGCAATACAAACTCATTGCGCACCGATTCGGCAACCTTGAACATTTCTGCCGGCTCTGGATTACACACTACCTGAGCCAGACCCTCACGATCGCGCAGGTCGATAAAAATCACGCCGCCATGGTCACGGCGGCGATGCGCCCAGCCGCATAGAGTAACGACTTTCCCCAGATGTGTTGTGTTTAATTGCCCGCAATAATTAGTTCGCATGTCAGTTCTTTGGATTTATAAATTGGATAAAATTGTTTCAGAGTTTGGCTGTTACATGGCCTGCCGAATCTTCAGCTGCAGCCACCACACCCATCGAAATGATAGCTTTGAACGCGACATCCACGCTGATGTCCAGCTCGACGGTGTCGGCCTTGCGCACGAAGAAATAAAAACCGTTCACCGGGCTGGGTGTGGTCGGTATAAACACACCCACGTACTCATCACCCAGCTGATTTGCTACACCACCAGGGACGGTAGTTTGAAACGCCAGCGACCAAGCAGCTGCATGCGGATATCGCACCAACAACACCTTGCCGAAAGCCTTGTTGTCGCCGGATAAGAGGGTATCACTGACCTGTTTGACACTGTTGTAAACGGCGCTGACAAACGGAATATGGCGCAGAATATTTTCCCATACCTTCAACAATTGCCGTCCCAACACGTTGCGCACGATCAAGCCAGTAAGCAGCAAAATCACAACAGTCAGAATCACCCCCAAACCGGGAATGTGAATACCCAGCCATGAATCCGGGCGCCACTGCACAGGCAGTATCAACAGGCTTTGATCCATGGTTCCTATCGTCACTTTCAACACCCAGGCCGTAATACCCAGGGGAACCCAGACCAGCAAGCCTGTCAGCAGGTATTTTTTCACGCAGCCTTACTTTCTGTTGGACTCGCAGCCGGGCATGTTGCACAAGCCGAGGTGTCGCTTTTCGTCGCAGGTTTGTTCTTGAAATCGGTTACATAATAACCATTACCCTTGAGCTGAAACCCCGCAGCAGAAAGCTGCTTGGCATAGGTTTCCTTGCCACAGGCCGGACATTTAGTGAGCGGCGCATCGCTCATTTTTTGTATCACATCTTCTTGCGCGCCACAGCTGGCGCAGCGATATTCGTAAATAGGCATGGTGTCTCCCGTCTGTAAAAGCCAAATTCAGTAAACGCTTATTATACCTGAGCGAAGAGCTGCGACGTAACCTGTGCCGATGGCTCAAATGTAACCCGGATAACAACAAGGGAAATTAAAACACCACCGTTTTGGATAGACACAATGGATAAGTGTCTAATGATCGCCGCTTTTGACACCCAATCAACCAGCGTGCACCCAATTGCTGGCAAAAAAGCCGGAACAAGTCCGGCTTTGCTATTTATCATGCGTAAATCTAGAACTTATACAAGGCACCCAAATAAGTAAAGTTTGAATTCTGGGTGTCTGTTGATCCCACTTTAAACGAATCATAACCCAGTCTAAAACCGATAGAATTACCAAAATTATATTGAGCACCAAAGCCGTAAGCAAGGTAAGTCTTGGACTCTAAAAACGATGCCTCAATAACCTCCAGTTTTGTCGTTGCGACACCCAGTTTACCGAACATCGATAAGGTTTTGTTCACGGGAAGAAAGCCTATAGCGCTGAGACTCACCGCGTTTCCTGTCACCTTGTTGGTTGAACCTGTCATTTCCGCACTTCCAAAACTGGCATATTCAACTTCTGCTGCAATATTTTGTCTGAAAAAATAGCCGAACAATAAGGAATATGCACTTGAAGCCTTGACATCACTATAACCCATCTTATTTGAGCCAAGATTTAAGCCAACATAAGCGTCAGCTGCGACAGCGGGGCATGCAACGAATGCAGCCAATACAACGGCAATAGCCATCTTTCTCATAGGTACTCTCCATAACGAAACATTTTAAAGCAACCGAAGTTCATATACCTCAGGTCCGATAGTCCAACTCACAGCCTGCTATTGAGGCACGTTCATGTGCTCAAGCACTTCCACCTCTGCGCTTGCAACCCGTGCATCTGAAGCCAACGAGGCGACAGCAGCGACCACGTCCTGGCCGGGTTTCACCCGGTAGAACGCAGTTTGCAGATGTGCAAAAACATATACCACTTCAAGCCCGAAATCCGCAGCGACAGCAGACGCACTCGCCATATCCTTCAAGCTCACTTTCAGCGTGCCGGGCACGATGCCTATCCCGCCTGTGCGTGGATTAAGTGCTGCCGGGTACGTGGTAGCGCCGTTTACGGTTGCAAGACTCGCCGCACCCGGCTTGCTTGCAGTAAAAACGACGAATGCGCCTTTGGTTTCTACCAGATTGTTGCCGCCCATCCGCGTGAGCGTTTGTTGCGGCTGCTCGTTGGCGTGACTTTGCGTAGCACGCACACCGGGCAGCAACTGGTATTGCTGGTTATTACTGGTGATGGTCTGTCCAACAGGGCCGAGCTTCTGCAGACGAGCTGTTCGTTCCGCTGTAATTGAGGCCGTTACCGTTCTGTCCGCTGCCTGCGCCATCGCCGACAATGCGACAAAGGCTATCAGCAATGCAATCTTACTAATACTCATTATTTATATCTCCTGGTTAAGGCGGTCGCTGGCCGCCAAGCAATCAATGTCCGTAAACGCGGATCTGTACATTGGTCAGCGTTTGCGTACCAACAGCCCAGCCATCAACTACCTTGACTGTCCAGACACCGGTGCTGTTCTCGCCGTAAAAGGCATTACTTGCCAACACCATACCAGCCAGCGTAGAAGTACCGCTCAAGCCGTCCCTGATATTTTTTAGTATGCTCTTGGTTCCTGAAGGTGAGGTCAACTCGATGCCGAGATCACCGCTATAACCGCTTGAATTATTCGCAACCGTTACCTTAAGTTGCACAGTCTCTACTTTGCTGCTTGCACCCAGCGCCGGCACGGTCAACGTGCGGCTTACACCGGTGGTACTGTTGTCGGGTATGGCGAGACTAATTGCGCCACTATCGATCCAGCTAGTGTTGGCGAAAGTACCAAGCGAGCCTGAGACATAGGCTTTCGCCATATTCACTGCGGCACTGGCATTCACCGCGCCAAAACCGTACCAGTTATGGAATTTAAGGCCCGCAGCGTTGGTGACCCAACCCTGCTCTGCCACATAACTGCCATTACCAAGCGCCACGCTCACCGCTGCAATCCCGGCGTCAACCTGTACTGCGGTTCTGGCCAGAATATCCTTCACCTCACGCCAGGTAAGCGCCGGATTGGCTTCGAGTATCAGCGCGATCGAGCCGGACATCATCGGCGCTGCCGAAGAGGTGCCATTCATGCCATTGGTGTAGTTACAGTTGGTGTTGATACCGGCAACATTTGTCGCCCCGCCCTTGTTGAACAGGCTGGATGTCGCTGTGGTACGGGAATAGCCGTTCGCACAACCCGACTGATCTGTGGTCACCATCGCCGGATCGTAGGCTACCGGAATCAACCCTGGATATACCGCGCTGTTATAACCATATTCGCCGCCCGGCGTACTTGCCCACAGCGCCGAGCCTGCGGTGGAATAACTGCTTCTTACCCCTTTCGCATTCAGGGCTGCCATCACAATGTTGTATGGCAAGGTGTTGCTGGGATCAAAGTTTGCATTTTGGCAGGAAACACCAATGGAGTTGGCACCACCGCTACCATTGCAACCATCAACCTCAACATTGCTTGAGTTATAAGCAAAGCTTTTAAAACCATTGCCTGCAGATTTCACATACAGCGCGCCCTTGCCGGCCCTCAGCGTACTTGTGCCGCTTGCGTATTGGGCTTCTACGGTAGTATCCATCAGAAAATCGTAGTTATTTGAGGTGCCAAAGCTCTGGTTG
>Ga0315281_10014119_pt1 | contig 10789 bp, 11 predicted proteins | sample YL17G07_0_MG_FD_204540 | JGI IMG/M metagenome (GOLD analysis project Ga0315281, IMG submission 204540) | Sediment microbial communities from Yellowstone Lake, YNP, Wyoming, USA - YL17G07_0 | ecosystem: Environmental > Aquatic > Freshwater > Lake > Sediment | place: USA: Wyoming | collected... | reverse complement strand
GAAGCGGCGCGCAAGCTCGGTTTTAGCGCGGCGCGCACCATGCACGTCGCGCAGGGTCTGTACGAGCGCGGGCTCATCACCTACATGCGAACGGATTCGACGTCACTCGCCGATCAGGCGGTACAAGCGGCGCGCGGTCAGATCGGGCGCATGTACGGGAACGAGTACCTGCCCGATCAGCCGCGTACGTACCGCAGCAAGGTGAAGAACGCGCAAGAGGCGCATGAGGCGATCCGTCCGGCGGGCGACCGAATGAGCACCGCCGACGATCTCGCTCGTGAGTTGTCCGGTGCCGACGAGCGTCGCCTCTACGACCTGATCTGGAAGCGCACCGTCGCGAGCCAGATGGCCGACGCCCGGATCCGCCGGGTCGCGGTGCGGCTCGCGGCGACCTCGACCGCGGGTGAAGAGGCCGTGTTCCAGGCGTCGGGGCGCACGATCGAGTTCCCCGGATACCTCCGGGCCTACGTGGAGGGCGCCGACGACCCCGACGCCGAACTCGAAGATCGAGAGGCGCTGCTCCCTCCACTTGCCGAAGGCGACAGTGTCGAGTGCACGGAGCTGCACCCATCCGGGCACACCACCCAACCTCCCGCGCGCTACACGGAAGCGAGCCTGGTGAAAGAGCTCGAAGAGCGCGGCATCGGGCGACCGTCCACCTACGCGAGCGTGATCGACACCATCGTCAACAAGCGCGACTACGCGTGGAAGAAGGGCACCGCGCTCGTACCGTCGTGGACGGCGTTCGCGAAGGTGCAGTTGCTGGAGCGTTACTTCGCCCACCTGATCGACTACGAGTTCACCGCCACGATGGAGGAAGCACTCGACGCCATCGCGCGTGGCGAGGGTGAAGCCGAGAAATGGCTCCACTCCTTCTATTTCGGGAACGGCAATGTCGGGCTTCGAGATCTCGTGGCAGAGGAACACGTCGCGACCATCGACATGGCCGATGTCAACGCGGTGCATGTCGGGCGCGATGCCGAGGGTCGCGAGCTCATCGTCCGGGTGTGGCCCAACGGGGCCAACATCGAACGCGGCGACGACAAGGCGCCGATCCCGGCTGATCTCCCGCCCGACGAACTCACCCCCGAGCGGGCCGAGGAGTTGCTCGCGCAGGGAGCAGTTGGGCCACGCGTGCTCGGGAATGACCCCGAGACCGGAATGCCGGTGCTGGCGCTGACGGGCCGATTCGGTCCGTTCGTCCAGCTCGGCGACATGCAGGACATCGCGGTGGAGAAGCCCAAGCGGGCGTCGATCTTCGCCAGTATGGATGCCGCGACGATCACGCTAGACGTTGCACTCGCGCTGCTGACGCTCCCTCGCGTGGTGGGGCACGACGCCGACGGCGTCGAGATCACGGCGCAGAACGGGCGTTACGGCCCGTACCTGCGCAAGGGCACCGACAGCCGCAGCCTCGCGTCGGAAGCTCAGATCTTCTCGGTAACGCTCGCGGACGCCGAGGTGTTGTTCGCCCAGCCGAAACAGCAGCGAGGACGCGCGGCCAAGCCTCCGCTCGCCGAGCTCGGCCAACACCCCGAATCCGGCGCGGCCGTGAGGGTGCTCGACGGCCGGTACGGCCCCTACATCACCGACGGCACGGTCAACGCGTCGGTCCCCCGTGGCACCGACCCCGAATCGCTCACGCTGGACCATGCTGTCGAGTTGTTGCGCGAGCGCGCCGCTCGCGCACCGACGGCCAATCGCCCGGCGAAGAGGCCGGCGAAGAGGACGGTCAAGAAGACGGTGAAGAAGGCGGCGAAGAGGTCGGCGAAGAAGACCGTGAAGAAGAAGTCGACGGCGAAGAAGTCGGCCGCGAAGAAGACGGCTACCGTGAGCAAAACCACGAAGAAAGTGACGGGGAAGGCGACGTCCTGAGCGGTCAGGCTTCGGAGGACGCGAAGCGAAGGCGTGGGCGAAGGCCCGGGACGCCGGAGCCCGGTCGACCCGAGATCGAGGAGTCGCGAGGCGATCCGGGGATGACCGAGGGGCAACCGACGCCGCACGGTGCACCGTTCATTCCTCGGGACGCGGGCACGCCGCCGATGCCGCCCGCGCCGTGGCGGTTGTTCGGATCGCGTTCGTTCTTTCACCTGTGGCTCGCACAGGTGGTCTCGAGTCTCGGCGACTGGATCGGGCTCATCGCGATCCTTGCCATCGCGGCACGCGTGTCCAACAACTCGGGTGCGGCAGTGAGTCTTGTCATGGTGACCCGGGTCGTGCCCGGCTTCTTCCTCGGCACCGTCGGTGGGGTGATCATCGACCGGTTCGACCGGCGCAAGGTGATGGTGTTTGCCGACGTCGGTCGTGCCAGCCTGCTCGTGATGCTGCCGTTCGTCGAGAATCTGCTCGGCCTTGTGCTCGTCTCTCTCGGCCTCGAGGTGCTTACCCTCATGTGGGGCCCGGCTCAGGCCGCAACCGTGCCGAATCTCGTCGCCGACGAGCAACTCCCGTCGGCGAATTCGCTCTCGCTCGCGGCGTCGTACGGGACGTTTCCGATCGCGTCGATCATCTTCTCGCTGCTTGCGGCCCTGGCGACCGTGCTCGGCAATCTCGACGTGATCGCCGCCTTCAAGGTCGACCAGGAATTTCTCGCGCTGGTGTTCGACGCGATGACCTTTCTCGTATCGGCGGCGATCGTGTGGCGACTTCCCTTTCCGCGCAGAGATCGGCCTCGGGGCGTCCGTATCGACTGGACGGAGACTTTCCGCGAGATCAAGGAAGGTCTGCAGTTCATCGCGCACGAGCCGCTCGTGCGCGGCGTGATCATCGGGCTCGGCTTCGGGATCATCGGTGCCGGTGCGATGATCCCCCTCGGTCCGTCGTTCGCGAAAGAGGTCTTGAACGGCGGCAGCGCCGCCTTCGGCGTTCTCATGACCGCGCTCGGGTTCGGGGCTGCGTTCGGCGTCGTCACGCTGCTGTGGTTCCAGAACCGGTTACCGCGCGGTCCCGTCTTCGCCGTGGCGGTCATGGGCGTCGGCGCGTTCTTGGTGCTGGCCTCCTCGTGCTCGTCGCTTGCACCCGCAGCGTTGTTCATCGCCGGCGTGGGGGCGTGTGCCGGTACGACGTACGTCACCGGGTTCACCGTGCTCCAGGAGAACTCGAGCGACGAGTTGCGGGGACGAACCTTCGCGACGCTCTACACGGTGATCCGCTTGTGCCTCCTGATCTCGCTCACGATCTCTCCGCTGTGGGCAGACTTCTGGGACTGGGTGACCCGATCGCTGCTGTCGCACCAGTCGGTCACCATCGGCTCGTACACCTACGCGCTACCCGGAGTGCGGATCGCGCTCTGGGGCGGCGGGCTCATCGCGTATATCGCGGGGATCATCGCTCTGCGCTCGGTCCGACGCGCCCGCCGCGTTGCCGCGGTCGAGCAGGCGGTTCGCGATGCCGAGTCGACGGAGCCATCATGACGGGCCGCTTCGTCGTGCTCGAAGGTGGCGACGGCACCGGCAAGAGCACGCAGATGTCCCGCTTGGTCTCGAGGTTGCGCAGACTCGATGTCGCGGTCCGCGAAACCTTCGAGCCGGGCGCGACGGGCGCCGGTGCCGTGATCCGCGAGCTGTTGCTGCACAGCGGGGAGGCGATCTCGCCGCTCGCGGAGGCGCTGCTGATGGCGGCCGACCGGGCGCAGCATCTGTGCGAGGAGGTGGTCCCGTCGCTGGAACGCGGCGAGTGGGTGGTGTGCGACCGCTACGTGCCGTCGTCGCTCGTGTATCAGGGTGTCGTGCGCGGGGTCGGTGTCGACACCGTCGAGCTTCTGAACGGTGTCGCGACGTCGGGGCTGGTGCCCGATCTGGTGGTCATTCTCGACGTGGCCGACACGACCGCGCGGGAGCGGGTCTCCGCTCGTCCCGATCGGCTCGAAGCCGAAGGCGACGCGTTCCAGGCCTCGGTGCGCGACGCCTACCGACGACTCGCCGGCGCACGCGGGTGGGAGATCGTCGACGGTACGGGCGCCGTCGAGGTCGTCGCCGGGCGCGTCTGGGCGTTGGTCGAGCCACTGCTGGCAGGATGACGACGTGACACCAGGATCTTGGGACCGCATTGTCGGGCAGGAGCGAGCGGTCGCACTCCTGCAACGCGCTGCCGAGCGCCCGGTGCACGCATACCTCCTGGTGGGTCCACGCGGCTCGGGAACGAGCGAAGCGGCCCGGTGTTTCGCCGCGGCGGTGATTGCACCCGATGACGACCGCGCGTCGGATCTCGCGCAACTCGGCCGCCACCCCGACATCGTCGAGATCGATCCAGCGGACAACGAGATCCGTGTCGAGCACGCCCAGGAGATCGTCGCCGAGGCGCACAGCAGCGCGATCGAGTCCGAACGAAAGGCGATTGTGGTGTTCGACGCCGAGCGGCTCAACGAGTCGGCTGCCAACAAGCTGCTCAAGACGCTCGAGGAACCGCCGCCGTCCGTCGTGATAATTCTCGTCACCGCGGCCGCCGACCGGTTGCTGCCGACCATCCGATCACGGTGTCAGCGGGTCGACTTCGCGCCGCTGTCGTCGGCGACGATCCGCCGGGCGCTCACCGATGCGGACGTGACGCCGGAGCGTGCCGAGCTCATCGCTCGCCTCGCGGGAGGACAACTCGATCGCGCCCGCGCGCTCGACGGTCGCTTGGACGGCGTGCGCAGAGCATTCGTTGCGACGGTCGGCGAACTTGACGGCACGGGTTGCACGGTGACGGCGCGAGTTGCGGCAGTACAGGATGCGATGAAGGACGCGGTGGGCGATCTCGAAGCCGCGCACGCCGAACAGACCGCGACGCTCGCGGAGGAGTTCGAACGCGCCGGCTATCCCGACCGTGTCACGCAGGCCCAACTCAGGCGCCTGAAGCAGCAACAAGCTCGGGCACACCGTCACGCCCGCACCGAGTTGTTGCTCGAAGGCATCACCGCGCTCGAGACGGTGTACCGGGATGCGCTCGCGGGGGCCGACGCGCCACTGCTGAACGTCGACCGCGCGGTACTCGCGATCGATGCCCGCTCATGCGCCGACGCCCTGGACGCATGTCGCTCCGCACGGCGAGCGTTGGGCGAGTTCAACCCCAACGAGCCCCTGTTGCTCGAGCGACTGTTCCTGCACCTGCCTGCAATCCACCGAGCGCAGGGCCGGGGCGTACGCCCCGGCCGGTAGACTCATCCGCCGCGCCGGAGTAGCTCAGACGGCAGAGCAGCGCACTCGTAATGCGCAGGCCAAGGGTTCAAGTCCCTTCTCCGGCTCCACGTCCACGTTCCCGACCAGGAATCCCGTGCTCGCGCTCTGTGGGGTAGGCGGGACCCGTCGGATTTGGTGCAGACTGCGGGTACAGGGCCTTCCAGGAGGGAACCGCATGGACCGTCACGACCGGATCGAGGAGCAGCTTGCACAGGTGCCGCTGTTCGAGGGATTGTCGAAGAAGGAGCTGAAGCTCGTCTCCCAGCTCGCCACCCCGCTCGAAGAGCCGGCTGGCACCGTGCTCGTGCGTGAGGGAGCGGCGGGACACGAGTTCATCATCGTGCTCGAGGGCGAGATCGAGATCCGCAAAGGCGACAAAGTGGTGGCGACCCGCGGGCCCGGGACCTACGTCGGAGAGATCGCCCTGCTCGACCACCGCCCCCGAACGGCAACGGTGGTGGCCAAGACCCCGGTTTCCATCGAGGTGATCGGCCAGCGGGAGTTCGCGGGGCTTCTCTCAGAGGTGCCCGAGATCTCTCACAAGCTCATACCGGCCATGGCCAAGCGGCTGGCCGATCTGGACGACTCCGGGTCCTCGTAGCTCGGCGAAATCGCGACGAGACTCCTCAAGCGGCACCCTCTAGGTGTCGATCCTGACCACGGCGAGGAAGATCGCCAGGGCCGGTTCGGATGGAGATGTCGCTGATGACGTCACAGTTCCTGAATGTTCACGAGGAGTTGCGGCATGCTCTCGACCGCGGGGAGCTGGTCCTCGCGTACCAGCCGATCGTCGACTTGAACGACGGCGCGCTCACGGGGGTCGAAGCCCTGCTGCGTTGGAACCATCCGACCCGCGGTCTCCTGTGGCCCGGGGACTTCCTCGGCGACGTCGAGGAAGTGGAGATGTGGTCGATGCTCGGCGCCTACGTCATCGCGACGGCTGCGAGCCAGGCGCGCATCTGGCGCTCGGGCATGCCGGGGCGGGCGATGTCGGTCGCGATCAACGTGTCGGCGCCCCATCTGGAGACCGACGATCTCCTGGCGCAAGTGGCGCAGGCGCAGGTCGAGAACGAACTCGAACCTGGCGCACTCACCCTCGAGATCAGTGAACGCACCCTGTTCTCGGGAATCGATGGCATTCGCGAGCGCATCGAATCGCTCGAGCAGCTCGGGGCCAAGATCCTGGTCGACGACTTCGGAACGAGCTATGCGCGCGCGACCGCGCTCGAAGGCGCAGAGCCCGGTGGCTGGAGCGCGGGAGCGACCGACAGCCTGCTGATGTCACTGATGGCGCTCGAGGACTTCGCAGTCGACGTGATCGCAATCGACCGATGCCTGCTGGAGCGCCTCTTCGCGGGTGCGAGTGACGCAGCGCTGGTGCACACCGTGGTGCGTCTCGCGCACCGCCTGGGATTCCGCGTCCTTGCCGAGGCTGTCGAAACGGCGTCGGAGGCCGAACAGCTCCGTCAGTCGGGTTGCGACCTGGCGCAGGGCTACTACTTCGACCGGCCGCAGTCGGCGGAGTACATCGAGATCCTGGTTCGTGAGGCGAGGGACGCACGACGTGAGCAGGTGCTCCGGCCCGTCCCGCCCTCACTCATCCACCAGGCGTAACCCGGCCGCGCTCATACCGGGTTCCTGATGGGGCCTCGTGCACACCTGCACTCGGTACCCTGTGCGGATGGCCGACCAAGCTCACTTCGCTGAGCTGGCGATGCCGTTCATGTCGTCCCTGTATTCGGGCGCGCTGCGCATGACCCGCAATCCTGCCGACGCGGAGGACCTCGTCCAGGAGACCTATCTGCGCGCGTACCGCGGGTTCGCGGGATTCCAGGAGGGCACCAATCTCAAAGCCTGGCTCTACCGGATCCTCACCAACACGTTCATCAACTCCTATCGGTCGAAGAAGCGACGACCCGACGAGGTCGACCTCGCCGACACCGAGGACTTCTTCCTCTTCCGGCGCCTCGGCGGGCTCGAGGCTGCCCAGGCCGGGCGTACGCCCGAAACGGAAGTGCTCGACAGCATCCCCGACCAGGTCGTCAAAGACGCGTTGGAATCACTGCCCGAGCAATTCCGGATGGCGGTGCTCCTGGCCGATGTCGAAGGCTTTTCGTACAAGGAGATCGCCAAGATCATGGACGTTCCGATCGGCACCGTCATGAGCCGGCTGCACCGAGGAAGAAAGCAACTCCAGCAGCGGTTGTGGGATTTCGGTCGCGAGCACGGTCTCGTGCCCCCGGTGCCCGCAGCGGGAGCGGGAGGGTAGGAGCCATGGACTGCGACAAGGCCATTGATCGCGTGTACCTCTATCTCGACGGGGAGGTCGTCGTGTGGCGGAGGTGGACGATCCGACGACACCTCCACCGCTGCCCGCAGTGCGCGCAGGGTTTCGCCTTCGAGGTGGAGCTCCGCCAGGTCGTGTCGGCAAAGTGTCGCGACGAGGCGCCCGCCGAGCTCCGGCAGCGCATCGAGAAGCATCTGGGCAGCTCCGCCGAGTGACGCGGCGCCCGGTCAACCGTCCTACGATGAGCCCGATCCCTGCACGGAGGAATTCGCCGGCGTGAAGAAGTTCGGAATCCGATCCCTGTCCATCGCCGCACTTGCGGCAGCGTTCCTCCTGACGCTTGCACCGCCCGCAGGCGCGACCACCACGGTGCTGGCCAACGAGAAGTACAAGTGGTTCTACTGGATCGGATTTGTCCTCGCAGTCAGCTTCGTGGGGTGGTTGGTGTCGTTGGTAGCCGGCTACTACGTGCGCGTGCTGCGACCGAAGTGGCGGGGACAGAAGTCCCCGTGACCACCGAGACGCGGACCGGTGACGCCGTCGGTCCCGCGTCTGCGTCGTTCGATCCCCTCGACTGGGGCCTTGCCGAGCGGGTCGCGCGTCGCGTTGCGGGGAGAGATCCGTTGTCCACGTCGTACCTGGGTGAGTCCCTGCGCGACGATTTCCATCGGGTTACGTCCGAAGCCGAGCGACTGGTCGCGGAGGACACGGGACTTCGCGCTCCCGGTGTCGCGCAGGCGAAGGTTCTCGACCGGGCCTCATGGGTGTCGGCCAATGTGGAGTCGATGCGGCGGCTGCTCGAGCCGCTCACGGAGCGCATCGGCCAGCGGATGGCGACCAGCGCAGTTGCACCGATCGGTCGGCGGATCGCCGGGACCGAGACGGGTGTCCTTCTCGGATACCTGGCACAGCGCGTGCTGGGTCAGTACGACCTGCTCGTGCTCGAGGACGACGGCGCATCGGACGCGGTCTACTACGTCGGCGGGAACATCCTTGCGCTCGAAAAGCGATTTGCCTTCCGGCCACGCGACTTCCGATTGTGGATCGCGATCCACGAATGCGCGCACCGAGCGCAGTTCACCGCAGTGCCGTGGATGAAGCCGTATTACCTCTCGCTCGTCGACGCGGCGCTTTCGTCGATCGATCCAGATCCACGCCGGCTCGTGCAGGCATTGACGCGCGCGGCCGAACAATTGCGGAACGGCCACAACCCCCTCGACGACGGTGGACTCGTTGCGTTGCTCGCAACCGACGAGCAGCGGGGAGTGCTCGCCCGAGTGCAGTCGCTCATGTCGCTGCTCGAAGGCCACGGAAACAGCGTGATGAATCGGATCGGCCGCGAGCACGTCGCCGGACAAGCACGGATGGCCCGCGTGCTGCACGCTCGTCGTCAGTCGGGCGGTCTCACTGCGATGGTGCACAAGCTCATCGGACTCGATTCGAAGATGCGCCAGTATGAGATCGGTGAAGCGTTCGTGGCTGCCGTCGAGCGCGAGGGTGGTCCCCGCGCGATTGATGCCGCGTGGCGCGGACCTGAGTGGCTGCCGTCGCTCGAGGAACTGCGCGCCCCGGAGAGTTGGCTGACGCGCGTCGCGTGAGCGCGATCGAACCTGCCGAGGCTCTCGGTCCGTTCCGCACCCGCTTCGCCGCGGCCTCAGCTGGTGCCATGGCACCAGTGGTCGTCGGTTGTTCCGGCGGCGCCGATTCCGTTGCGCTCCTGGCGCTCACCGTCGACGCCGGCCTCCAACCGATCGCCGTGCACGTCGACCATGGGCTCCGCCCCGGCAGCGCTCGCGATCGCGACGTTGTTGCACAGGTCGCAGCTCGCCTGGGTGCGCGCTTCGATGGGCGGGTCGTCGACATCGCGCCGGGCTCGAATCTCGAGGAGCGGGCTCGCGAAGCGCGGTACTCGGCGCTCGAGTCGGCTCGAGCGCATCACGCGGGCACCGCCGTGCTCGTCGCCCATACCACCGACGATCAAGCCGAGACCGTGCTGCTGAACGTTCTCCGCGGCGCGGCGAGCACGGGGCTCGCGGGGATGCGTGCGCAACGTGGGCACCTGATCCGGCCCCTGCTCGGTTTTCGTCGCGCCGAGACCGCCGCCCTGTGTGCAGCGATGGATCTGCCGGTGCTTCGCGACCCGATGAACGACGACGAGACGTTCCGGAGGGTGGCGGTGCGTCGTCGGGTGCTTCCCGTCCTCGAAGGTGTGGCCGGGCGTGATCTCGTCCCGGTGCTCGCCCGCCAGGCCGAGTTGTTGCGGGAAGAGTCGAACTATCTCGACGAGTTGGCGGGCGCGGCGTGGCCGCATCACGACGACGCCTCGGCGCGATCGTTGGCGGCGCTTCCCCCGGTGCTTGCACGGCGCGCCGTGCGCCTGTGGCTCGGATCTCCACCACCGTCGCAGGCCGACGTGACGCGCGTGCTGGCAGTGGCGACCGGCGATCACCGTTCGACGCAGCTCTCGGGCGGACGAACCGTCCGTCGCGTCGCCGGTCGGTTGTGCGTGGAGAGCGACGGCTAAGTTCCCAGGCGTGGAGGATGCTTCGGCCGTTGGCAGGATTGTCATCGGTGAGGCCGAGTTGCGCGATCGCGTGCTCGAGCTCGGCCGTTCCATCACAGCCGACTATGCGGGTCGACCGCCGCTGCTCGTCGGTGTCCTCAAAGGTGCCTTCGTGTTCATGAGCGACTTGTCGCGGGCGATCGACCTTCCGGTCGAGTTCGACTTCATGGCGGTGTCGTCGTACGGCTCGGCGACGCGATCGAGCGGCGTGGTGCGCATCATCAAGGATCTCGACGTCGATCTCACCGATCGTCACGTGCTCATCGTCGAGGACATCGTCGACTCGGGACTCACGCTCGCATACCTCCGCAAGAACCTTGCCGCGCGCCATCCGGCATCACTCGAGGTGTGTGCGCTGCTCGTCAAAGAAGGGCTGCAGCGCGTCGAACTCGACTTGCGCTACGTCGGTTTTCGTATTCCGCCGGTCTTTGTCCTGGGGTACGGCCTCGACGTAGCCGAGCGCTATCGCAACCTCTCGTTCATCGCCGAGTACTCCGGAACTCCACCTGCATAGTCGGCCGGCATGGTCGGCCTGGTGTCGTGTCGGGCGATCGGGGCGGTCACGGTGATTCGCTAGCCTGGGACGACCAATCCGTCACGGAGTCGCCGTGTTCAATACGCGCCGCAGTGTCGTCCTCATCGTCGTGGTCGTGGCAGTTGCGGCTTTCCTCGTGGTCCGTGCCTTCACGAGCGGCGGTGGCCCCGAGCGCCTGTCGCTCGATACGTATCTGCGTCGACTCCACAGCGATCAGGTGGCGACCGCGACCATCCGTGACCAGG
>Ga0315281_10014118_pt1 | contig 10789 bp, 11 predicted proteins | sample YL17G07_0_MG_FD_204540 | JGI IMG/M metagenome (GOLD analysis project Ga0315281, IMG submission 204540) | Sediment microbial communities from Yellowstone Lake, YNP, Wyoming, USA - YL17G07_0 | ecosystem: Environmental > Aquatic > Freshwater > Lake > Sediment | place: USA: Wyoming | collected... | reverse complement strand
TCAGGTCCCAGGCCGTGAGGGTTTTTTTTAAACGATGATCGGGATGATCTGCGTCCGCGAGAATTTGTTCGATGGACTTGGTTCGGAAGAGTCGTCTGATCACCGTACCTCCTCTGGCCGCGGGGATAACGAAAGGCGCTGTCGGGTCAACGAGCTTCTGTTCCCTATGGGGTCAAGCATAGCAGTCCCTCTCCACGGGATAGCCGAGCGGGACGGGCGAGACACGCAGAACGCGTTGATCTGGTTCATCTGGTCTATCTCGTTCAACCAAACAAACCAGATAGACCAGATAAACAAGAGAAACCAGCCGGTCATCGTGCTTCACGCGCCACGGTCTGTGGCGCGGGCGGCGCGCAGAAAGGCCTCGAACAATCGCCGGTGGAGAGGGTGCCGTTCGAAAAGAAATTCGGGATGCCACTGGATGCCGAGAAAGAAGCGATGGGCCGGAGATTCAATCGCCTCCACGATACCATCGGGGGCCAGGGCGCTGGAGATCAATGACGGTGCAACGGCGTTGACCGATTGATGGTGCGAGCTATTCACCCGCATCGACCGCGATCGTACGATGCGACGGAGCAGGCTGCCGGGTGTGACGGCGACGGTGTGGCTGAGATTCGTCGCAGAAGTTCGTTGCCGATGTTGGAGCGGTTTTGAGATTTGGGATGCAATATCCTGAATCAGACTGCCGCCGCAGGCAACATTCATGGTCTGCATGCCTCCGCAGATGGCGAGCAGCGGGACATCAGCCTGTTTCGCCAGGTTAACGATGTCCAGTTCAAAACTCGCGCGACGTTCGCTCACGAGTCCGAAGGGATAGCGCTGACGTTCACCATACAATGACGGGGGAAGGTCCGGCCCGCTTCCGGTGAGGAGTAGTCCGTCAAGCTGCTGCAAGAGGCGCCGCCTCGTGGCCCGGTCTGCGAGGAGCGGAAGGACCAGGGGGATGCCGCCAAGTTCTTCAATGGCACGAATGTAGCGCGCGCGCAAAAAGTAGGTGGGCTCGCGCCCACCCCATTCCTTCCGATCACCGGCGTTGAAGTCTGGTGTGACGCCGATGATCGGTTTCATGGCTAGCGGATGGGCTCCGGAGCAGGGGCTGGCGCCGGTGCATCATTCGAATCAGCAACCCCCAGGAAGCGGATGGGTCTATCGCCTTGCAGATGTTCAGGCGTGATGATGTAGGTGCCGTAGAGAGTGGTGTTCCAAACTTTCTTCGCCGAGCTTTCGTCGAAGCCGGAGAACACATAGGTAAGACCTCCGACGATTCCTCCTCCGATGGCAAAGGCCGCTTTGAACGGAAGGTAGAGAAGGGTGGAGAAACCGGCAGCAGCTTGCATGCCCGCGCTTGACGCGGTTCCGCCCTCGGTGCTCGCGCTCGACGGGGGGGGCGCGCTTTCTTGGCTCCACGCCGATGGCGCCATTGTAACGGTACACAGGGCCATGAGCAGGAAGACTGCTACCAGTTTGAAGCTGGAAGCCTCACGGGGGCGATTGGATGAAGACGAATATGTGTTCACAGATAATCCTCCTTCTTCGACAGAACGAATTGAGTGGCAGTGGTTAACACCAGGGCACTCACCCACGATTCAGTGGTAGTGGGGTTATAACAAATTCAACTCTGATTGCAAACCCCCTGCCGCGCCCGGTGGAGTGTCTTATGGAGTGGTGGCGTCTCTCGGTACGAGGTCCAGTTCAGACGTAATGTAGGCCGTGATGAAGTTCGTCCGCCTGGCCACAGTGTCTCTGACTTCAGCGATCCATAAGTCGGCTGCGATACATTGGCTCTCTTGAGTGATACCAGATTGCAACGCCAGATCCAGCTTGCACCAACAGACTGCCTGAATAAACAGCTCATGGGCTCGTTCCTCATGAGATGAGCGATCTTCATCCGAGACATCGATCAGGGCCTGGGCCAACCAGCGGGAGAAACTCACGTTGGTGTTGAGCGTATCAATCTGGCTCTGAGTGATCTCGATGGCGACCTGGATCCCACCCTTCCAACTCCGTTTCTTGACATTGAATACACAGGAGGAGGTGAAGGGTCTTCCCTCCACTGGCTGCGGTCCGACATACAGTGTTACCCGGAATTGAGAAGGCTCTGGTGCATGCTCGACAGGCATGGTGCGCATTGTAGCATGACCACCGAGATCAACGGCCTCCTCATTGACGGCTTGGTAGCGCGACGATAAGATGCCCTCCACGATGACCACGGCCGTACACCAGCGTATCAGCGAGATTCAACAGGCCCTGCGTGCAGCCGAGATCGACGGCTGGCTCTTCTACGATTTCCGCGGGAGTGACCCCCTCGCCTATCGCATACTCCAGCTTGATCCTACGCTCCATGTGACGAGGCGATGGTACTACTGGATTCCGGCGCAGGGGGTTCCTGTCAAGCTGCTGCATCGCATCGAGCCGCACGTGCTAGATACATTGCCGGGACAGGCTGACTGCTATGTGTCGTGGGAACAGCAACGGCAGATCCTTGCAGGCCTGCTCGCCGGCGGCCTTCGTGTCGCCATGCAGTATTCCCCGCTGAATGCGGTTCCCTACGTGTCGCGCGTGGATGCCGGCACGATCGAGCTGATCAGAAGTTACGACGTTGAGGTGGTCAGTTCAGCGGATTTGATTCAGACGTTTGAAGCGCGCTGGACGGACCGTCAACTCGAATCGCATCAGTATGCCGCAGCGGCGCTCCGGCGCATCGTTGATCAGACATTTAGTCATGTGCATGAGGCGATCACGCAAGGGCGGGGGCTTACCGAATATGGAGTGCAGCAGTTTATTCTTGCTCGTATACGTGATGCCGGGATGGTTACATCGAGCGCACCGATCGCCGCCGTGAATGCCCACAGTGCCGACCCCCATTATGGTCCGCCAGAGGCGGAGTCTGCCGAGGTCACCCGCGATGCGTTGCTCTTGATCGATCTCTGGGCCAAACGAGCGGAGACCGGTTCGGTCTACGCCGATATTACCTGGACCTGCTATGTCGGTCAGACGGTGCCGGTGAAACATCGCGAGATTTTCGACTTGGTCCGGCAGGGACGGGACGCGGCCTTGGCCTTTGTCCGGACAGAAATAGCTGCCGGCCATCGCCCATTCGGCTGGGAAGTCGACAATGCCTGCAGGCAGGTCATTCATCGTGCCGGCTATGGCGATCAGTTCGTCCATCGTACAGGCCATTCGATTGGCGAAGAGGTGCATGGCAACGGTGCCAACATCGATGGTTTGGAGACCCAGGACACCCGCCGCCTGATGTCGAGAACCTGCTTTTCTATTGAGCCAGGGATCTACTTGCCCGGCGAGTTTGGGATCAGGAGTGAGCTGGACGTGTACCTCTCTGAACGCGAGGCGTTGGTGTTCGGTTTGCCCTTGCAGAGTGAGATCGTACCGCTCTTTTAGGCCCCTCTCCCTTCCTTGACAGTGCCTCCTACTGGCCTATAGAGTTGACTTGATTCTCAAACAGACAGGGCTGACGGCGATTTACTGGAACTAGGGAAAAGGAATCACGCCATGTTTGGTACCATGGGGATCTCGGAACTGATCATTATCCTCGTCATTGTCCTCATCATTTTCGGGGCGGGAAAGCTCCCGCAAATTGGTGAAGGAGTGGGCAAAGCACTCAGAGGGTTCAAGAAAGAAGTCAACGATATTCCCCCGCCGGATGCGGCACCGCCCGAGGCGAATCAACCGACACCCATGCAGTTCCAATCAACGGTCCAGGCTGCACCGGCGATGACGCTGGGACAGGCTCCCGCCGCTACGAAGCCCACGGCACCCTATACGCCTGGGCCGGAGCTGACTCCCGGGACCACCGCCGCCTTGATGTACAACATGGCTGTTCCTCCACAGCCGGCTCGAACGATGACATCCACGGCAACTCAGTCAGTCTCAGCCCAATCGACGGGACAGGGTCAGCAGCCTCCCACGATGGAAGAACGCGCGGCTGCTCCAACACCGATGATGCGTGCGCAGTATCCGCCGCTTCCCGCCGGCGCCCAAGCAAAACCAGTAGTGAAACGTCCGTCGGCCATCGTCAACCAGGATGCCGTGGCCCGTGTGCAGGCGCAACAGACGGCAATGAAAGCGAAGGCCGCGCAGCCAGCCGGTGTTTCTCCTGATGACATGCAAAGCCTGGGAGAAGGACTTGGCGATGCGTTGCGGACATTCAAGCAGGCCGTCGCCGATGTCCGCAATTCGGTCGATCCCGAGATGCGCACGATCCAAGCTGAAATGGATTCTGCCCAGAAGGAATTCCGGCAATCCATCGAAGCGGCCAAAGAACTGCCTGTCTTGCACGAAGAGCCGCCTAAGCAAGCGTGAGCTGGGGCGCGGTCTTCATCAGCCTGCCCGATGCCTGTACCCGGCTCTGTCGTACCTCCTCCTGTACCATAGGATATTCAGTCGTCCTGTCAATCCTCTGTCTCGCCGGTTGTGTCCAGGATTCTCCACCTTCATCGAAGGAGCGTGCAGTCTCGCTCTTGCTGGAGTTGCTCCGCGATGAGGGGCCAGGGATGCGGCGGACGGCAGCAGAATGCCTCGGCAAGATCGGCGACCCACGAGCCACAGACTCCATTCTCCCCCTCATGCACGATCCGGCAGCAGTAGTTCGCGAAACGGCGGTGCTGGCTCTGGGACAATTGAAACCCAAAGCCACTGATGGAGTGGTTGCCCTGTTGACACAGGCGCTGGAGGATCCTGTCGAATCGGTCCGGCAGGCGGGGGGGGTGGCGATCGGCGAGATCGAACCAGGTTCCCGATTGCTGGAGTCCGTCCTAGGCTTACTGCGATCTTCGGATGTGACGATTAGGAGAGCGGCGGTGCGGGCATTGCTGCAAATCAATGCGAGCCAATGGGTTCCTGCGCTCCTCGAAGCAGGACGTGACTCTGATGCGGAGGTTCGTCAGGGGATTGTGGCGGCGGTAGGTGAATGGGGAGGGGCGGCGGTCTCTCCGTGGCTCAGCGAGCGTTTAGCCCAAGATCCCTCGCCTGGGGTGCGAGCAGAAGCGGCCTATCGTCTGGGAATGCTCAGTGATCTTGGTTCGAGGACCGTGCTTGAAACGGCGGGCGCAAAGGATGCTGACAGCGGGGTGCGGCGCTGGGCGAAACGGGGAACCTAAGTCGCTGTGCGGGAACGATTCAATGCCTCGACGAGTTCAACAAGCTCTTTGCGGGCCTTTTCATCGATGCTGGTAAATTGAACGCCCATCCCAGGGAACAGCATATGCCGTTCAGGCCTGTTGCGGGTCCAGGCTACCTTCGCTTTCGCCTTGTGCTTTTCCCACGGACGGTCGGGCAGTGCAAACTCGACGGACAGCTCGGTCCCGGGAGCCAGCGGGGCGCTGCTTTCAATGAACAACCCGCCTGCACCGATGCCACCAGTTAAGCTGTCGAACTGTTTACCTTCCGGGGTCGTGTAGCGAACCTTCACGGCGAGCGGGGCTCTCGGATGAGAGCGCGCATGGGCGAATCGGGCGTCGTCGTCGCTGGCAAGAATCTGTTCAATGACCGCTTCCCACGATAGTACGCCGAGCAGTTCTCCTGACGCACTATGAAGCGTGACCACTTCCAGTTCGGCATTCAGCTCAAGGACTTTTCCTTTATGCCTTTCCGTCGTGGTCACAGGCAACTTCATGGTCAGGTCCTTGTATTGAACACGGAATGATTTGGTTGTTGATGGATAGCCACTAGGCTGGCTGTCCGACGGTCTGGAGTGATTTCACCAGTTCAAGCACGCGGTTACGAATATCGGGGTGAATCTCCGTAAAGCGCACCCCCATGCCAGGACTGAACGTATATTGGTCTGCTCTAGGGCACACCCACGCGACGAGACCCTTCGCCGGCATCCATTCTGACGGCTGTTCTGGCAGCGAAAATTCAAGCGCAAGCTTGGTGCCGACCGGTAGGGGCCTCAGGCTTTCAATAAAGAGCCCGCCTCCGCCGATGCCGCCTGCACGACTTTCAAACTCCTGACCTTCCGGGGTTGTGTATTTGACACGGAAGGTGAGCGTCGCACGCGGCTCATTCCTGGTTTCTCGGCTCGCCGGGGGCTTACGGTAGGCCAGAATCTGGTCGATGACGAAGTCCCAAGATAGGTCGCCCATGGGTTCGCCGTTGATCCCCAAAAGGGTGATCACTTCACGGTTCGCATCAAGGTCGAGGGCTTTGCCTTTGTGTCGAAGGCTTGAAGACACGGGATATTTCACACGTCCTCCACGTTCAAGACTGTAGAGCCAGTATAGCGCAGCATTTCATCTTGTCGAGGAAAAGTGCAGAGTCACGAGCGTCGGCACAGGCTGGAGAGGAAGAGAGAGCAGAGAGTATTCGAGAAGGGAGGTTGTGACGGCACGACCAGGCAGGATGATCCTGGCCTGGATAATTCTGAGGAGACGTCCTGTAAAGTGAGAAAAAACGCTATGGTTATAATAACTTAGGCGGTCTTTACATCCTTGTCTTGTTCGAAGATTCTGATGGGAGGGTGCTTGCCGAGGATAGCATCCTCGGTGATGAGGACTTCTTTAATCTGCTTCTGCGAAGGGGCATCGTACATCACATCCAGCATCACGTCTTCGAGGATGGCACGCAATCCTCGAGCGCCGGTTTTCTGGAGAAACGCTTTCCGCGCAATCGCCCCGAGTGCACCGTCCATGAACTTGAGCTTCACCTTCTCAAAGGAGAGTAATTTTTCATACTGTTTCGTGAGCGCGTTTCTCGGCTCAGTCAAGATTCGAATGAGGGCGCGCTCATCCAGCTCATCCAAGGTGGCCACGACCGGCAGCCGACCGACGAATTCAGGAATCAAGCCGTACTTGAGAAAATCTTCCGGTTGAACTTTCGCGAACAGTTCACCAAGCCGCACCTCACTCCGTCCACGAACTTCGGATCCGAATCCCATCGTCTTTTGATTCAAACGTTGCTCGATAATGTGTTCGAGCCCGACGAACGCTCCGCCGCAGATGAACAGGATATGGCTCGTATTGACCTGAATAAACTCTTGGTGCGGATGCTTGCGCCCGCCTTGAGGTGGCACGTTGGCGACGGTCCCCTCGATGAGCTTGAGCAACGCCTGTTGCACCCCTTCGCCCGAGACATCGCGGGTGATGGACGGGCTGTCGCTCTTGCGGCTGATCTTGTCGATTTCATCGATGTAGACGATGCCTCGCTCGGCCCGCTCGACATCGTAGTCCGATGCTTGCAAGAGCTTGAGAATGATATTTTCCACATCTTCGCCGACGTACCCTGCTTCCGTGAGCGTGGTGGCATCGGCCAGCGTGAAGGGAACGTCCAAGTACTTCGCGAGGGTTTGGGCCAACAGCGTTTTGCCTGTACCCGTGGGCCCCAGCATGAGGATGTTGCCCTTTTGGAGCTGCACGTCGTCAGTGTCTTTGTCCTTGGCCGAGATTCGCTTGTAATGGTTATGAACGGCCACCGCAAGAATTTTCTTGGCCCGCTCCTGTCCCACGACGTATTGATCCAAGTGGTGTTTGATTTCCAGCGGCTTCTTGAGTTTAGATGAAATCTCTTCTTTCGCTTCCTCCCAATCCTCGGCAATAATGTCGTTACAGAGGTTGACGCATTCGTCGCAGATGTAGACGGTGGGCCCGGCAATCAATTTGCGGACTTCGTCGCGGCTCTTTCCACAGAACGAGCAGCGGAGATGTCGATCCATCTTATCCGGCTTAGCCATGTATTCCCCCCCTGTTACTTGTCCTTGGTCGCGTCTTTTCCTGTGTCGCCACTGACGGCCTTGAGGAGCTTCGGTGGCCGCGTAATGACTTCGTCGATGAGGCCGTACCGCTTGGCTTCTTCTGCCGACAGGAAGTAGTCTCGTTCGGTGTCCTGGGCTATCTTCTCCAGAGGCTGGCCGGTATGTTTGGCCATGATCTCATTGAGTCGTTCGCGGATTTTCAAAATCTCTCTGGCATGGATGTCGATTTCAGTAGCTTGTCCCTGAAACCCGCCCATGGGCTGGTGAATCATGATCCGCGCATTCGGCAGGGCGAATCGCTTGCCTTTGGTTCCAGCAGTCAGCAAAAAAGCCCCCATGCTGGCAGCTTGCCCGAGGCAGATGGTGTTGATCGGGGGTTTCACATACTGCATGGTGTCATAAATCCCCAATCCCGCCGTAACGCTTCCCCCAGGGGAGTTGACGTAGAGATTGATGTCCTTTTCAGGGTCCTCTGCTTCGAGGAACAAGAGCTGGGCAATAATCAGGTTGGCAAAGATGTCGTCGATTGGCGCACCGAGAAAGATGATCCGATCTTTCAAGAGCCGGGAATAAATGTCGTAGGCGCGTTCGCCTCGGTTAGTCGTTTCGATAACAATGGGAACTAGCATGCACGTCGTTCCTTTCCGCTTACAGCCTGTTGAAGCCAAGGTGCAAGGCCGGCCCTGCATCGTTCGGCGCTATCCTTGAATCACCGCATTGCGGTAAACGAAATCCAAGGCTTTCCCCTCTAAAATTCGGGTGCGTAACTCATCGATGGACTCCTGTCCGCCGGCTTTGACCATCTTGACGAGATCGGCCGCCGGCATTTTGAGTTCCGTCGCCAACCGTACGATTTCGGCGTTGAAATCATCCTGTGTGACCGTCAGCCCTTCTTTTTCGGCGATCGTTTCTAAAATGAGGCCGAGCTTCACGCGGCGTGCCGCTTCGTCCCGATGCTCCTGGCGAAGACTTGTGAGATTCTCCGTGCCAGGAGACTCCTGGGTGTCACCCTTCTGCTGTTGCTGCTGCACGTGCTGGCGGATGATAGCCTCCAGCTCACGCTCCACCAGAGTTTCCGGGAGGTCGAAATGGTGGGTCTCCACAAGCCTTTTGATGATCGTATTCTTATAGGTATCTTCGATCTCTCGCGTCAGCGCCTGCTCCATCCCGCTCCGCAGTTTGTCTTTGATTTCCTGAAGCGAGGTGTAGGGGCCACAGTCTTTGGCAAATTCATCGTCCAAAACCGGCAGCTTCTTTTCCTTCACAGATTTGATCGTCAGCGTGAACATGACCGTCTTGCCGGCAACGCGTGGGTCGGGATGGCTGGCTGGGTACGGCTGGGAAATTTCGAGCATATCAGCCTCTTTCTTCCCCCCGACATGCGAATCAATTTCCAAGCCCAAGACGGACGCCTGTGATCCGACCTTGTGGAGTTGACCTTCCTTCTTCGTTCCTTCCAGCGGTGCTCCATCGAGAGTGCCGTCCACATCCAGCACGATATAGTCCCCATCCACGATGGTATGGCCTGCCGGTGCGGCTTCCAGGCGCGCCTGTTGTTGGCGCAAGACCTCAAGCCCTCGGTCGAGCTGCTCGTCGGTGACGGTGCGCTTGTCGGGCTTGAGCGAGATCGGACTCGGCGCTTTATAGTCCCGCAACTCGATTGTTGGCTTGATCTCGACGGTCGCCGTAAATGTAAAGGGTTCGTCCTTCTTAATCTTGACCCGGTCCAGCGGGGGAATTTCAACGAAGACCGGCACAATCCCCGCTTGGCGGACGGCCTTGTCGTAGAAGTCCGGCACGAGGCTTCGGATGACGTCCTCTTCCACGGTTTTGGCATAGCGTTTTTCCAGCAAGGCCAATGGTGCTTTGCCAGGGCGAAACCCTGGGATGTTGACCTGGCGGTTCAACTCGACGTAGGCGCGGGCCAGCCGCTGAGTGACCTCATCGGCCGGCACCTCGATCTTGAGGGCACGTTTCATCGGTCCTAGTTCAGTCACTTCCATTTTCATAGCTGGTGCGCGCCCTTTTCTGTATAAGAAGCCTTGCACGAGCCGCCAAGCCGGCAGCCCGGTCGTGGTCTGGTGCGAGAGGGGGGACTTGAACCCCCACGGTTACCCACGAGATCCTAAGTCTCGCGCGTCTGCCAGTTCCGCCACTCTCGCATGGTGGAGCATGCAGGAGCCGACTCCAGCATGATGAACACACAAACAAAAATACACATTCCTGTGGGTATTTTGTACCGTTGGATGTATCCCACTGTCAACCCATACTCCTGCGGGGTGGACGTGTGTTCACTTGCATGCCGATGGGACGGTTAGCATCCATTTCTACACGATAGCAGGATGCTCAAAAAGGCCGCCAGCCTGTCTTGTTCATTTGGTCTATTCGGTCTGTCTGGTTTGTTTGGTTGCAGGAGACTAACCAGATGGACCAGACAGACCAGATAACCAGACAGACCGGCTTGTCCAAGACGTGCGGACCATCGAACTACCGTTCTGCCAGTTTAGTTTTCCCGCAGCCTGATAGAAATTTCAAGATAGCAATACTGCAAGTTCAGGCCATAAGGAACCTGTCATCAATAGGTACGTTATGGATAAAGCCTCAATTTGACCCATTGTCGACGTCATCAAAGGACCTCAGTGCCTAGGGTAGCCTCAACCTCCAAATGGCGGGTATAATCCGGCAGCATACGTCATTCATCGTCAGCATACCGGTTAGGAGGTGGACGATGCGCGTTGCCCTACTGCTCTCAACTCTGGCTTTCACGGTTGTGGCACTTTCCTCTCCTCCTGCATGGGCTTACCGGGACTATTTCACGCCGGAACAGAAAGCGCGGCTGGATAAGATTCAAACCGTGCGCATCGATGCGATTGCACTGACGGATAAGGGCGCGGCTGACGCGGTCCCGCTTGCTGAGCTCGTAGCTCGCCGGATGGGTGAATTGGGGTACACGGTCGTGCAAGAGGCTGGTAAACCCCATGATGCTGTGTTCAAAATAAAATGCGAACAGCGAAAAACATGGGAAGGCACAACGACTACGGGAGGAGATGCGGATTTGCCCGATGCCCCGTCTCGTCTGTGGAA
>Ga0315281_10014116_pt1 | contig 10790 bp, 11 predicted proteins | sample YL17G07_0_MG_FD_204540 | JGI IMG/M metagenome (GOLD analysis project Ga0315281, IMG submission 204540) | Sediment microbial communities from Yellowstone Lake, YNP, Wyoming, USA - YL17G07_0 | ecosystem: Environmental > Aquatic > Freshwater > Lake > Sediment | place: USA: Wyoming | collected... | reverse complement strand
GCAGCAGCTTGTGGGTGCCGATCACGATGTCGACTTTGCCATCGGTGAGCGCGGCAAGTGTTTCGCCAGCCTGCTTCGCCGAACGGAAGCGCGACAGCTCGGCGATTTTCACCGGCCAGTCGGCAAAGCGGTCTGAAAACGTGTTGAAATGCTGTTCGGCGAGCAGTGTTGTCGGCACCAGCACCGCGACCTGCTTGCTTTCGTTCACCGCGACGAACGCCGCGCGCAATGCGACTTCGGTTTTGCCGAAACCGACGTCGCCGCAGATCAGCCGGTCCATAGGCTTACCCTGTTGCAGGTCGTTGAGTGTCGCGGTGATCGCGGCGCGCTGGTCGGGCGTTTCCTCGAACGGAAATGCGTCGCAGAATGCCTCGTAGTCGTGCTGACGCAGACTGAACGCATGACCCTCGCGCAGCGCGCGCTGCGCATACAGATTGAGCAGCTCGGCGGCGGTGTCGCGCACCTGCGCGGCGGCTTTGCGTTTGGCTTTTTCCCACTGGCCGCTGCCGAGATCGTGCAGGGGTGCGGTTTCTGCAGGCGCACCGCTGTAACGGCTGATCAGGTGCAATTGGGAAACCGGCACGTAGAGCTTGTCGCCGCGCGTGTATTCGAGCGTCAGAAACTCGGTCGCGCCTTCGCCAAAGTCGAGGTTCTGCAGGCCGAGATAGCGGCCGATGCCGTGCTGCTCGTGCACCACCGGATCGCCGGGCTTGACCTCAGATAGGTCACGCAGCATGCCTTCGGACGTGGTCTTGCGCGCCTCGCGCTCGCGCCGCGCCCGCACCTGCGATGCGTAGAGTTCGTTTTCGGTGATGACGGCGAGCTTACGGTCGGACAGAGCGAAACCTGCAGCAAGCGGCGCCACGCCGAGCATTACTGGAGCCATGCCCGCGAGAAACTCGGCGAAACTCGCGCACAGCACCGGCTTCACGCCGTGCTCGCCGAAGTATTCGAGCATGGTTTCGCGCCTACCCAGGCTTTCCGCGAGCAGCAACGCCCTGCCGTCGAATTCACCGAGGAACGATTGCAGCCGGGTGAGCGGATTGTCGGCGCGGCGGTCGACTGCCAGTGGCGGAAGCGCACTGGTCGCTGTTTCCGCCGCTGGCGAGTGAGGAGTAATGGGTGAGGAGTGAGGAGTTTCAGCGCTTATTCCATTCCCTCCCCCTTGATGGGGGAGGGTCAGGGTGGGGGTGGCAGGTTTCGGAATCTCGATCCGTGCGAACGGCTTGATCGCGCCGAAGAATGCGTCGGCCGGCAGAAACAACTCCCGCGGCGGCAGCAGCGGCTGGCTGCGATCGCCGCCCAGCAGATCGTAGCGCGCCTGCGTGTCGAGCCAGAATTGCTCGATTTCCGGCTGCAGGTCGTGATGCAGCACCAGCGTGGTATTCGGCGGCAGGTAATCAGTCAGGACCGCGGTGTGATCGAAAAACAACGGCAGAAAATATTCGACCCCTGAGGGAGCAATGCCGTTGCTGACATCCTTGTACAGCCGCGAGCGCGACGGATCACCTTCGAAACGCGCGCGGAAGTTGCGACGGAAAGTGGTTTGGCCGTCCTCATCAAGCGGGAATTCGCGTGCCGGCAGCAGCCGTACTTCATTGACCTTGTAGATGCTGCGCTGGGTGTCGACGTCGAAGCTGCGGATGGTCTCGATCTGGTCGTCGAAGAGATCAATGCGATAGGGCAGGGTGCTGCCCATGGGAAACAAGTCGATCAGCCCGCCGCGGACGCTGTACTCGCCGGGCGACAGTACCTGGGCGACGTGAGTGTAGCCGGCGATCGTGAGCTGTTTGCGCAGCTCATCGGCGGCGAGTTTTTCGCCCTGCTTGAAGAAAAACGTGCGAGCGGCCAGAAATTCGATCGGCGTCAGACGGTAGAGCGCGGTCGTGACCGGGACGATTGCGACGTCGAATGCCTGCTGCGTGATTTGATACAGCGTCGCCAGCCGTTCGGAGACCAGGTCGTGGTGCGGCGAAAAACTGTCGTAAGGCAGGGTTTCCCAGTCCGGCAGCAGATGGACTTTGAGCTGCGGATCGAACCAGGGAATTTCTTCGAGCAGGCGCTGGGCATCGGCCGCGGAGGCCGTGATCACGAGCAGCGGGCGCACCTTGCCCGCCAGTTCGGCAATTGCCAGGGCATCGGCCGAACCGTGGTACGGACCAACCCGGCTGCGTTGGCCGGGAGGCAGTGCTTCCATCAACATTCTGCTGACTGCAAAAGGGCGCCATTATACAGGCGATTAGTCGTTCGTTATTCCGACTCACTGTTGTCCGGTTAGCGTGGATCGGTGTTCGTAGCGCAGGTGCCTCGCCTGCATTCGTTAACGGAGTAGGCGAGGCGCCTGCGCTACGCAACCGCGCCAACCCCGTAGGTCGGCGATATCCTTCTTCGTACGTCCGGAAAGCCGCATGTACATTGGCTTGCAGGCCGATAGCCCCTCTGTAAACCGGGCGGTAGGGATTCTGTTTGCGATCTATGCCGGGCATGCTGCGGCTGGTATGATGCCGGTAACAAATCCGTTCTTGCGTGAAATGCTTCAAACATTTCTCAAGGCTGGAGGGCGCAAGGGCGGCATTGACTTCGACGAACTTGGCCTTGCCTCAACAGTCACGTGGCGCGAAATGGCGAAGAGTCGCGCAGGACTGAATATCCCGGAGGGAACCAATTCTGATCAGCCGTTTGTCCAGATCCTCGACCCCGCAACCGGTACCGCGACTTTCCTGGTTGAGGTAATTGATGTTGTCCATCGCCACCTCAAAGTGAAATGGGAGAAAAGCGGCATAGGCGCGATGCCTCATCTTCCGCCCTCTAACTGGAAACAGAAGCCTGATAGTTTTCAGACATGGTGGAACCAGTACGTGGCGCTGTCTCTTCTGCCACGTCTCCACGGATACAAGGTATCGCGGGGGTCGGCAGACGCCACTCTGGTCGAATTCAAGCTGGCGTCGAATTCAAAGCTGAAGCAGAACCTCAAGCACCAGGTAGGCGTTTACGAAGCAGCCAACGACACCGCCACGTCGATCAAGGCCATTCTGTATTTCAGTGCCTCAGAGCTAACGCGAGTCCAAACCATTCTGAAAGAGCTCGATCTGGCCGGGCGGCGCGATGTCGTCCTGATCGACGCCCGTCCTGACAACAAGGCTTTGGCATCGAACGTGCGGGATGAATGAAAAGGGCGGTGCGCTCCGACAGCCAGCGGCCTTCGCCGCGCAGCCGGACCGACGGGACCCGCATCGGCTTACTCGCACGGCGTCACTTTGACAGGAAAGCAGTAAGGCATTAATATGTCTATATGCGTACTACTCTCGATTTGCCCGACGAACTCCTGAAGCGCGCCAAGATCGAAGCGGTCGAGCGCGGGACGACCCTGCGCGACCTGATGGGCGCGGCGCTCGAGCGCGAGTTGCGCCAACCGGCGCGGCGCGAGCGAGAGCCGGCGCGCAAGCGCGCGCAATTCCCCATCTTCGACTCGAACGACCCGGGCTCCCTTCGTCTGACCAACGCCGGAATCGCGAAACTCGAAGGCGAAGAAGACGTCCGGCGGCATGGGCGCGCTCGTTGACGTGAACGTGCTTGTCGCGCTGATGCACGCGCGTCACGTGCATTCGGCGCCCGCGGTGCGATGGCTGGCCGGACAAGACGAGCCGGGCGTGGTAGCAGTGTGCCGCGTATCCCAGATGGGCGCGCTGCGCATCCTGACCCATCCTGCGGCCATGAAGGACGAGGTCAAGAGCGCGTCCGAATTCTGGGACGGGTGGAATCGAATGATCGAGGACGACCGCTTCGCGCTGGTCGGGGAGCCGGCCGGTCTGGACACCGCGTGGCGCGCGCTCACCGCGGCGCTGCCGAGAGGCAAGACGGCGGAAACCGACTGTTATCTCGCCGCCTTCGCGATCGCCGGAAAGCACAGTCTCGTCAGTTTCGACCGGGGTTTGCGACGATTCACGGGTCTCGACCTCGTGGCGCCTGCCTGATCACCGTTTCTAGCGCTGGTTGATTGCGAGCGGGATACGCCGCCGCCCGAACTGGCCGTTGAACACCTCGAACTCACCCTTGATGGTGGTCGCGCAATGCGGGCATTTCGATTCGGGTGTGAGCTCATAGCTATTGATCTGGTGCCAGTCGCGCACGATCAATGCGGCATGGCATGACGGGCAGAAGGTGGTGCCGCCCTCGGTGTCGTGGACGTTGCCGGTGTAGACGTAGTGCAGGCCGGCCTCAAGCGCGATCTGGCGCGAGCGGTGCAGCGTTGCCGGCGGCGTCGACGGCAGGTCATTCATCTTGTAATCGGGATGGAACGCCGTGAAGTGCAGGGGCACATCGGGACCGATTTCCCGCGCGATCCACCTGGACATCGCGGTGATTTCCTCGACCGAGTCGTTTTTCCCCGGAATCAGCAGAGTCGTAATCTCGAACCAGACGTCGGTCTCGTGCTTCAGGTACACCAGCGTGTCGAGCACCGGCTTGAGGTGCGCGCCGCACAGCTTGAAATAGAACTCGTCGGTGAACGCTTTCAGGTCGACGTTGGCGGCGTCCATTTTGGCGTAGAACTCGCGCCGCGGCTGATCGTGCATATAGCCGGCCGTGACGGCGACGGTCTTGACGTCGCCCGCATGGCAAGCGTCGGCGACGTCCATCGCATATTCGGCGAAAATCACTGGGTCGTTGTAAGTGAAGGCGACGCTTTTGCAGCCGTTGTCGGTTGCGGCGCGCGCGATTGCATCCGGCGATGCCTGGTCGGCAAGCCGATCCATGTCTTTGGATTTGCTGATGTCCCAGTTCTGGCAGAACTTGCACGCAAGGTTGCAGCCGGCGGTGCCGAACGAGAGCACGCTCGAGCCGGGATAGAATTGATTGAGCGGTTTCTTTTCGATGGGGTCGATGCAGAATCCCGACGAGCGGCCGTAGGTGGTGAGCAGCATCTGATCGCGCATTTCACCGCTTCCGCGTTGGCGCACGAAGCACGCGCCGCGTTGGCCCTCGTGCAAGCGGCAGTCGCGTGGGCACAGGTCGCATTGCATGCGCCCGTCATCCAGCATGTGCCACCAGCGACCGGCGTAGGTCATCGGCTTATCCAATTTTCGCTTCGCGCCACTTGCTCACGGTATAGCGGGAAAGCTTGACCGCGGGGTCCCAGAAATCGGGTGGCAGGCCCGCTTTGTATTTGAGGTGGCCGAGAAACACGCGCGGGTCCGGGAAGTTTTCCCACACCTGCGGCAGAAAGGTGCTGCGATGATGGCCGTATTCAATAATCACGCCGTCGATGTCAGGGCGCAGCTGCGCGAGCGCGTCGTTTTCGTCGCGGAATGCGACGGCTTCGGTTGCCGACAGTACTGAGATCTCGACGCTCAGCGAGTCGAATTCCTGTTTCTCAAGGGGCTTGAAGCGCGGATCGCGGAAAGCGGCGGCAACCGCATTGGCTTTGACGTCCTCGCCAAGCGCGCGGTGCGCTTCGAGAGTGCCGATGCAGCCGCGCAGTTCACTTTGCAGCAGTAGCGTGACAAACGACGCGCCGGTCATGCTGAGCCAGTCAGCCTCATCAGGCGCAGCCAGTATCGTTCCAAGTTGGGCGCCGATTGCGGCACGCGCCAGCGGCAGCAGAACATCGCCTGCATCCTGCGGGAGTATGGCGCCGCCATTTTGCAGCAGCGCAGCTGCGGTGAGGTCAGTGTACATGCGGTTTTTCGTAAAACCCGAACGCGCCATAACCCACCACGCGGTTGCGGTCGCCAGCGGTGTCGCCGGAATTGCGCAAATCGAGCAATTGCGGCGTCAAGCCGCGCCGGCGTGCGGCCAGGACCAAACCATTGACCGGCGTGCCGCCGCACGCCTGTTCATGCGAGATGTCGGTACGAAGGTCAAGGATCGCGCGAGCGGTGACGCTGTCAACCGCCTGTGCTTCGTCGTAACTCAGGTAGTGCGACATATCCGAACTCACCACGATCAGCGTCTCGGCGCCGCCCCACAGCGCGTCGAGCACCTGCGCGACTTCATCGGCGGTTGCGTCGCCGACCGCAAGCGGAACCACGGCAAAGTTTTCGAGCACTGTCTGCAGGAACGGCAGGTGCACTTCGAGAGAGTGTTCGAGCGCGTGAGCTGCCGGGCTCACCACGACCTGCGGCAGTGTGGCAAGCGTTGCCGCCGCATTGGCGTCGATGCTGACGTTGCCAAGGGGCGTCGCCAGCATCGCTGCGCCGGGTAATGCAAGACCGCGCACCGGTACGCGATGTACCGGGCCAAGCAGAACGACGCGCGTTATCCTGCCGCGTGCGGGCGCCAGTCGCGCGTAGGCGGTTGCCGCGATCGGACCGGAGTAAACGTAGCCGGCATGCGGCGCAATGATTGCCTTGGGTACCGGTTCGCCGCGGGCTGCGAGTTCGGCATCGGCCAGCAATTTACCGACGTCGCGCGCAAGCGTCTGCGCGGCGGCTGGATAAAACGTGCCTGCGACAGCGGGTGGACGCACCGTGTTCATTAGGTCCTCACCAGGTTGCATCTACATTAATGTGGGCCGGGCGCCGCGAAATCAAGGCCGTAATTCTGCATATTATCCTCCTCGCTGCCCGCCTGCACGGCTGGGCGCATCGACGCGAACGCGGATTTTGCGCCGCACAGCCCGCGGTAGGGTACTGACGTGCTGATACAATCCTTGCCAGTCCATATTTTTGCCGAACGATGCCGAAATTCCATGCCCTGACCCCGGCCGCCGGCAGCGGCGCGCGCATGGGGGGCGACTTGCCAAAACAATACCTGCCGCTGGCCGGCAAGCCGCTGCTTTGCCATTCGCTGGCCTGCCTCTGCCGCCATCCGGCCATCGACCGCGTGTTTGTGGTGCTGGCGCCGGGCGATCGGGAGTTTGCGCAGCACGATTGGACGCCGCTGGGCGCCAAACTTGAACCGCTGTATTGTGGCGGAGCGACCCGCGCGGCGAGCGTATTTAACGGGCTGATGGCGGCGAACGCTGCAATCGACGCCGAGGATTGGGTGCTTGTTCACGACGCGGCCCGCCCGTGCCTGCCGTTCGACGCACTCGACCGATTGATTACGGACTTACGCGAAGAGAAAACCGGCGGCCTGCTTGCATTGCCGGTGGTCGACACACTCAAGCGCGGCGATGCCGAGTCGTATGTCGTGCAGACCGAGTCGCGCGACAACCTGTGGCAGGCGCAGACGCCGCAGATGTTTCGTTACCGGCTGCTGCTCGAAGCGCTGCACGCAACCGACCCCGCGGCTGCGACCGACGAGGCGCGCGCAGTCGAGCAATTGGGCCTGCGGCCGAAGCTCGTGATGGGCGATACGCGCAATCTGAAAGTGACTTATCCTCAGGATCTCGCTCTCGCGGAGCTGATCTTGAGGAGCCTTTAGCCGTCAGCCGTCAGCGATCAGCCAAGACCAAGAAAAACGCGGTAAGCTGACAATCCAATGCTGAACGCTGAACGCTGAACGCTGAACGCTGAACGCTGAACGCTGAACGCTGAACGCTAATTTATGAGAATCGGACAGGGATTCGATGTACACGCGCTGAAGGCAGGGCGCAGGCTCACGATCGGCGGGGTGACGATACCGCATGACAAAGGCCTCGACGGACATTCGGATGCCGATGTGTTGCTGCATGCGATTTGCGACGCGTTGATCGGCGCCGCCGCGCTCGGTGACATTGGGCGCCATTTTCCGGACAGCGAACCGCAATACAAGGGCATAGACAGCCGCAAGCTGCTGCGCGCTACTGCTGCGCTGCTGGCGAAGAACGGTTGGAGCGTGATGAATCTCGATACGACCATCATCGCGCAGGAGCCGCGCATGGCGCCGCATATCCCGGCGATGATCGCCAACATTGCCGCCGATCTTGGCGTGCCGCCGCGCGATATCAGCGTCAAGGCCAAGACCACTGAAAAACTTGGCTTCACCGGCCGCGGCGAGGGCATCGCCGCGGAGGCGGTCGTGCTGATCGCGCCGATACCGGCCGACTTTTCGAAGATTACCGACTGATACCGCCGGTTCCAGCGTCGAGCGCGCGGTTGTTTTTTGCATTGTGGCCCGATGCCGCAGTGCGCGAGAGCCTGTATACGGTTGCGGGGAACTTGCACAAGGAATGCGGCGGCCGCATGATGCGCCGCGATAATCTGCACTTGACGCTGGTATTTCTGGGCAACGTCGCGCGGCAGAAAATTCCGCAGCTTGAAGCGCTGGCGCAACGTCAGCGCGGTGTCAGTTTCAGTCTCGAATTCGGGACCGCCGGCTACTGGCGCCATAATCGTATCGTATGGGCCGCGCCTGTGGCCGCGCCGGAACCCTTGAGTAACCTCGTTGCCGTGCTGGAAAGAGAGCTGAAATCAGAAGGTTTCAGCTTCGACCGGCGGCCTTATGTTCCGCATATCACGCTGTTACGCAATGCGCGTCCATTGGCAGCGCCGCTGCCGCTGGCATTCGACTGGCGGATTGACGATTTTGCGCTGGTCGAATCTGCGCGCGGTTACCGCGTCCTGGCCCGCTGGGCGCTGGAACGCTGAATTATTTTTTAGTGGCGGGGGTTGGGACGGTGGCGGGAGTGGGGAGCGTTTTGGGCGGTTCTTTCTTCGTTGCTGCCGGCTTGGCCGGTGCGGTCGGTTCGCGCAACTGCTCGACCAGATGAATTGCGCCGGTGATGTAACTCGCATTCGGATTGTCGCGGCAATAATCGTCGAGGTACAGATACATCATGTCACCGGTCGGATAATTTCCCACCGCAACCTGCCGCGACGGGTTCGCGAAGTTGTGCCCCGACACGAAACCGCGCATCCAGAATTCGTATTGCGCGCGCACCAGCTTGTTGCCGCTCGTTTTGACCCACGCGTTGCACGACGAGTCCGCGAACGAGAAGATATTGACTTGCTGCCCTTGCGCCGCGGCAATCGCCGGCAGCAGCGCGGTCAGCATCACGATTATTCGAAGAAATACTTTCATGGTCGGCTCATGCCCTGGTTGCAACCCGATAATGCTAGCAGATTTGATGCGCGGCCAATGAGGAATGCGCTGCCAAGTTACCGGGCTAACGGAAACTCGACCCGCGCTTCGAGCCCACCGCCCTCGCGCGCCAGCAGGCTGACGCTGCCGCCGTGCAGTTTTGCAATGCGGTCGACGATAGCAAGTCCCAATCCCGAGCCGCTGGTGCTGCGGGCCTCGTTCAGCCGCGTAAATGGTTGCAGCATGCGCCCGACTTCGGCCGCCGGAATGCCCGGACCGCGGTCGAGCACCGACAATCGCACACGCCCGTTTTCAATGGCCGTCACGACTTCCGCTTCGGATCCACCGTGGTGCATCGCGTTGTCGATCAGGTTGGTCAGCAGGCGCTGGATCGCGGGCGCTTTCATCTGCAATCGCGGCACGCTTCCCAGCTGCGCCGAGATGGTCATGCCCTGGCGCTGATAGCGCTCGACCACCCCTTGTGCCAGCTCGTTGAGGTCGACCTCGGCGGCAGCGGTCTGCTCGCCGGTGACACGCGCAAAATCCAGGAACTGGTTGATCACCGCGTCGATGTCCTCGATGTCCTGCACCATGCCCTGCTGCAGTGTCGTATCGGCCTTGTCGCCCAGCATTTCGACGCCGAGCCGGATGCGCGCAAGCGGCGTGCGCAAATCATGCGAAACGCCGGCGAGCAGCAATGCGCGGTCTTCGTCTATGCGCTTGAGATCGCTGGCCATCTGGTTGAAAGTGCGAGCCAGCGTCTGGATTTCGGCGGGCCCGGTCTCGGCGACTGGCGATGGCGTCTGGCCGCGGCCGATGGCTGCGGCGGCGCGCGTCAATTCGCGCAGCGGCCGATTGATGCGTGCAAGAATCAGGAACGCGCCGGCGACTGATAGGAGCAACACCAAAACGCCCCATCCCAGCCAGCGCAACTGCTCGGCGCGTTCGATGCGCTCGCGCGGCAGCTTGACCCAATATTCCTGCGCGTCGATTTGGAAGCTCACCCAAACGCTGCGCGCACCGCCTTGCGATACCAGTATTCTGGTGTCCGCGCCGAGCCGGCGCTTCAACTCAGCGGCCATTATTTGCGCGAACGGGCGGTCGGACATCGGCCTGACCTGCTCGTTGGGCGCGCTGGCGTAAACCTGTATGCCTTCCTGTTGGGACATGTCGAGCAGCAGGCCGAGCCGTTTATCCGGATGCGCGGTAATCAGCGCAGAGCGCGTGAGATTGACCACGCTCGCGATTTGCTGAGCGACCTGGGTTGCGCGCGGCTCGCGCTCATAGACGCGGAATATCTGCAGCCAGGCGAAATTGCCGGCGACGAGGAGCAAAGCGAGCAGCAGCATGGTGCGCCACAGCAGGCTGCGGGGGAATAAAGTCATGATGCGTGAAGAGTGAAGAGTGAAGAGTGAGGAGTGAGGCGGAAATCCGCCAAGGCTATGCCACAGGATTGCCATCAGGTATGAACACATAACCGAAGCCCCACACGGTCTGGATGTAGGCGGGTTTGGCGGGGTCGGCCTCGATCAGCTTGCGCAGACGCGAGATCTGCACGTCTATCGAGCGATCGAATGCGCCGAATTCGCGTCCACGCGCGAGCTCCATCAGCTTATCGCGGGACAGCGACGTTCGCGGGTGCTGCACCAGCACCTTGAGCAATGAGTATTCGCCCGTGGTGAGTGCGAGGTTTTCGCCGTTGCGGGTGAGGCTGCGCGCGGCAAGATTGAAGCTGAAGGCGCCGAATGTAATGACTTTCAAATCGGCGGTCGGTGCGCCTGGTGGCGGCGGTTCCGGCACGCGTCGCAGCACTGCCTGGATGCGCGCCACCAGCTCGCGCGGGTTGA
>Ga0315281_10014115_pt1 | contig 10791 bp, 10 predicted proteins | sample YL17G07_0_MG_FD_204540 | JGI IMG/M metagenome (GOLD analysis project Ga0315281, IMG submission 204540) | Sediment microbial communities from Yellowstone Lake, YNP, Wyoming, USA - YL17G07_0 | ecosystem: Environmental > Aquatic > Freshwater > Lake > Sediment | place: USA: Wyoming | collected... | reverse complement strand
CAGTCGCCCAATTCGTCGCGGAAGCGCTGTACGACGACGGTGCGGTCAGTGGGAAGTGCGCCGGTGGCTTCTTTTTCGTCGGCGAGATAGGCGAGGAGGTTCCGCGCCGCGCGTTCGTCGAGGTCGTGGTCGCGGACGAGCCGCTCGACCGCCTCTTCTTCGTCGCGGACAGCGTCGATCTCGCGCGTGAACTCGCCGATAGCGCGGCCGAACTCGAGTGGGCGACCGATGCCATCGCCCTTCCAGAACGGCATCTTGCCGGGTTCGCCGGGCGCGGGACTAACGATCACCTGGTCACGCGTGATCTGCTCGATTCGCCATGTCGTCGCGCCGAGGAGGAAGGTTTCGCCGGCCCGGCTCTCGTAGACCATCTCCTCATCGAGTTCGCCCACACGGGGGCCGCCGACGCCGAGGAAGACGCCGTAGAGGCCGCGATCCGGGATGGTGCCCGCGTTGACGATGGCGATCGTCTTCGCGTCGCGGCGGGAGGTGAGGGTGTCGGTCGCGCGGTCCCAGATGAGGCGAGGCTTCAGGTCGGCGAATTCGTCCGAGGGGTACTGGCCAGCGAGCATCCCGAGGACACTCTCAAGCGCATCGCGGCTGAGGGTGGCGAAGTTATAGCTGCGCCGTACGAAGCGTTCGAGGTCGGAGACCTGCCAGTCATCGACCGCGCACATCGCGACGATCTGCTGGGCGAGGACATCGAGCGGGTTGTGGGGGATCTCGGTCTTCTCGATAAGCCCTTTGTGCATGCGTTCGGTGAGGACTGCGCACTCCAGGAGGTCGCCACGGAACTTGGGGAAGATGCGGCCGACGCTGACCGCGTCGACCTGGTGGCCGGCGCGGCCGACGCGCTGAAGACCACGGGCGACCGACTTCGGAGACTCGACCTGGATCACGAGGTCAATGGCACCCATATCGATCCCCAACTCAAGCGAGCTGGTGCACACGAGCCCGGGGAGCAGGCCAGCCTTGAGGCGCTCTTCAATCTCGACGCGCTGTTCGCGTGAAACGGAGCCGTGGTGAGCGCGGAGGAGTTCTTCGCCCGCCATTTCGTTGATGCGCGCGGCGATCCGTTCTGAGAGGCGGCGGTTGTTCACGAAGATCAGCGTCGATGTGTGGGTGCGGACGAGGTCGAGCAGTTGGGGGTAGATAGCAGGCCAGAGCGAAGTCCTCTCCTCCACCGTGAGCGTACGTTCCGGAGCCGCGTTCGCGACGTAGTCCTCGCTAAAGGTGGTCATGTCCTGCACGGGGACGACAACCTTCAAGTCGAGGGCGCGAGTCGAGCCTGCGTCGACCACACGGACGGGCCGGTCACCGCCCAGGTAGCGGGCGATTTCATCGAGAGGGCGCTGAGTGGCGCTGAGGCCGATGCGCTGGGGAGGCGTCTCCGTGAGCGCTTCCAGCCGTTCCAGCGAGAGGGAGAGGTGTGCGCCCCGCTTCGTCCCGGCCATCGTGTGGATTTCGTCGACGATGACCGTATCGACGGTGCGGAGGACTTCGCGGGACCGTGACGTGAGCATCAGGTAGAGCGATTCGGGGGTTGTGATGAGGATGTCGGGCGGGTCCCTCCGGATGTCCTCGCGTTCGCGGGTGGGCGTGTCGCCGGTGCGGGTAGCTACCGTTATGTCGGGCGCGGGGAGTCCGGCGCGGGCAGCGGCGAGGCGAAGCCCGGCAAGCGGGGCGCGGAGGTTGCGTTCGATGTCGTACGAGAGCGCCTTGAGTGGCGAAACGTAGAGCACGGTGACGCCAGCGCGCTTGCCCGGGCGGCCATCGGGGCGAGGCGGGATGGAGGGCCGAGTGGCGAGGCGATCCAGGCACCAGAGGAATGCGGCCAGCGTCTTCCCGGAGCCCGTAGGCGCCAGAAGCAGCGCGTGTTCGCCGCCGGAGATGGCGTCCCAGCCCAACTCCTGGGCGGGCGTGGGTGCCGCGAAGGAGTCGCGGAACCAGGCGCGGGCGGCAGGGCTGAAGCGGTCGAGAACATCGACGGCGGGGGCAGTCATGGCGGTCATTGTGCCAGAACGCGCTAGAGGCGAACAGGCGTTCTAGGCGCTCGTGGTGTCAGTCGTGTCGGTGGGGTTCAGGAAGCCGAGGCGGTGACGCTTTTCGTCCATCTCCGGGTGAATTTCGACGCGGAAGATGGTCTGGTAGGGAACGAAGATTTCGACGGGGAGTTCGTGTTCGGTGGTGGAGGTGTGGAGGGCCACCCAGGCATCGGAGACACCTGCGACGCCGTTTACGTAATGCGTTTCGCCGTCGACGGTGAGCAACTCCACAACTGGAACCTTGCAGTTCGTCTGCTGGCAGAACCCGGCGACGGCCGGCGGGAGGACCTGTTCGAAGAACGCGCGGTCGAAGGGAATCCCGGCGGCGCCATTGCTCGGGGCCATCTGCGGGACGGCGGCCACGCCGGGCGGGAGGTAGATGACGTGCGAGGGCTGGGTCATGCCGGGCAGGGTATGCGGTGCGCCCAACGGGTACAAGGTGCGCATCGGGCAAAATGCGCCCGCAAGGGTCGCCCGCGTTTTACCGCCTCACACCCCCTTGGTACTATCCCGGAGCCGCGCATGCCGCGCCGAGGAGCCGCCATGACCACCACCGAAGCCACGAAGGACCTTTACGACCTCGGCGAAGCGCCACCCCTTGGCCATGTGCCGGCCCGTATGCACGCCCAGGTCATCCGCCAGAGCCGCTTCGGCGCCCCGGAGACCGCCTTCCAGCCAGAAGTGATCAACACCCCCGCTGTTGGCCCGGACGACGTGCTCGTCTACGTGATGGCCGCGGGCGTGAACTACAACAACGTCTGGGCGGCGCTCGGCTCGCCGGTCGATGTCATCGGAGCGCGAAACAAGGGCGGCGAGACGGAGGACTTCCACATCGGCGGCTCCGACGCCTCGGGCATCGTTTACGCCGCGGGCAAAGACGTCACCAATGTGAAGGTGGGCGACGAGGTGGTGATCCACTGCGGCTCGTGGGACATCCACGCGCCGGAGGTGAAGAGCGGCGACGACCCGATGTTCAGCCCAACGTTCAAGATCTGGGGTTACGAGACCAACTGGGGTTCCTTCGCCCAGTTCACGAAGGTGCAGGCGCACCAGTGCCTGCCCAAGGCGAAGAACCTGACCTGGGAAGCGGCCGCGGCGCCGACACTCGTCGGGTCGACGGCCTACCGCATGCTCTTTGGCTGGCCGCCACACAACGTCCGCGAAGGCGATGTGGTCCTCGTCTGGGGTGGCTCGGGCGGCCTCGGGTCGATGGCCATCCAGCTGGCGGCGCAGGCGGGGGCAAAGCCGATCGCGGTGGTCTCCAGCGAGGCGAAGTACGACTTCTGCAAGCGGATCGGGGCGGTGGGCTGCATCAACCGCAAGGAGTTCAGCCACTGGGGCCGGCTGCCGAACTGGGACTCGGCCGAGATGAACGCCTTCACTGCTGGCGCACGGGGCTTTGGCAAGGCGATCTGGGACATCCTGGGCGAGCGCAAGAGCCCGCGCATCGTCTTTGAGCACCCCGGCCAGGACACGATCCCGACCTCGATCTTCGTCGCGGATAACGGCGGCATGGTCGTCATCTGCGCGGGCACCAGCGGCTACAACGCCGACGTGGACCTGCGTTACCTGTGGATGCGCCAGAAGCGGCTGCAGGGCTCGCATTTCGCGAACGACGAGCAGGCGACGGCCTTCAACAAGCTGGTTCTGGCGGGCAAGATCGACCCCTGCCTGGGGCGCGTGTTCCAGTTCAGCGAGACGGGCGAATGCCATCAGTTGATGCACGACAGCAAGCTCCCCGAAGGCAACATGGCCATCCTCGTGGGCGCGAAGCGCGAAGGGATGACGACGGTTAGCTAAGAGGGCGCTGGCGAGACTACTTCGGGCGATCCTGCATGACCTTCGGCCACGCGCCGAGTCCATCGATCCACCATGAAACCATCGAATAGCCTGCGTCGGCGACGAGGGTGCCCTTGACCTTGCCGTCACGGGAGAGGATCCAGAGTTCCGCGCTGGTCTGCGCTTCATCGGCGTAGTAGCGCAAGGCGAACCACTTCCCATCGGGCGACCAGGTTTCGAGGTGCGGCGAGCGGTACTCAGGGGTCTCGAACTCCGCCACTTTTGTACGGGCGCCGCTGCTGACGACGAAGATGCCGCGGTCGTTGTCCTGCGCGAGCACCTCGCCGGATGGGGAGACGATCCCGCTCAGGCCGTACTCGCCCAGGCGAGCGGCCTGCGCGACTGTGTGACGCACGGCCTTCGTCGTGAGATTTATCTCGACAAGTTCGTAGGTGGGCTCGGACCACTGGAAGTAGGCGACGGTGTCCTTGTCGACGCGAGTCACATCCGGGCGTAGGGCATATTGCGCGAGCGCGAGGCAGTACACCTGCACCCGCCATGCCCCGGAGGCTGCGGCGCGCACAATGCAGTCGTTGCGGTCGAGGTAGACGATCTCGCCCGGGATGGCGTTGTTTGGATGGCCGGCCAACTGAGGGGGCGAAGGGTCGATGCGGCCGACGCGGAGGACGACGACGGCCACCACCACAAGCGCTCCCAGCCCACCCAGCACAGCCGCTACGTAGAGCCGCGCTCTCACGCCCTCCTCCTGAAGTGGTCGAACGGCCGCAAACGTACCAGGATGAGGACCGCCGCGACGAGGAGACCACCGCTCAGGATGAGCGCGACGGGTACGCCCACACGCGACTCGAAGTGACGGATGACGAAGCTCACAAGTTCGAAGAAGACCGCCACGACGGCAATGGCGATGTAGGTGAACGAAGCCCGCCACACACTTAGCGCGCCGATGGCAGCGGCGGCCGCGAACACCACGAGCTCCGCCCAGGTGGCGCCGTTCACCCCCGCGAGATATGGCCCGAAGAGCGCGACCGCTGCGAAGACCGGGCGGGCTGATGCCCGCGGGACGACGAAACCGGCTTCGGTGAGAGCGAGAGCGGCGCCGCCGAAGGCAAGAGCCGCGATCCCCAGCAGCGAGAAGTCAAAATCCTCCGGCCAGTTGCCGATGGTGACGGCGAGGAACATCGCCGCACCTCCGAGTGCGAGCACCTGCAGGTGCCTCGGTGAGAGCACCCAGAGCAGAAGCGCGAGCGACGCGGTCGAGACGCCAACTGCCAACAGGCCGCCGTGTCCGAGGCCGCCCCAGAGGTCATGTTCATCGAACACCACCGCGACACTGCCACCGCCCAACGCCACCGCGAGCGCCCACGCCGCCTGTCCGCCCCGTCGGAGGGCGGCATCGTCCGAACGAACCATGGCGGCGCCGGAGAGAAGCGCGAGCAAAAGCGGGACGCCGACCGCCGCGATCCGTGCCCAGCTGCGCATGTCTTCCCAGTTGAACGCCGCCAGGTAGAACACCCCGACAGCCAGCACGACGATCCCGAGGTAGAGCACAGCCTCGGTGATACTCGGGAGGCCTTCGCCTCGGGCCGGTTTCGGTGCGGCCGCGCTGGCCTCGAACGCCAAGAGGCGCTCGGCGGTTTCCGAATCGAGGAGCCCGGCTTCGCGCCAGCGCGCGATGTCTTCACGCCTATCAGCCATGTGCCCAGCGTACGCCGGCCTTTGGGGCTCGCAATGGTCCAAGGGACCCCGCCACGCGGGCCGGGCCGCCACTACCCGCTGCCATGCCGATAACTGGCCGCCCGCGCATAATGGGCGTTCCAATCTCCCCCACAAGGGTTTCCTTATGGCTCGTGACTTCGCCGCCGATATCCAGGACCCCATCGCCCGGGAGGTGGTCGCCAACGTTGGCGTCTGGGTCGACAAAGAAGTGCGCCCGACAGCGAGCGAATTCGAACACGCCGACATCTACCCGGACCCCCTGGTCAAAGGCATGTCGGAGATGGGACTGTTTGGGATCAAGATCCCCGAGGCCTACGGCGGACTGGACCTGAGCTTCGAGTGCTACGCAGGCGTCTGCATGGAGCTTGCGCGCGGGTGGATGAGCCTCGCCGGCATCATCAACACTCACGTGCTCGTGGGCTACGCGATCAGCGAATACGGCACCGAGGAGCAGAAGCAAAAATTCCTGCCGCGCCTGGTGGAGCCAGAGATCCGTTGCGCACTCACGATCACCGAACCCGATGCCGGCTCCGACGCGCAGGCGATCAAGACCACTGCCCGCCGCGACGGCGACGACTACGTGATCAACGGCCAGAAGATGTGGGTGACGAACGGCCAGAAGGCGGGCGTCTACCTCGCGATGACCAAAACCGACCCGAGCGCCCAGCCCCGCCACCGCGGCATCAGTGCCTTCCTCGTGGAAGCGGGCACACCCGGCTTCAGCGTCGGGAAGAAGTTCGACAAACTCGGCTACAAGGGCGTCGAAACCACCGAACTGGCCTTCGACGATGCCCGCGTGCCGGCGACGGCGCTGCTGGGCGGCAAGGAAGGCTCAGGCTTCCAGCAGATCATGAGCGCGCTCGAAGTCGGGCGGATTAATGTCGCGGCGCGCGGTGTGGGCGTGGCCCAGGCCGCTTTCGATGACTCGATCCGCTACGCCCAGAAGCGCGAAGCCTTCGGTGTGCCGATCTTCCAGCACCAGGCCCAGCAGCTCCGCCTTGCCGACATGTACGTCAAGATCCGCGCCGCCCGCCTGCTCACGCTCGATGCTGCCCGCAAGAAAGACGGCGGCGAACGCAGCGACCTCGACGCCGGCGTCGCCAAGCTCTATGCCACCGAGATTGCGCAGGAGTGCGTACTCGACGCGATGCGGCTGCACGGCGGCGTGGCCTACAGCAAGGACCTGCCCCTGGAGCGGTACTACCGCGATGCCCCGCTGATGGTCATCGCGGAAGGCACGAGCGATATTCAGAAGACCGTCATCGCCCGCGCTATCGTCAAGGAATACCCCGTCTAACCACCACTCACGAACGCGAGCCCGCGCCTCCGAGCGGCGCGTAAGCAAGCGTCCGACGCAACCGCCCTACGCAAACCACTACGGAAGGACACCACGCCCATGACTATCTACGACGGCCGCGATAAGTTCGGACGCTACTACGAGGAATTCGAGCCCGGCGACGTCTACAAGCACTGGCCCAGCAAGACCATCACCGAGTCGGAAGACCATCTCTTCTGCGACATCACCATGAACCACCACCCGCTCCACTCGGACCGCTGGTACGCCGAAGAGGAGACGCAGTTCAAGCAGAACGTGGTGGTGGGCAACTTCGTCTACTCGCTCGTGCTCGGGATGAGCGTGCCCGATGTGTCCGGCAAGGCGATCGCGAACCTCGAGATCGAAACCCTCAAGCACTCCAAGCCGACGTTCCACGGCGACACCATCCGCGCCGAGACGGTGGTCCTCGAAAAGCGAGAGACCTCCAGCGGCGACCGCGGGATCGTCACGGTCGAGACGCGGGGCTTCAACCAGCGCGGCGAGGAAGTTTGCTACTTCCGCCGCAAGGTAATGGTCCCGAAGCGGCCGAGTTAGGCCGGGCTCGAACTGAAAACGACAGGAGCGACGTTGTGAGTTCCACCCCGAATCCGGCCTTGTACCAACTCAACCGGGCGCTCAGTCGTGACCTCGTCATTGCCGAACTTGAGGCGATGCCCGGGCGCCTTCGCCGGGCGCTGCACGGCAAGGGCGATGCGCTACTGACCCGGCGTGCATCCGGCGAGGATTGGTCGGCGTTCCAGACGCTGTGCCACATGCGGGACGCCACGCTGGTGTACGCCGCGCGGTTCCGCTGGATCGTCTTCGACGATGACCCGCTCCTGCCCAATTACAACGAGAACAACTGGGTGGCCGCTTCGATGGACGTCCCTTCCGACGTCCCGGCGATCCTCGACGAGATTGCGGCCTCGCGCGCTGACCTCGTCCGGGTCCTCTCGCGCTTGCCCGAAGCGGGCTGGCTACGAACCGGGCGCCACGAGGTCGCGGGCACGGTGGTACTGGAGCATTACGCCCGGCACCAAGTAGCGCACGAGGAGATGCACCTCGCGCAGATCGAAGCCGCGTTGGCCTAAGCGCCCGGGCTGACCCGCGCGCGTAAGTGCACTTCCAGTCGCCACGGGGGGCGACGGCTACCGGGCTCACGCCGAGCCAGGCGCGTAGGCGAGCGTCCGATGGTGGTGTCGGCTTCAGCGGTGATTCATCCTGGGGACGGACCGTTGGTGTGCACCTCCAGTCGCCACGGGGGGCGACGGCTACCGGGCTCACGCCGAGCCGCGACCGTGAGGGCGCGTCCTGCCCGCGGATTGCACCGGTCCGGCATCTTTGGCCAGCAATGGTGTTATAGACTTGATGGCGTGAAAGCCTACACCGTCGTCCTCTCCCCCGACCCGCACCTGGGCGGCTTTTCCGTAAGCGTGCCCGCGATGCCCGGTGCGCTGAGCCAGGGCAACTCCCGCGACGAAGCTCTCGCCAACATCCAGGAGGCGATGGAGGGCTGGATCGAAGCCGCAGCCGAACGGGGCATCCCTCGACTCGAAGAGACACCCGAACTGGTTGCTCGCGGGATCGCGGAGATCCTTGAGTTCCGCTCCGAAGAGGGCTGGGACCTGCTGGTTGAGACCGCCGTTGTCACGCCGAAGGTTGCGGCCGCGGCCTAGTGGGGCGGCTTCCGCTCGCGGATGGGCGAGATCCTTAGAACGCCGCCTTCAATCGTGCGGCAATAGGCTCAGCCTGCGCTAAGGCTGCCGGGAGCGCCACCAAACGTCGACGCTCTTTCTCGTACGCAAGAACGATCGTTTCGTGGCCGTCGATCCATTCGGGCAAGGTCGGCGGCGAGAACCCAGGGTCTAGGACAAGTCCAGCGTGGCGAATCATTGGCAGCCGCTGTCTCAGCCCCCGCGCGTGCCCTTCGTACGCCGCGTTAGCCTCGTTCGGATGAAGAATGCCCCACATGAGACCGCGCGCTAATGTGTAATACAGATCCAAGCGGAAGCTCCGATCGGCGAGCAGATCCCACGGCATATACTCCTCCTTCGTGACATCGGGCTCCTGTGCCATCGGAGTTTGTACCAGGGCTTGCCAAGGAAGTTTCGCGGGCTGGGATGCCACTAGCGCTGAAGGATCCATTTCCGGGAGTAGCTCGGACAGGGGCTGTGTATTCCAATCTCGATCCCGAAAGATGTCGGCGAGCAACCTCGCCGCCAACGCTGGCGACCCAGCTCCGAGGCCGACGCCAAGCTCAGCTAGACCAACGCGTGCAGTATCAACAACGCGAGGATCAACGACTTCTTTCTTAGCGATCATTCCGACTCGCCGGGGCCAATTCGCCGACCGGAGGAGTCCGTACAGAAAATAGACGGGGAAATCCGGCTGCTCCGCCATGCCGCGCTCTCGAACGACGTCAACGCAAGCACAAACTAATGCGCCAGTTGACACATCGTCGGCCACGAGGATGCGCTCCACGAGTCTGTTGGGTCAATGCCGAGCATGGCGCCGTAGCCCACCGATTAGGGTTCTTCCTTATCCCCCGCGGGCGCCCGGAACACATCGACGCCCTCCGCCTGGAACCGCTCCAAAATCTGCTTCCGGAGCTCCCCGGTCAGCTCCCACTGCTTCCCCGGCTTCGTTTCGCCGACAACCTTCAGCTGCACGGTCGTGCCGCGTATGGCATCGATCCGGAGGACGTGTGGCGCCGAGATGATGTCGGCGGGCCGATCCAGTGCCAGCGCCGCGCCGACTTCGTCGACCAGTACCATGGCGCGCGTTATGTCCTGTGTCCCCGGGATGCTCAGATCAAGATTGATGCGGCTGAAGCCCTGCGTCATGTTCGTCGCAACGACGATTGCGCCGTTCGGAATGGTGTGAAGGTTGCCGCTCAGGTCGCGCAGCACCGTCCGGCGGGGGTTGATCGCCACCACCTCGCCCGACACGCCGGCCACCGTGACCACGTCGCCAACCGAATACTGATCCTCGACGAGGATGAATGTGCCGTTGATCACGTCCTTGATTAGCGCCTGCGCCCCCAGCCCGACTGCGATTCCGACGACCCCAACCCCCGCGACGAGCGCCGAAACGTTCAAGCCGACCCGGTCCAGCACCAGCGCCGACCCTACGAACACGAGGAAGATGGTGAACACCCAGTCGAGTGTCGAGACCAACGTCCGCGCGCGGCGCTCAAGGGCGAACGCGTCCTCGGCATGCCTGCGCGCAGCCCGCGAGATCGCCCGCCGCAGCACCCGGCCCACCAGGCTGCGGAAGACGAAGTGGAGAAGCAGGAGCACCAGCACGATGCCCGCGATGTCGGGCAGGTCGTCCTTCAGCCAGTCTTTCCATTCATGCCAGTTCGAAGGCACCAGGAACGGCAGGATCATCGGGCGGCCGTCAGCGGGGCGAAGCTTTGCAACAGCCGCTTCACACCCGCGCCTTCGAACGCGACCACGATCTCCACGTCGTTCCCGTTGGCCTGGGTACTCACCACCATGCCGCTCCCGAACTTCGGGTGGGCCACACGATCGCCGGCGTTCCAGTTCGCAGCGGCGGGGCGGAACTCCTCGCGGGGAGGCGCCACGGCGGTCTCGATGTAGCTGCGGGAGGCCTGCCCGAACGGCTTTTGCACGTTCTTCGGGATGTCCGTCAGAAAGCGCGACACGGGATTCGCGCTGGCGTTGCCAAAGCTGAACCGCCGATATGCCCGCGAAAGATAGAGCGCGTCCTTGGCGCGGGTGATGCCCACATAGGCCAGGCGTCGCTCCTCCTCCATCTGCTTCGGGTCGTCGAACGAGCGGATGTGAGGGAGGAGCCCTTCCTCCATGCCCACGAGGAACACGATGGGGAACTCCAACCCTTTAGCGGTGTGGAGCGTGATCAGCGTCACCGCGTCCACACCCTCGGTCAGGT
>Ga0315281_10014112_pt1 | contig 10793 bp, 6 predicted proteins | sample YL17G07_0_MG_FD_204540 | JGI IMG/M metagenome (GOLD analysis project Ga0315281, IMG submission 204540) | Sediment microbial communities from Yellowstone Lake, YNP, Wyoming, USA - YL17G07_0 | ecosystem: Environmental > Aquatic > Freshwater > Lake > Sediment | place: USA: Wyoming | collected... | reverse complement strand
AGGAGGTAAAGCGCCGATACTTTGAATTTTCTTTTTTGCTTCTTTTAAATTTCGAATAGTAATAATTTTCATAAAATAAATTTTTTATGGCAATAATCTTTTTAACCAATTTTTTATTGACCCCCAAATTTTTCCAGCATCTACTTGTCCTAGATTCATAATATTATTATTACTGGCGCCAAAGCGATTGCCTAAAATAATCAGACCGAGTGTAGTAGCAAAAGAAGGATCATCAATTTTTTCGATTACTCCTTCAATACCTTCAGGTTTACTAATTTGAACAGGAAGAGCTAATATTTCTCTCGCCATTTCTAAAAATCCAGGTATTTTTATTGCTCCGCCAGTAAAAATTGCTCCTGCTGGAAGCGCGCCATCGCGATCAATTTTACGTAATTCATCTTTAACCATTATAAGAATTTCATGATAACGAGCTTCTATAATTTCAAACATTTGTTTCTTCGATATTTTATGAGTATCAATATTACCAAATTTAGTTAAATCAATTGAATCGCGAGAACTAGCATCTTTTTTTGAGCAAGAGCCGTATTCAATTTTGATTTTTTCTGCTGTATCTACAGACATTCGCATACCAATTGCAATATCGTTTGTGACATTTTCGCCACCTACAGGCAGAGTGGCAATAGCTAAAACTACATTTTCTTCAAAGACTGTGATGCCAGTAGAGCTAGCTCCAATATCAATAGAAACTACACCAAGTTCTTTTTGGCGTTTAGTAAGTACTGCTTCTGCTGCAGCTAATGGAGCTGGGACTAAATCATCAATATCAACACCAGCTTCATGCACACATTTTTCTATATTTTTAATACTAGGAGATAAGCCTGTAACAAGATGAGCATCTACTTCTAATCGTACGCCATTCATGCCTACGGGATATTTAATATTGTGTTGATTATCAATAGAAAAATTTTTAGGAATAATGCGTAAAATTTTTCGATTTAAAGGAAGAGAAATTGTTTGAGCGGCTTCGAGGACACGATTGACATCATCTTCTGTAATTTCGTTTTCTCCGCGAGAAGAAATTGCTATTACTCCCTTGGATTCAAAAGTTTCAAGATGATTACCACCAATGCTGACAAAAACATGAGTGATCGGTTCACCAGCCATGCGTTCGGCATCTTCAAGAGAAGCGGAAATACTTTCAATGGCTTCATTTAAATCAGTGATATTGCCTTTGCGAAGTCCTGCGGAAGGGGAGATGCCAAGACCAATTAAATTTGGCATGCCATCATCTTCAACTATAGCTACAGCAGTTCGAATTTTTGAACTACCAATATCAATACCTGCGATAATTACTGATTTTTTATTCACAATAAATCATAAATAAATTTTTTAAATCATTCACTTTTTGTAGTATATATCGAAAGAATCAAATCGCAAATCTTTTTTTCACTTCGTACCATTTTTTTATACATGAAAAAATAGGAAGAAAAATAATGTATAAAAAATTTATTCAAATAAGATTGATGAATTAATTAGATTGATAAAGCAATTTTTAAAATAAAATTTAAATTAAATCTCAAATTTTAAATCAAAATTATCAATAAAATTACAATGTTAAATGTTCAATTTTAAGTTAATAAAATTTCTTTTTCTGATTTTTCCATTTGCTTAAAATCTTTTTTTGTTACATGGTCAAAATCAAAAATATGTAAAAGACCGTGAGCGAATAATTTATTTAATTCCGCTGTCAGCGAATGTTTAAACTCCAGTGCTTGTTTGCGAGCAACAGGCAAAGCAATAAAAATTTCTCCGATTAATTGAGGCAAATTATTTTTACATTCTTTTTTTGAAGTTGATTTTGTCGGCTGAAAATAGGAAAAAGAAAGCACATCTGTTTCGTGATCAATCTTGCGATATTTCCGATTAAGCTCGTGGATTGTTTTATTATTAGTAATAATTAAATTAATCTCGCCATTTTTTTCTTTCAATTGCGAAATAATTTCCTCTCCATATTTTAGAATTTTTTTAAACGGAGCAGGGAAGATTTTAGCGCGAGTTAGATTGAGGAGATTGAGGTGAAGCATTTTAATTAAGATTAAAACTTTTTAGAGATTGATTTATATTTTAAGTATACATAAAACTTTTAAAAATTATTTTTTCTAATTTCCGTCCACTTCTCTCCATTAGAAATATTTAGTAAGATTTTTCGGCCGTAGTTTTTATTGCTGGCGCGGGGATCGAGCATTAAAAATAGGCCGTCTGGATTTAAATGATCTGCGAGTTTTTTTAATGCAAGAGAAATTCTGGGAATTGTGAAGTTCTCAAAACTAGGATCAGTATTGCCGGCAAGTGATAAGATTTTTAGATTACCAGGAAAATCAAAAGGAAGTTTTTGCACGATGAGGCAATTAATTTTTTCGCCTGAGTGTTTTTTAAAAAAATTCATTGTGCCAAAAATTACAGTAGAATGAGGATTTTGCGCGAAAGCGTGAAATATTTTTCCGCGACCGCCGACTCCTTCAGCTAGCGTTGTGATATCTTCCTTTTTTAAAATTGGTGCGATTTGTTCGTAAGCGCGAAAAGCGTGAACTTTACTGCCGGTTAAGACAAAAATTTTACCTTTTAATTTGCGCGCCATTGTAATAATTATTTGCGCTTGTTCTTTGAAAAAATTACTTTCGCGATCGCCTGGTAAGTCAGTGATGGCAATGAATTGGTTGGCTGTAAACCTTAAATGTCCCAAAAGATCTTTAAGGTTAGCTGGTTGTTTCCATTCCCAATTTTCTGCGCCTAAGATTTGACGTAAATAGATTTGCTCATCTGGCGTTTTGGTGTTTTTAGTGAGTGCCACGATTTGTTTTGCTTGTGGCCAAATTTTTTTAAGTTGCTCGCTTAATGCTATTGGGAAACTATTGATACTAACTTGATTTTCAGGGAAAAGTTGAACTTCACTAAATACTTTTTGTCCTCTAATTGCAGTTTCAAAAGAGTCGATGTTTTCTTGTAGATTTTGTAGTTGAAAAAGTAGATTTTTTGAATCAGGAGAAATAATTAGCGCTTGTGTTTTTTTGCTAAGTTCTCGTAAATTTATAATTAAATTTTCAAAAGCTGTTTGAATATTTGATCCATTTTTTGACAATGGCAGTTTTTCTTGAAAGTATTCCTTATTTAAAGAATTTTTTATTAAATACATTCCGAGTAATCCAAAAGTTAAATTTACTGCTTCTTTTTGTTTTTCCCATTCTTCAATAAGTATTTTCTCTTCTAGCTTTTTGCAAATAGCTTCAATTTTTTCTTGAAAAGTATTGGCGCTAAAGTGGCGAGAAAAATGTACTAATGCTGTTTCCGCAAAATCTTCGGCATTTTGAATAAGTAGATTTTTATTTGTTAAAATTTCTGGGTTTTCAAAAATAGTTTTATTAGTTGTGAAAATAATTTTTTCAGTTATAGCTTTTTCCCAAGTTTCGCGCCAAGGGCATTGTTTTGATACGCAAGTAGAATTTTGTGCGGATAAAGTTCGCCAAATAGATAGTTCTTTATTATTTATATTTAAATCAGAAAAAAGAATTTTATCGCAATTTTTTAAGCCTTTTGCTTGAATGCTGATTTTTGCCAATAATGAAAATTCTTCGGTATTCAATGTTTTTTGTTCTGCTAAAATTTGAATTTGATGTGGAGCAGGGTATTCAAAACGAGGATATAAAAATTTATCATGATTTGTTTCCAGAGAAAATTGATCGAAGATTTTTTTATTAGAAAAAGCTATCACCCAAGAACCTTTCTCTTGTAAAATTGCTGGAGCTTGAGATTCTTCTAGGAAAATATTTTTTGTTTTATTTTCTAAATCGTTTAAATCAACTGAGATTTCCGAAGACCAAAATTTTGGTAATCCATTTAAATTTTGATTTATTTTTTTTTGCTTTTCTTGAAAATCCATAGATTCTGTCGTATTAAAAATTTCTTTTTCAAAAAAAGTTTTTAGATTTTGATCATTGCATTTTTTCGCTAAGTTTATTAATTCTTGTTTAATTTCGTCAGATAAATTAACTGCAAGGTTTTTTAAATATTGCCAAAGTTCAAAACATGCTTCAACATCACTCATGGCACGATGACTATTTTCATGCTTAAAATTAAAAGCAGTGGTCAGCGTTTCTAATGAAAGTGATTCCACTTTTGGCAATAAGATGCCAGCTAAATCGCAAGTATCAAAAAAAATATTAGGCAGTTTTAAGCTATTGGTAGCTAAAAAACTAAGGTCAAACGGTAAGTTATGACCTGCTAAAATATGATCTCCTAAAAAGTTTTTTATTTGTTCTTGAATTTTTGACCAAGGTGGCGCAGTCTCAACATCAGAATCTTGAATCCCAGTAATTGAACTTATAATATCTGGAATTTTTACGCCTGGATTTACCAAAGAATCAAATTTTTCTACAATTTTTCCTTTAGAGATTTTGATTGCCGCAATTTCGATAATTTTATCAGTACTTGAATTTAATCCAGTAGTTTCAAGATCGAGAAAGACAAGGGTGTCAGAAGGCATGTTATTTTTTAAAAAATTCCTTAATTCTTCTCCTTAATCTTATTTCTTAATTCTAATTTTGTATTAGCAAAATTTTTGGTGCCCCTGGTAGGAATCGAACCTGCATCTAGGGCTTAGGAGTCCCTTGTTCTATCCATTGAACTACAGGGGCAATCTGGCTACTTTCTAGTTCTCCAGTTTTCTGGCTCACTAATTGACTATTTTCAGAATTATTAAATCTGTTTTATCTATTGGTAAAGAGTTTTTAGTAATCTCTATTTTTTCTTCGGCTGGTTTTACTTCGTAACTAAGAAGTTTGCCAAGAGCTATAAGATTTTCTGCGGTTAATTCTCCCATTGGGATAATTACTCGAGGATCAATTTGATTAACCACTTCTTTTAGACGCTCTGGAGTGAGTTTAGATTCACTGCCAATAGGAATAAAAAGCACATCAATGTCACCAAGTGTTTCTACTTGTTCAGGTGAAAATTTATGACCCAAATGTCCTAAATGGCAAACTTTCATTTTATCTATACCCAAAAGAAAAACAGTATTTTTTTCTTGAGAAATTTCAGCGTCTAAACTGCGAGGTCCTTGGAAGGTTGATATTCCAGTAATGGTAACGCCATTAGATTCATATTCACCAGGCCAATCAAAATTTTTCTCGCCATTTTTAGCTTCTCCTTCTAATGAACTAGTAGCAATATTGATTTTGTCTTTTAAATTAGCTAAAGAATCAAAAGCGATAATCACATCTCCATTTTTAACAAGAAAACAATTTTTACCATGAAAAGTAATTTGCATAATTAATAATTAAAACTATAAAAATTTACTTTAAAGATAGATTTTATAAGAATTTTTGTCAATTAAAATCTATAATCTAAAATCTAAAATTTCTTTACTATTTTGTTTTCAATTTAATTTTTTCACTAATCATCGATCTTCCTGTAGTCGGTCGAACACGAGCGAAAATTTCAAATTCCGTTGGTTCAGTTGGTAGATTAAAATAGAATTGAAATTCGCCGCTTAATTGATTATTGAAATTTTCCGCAGAGAAATTTGCAAGCCTTGTCCGTTCTACGCCTTTTTGTAAAATAATTTCTAATTGTTCGATTTTCATAGTATAAAGCGGATTGATTTGAACTTCGATTAAATTTTTTCCGCCAACAGCATAAGTTGTTCCATTGATTGGTTGAGTAATTTTTACCCATTCATCAGAAGTGAATTCGATTTTTTTGGTATTTTGTAAAATAATATTTTTTTGTAATGAAGAACTGTTACCTGCTAAATCTTCTGCTTGCACTTTTAAAATATGACTATTTGTATCATTGGGTAATTCAAGATAGAAAATAAAAGGACGAATTGTTTTACTTGTAATTTCTTGATTATCTAAAAATAATTTAACTGATTTTACGCTACTACCAGGATCATTTGCTTCAACATTAACAATTGTTTTTCCGTCAGCAGGCAAGATGGTATCAGCTGTTGGAGCGATAAGAGTAATACTTGGTGGTAAGCGATCTTGACCAGTATAAATATTTACGCTAGCGTAAGCAGAATTATAAAATTGATCCAAGAGTTTTATTTTAATAGTGTGAGCTGTCCCTGTCGTTTCTTTTGTTGGTAAATTAATTTTAGTAAAGAAAGGCGCTTCAGTGGCAGTGTATTTTAAAATTTCATCTAGATAATATTCTACTCGCAATATACCCAAGGGAGCTTTAGTTGTTAGATCTATTTCTGTAGCGCTTCCAGCTAAAACCACACTGCCATTTTTAGGAGTTAAAATACTTACGCTCGGTTGTTGTTCAGAAGAAATATATTTTCTTTTTTCGCAAGTTTCCGTAGGAACTAGTGGGGGAGTTGACCAATTTTTTTTCAACCAGTTTTGAACAGATCCTTCCCATTTTGTATTTTGCGGTAATTCAGAATGAAATTTGACGAAAACTTTTTCTTCGATAGCTTCTGGCGGTGTCCATTCATTTGGTAATTTATCTCCGCACAAAATATCTACTTTAACTTTTGTAAAAACATTGTCATAAGAGAGTGGTACAGAATAACTGCTAAAAGTTTCAGTAACACGATTTTCTTCTGGAATTATTTCGGTGGGTAATAAGCCAGACAGTCGGCTAACAGTTACTTCTTTAATGCCAGCAGGGCGAACAAATTTTTCATTTGGTATATTTTCTAAAGCGCCACGTAAAAATTTGTTCCAAATTGAACCTGAAACATTTAAGCCATCAGCATTCATTTTAGCCTCACTTCCATCATTATTGCCAGACCAGACTCCTACAGCTAAACTAGGAGTATAACCAATGGTCCATAAATCCGAAGGCACGATTTCTTCTTCTGTTCCTTTTTTTATTTTTTTATTACTTGTGCCAGTTTTCACTGCTATATCATGTCCCGGTACAGAAAGAAAATAATTCCAATTAGCAGGTCGCGCTGATTGATCGGAAAGAATATCGGTAGTTAAATAAGCGGCTTGAGGTTCGACAACTTCTAGGCCATTTTGCGCGTCAGACCATTTTTCTAAAACATTGCCTTGTGAATCTTCAATTTTTAAAAAAGTATGTAAATCTTCTCGCACACCGCTATTGCCTAAAACACCAAATGCGCGTGTTAATTCTAATAAGGTAACTTCTCCTGCTCCAATCCCAAACGAAGCACCAAAACGCTCTCGATTTTTTAAGGTTGTAATTCCCAATTTTTCTGCTAAATCAACAATAGAATTTACTCCTAAAAGCACAGTTAATTTTATAGCTGGAATATTTAATGAATTAGCAAGAGCGTGGCGTAAACTTATTAGTCCATTAAAACGACCATTAAAATTTTTAGGTTTATAGTCTTCGCCAAAATCTGTTTCTGTATCAAAAATCATGGTGGCAGGACTCATTCGTTGTAAAAAAGCTGTTGTATAAACAATAGGTTTAAAAGATGAACCAGCTGGACGAGGACGAATTGTTACATTGACTTGTCCATCATTTTCTATATCAAAATAATCGCGAGAGCCAATCATAGCTAAAACCTGTCCATTTTTTGGATTTAGAGCTACTAGCGCTGAATTTTTTACGCCATATTTTTCTTCATTTTCTTTTGTTCCTTCACTGATTAATTTTTCAGCTAAATCTTGTAATTTCGGATCTAAAGTAGTGGTTACTCTTAATCCGCCTTTTGCCACAATATCGCGTCCATATTTATCTTCTAATAATTCGCGAATCCACATGACAAAATGTGGCGACTTAATTTCTTCTCGTGGATAAGTAAAGATCATTTTGGAACCAATTTCTTCAGCTGTTCGCATTTCTGTTTCGCTAATTAAATTTAATTCAAACATCCGTTTTAAAATTATATCTTTTCTGCCAGAAATATATTCACCAGTTTCAACATCGCGATAACCTAATAGATCTTTTTTATTAGAACCGAAAGGAGAATATTTAGTGGGTGCTTTAGGCAGAGAAGCTAAAATGGCGCTTTCTGATAAAGTTAATTTTGAAGGTGGTTTGTGAAAAAAAGTTTGAGCGGCTTTGCCGACGCCAAATGCATTTGAACCATAAGGAATGCGATTTAAATACATTTCTAAAATTTGATCTTTGGTGAAAGCAGATTCTAATTTAATCGCTAACATAATTTCACGAAGTTTGCGCAAATAACTTCGTTCAGAATTTAAAAAAGTATTTTTAATAAATTGTTGAGTGATGGTGCTTCCTCCGCGAGGTTTGCCAAAACCAAGTTCGCTTAAGATTGCTTTAGTAATCGCAGGTAAATCAAATCCGTAATGACTATAAAATCGATCATCTTCAATAGCTAAAGTTGCTTTAATAAAAAAAGGTGAGATTTCATTCAGTGGAGTATAAATTCGATTTTCTTCGCCATGAATAGTATAAAGAATATTGCCTTCACGATCGAGTATAGTAGTAGATTCCGCAAAGCCTAATTTTTCAACATCACGCACATCAGGTAAAGTAAACCAAATAGTTCCTAAAAAAAATATTGAACTTAAAGTGCCAATGAAAAATAAAGTTAAAAAAAGTTTAAAAATTCGTGCGCCTAAAAATAACTTCTTCTTTTGAGGAATTGAGCGTTTTCTAATTCGATGAATTTTAGAATGAATAAGCTTTCTAGGCAAGGGGTTTAATTATGAGTAATGAATTAAGCCTTTAGTGCTTCTTTTATTTTTTCCGCTTCTTCTTTTGTAATTTCTGGAATAGCCATTAAAGCTTCGAGAGGAAGATCGGCGATTTGATCTATGCTGACAAAGCCGGCATTTTCTAGCTTTTTCAAAATATCAGGAGTTAAATTAGCAAGCTCGCCCAATTTCTTTTCTTCTGATTCAACAGCATTTTTTTCAGTTTTTTCTTCACCGGTTTTAATTTTTTCTATTACCTTCTTTTCTTTTTTTATTATTGCTGCTTCTGCCGCTTTTTTTGTCGCTGCTTCTAGCGCTGTTTTTTCTTCGATGGTTAAAATATCAATTTCCCAATTGGTAAGTTCAGAGGCAAGCCGAACATTTTGTCCATTTTTACCGATTGCCAAAGCGCGCTGATCTTCATTTACAAAAACACCAGCTCGTTTTTTCTTATTGTCTAATTTTATATAACCGATTTTTGCTGGCGCTAATGCGGTAGTTAAAAATTTTTCCATATCTTCGTCATATTTAAGCACATCAATATGTTCGCCATTGAGCTCTTCCATGACTCCTTGAATTCGTACGCCTTTTTGTCCAACACAAGCGCCGATAGGATCAACTTTTGGATCGTTAGAAAATAGCGCTATTTTACTGCGAATACCTGGCTCGCGGGCGATTGATTTAATTTTTACAATGCCATTTTTAATTTCTGGAATTTCTAATTCTAATAAAGCGCGAACTAAATTTGGATGAGTACGAGAAATGAGCAATTGCGGACCTTTGGGGGTTTGCACTACTTTTTCTAAATAAACCATAGTGTGTTGACCTTGATAATATTTCTCACCAGGAATTTGATCTTCTTTTTCTAGAATGGCGATAGTTTTATCTAATTGTAAAAAGACAGTATCACCTTCTACGCGGTGGATGCGAGCTGCGATTAATTCATTTTCTCGATCTTTGTAAGTGTCGTAAACCATTTCTCTTTCAGCTTCTTGAATTTTTTGAATAATCACTTGCTTGGCGCTTTGAGCGGCAATGCGGCCATAATCCATCGGCGTAACATCGGTTTTTAATATGTCGCCAACTTTGGCATTTTTCTTAATTTGATTGGCGTCTTCTACTAAAATTTGCGCGTATTTATTATCAAAATCTTCTTTTTTCACGACTTCCCTTAATAAAAAAACAGTAGCGCCACCAGTGTTTTCATCTAAAATAATTTCAAGATTTTGTTCGCGGTTGCCGTAGTCTTTGCGATAAGCAGCTTTTAGGGCGGCTTTGACGGCATCAAGAATTTTATTTTGGCTGAGATTTTTTTCCGCGCAAATTTGATTGATCGCGGCAAGGAATTGAGTTTGCATGAGGAATAGTTTTTAAAATTATAAAGTTATAAAGTTTGTAAAGTTTGTAAATAGTAGAGATGTAAAATTTTACGTCTGAGTAATAATGAAATCAATTAGTTCAAAGTCAATTAGTCAATTAGTAAAAAGAAGGGAATACTGTCATCTTGAGCAAAATGAAACATCTCTTCTTTCTTAAAAAAATAGAGACTGGGGAACCCCACTCTCTTCTTTGTAAATTACGATATTATTCTATAACAAGTAGTGTTTATAAGCAAAAAGAAAAGCTTGACAAAATCTTAATTAGATTAAAAATAATCTTAAGATTTTATTTAGTCGTGAAAGTATAAACACCATCCCAGTTTTCATTCAATTTTTCTTCACGCAGTTGCTTGATTCTTGCTAACATTATTTTAGCGGAGTAGTCATTTGATAGTGTGGAGAAATTTTTTATAGCCTCATCCCACTTTTGTTGGCGATAAAATTCTAAACCTGCTTCATAGGTTTTTTTTATTTGTTCTTGTTCTGTATTTTGTTTACCAGCTTCAGCGATCAATTCAAAAATTCGTGCAGGTTCAGTTTTGCCTTTGACTCGAATAGAATCCAGCTCGCGGAGAAAAAATTGTTCGCCTAATAATTTTTTAGTAAATTCAGAAATAATAATTTTTGTTTCATATTCTTTATTAATACTTTCTAAGCGTGAAGCGAGATTTACGCTGTCTCCTATGACTGTATATTCTAAACGAGTGGCAGTGCCGACGTTGCCAGCATTTACTCGACCGGAGTTTACACCCATGCGAACAGAAATAGTTGGCAAGCCTTCTTTTTCTAGTTGCTGATTAATTTCCGG
>Ga0315281_10014111_pt1 | contig 10793 bp, 9 predicted proteins | sample YL17G07_0_MG_FD_204540 | JGI IMG/M metagenome (GOLD analysis project Ga0315281, IMG submission 204540) | Sediment microbial communities from Yellowstone Lake, YNP, Wyoming, USA - YL17G07_0 | ecosystem: Environmental > Aquatic > Freshwater > Lake > Sediment | place: USA: Wyoming | collected... | reverse complement strand
GCGAGCGCTACAACAAGGTCGTTGACATCTGGGGCCGCGCCGGCGACCAGGTGGGCAAGGCGATGATGGATCAGCTCTCGCACGAGGAAGTGACCAACCGCAAGGGCCAGAACGTCAAGCAGGAGTCGTTCAATTCCATCTACATGATGGCCGACTCGGGCGCGCGCGGCTCGGCTGCGCAGATTCGCCAGCTCGCCGGCATGCGGGGGCTGATGGCCAAGCCGGACGGCTCGATCATCGAGACGCCGATCACGGCCAACTTCCGCGAGGGCCTGAACGTGCTGCAGTACTTCATCTCGACGCACGGCGCGCGCAAGGGCCTTGCCGATACCGCACTGAAGACCGCGAACTCCGGCTACCTTACGCGGCGCCTGGTGGATGTGACCCAGGACCTGGTTGTGACCGAGGACGACTGCAAGACGACCAACGGTGTTGCCATGAAGGCCCTGGTGGAGGGTGGTGAAGTCGTCGAGGCTCTGCGCGAGCGGATTCTTGGACGCGTTACCATATCCGACGTGTTGCATCCGGAAACGCAGGAAGTCCTGTATCCCGTCAGCACGCTGCTCAACGAAGATGAAGTCGAGACCATAGAGCAGCTCGGTGTCGACGAGGTCCGCGTCCGCACGCCTCTGACCTGCGATACCCGCTTCGGGCTGTGCGCGAAGTGCTACGGACGTGACTTGGGGAGAGGCTCCCTCGTGAACGTGGGCGAGGCGATCGGCGTTATCGCTGCACAGTCGATCGGCGAGCCGGGCACTCAGCTTACCATGCGCACGTTCCACATCGGCGGTGCAGCCTCGCGTACAGCTGCGGCGAGCCAGGTGGAGGCGAAATCCAATGGCACCGTGCGGTTCACCCCGCAGATGCGCTACGTGACCAATCCGAGGGGCGAAAAGATCGTAATTTCGCGTACCGGCGAATTGCTTGTCACCGACGACAGCGGCCGCGAGCGCGAACGGCATAAAGTGCCCTACGGGGCGACGCTCCCGGTAGCTGATGGCACCGAAGTGCGTGCCGGGCAGATGCTCGCGTCGTGGGACCCGCACACGCGCCCGATCATCACCGAGTACGGCGGAATCGTCCGGTTCGAGCACGTCGAGGAAGGCGTGACCGTCGCCAAACAGATCGACGAGGTCACGGGGCTTTCGACATTGGTGGTCATCGATCCCAAGCGCCGTGCCACGGCCGGCAAGGGCCTGCGCCCGCAGGTCAAGCTGCTCAATGACGCGGGCGAGGAGATCAGGATCGCAGGGACCGATCACGCGATCACCATTACCTTCCAGGTCGGGTCGCTGATCACCGTGAAGGACGGTCAGAAGGCGGCGATCGGCGAGGTGCTGGCGCGCATTCCGCAGGAGACTTCGAAAACGCGCGACATCACCGGCGGTCTGCCGCGGGTCGCGGAGTTGTTCGAGGCGCGCTCACCCAAGGACGCCGGGATGCTGGCGGAGGTCACGGGCACGGTGTCCTTCGGCAAGGATACCAAGGGCAAGCAGCGTCTGGTGATCACCGACATGGACAGCGTCGCGCACGAATTCCTGATCGCCAAAGAGAAGCACGTCATGGTCCATGACGGACAGGTGGTGAACAAGGGCGAGAGCATCGTCGACGGCCCCGCCGAACCGCACGACATCCTGCGGTTGCAGGGCGTCGAGGCGCTGGCGCGTTACGTCATCGACGAGGTCCAGGACGTCTACCGCCTGCAGGGCGTGCGCATCAACGACAAGCATATCGAAGTCATCGTGCGGCAGATGCTGCGCCGTGTGCAGGTCGAGGATGCGGGCGACACGCGCTTCATCCCCGGCGAACAGGTCGAGCGGGCCGATGTGCTGGTGGAGAACGAGAAGGTCCAGGCCGAGAGCAGGAAGCCGGCGACCTACAGCTACATGCTGCTTGGGATTACCAAGGCCTCGCTGTCGACCGACTCGTTCATCTCTGCGGCGTCGTTCCAGGAGACAACGCGCGTGCTCACCGAGGCCGCAATCATGGGCAAGAAGGACGAATTGCGTGGCCTGAAGGAGAACGTCATTGTCGGGCGTCTCATTCCCGCTGGCACCGGCATGGCGTACCACAACGCCCGCAAGACGGCGCCGGTGCAGTCGCTGTTCGAGGAGCCCGGGGTTCCGGCCGCCGAAGCGGAGACACAGGCGGAGAACGCATAAGGCGAGGCCGCGCCGAAGCAATGAAGAAAGCCCGCTTGCGCGGGCTTTTTTCGCGGTATCCAAATGACTGGCAGCAGAGGAGCCAATAATGAAAATGCGCAAGCTTGGAAAGAACGGGCCGATCGTATCGGCGCTCGGCCTGGGTTGCATGGGCATGACGGGCGTCTATGGAGAGCCGAACGAACCGGAATCGATCGCCACCATTCACCGCGCCATCGATCTGGGCATGAACCTGGTCGTTACCTCGGATGCCTACGGGGCGGGCGCCAACGAGGAGCTGGTCGGCCGCGCGATCAGGGGCATGCGCGATCAGGTGCTGGTGGCGACCAAATTCGGCAACCTTGGATTGAGCGGCTTCAAGCTGCCGGAGGGCCTGTCCGCCGGACACCCGGGCTATGTGGCCCAGGCCTGCGATGCGTCGCTCAAGCGCCTCGGCGTGGAGGTCATCGACATCTACGGCCTGCACCGGGTGGATCCCAAGGTTCCGATCGAGGAGACGGTGGGCGCGATGAAAAAGCTGGTCGAGCAGGGCAAGGTGCGCTATCTGGCTCTCTCCGAGGCGGGCCCGCAGACCATACGGCGCGCGCACAAAGTGCATCCGATCTCGGCGCTCGAGACCGAGTATTCGCTGTGGTCACGCGAAATTGAAAAGGAAATCCTCCCCGCCTGCCGGGGGCTTGGCATTGGCTACATGGCCTATGCGCCGCTCGGACGCGGATTTCTCACCGCCACCATCAAGACGCTCGACGTGCTGCTGCCCAAAGATCGCAGGCGCGACCACCCCCGCTTCAATCCGGATAACCTGAAGCGAAACGTGGATCTGCTGCGGCCGATCGAGGATATTGCCGCCGCTCACAAGATCACGCCGGCGCAGGTGGCGCTTGCCTGGGTGCTGGCGCAGGGCGAGGACATCGTCCCGATTCCCGGCACGAAGCGGCGCAGCTACCTCGAGCAGAACGCCGCGGCCGCTGCTATTTCGCTGAGCGCCGCTGAGATTGCGCAGCTTGCACAGGCGTTTCCGCTGGGCGCAACCGCGGGCACGCGTTATCCCGAAAAGCAGATGGGCACGCTTGGCATCTGATGGCGGGTGTCCCCAGTGGCGCGACAAAGCCGACAAAGCCCACTTACCCCCTCATGCGGCGCTCGGTTATCATGTGAGGATCGTACTTCAAAAAGGTGCGCCACCGCCTTGAAGCAGACCACCAGTTGACCCGGCTGGTTCTTGAGGAGGTTTTGCCATGACAACGATTCAAATCGAGTTGCCCGATGCGACGGCGCTTGCCGCGCGCGATGCCGGGCTGTTGACGCCGCAGGCGCTGGAGCGGCTGATCAATGACGCACTACGACGCAAGCAGGCGGCCGACTCGTTGCTGTCCATTGCCGACCGGGTGGCCGCCGCCGGTATTCCGCCGATGTCGATGGAAGAGATCAACGCGGAAGTGAAGGCTGCACGTGCAGAGCGCAAACAACGTGCGGGCGGTCATTGATACGAATGTGCTGCTGTCCGGGCTGCTGTGGCACGGCGCGCCGCATGCGTTGATTGAGCACGTGCGGGCGGGCACACTCGCCATGGTCAGCAGCCCGGCGCTGTTGGCCGAACTGGCCGAGGTCGTCAGCCGCGCCAAATTCGGCGAGATCCTGGCGCGCTCGAACACCCCGCGCGAGCGCTTCCTGGCCGAGATGCGGCAACTGGCCGAAGTGATCCTGCCGCCACCGTTGCCGCAGCCGGTGTGCCGGGACCCCGACGACGATCACGTACTCGCCTGCGCTCTGGCCGCTCAGGCCGATCTGATCGTTTCGGGCGATGCCGACCTTCTCAATCTGCGCGAGTATCAGAGTATTCGGATCGTTGCCGCCGCCGAGGCGCTACGCCTCATCGAGCGCGCCTGAGAACGTGCAATTATCGGAAGGTATAGAGAGGATTCGTCAACATGTTCTCGCTCTTCTGCATATCAAATGGATAAGAAGCATTTCGATAAACTGGTCAAAGGCGTAGGCGAATTGAAGCGCCATATGGCAGGCAAGAGCGTGCGTGGCGCAAGAACGACCGAACTTCCCGCGCCGGACGTGCGCGCGATCCGCGAGGCAGCTCAGATCAGCCAGAGCCAGTTCGCGAAATTGATCGGCGTGAATTTGCGCACGCTGCAAAACTGGGAGCAGCAACGCACGCAGCCCACCGGGCCCGCCAGGGCGCTGCTCAAGCTCGTTGCTTCAAATCCGAAGGCGATTGAGGCGTTGCATGTTACCGAAAGATGATCGAATGTTATGCCCCATAGCGGGTGGGAGTAGAATATTCCGCCATGGGAGACGCAGCGCGACATCTGCTGGAATCTTTCGAAACATTGTCCGAGACCGACCAACGCGAGGTCTTGGTAGCGCTCCTTCGTCGCGCGGCCGAAATGCCCTACCCCTTCCCAACCGATCAGGAGCTCTTGGTAGCGGCCGATCAAGTATTTCAAGAACTTGATCGTCGCGAGGCTGCTGGGTGAAGGCGCCGCAGCGCGGCGAGGTCTGGATGGTTGATCTCGGGCTGGCCGCAAAGGTTCGCCCTTGTCTAGTCGTGAGCGTCCCCGCCGGGGAATCGGACCGGTCCTTGGTGACGCTCATTCCACACACGACCAGTCTTCGCCAATCTCGGTTCGAAGTTGTCGTTCCCGTCCGGTTTCTCCGGCAGGGCGCATTCGATGCTCAGGGTATTGTCACGGTGCCTACGGTGAGGCTCATGAATCGGCTGGGTGCACTTTCAACTGAGCAAGTTCAAGCCGTAGTGAAAGGCGTGTGCTCATGGCTCGGGATCGACGTTGGGGCATGACTGCCGCATGCACGCGGCGCGCGCCGGTGGCCGCTGACGTTGAAACGACCGCATTGCTGCTTCTGCCACCGCGAAGCTCAGGTCATCAATGCGCCACCATATAGCTTGGCGCCGGGACTTCAACCGTCGCGGTGTTTGAGCGCTGACCCGGCTTGCCAGTCGCCGCGCACGGACGCACGAAGTACCGGTACTTGTGCCCTCCCAGCACTGCGTTGTCGATCCAGAACGTCACTTTCACCGCGTCGATCATCTCCGGTTCGCCTTGAGCATCCGCCCGGTAGACCTGGTAAGTGGTTGCCCCCGCTGCCTTGGGCCATTTCAGTTCGACGCGGGATTCCTTGGCGATCGCAGTCACATTTGCTTCCGCCTGCGCCCACTGCGGCGCCTGCACGGACGGATCGTCCTTGGGCGCCTGGATCGACCCCTGCGGCCAGAGCGCGCAGATTACGGTCCTGTGAGTGCCGTCGAGCGCCTTGCAGACATTGCAGTAGTCGCATTGAACGATCCGATCCAGCTCGCCGCGCTTGACCTTGATCGGCCAGTCGGGGTCGGCGAGCAGTCCGCGCGCGATGCCCACCAAATCAGCCTTGCCCTCAGCAACCATGCGCTCCGCGTCCTGCGGCGCGTCGAGCTTGCCCGCGACGGCGATCGGGACGCGATGGCCTTTGGACAGAAGGTGCGATTTCACTTCGGCCGAGAGGCTTGCATGCAGGCCCCGCGGCAGCCAATCGCCGGGCATGCAGCGATCGCCCGAGTAGCCGTTATAGGGGTACAGCACCTGCCCCGGCGTGTGTACCGCGTCCTCGAACTTTCCGCCCGCTGATAGCGAGATGTAGCCGACGCCGAGCTCGGCGAGCCGTTCCGCGATCAGTTTCGAGTCCACAACCGTGTATCCGTCCTTGATGAATTCCTCGACGTTGAAGCGAACGCCCACCGGGAAATCCGTACCGGCCTTGCGACGCACGTTTTCGATGACGCGTCCGATCAGCCGCAGTCGCCCCTCCAGGGTCTGGCCGCCGTATTCGTCGGTGCGCGGGTTGGCCCGCGACAGGAAAGACGAGAGCGTGTAGGCATGCGCCGAATGAAGCTCGGCGCCGTCGAAGCCGGCTTCTCGAGCACGCAGCACCGCGTCGCCGAACTGCTCCACGATCTGGTCGATTTCGGCGTGGGACAGCATGTCCGCGGTCTGGCGCCAGCCGGTGCGCGCCACCTTCAGGAAATGAATTATCTGGGGGACGATCTTCGAGTCCGAGGTCTCATGAACCCGTCGCGTGAGCTCGCGCAACCCCGGGATATAGTTGTCGTCGCTGATGCGCAACAGCGGGCCGGATTTGACCTGATGAATCGCCATTGCCTCGACAACGATCAGCCCCGCGCCGCCGGCTGCATAGCGCACATAGCGATCGATCGTATTCTGCGTGACGATGCCGTCCTCCTTGCAGAGGTGTGTCACCATGGCCGGAACCAAGATCCGGTTCGGAATCGTCATTGCGCCGATTTTCAGTGGATCGAATAATTTCATTGCTTTTCTCCTCAAATATTCTTCAACACGTCAAGTGCCGCGGCCGGGCAGAACCGCGCGAAGTTCCGCACGCGCCCTGCGGATGACCTCCGCCGTGGTGTCCCAGTCTATGCAGGCGTCGGTCACCGACACGCCGTAGCGCAGCCGGGTGAGGTCCTCCGGAATCGACTGGCTGCCTGCGGCGAGGTTGCTCTCGAGCATGAGGCCGACAATCGAGCCGTTGCCTTCCCTGATCTGGTGCACGGCGTCGGCCATGACAAGCGGCTGGAGTGCGTGGTCCTTGAGCGAGTTGGCGTGCGAGCAATCGGTGACGATGTTGTTCGGCAGCATTGCCTTGGCGAGCGCATTTTCGGCGAGGCGCACGCTCACCGTGTCGTAGTTGGGCCGTCCGCCGCCGCCGCGAAGCACGAGATGCCCGTAGCGGTTGCCGCGGGTACGCACGATGCTCGTGCGCCCGCTCTGGTTTATGCCCAGAAAGCTATGCGGGTTGGCGGCCGCTTTCATGGCGTTCAGCGCAACATCCAGGCTGCCATCAGTACCGTTCTTGAAACCGACGGGCGTCGAGAGTCCGCTTGCCATTTCGCGGTGAGTCTGCGACTCGGTGGTGCGCGCCCCTATCGCATACCAGCCGATCAGGTCGGCAAGGTACTGGGGCGAGAGCGGATCGAGCGCTTCCGAGCCCGTCGCCAGGCCCATGCGTGCAAACTCGAGCAGCAACTCGCGCGCGCGCATCATACCCTCATCGATACGGAACGAGTCGTCCATTCGCGGATCGTTGATGAAGCCTTTCCAGCCGGCCGAGGTGCGCGGTTTCTCGAAGTACACGCGCATCACCAGGACCAGCGTGTCCGCTACCTCTTGCGCAAGCGCCTGAAGGCGGCCCGCGTACTCGAGCGCTGCCTTCGGATCGTGGATCGAGCAGGGACCGACCACGACGAACAGACGATGGTCGTGCCGGTCCAGGATACCGCGCAGCGCGGCGCGACCCGCCAGCACGGTTGCCGTCGCCCGCGCGTCGATCGGCAGTCTGTCCTTCACTGCGCCGGGCGACGGCATCTCATCCATGCCAAGAACGTTGAGGTTCTCGATCATGCGGTTTTCGGCAGCGTTTTCGGTGAGGTCAGGTCGGTCCATGGTCGATGGTCGATGGTCAATGGTCGGCAATGCCGTGAAACAGGTTTAAGGGGGCGGCGCTAGCGTTGCCTGCTGGTACTTCCGCGCAACGTCGCCTGCTTGCCGCGCGGCGGCGAGCGCCAGTACTGCTTCGGTGCTAGCACCGTGGCGCCGAGTTCGGCGGCGGCGTGCCATGCCCAGCGCGGATCCCAGAGCATGGCGCGTGCCAACGCCACCATGTCGGCATCGCCGCCGGCAATTATCGTCTCGGCCTGCCCGGCTTCCGTGATAAGCCCAATGGCGATGGTGGTGATGCCGGTCTCGCGGCGAATGCGTCTTGCCAAAGGCACCTGGTAGCCCGGACCGAGCGGGATCTTCTGCTCCGACGAAATGCCGCCGCTCGAGCAGTCGATCCAGTCGCATCCTCTCGCTTTCAGCTGGTGTGCGAGCGCAACGCTCGAGTCGAGGTCCCAGCCGCCTTCGATCCAGTCAGTGGCCGAGAGGCGAACACCGAGCGGCTTCTCCGCGGGCCACGCCTGCCTGACCGCATCGAAGACCTCCAGCGCAAAGCGCATCCGGTTCTCGATCGAGCCGCCGTAGCGGTCGGTGCGCCGATTGGACAGTGGAGAGAGGAATTGGTGCACCAGGTAGCCGTGGGCAAAGTGCAGTTCCATCGCCTCCAGCCCGACGCGATCGGCACGCCTTGCAGAGGTCGCAAAGGCATCGCGAATGCGCCGAAGTCCGGTTTCGTCGAGAGCCTCCGGCGGCGCCTCGTCAGGCGATTGCGGGACGGCAGAGGGCGCTACCGGCCGCCAGCCGCCCGACTCGGGTGGTATCAGCGCGCCGCCATTCCAGGGTTCAAAACTCGACCCCTTGCGACCGGCGTGACTGAGCTGGATCCCGAGCGGCATCTGCGACCACCGCCGCACGGCGGCGATCGCGCGCGCGAGCGAGGCTTCATTGTCATCGGAGTAGAGTCCGAGGCATCCGGGGGTGATGCGGCCCTCGGGTGTCACTGCGGTCGCCTCGAGACACAGCAGCCCCGCGCCGCTCTGTGCCAGACTTCCCAGGTGGATAAGATGCCAGTCGCTCGCGCAGCCCTCGCGTGCCGAGTACTGGCACATCGGGGAGACCATGATCCGGTTTTCAAGCGCGAGGCCGCGCAAGCTGATCGGCGTGAACAGCAGGCTCATTGGCGTTCCTTGCCGCGGCAACGCGGCGGGTATAAAGAAGAGCGGGTGCGCAGGAAGCAATGCGGCCCTGCACCGAGCCCGCGCGACTGGTGAGGATGATCGGCACGCGCGCACCTAGTACGATACCTGCCCCTTCGGCCCGCGCCAGGTAGATCATTGCCTTGTAGAGGAAGTTTCCCGACTCCAGGCTCGGCACCACAAGGATATCCGCGCAGCCCGCGACCGGCGAGTCGACACCCTTGATTCGTGCCGCTTCCTCCGACAACGCGAGATCGAGGGAGAGCGGGCCATCCACGATGGCGCCGGACACCCCGCCATGCAGGGCGATGTCGCGCAGCTTTGCAGCCTCAACCGTGGATTTCACCTGCAGGCTGACGGTCTCCACGGCCGAGAGGAGGGCAACGCGCGGTACGTCGATGTTGATGGCTTGGGCGAGGTCGACCGCATTCTGAATAATGTGCAGTTTTTCCTCGATACTGGGCGCAATGTTGATCGCCGCGTCGGTCACGATGAGAGGGCGCGGAAATCCCGGAACGTCGACTACGAACACGTGGCTCGCGCGGCGCAACGTGCGAAGTGCGCTGGTGAAGACCTCGTGCATCAGCTCATGGGTGTGCAGCGCGCCCTTCATGATTGCCTCGGCCTCTCCCGCTATGCACAGACGGACCGCTTCGGCGGCGGCTTGAGGACCGTCCTGCGGCGTGTCCGCAATGCGGTATCCGGACAGGTCGGTTCCGGCGGCGCGCGCGGCACGTGCGATACTGCTACGCGGTCCGACAAGAATCGGCGCCAGCAGGCCGGATTGAGCCGCTTCGAGCGCGCCCGCGAGCGCGGTCGGCTCCGTGGGCATTACAACGGCTGTGGCGAGGGGCGTGCACCTCCCGGCCTCGGAGATGATGCGCGAGAGGTGGGGGTAGTCTGGCACGGAATAAGCGCGGTTCATCGGGCGCGGGGTTGTCCGCGGGGTTGTCGCATGGGTTGCCGCCGGCGCAGTGGCTGAATGGGTTCCCGAGGGCAGTGATGGCGACCCGTGGCGCAGGCCCCGCGCAGGTCCCCGCAGGCCCAATAAGGCGCATGCAATCCGGAAGGTGTCAGGATACACGGTGAGCCTGCGCCACGCACGCGGCGGGCCTCGCGCCAACGGGGGATGGATGGGATCTGCCAGGGTGTCTCCGAAGGGTGTCCAAGTCGTTAAGTTGTTGACGCCGGTCCACTTTTCCGGATAAAATCTTCAGTCTTTCGACCTCTGCGTGGCGGCCCAGCGACGGAAGTGGCCGTCTTCGTTTTTTTGGAACCCGAAATAATGCCGACAATCAGCCAGTTAATCCGCAAACCGCGGACCCGCGTCCCGACCAAGAGCAAGGTGCCGGCGCTGGGACAGAGCCCGCAAAAGCGCGGTGTCTGCACGCGTGTCTACACCACCACGCCGAAAAAGCCGAACTCGGCGCTTAGGAAGGTGGCAAAGGTCCGCCTGACCAACGGGTTCGAGGTGATCAGCTACATTGGTGGCGAAGGGCACAATCTGCAGGAGCACTCGGTGGTCCTGATCCGCGGCGGCCGCGTGAAGGACTTGCCTGGCGTGCGTTACCACATCGTGCGCGGCAGCCTCGATACCCAGGGCGTGAAGGACCGCAAGCAGTCACGCTCCAAGTACGGTGCCAAGAAGCCCAAGGCCGCCTGATGCGGCCCGGACGCAGCGCCGAATAACGTTTGAGAAAGCGAAACCATGCCTCGTCGTAGAGAAGTACCCAAGCGCGACATCCTGCCGGACCCAAAGTACAGCAATGTGGAGGTCGCGAAGTTTGTCAACGTGATCATGACGCGCGGCAAGAAGTCAATTGCCGAGCACATCGTCTATGACGCGTTTGACATCATCAAGTCGAAGTCAGGCAAGGACCCGCTCGAGGTATTCAGCCAGGCGGTTCAGAACGTCAAGCCCATGGTCGAGGTGAAGAGCCGTCGTGTGGGCGGCGCCAACTACCAGGTGCCTG
>Ga0315281_10014109_pt1 | contig 10793 bp, 9 predicted proteins | sample YL17G07_0_MG_FD_204540 | JGI IMG/M metagenome (GOLD analysis project Ga0315281, IMG submission 204540) | Sediment microbial communities from Yellowstone Lake, YNP, Wyoming, USA - YL17G07_0 | ecosystem: Environmental > Aquatic > Freshwater > Lake > Sediment | place: USA: Wyoming | collected... | reverse complement strand
CGCGTCCTGTAAGCTTGCATCAGATCTTGCAACTTTATAATCACCTGAAATCTGTTCGTCAACTTGATATTTTGAATGTGCTGGGCTCAGCGAATGAAGATGTCACAATCAAAATACTTTTGGAAACGCCTATCCCGCTTATCAAGATACTTAGGGATTTGCCTGAAGTAGAAGAAATATCAGACGAATCCCAAGATGCTGAGAATGTAATCTCTAATAGCAAGGGAGTAGCCTCACCAGTTAAAAGGCTCGTAATCGGGCTTTCCCCAAAGAACCCTGTTGCAGCAAATCCCAAGCTTTGAATTCGAGATTCCAGACAAGTTTAAATTACATAACTCGGGTAGCTGAGGCACACAGGGTACGAGAATGCTTCAAAATACTTTCCCCAGCTTCAGGCTTTACAATTGAGCAAAATTCCGCTATAATAGCCGACACTCGAGAGGCAGGTGACTAGAGGTTAGCTGGCTCTCAGTCTTTTTTAATAGGCTTGCTGGATGGAGAGGGAGGAAGATGGCGCAGAAAGAGGTCTTTCTCACGCCCGAAGGGTTGGAAAAACTCAAGGCAGAACTCGAGCACCTGCGTTCTGTCCGCCGCCAGGAGGTTGCCGACCAGATCCACCGGGCTAAGGAATTAGGTGGTACTGTCGACAATGCTGAGTATGATGATGCCAAAAACGAGCAGGCTTTTGTTGAAGGGCGGATCCTTACCCTGGAGAAAATGCTTAAGAATGCCAGCATAATTCATGAAGAGAAGTCACCCTCTTCATCGGTGAGGCTTGGTTCCAAGGTCACAGTTCGCAGCAAGGGCGGCGAAAAGGAATACTATGCCATCGTGGGCAGCGCTGAGGCCAATCCCAACGAAGGGAAGATCTCCAATGAGTCACCCGTCGGTAAGGCGTTGATGGGCAAGCGAGTGGGTAATGAGGTTGAAGTGCGTGCTCCCGCAGGCGCGCGCAAGATGAAGATAATCGCCATAGAATAAGTTCATTATAAAAGGGGCACCTTGATAATTTCGCTCAGGCGCATGAGATGGCGGATAGAAAAGAAGCGATAACCGGACAACGACTGGAAAAACTTAACAAGATACGTAGCCGCAACATTGACCCCTACCCCCACCGATACCCACGCACCCACACCATACAAGCAGCGATAGCACTTTTTCAGCAACAAGAAGGAAGTAATGCTGAGGCCCCTCACGTAAGCGTTGCTGGCCGCATCATGTCTCAACGTTCTATGGGTAAGGCAACCTTCCTGGACCTTAGGGACAGCACGGGCAAGATACAGGCCTATCTTCGCCGTGATACCCTGGGCGATGAAAAATATCAATATCTGCGCGATTTCGACATCGGCGACTTTATAGGGGTTAGCGGCAAAGTCTTCAGGACAAAGAGCGGTGAGGTCACGGTGGAGGTCTCCGACTTCACTATGCTCTCCAAATCTCTTCTACCGTTGCCTGAGAAATGGCATGGGCTCACCGATGTGGAGAAACGCTATCGCCAGAGGTATCTCGACCTCATCTCTAACGAGGAAGCCAGGCACATCTTCAATGTGCGCAGCAAAACTATCGCCGCTATACGCCGCTTCCTTAATGACCAGGGATTCATTGAGTTAGAGACACCTGTGTTATTGCCCGTGGCTGCGGGGGCAATGGCCCGCCCCTTCTCCACCTATCACAATGAACTGGAGCAGACGCTTTATCTGAGGATTGCCCTTGAGCTCTATCTCAAGCGCCTCATTATTGGCGGATTGGATAAGGTTTATGAGATTGGGCGCATCTTCCGCAACGAGGGTCTCTCCGTCAAACACAACCCTGAGTTCACCATGCTTGAAAGCTATGAAGCGTACGCTGACTACAACGATGTCATGGCTATGGTAGAGCAGATGGTGTGCCATGTCGCCAATGAGGTCGTTGGTACGCCGGAGCTAACCTTCGGTGAAAATGCTGTCAACTTTTCCCCTCCCTGGAAGCGGGTCTATCTACGGGATGAGCTTAATAAAAAATGTGGCGTCGATTTCTTGGACCAGAGGTATCGTGACTTAGCTACTCTGCGAGAGAAAGCCAAGGCATTAGGCGTGGAAACCGATGATGCCATGAGCTGGGGCCGGGTAATTGATAAGCTCTTCTCCACGTTCGTTGAGCCCACCCTGATACAACCTACCTTCATCCTCGATTACCCGGTTGAGATTTCGCCGCTGGCTAAAGCTAAGCCCGGCGACCCAAGGCTGGTGGAAAGGTTCGAATGCTTCATCAGCGGGATGGAGGTCGCCAATGCCTTCACCGAGCTTAACGACCCCATAGAGCAGAGGAAGCGCTTCGAGGAGCAGGAACGTATGCGTGCCGTGATGGGGGATGAAGAGGTGGAGAGACTTGACGAGGATTTCCTCACAGCCATGGAGTACGGCATGCCGCCCACAGGAGGGCTTGGCATGGGCATTGACCGCCTTGTTATGATATTAACAAACCAGCAGTCGATAAGGGAGGTTATCCTGTTCCCTCAGTTGAAAACTAAACAGGAATAGCGAAGATGCTTAGCCTTCAGTTCATCCGCCAAAACCCTGAGCTTGTACGGGATTCCCTGACCAAACGCGGCGAGCCCTCGGGTCTCGATGAAGTCCTGCGTATTGATGGGGAACGCCGCCGCCTGATTCAAGAGGCGGAGAGCCTCAGGGCGAGGAGGAAACAGGCCAGCAAGGACATCGCCAAGATGAAGGAGAAGCCGCCTGAACTCCTCGCTGAGATGAGAGAGGTTGGCGATTCCATCAAGTCCCTCGAGGCTGAGGTCGAGCACAAAGAGGCGGAGTTGAACGAACTATTGCTTCGAATCCCTAACCTGGTTCACCCCAGTGTCCCTGCAGGCAAGGACTCGAGCGACAATGTGGTGGTGAGGGAGTGGGGCAAGCCCAGAGAATTCAATTTCACCCCCCGCCCCCATTGGGATCTCGGACCGAAGCTGGGCATAATAGACTTCGAGCGTGGGGTGAAAATATCAGGCACTCGCTTCTATGTGCTCAAAGGGCTGGGAGCGAGGCTGCAGAGAGCGCTTATCGCCTTTTTCCTCGATCTCCACACAAAAGAGCACGGCTACAAAGAAATCTATCCCCCGTACATGGTCAAGCGGGAGTGCATGGTGGGGTCCGGTAATCTGCCCAAGTTCGCCGACAACCTCTACCACGATGAGGAGGACGATTTGTGGTTCGTGCCCACCGCCGAGGTGCCGCTGACCAACCTGCATAGAGACGAAATATTGGAGCCGGGTGTCTTGCCTTTCTACTACGTCGCCTACACCGCTTGCTTCCGCCGCGAGAAGATGTCGGCGGGCAAGGATACCCGAGGAATCAAGAGGGGGCATCAGTTCGATAAGGTGGAGCTCTACAAGTTCGTCGAGGCTGAGAAGTCAAATGAAGAACTTGAGAGGATGGTAAAGGATGCCTCAGAGGTATGCGAAAAGCTGGGGCTCCCTTACCGGGTAATTCAGCTTTGCAGCGGCGACCTGGGGTTCGCAGCCACCAAGTCCTACGACATCGAGACGTGGGCGCCGGGCTGTGCAGAGTGGCTCGAGGTGAGCTCATGCAGCAATTGCGGCGATTTCCAGGGCCGCAGGGCGAATATCCGCTACCGTCCCCAGCCTAACGCCAAGCCCGAGTTCGTGCACACACTGAACGGCTCTGGACTGGCTTTGCCCCGCATCCTTATCTCCGTGCTGGAGAACTATCAGCAGCCGGATGGCAGCGTCGTAGTGCCTGAGGTGTTGCGACCATTTGTGGGAACCGACGTAATCAAGTAGGATTCACCACCTCGTATTTCATTTCGTATTTGGGTTTTCCTTTTGCTAACGTCAAGATAAATCTGACCTTCTTGCCTTCTATCAGGTGCTTCTCGCTCTCTGCTCGCAGCTTACGAAAATCTGTCGTCTCCAAGAACATTCCGAGCAGTTCTATCTTCTCTTCGAGCTTCCTATCCTTCTTGCCCTTCCGCATATATTCATCGGCACTCTTCTTGTATTCCTGTCTGGCTGTGCCCTCGATGCAGAGTTCCAGGGTTGGGATAAGTTCAATCTGTATCATTACATTATACCTTGGCTCAGACCATATCTTTATGTCATTCTGAGCGAAGCGAAGAATCTAGAAGACGCTTGCCCCCTACATGTTCTACCCTTGCTGGCGATACATTCTCTTCCAGGGTTGGTTCTTGAAGGCAAGGTAATCCCCGACAGCCCCTCTGAGTACAGCCACGGAGAGAACGGCACATTCAATGTTCTCCTCGGGCAAGCCACCCAGGGCATCCAGCACATACTCCGGCGTGATTACCCTGGCCTCGGCTATGGTCTTACCCTTCGCTAGCTCGGTGACGAAGCTCAGGGCAGCGACTGTAGGGCCACAGCCAGTGGTGGAGAAGGCAATATTCTGGATTCTATCTCCCTTTATCCTAAGCCACATCTCCATGATGTCCCCGCAGGAGCCGACAGCGCTGGCATAGCCGTCGGGATTAGGGATGGTACCCACGTTCCTGGGGTTCCGGGCGTGGTCTATAACTGTTTGACTGAAACCTGTGAAGTCTTGCTTCTGTGGCTCGTCTACCATGTTAGTCTCTCAATTGATAATTAGTTGAGTCTGACGACTATCTTCAGCCCCCTGGGAGAAAAGGGCGCACAGCCGTGCGCCCCTACATTTCGGGGATATTCCCAGTGTTAAGGAACCTCAACCTTTGGCCGACATTGCTTTGAGGAAGGCATCGGCCAAGGCGTTAAGCACTGCGGAGTCGTAGCGCTCAATACTGCCTTCGTCACAGAGCCGCGCCAGGTCCGGGTCTATGGGAAGCTGCCCCAGCAGCGGAGCGCCGGCTGCCTTCGCCATCTCCTGTCCTTTGCTCTTGCCGAAAAGCTCTATCCGTTTCCCGCTGTCGGGCAGCAGGAAGTAGCTCATATTCTCCACAACACCTATTATGGGGATGTTCATTTTTTGAGCCATCTGCACCGCTTTCCGCACCACCATCGCTGCCAGTTCCTGGGGGCTGAAGACAACGACCACGCCTGACAGAGGCAGCATCTGCATTACGGTCAGCGGGGCATCGGCGGTTCCCGGCGGCAGGTCAACCAGAAGGTAGTCGAGCTTGCCCCAGAGCACGTCCTCCCAGAACTGGGTGATAGTCTTGGCGATAAGGGGGCCGCGCCAGATAACAGCGTCGTCCTCATTAGGCAGAAGAAGGTTGATGGACATTATGCCGATACCCAGATGTGACAGCACAGGCAGTATTCCGCTGTCGCTGCCGACAGGGCGGCTGTCAATGCCGAATATCCGCGGTATGCTGGGACCGGTGATGTCTGCGTCGAGAATGCCTACCTCATAGCCGCGGCGAGCCAAGGACACCCCGATGAGGCTGGTCACCAGGGACTTGCCCACACCGCCTTTGCCGCTCATAATAGCGACCACGTGTTTGACTTCGTTTAGCTCCTTGGGCATAGCCTCGACGAAATCTATGGTAACCTTTTTTATCCCCGGTATACCTTTGGTAGTCTCACTCACCTTGGCTTTGAGCCAGTCCTGAGATTTCGGACCAAGCGCCGTCGAAGCAAGACTGATGCTTGCCTTGCCGTCGGACACCGCAATATTGCGGACCAAGTTGAGCTTAACCAGGCTGCGCATCGCCCCGGGCACAAGCACATCTTCAAGGTTTTCTTTTATCTGCTCTTCGGTTGTCACAAAATCTCCTCCATGATAATTATGTCAGTAATACTGTCTGTTGAGCACTTTATTATTATAGTGAATGGAATCGCCGTCTGCACTAGTGCAATCGCTCCATTAAGTTCGGCAGCTTGCCCTTTGTATAGAGTTCTACCGCTTTATAGATATTCTCGACATCAGTCACTACAGGCTCAATGCTGTAACCTCTCAGGCTCTCGTAGGCGCCCCAGCCCATGCCTCCCGCCAGAAGCACCTGGCAATCTGTTATGGTTTCAGCCATGCTTGCGTGCCGACTCTCGGAGCCGGCATCACACCCATGCCGCTCTCCAGGGGCCATCTGGTCATGCTCGTGACCAGTACAGTTATGATGTCCGGTTTTAGGCCTCTTCTCTTTATCAAGGATCTTTCCTTCTTCGACAGTGAGCACCACATAGTAAGGCGCTCTCCCAAAGTGCTGGCTGATGTTGAAGCCATCGTCTGATACAGCAGCTATCTTCATTTTATTCTCCTCTCGAATTGTTTAGTTAAACTCCATGCCATATGCCCGTCCCGCCTTTACAAAAGGTCTGACAAAGCAAATAGCAAATGAAATCGTCCTCACGACATCTTAGCCAGAGCCTGATCAGCAGCGTTTGTGATCTGATACGCTATAGGCGAGGCGGTGAGAATGGGGTGAGTGCCTATCTGGAAGGTGGCCACCTGTTCAGCAGTCATACCACCGGCTATTAGAGTTGCTATGACATTTGCTATTTCACCAGTGGTCGGTCCTCCACACGCTTGCCCGCCCAGTATTTTCCTGGAACTTCTATCAAAGAGGAGTTTGACCTTCACCTCTCTGGCATTAGGCATTGATCCGGGATGCTTGTCCACTGCGCTAGCCTCTCCGACTACGAAGTCAAAGCCTTCGTCATGAGCGGCCCTTTCAGTGAGCCCGGCAACCGCTATGGCTGTATCACCAATTGTAGTGGAAGAAACCCCCATCGTTCCCAGATTCTTTATCTTTGGCCCAAAGAGATTCATGACAGCAAGTTTGGCTTCCCTGGTGGCAATAGAAGCAAGGCGTAAGGGCACCGGTTTGCCAGTAAAGAAGGAATACTTTTCCGCGCAATCACCGGCAGCGAATATATCGGGGTCGGATGTCCTCATATACTCATCCACCTTTATTCCGCCCCGCTGCCCGATCTCCAGTCCAGCCTTCTGAGCCAGCTCAGTATCAGGTACTGCGCCTATGCCCACCACCACAGTATCCGCATTCACGCGTCCTCCGCTCTGAAGCTGTACATACTCCACCTTGCCGTTACCAGCTATAGACTGCACTGCATCGCCAGTGATTACCCGCACTCCCTGCTTCTTAAGAGCACTTTCAGCATCTATACATAGCGGGTCATCGCAAACTAACTGAAGACAGTGGGGCAACAGCTCTACCAGGGTGACCTCCAGGCCGCGCTTGCGGCACTCATCGGCGAACTCTACACCGATGAATCCGCCGCCGATGACCACAACGCTTCTAGCGACTTTCAAGGCTTCCATGAGCTTTTGAAGGTAATCAGCGTCTTTCCAGACTGTAAAGACGTTTGCTTTTTCAAGGCCCGGTATAGGTGGCACCACAGGCCTTGAGCCAGTGCAAAGCAAGAGTTTATCGTAGCCTATAGCCTTTGCTCCTGCGGTGCTGACTGTTTTGTTTTTGCGATCAATCGAAGTGACCTCATCCACGATAATTTCCGAGCCACCTAGCGTAGCATCAGGCATAATATCCTTGTCCACGCTGCCCAGAGTGCCGAATATGTATGGTATGCCGCAGGGGACGAGCGCCCGGGCCTCCTTGCGAATTACAGTCACCTTCCCCACCATTGGATGCCGGCGGGCAACCCTGGATGCCACAGCTCCGGCGGCGCTACCGCCTATTATTACGACATGTTTCTTCTCCATCATCACCTCCACGAGATTATCTGTTATTTACTTGCGACTCCAGGTTCTGATTGGGCTTTCCCACGTTGTCGTCTACACTGTCTATTCCCAAGACCGAATCCACCCGGACCGGTGCGGTGGATATCGTGACTCTCACACTTGGGGCAGGTCATATCAATGCCCCTTTGCCCTGTGCAGAAGGGAACTTCCCAGGAGTGCCCACAGCTTCGGCATGCAAACTTTCGCTCTGCCATCTCAAAATCACCCCCTTCTATTCGAATAGCCTTGCCCTGGATTAGAGCTTCGGCTATCTTCCTGCGCGCAGATTCAAGAACACGATGGAATGTTGGCTGAGAAATATTCATCAAGCGACCGCACTCTTCTTGGTCCAAGCCTTCAGCATCTTTCAGCCGGACTGCTTCCAACTCTTCCACCAAAAGGCAGACCTCTTCCAAGTCAACGAGAGGTATTCCCCTTGGCTTGAAATACACTACATTAGGTAGAAAGCCCACGCATCTGCATGCTCTCGGTCTGGCCATCGTTATGAATCCTTATTCATAATAATTCTAAGTCATTGAGGCTTAATTGTCAACACGAAAATCCAGGGATTTGCGGTTATGCTTTCGGTCGTTCCCCCTAGAGTCACTGAAAACACGGCTCGAAGTCAGCTGCTTGCTTAAGTCAAAAGGGAAGGAAGGACAAGAGGCTTAAGCCCTTTGTCTATCTGGTTGGAACAGGCGCTCCAAACTACCATAAAGGGCACGGCATGCCGTGCCCCTACCCGTTGTTCTCGTGTAATTGCGAGGAATCCTTTTGGGGAATGACGACGAAGCAATCCCAGAGATGGGATGCGAGAAAAGCCTCGAGATTCTTCGTCCTTCCTGAAGAAGGACTCAGAATGACATTGTATCAGGATGACTTGTTATTGTTTGCCGCCTCTTTCTTTTTCGGCTCTTCCTTTTTCTCGAACTCTTTCATGCCCTTGGCGAACTGCTCCAGACGCTCTTGAACACGCCCGTTGATGGAGTCCTTCGGGAACTTGCCGCTTTTGAGCCGCTTGCCAGCCTTGATGCCTGTGAGTATTTCTATGCCCTCATCTACATTCTTCACGCTGTACACGGTGAAGTTGCCCTTCTTTATCGCCTCCACCACCTCTTCCTTGAGCATCAGGTGCTCCACATTGCTCTCAGGGATGATGACACCCTGCTTACCCGTCAGGCCTTTGGCCTTGCATACTTCGTAGAAACCCTCTATCTTCTGGTTCACTCCACCAATGGCCTGTACGTCGCCCTTCTGGTCGATGGAGCCGGTAACAGCTATGCCCTGCTTAATGGGGGCATCCGCAAGGGCCGATAGAAGCACGTAGAACTCGGCGCCCGAAGCGCTATCGCCCTCTACTTCCTCATAGCTCTGCTCAAAAACGAGGCGCGCACTAAGGGAAAGCGGCGTACTGGCGGCATAGCGTTCAGCCATAAGGCCGCTGAGGATGAGCACGCCTTTAGTATGAATAGGCCCGCCCAGCTTAGCTTCACGCTCGATGTCTATCAGCCCCTCGCGGCCGGCGGCTATGCTGGCGGTGATACGGCTGGGCCTGCCGAAGTTGATGTCGCCGAGAGCAATTATGGACAGGCCGTTCACCTGCCCCACCGCTTGACCATCGGTGTCTATCCTGAGGATGCCGCGCTCCATCATCTCCTTTATACGTTCATGGATGAGATTCGAGCGATATTCATTCTGCTCAATTGCCTTGGAGATATGAGCACCTCCGATCAGCCTCGTGCCTTCTATTCCCGCCCAGTAGCTGGCCTCTCTGATGATGTCCGCTATTTCAGCAAATCTCGTGGATAGCTTCTTCTGGTCCTCGGCGAGCCGGGAGCTGTGCTCGATGATTTTGGCTACAGCCACATTATCCATATGGCGGAGGTTCTCCTTGCCGCAGACAGCACAGAGCGTGCTATTGTACTGTTTCAGGTTCTCTGCATTTAAGTCCATGCGGCTATCGAAATCAGCCTTGACCTTGAATAGCTCGGGAAACTCGCGGTCGAGGCTATAGAGGAGTTGATAGTACAAATTCTCGCCGATAACCACCACCTTAATACTCAAGGGTATGGGCTCGGGCAAGATGCTTTTCATGCTGATAAATCCGAAACGCTCGGCCAGGTCCTCGACAATGATCTTTTTCTCTCTGAGGGAGCGTTTGAGGCTGTCCCACGACATGAGGTTGCGCAGTATATCATCTATCCTGACCACCAGATAGCCGCCATTAGCCTTGTGCAGGGAGCCGGGGCGGATCATAGTGAAATCGCCTGAGATAGCGCCGAAGTACGCCTCTTTCTCGAGACGCCCCATCAAGTTATTGAAGGTAGGGTTAGTCTCTATAACGACGGGCGCGCCTTTCAGACCCGAGTTGTCCACCAGCACATTCACCTCATATTTTCTAAAGGCTTGAGCTGCTGCCAGCCTGGCGAAAGGATTGACTGCATCTGCCTCCGGAGGGCTGCGAAATATGTTCTTGTTCTCCACGATGTCCTGCTGCACAACCTTCAGGTATTCGGCGACATCGGGGTTGTCCCGCCCATATTTCTTGGTCAACTCTTCTATCGGCGGTCCCAGGACAAACTTCACCACCTCCTCGTCCATCTTCTCGGCCTGCTCATTACCCTCCCGATCCCAGTTCCTCATCTGGGACATGGCATCCTTGATTTGCTCCTGTATTTCCTCGCGCAGCTTGCCTAACCTCTCCTTCTCTTTGGGATTGAGGCCTAACATATCCTGTTCAGAGAGAGGCTTCCCATCTATGATGGGTATAAGCAGCAGACCCATAGGAGACGTCTGAATGGCAAAACCCTTGTCATGGGCCATCCGGTTGAGCTGGTTGAAGATTGCCTCTCTTTTTTCATTGAAGGTGTGAGCGATGGCATCCCGACGCTTGATGTAGTCCTCGCTTTCAAATGCCTTCCGTATCTCAGCCTGAGCAGTCTCGATGAACTTCTTCATGTCTTTCTGGAACTGGTTGCCCGTACCAGCCTTTAGCCTTAGGGCCTTTGGCGTATAGGAGTCCTTGAAGTTATTGACATAGCACCAGTCAGGCGGGACATCCTTCTCCCGTGCCACAAGCTCCAGGAAAGCGACAATGGCCGTCATCTTTCCTGTGCCGGGCAGGCCAGCAGCGTAGATATTAAAACCCGAATTCTGTATACCGAG